>CESE01025035.1_pt1 | contig 53476 bp, 45 predicted proteins | sample 350271 | NCBI WGS metagenome assembly CESE01 (sample SAMEA2621536, study PRJEB7988) | marine metagenome | isolation source: saline water (ENVO:00002010), including | reverse complement strand
ACCTATTTCTTAATAAGTTTAACTGTATTTCTCCTTTGTGTATTGTTAGATAGTGTTAAGCTTGAATTAGGTTTTGCTCTTGGACTATTTGCAATATTTGGAATAATAAGATATAGAACAGACCCTATCCCTATTAAGGAAATGACTTATTTGTTTTTAGTGATTGGTATCTCAGTTGTAAATGCGTTAGCAAATAAAAAAATTAGTTACGCTGAGCTTATATTTGCAAATTTTATGATTATAGGTGTTACTCTTGGCCTGGAGAGAATATGGTTACTAAGACATGAGAGTAGAAAAAATGTGATATATGAAAAAATAGATCTTATTAAGCCAGAAAAAAGAGAGGAGCTTATTGCTGATTTAAAAAATAGAACAGGTATAGATGTTGTCAGAGTTGAGGTAAGAAGAATTGACTTTTTAAAGGATATAGCACATCTGCGTATTTTCTATTACGAGAATGAAAAGAAGTAGTATATTAATATTTATTGTTTTATTATGTTTCTCATCCAGAGCTCAAGAGCAAGACTTTCAATTATGGAATTCAATTTCTTTAAAGAATAAAATTAATAAAGACAACTCTTTTTATATTAAACTAGGCATTAGGTATAGAGAAAATGCGACAATTAATTATAAAGATTTTATTGATTTAAGATTCAAGCATAATTTAAAGAAATATATAAATCTTTCTTTAGGATATAGAAATATCATTGAATATGATATCTCTTCATCATTAGAAAAAAAAAACAGGTTTTATATTGACCTAAATCTTTCTAAAAAGAAAAAGAGATACTATTTTGACATTAGAAATAGAATTTTAACTCAAGGCAATATAAATGGCTTTAATTCTTTGTTTAGACAAAGAATAAAAATATCATATAATATTAGAAAAATAAAATTAGAACCATCTGTTTCTTTCGAGTACTTTTATGATTTCTCTAATAAAATTAATAAAATAAGAACAGCTGTTTCAATGAGTTACCCTATTATTAAAAAGTTAGATTTAGATTTTATTTATAAAATTCAAAATGAATTTTATATTGCAGATCCATTAACTCTTTTTATTTTTGAAACGAAATTAAACTATAAGCTCTAATGATTAAGCAAGAACTAACTACCTCTTTTTATCTAGCTGATTTAAATGAACTTAACTCTGAAGAGATTGAGTTAATTGAAGATGCTAAAATTGCTCTAGATTCAGCATATTCTCCTTATTCAGGTTTTTCTGTTGGAGCATCTGTTTTGTTAAATGATGGAAAAAAAATTAGAGGAAATAATCAGGAAAATGTTGCTTATCCCTCAGGGCTTTGTGCCGAGCGTGTTGCGCTTTTTTACGTAGGAGCTCAATTTCCTAATCACAAGATTAAGACTATAGCTATTACAGCTTTATCTAAGTCTTTTGAAATAGAAGATTATATAAGTCCTTGCGGAGCATGTCGACAAGTAATGGCTGAGTACGAAGAAAAGCAAGATTCTAAAATTCGAATTCTTTTACATAGCCCAAATAATAAAGTATTAATTGCGGATTCAGTTGAGGATTTACTTCCATTTATTTTTAAAAGTCCATTTCTTAAGAAATATTAAAGAATTATGCATGTTTTATCAACTCCAATTGAATATTTAAAAGGTGTTGGGCCTATTAGAGCAGAATTGTTAAGAAAGGATTTGAGAATCTTTACTTATGAAGATTTACTTATGCATTTTCCGTTTAGATATGTTGATAAAAGTAATATTCATTCTATTTCAAGTGTAAATGAGGAAATATCTTATGTTCAGTTTAAAGGAAAAATAGTAAAATTTGAGGAAAAGGGCGCTAAAAGATCTAAAAGGCTTATAGCTAGATTTAGAGACTCTTCTGGAGAAATTGAATTAATATGGTTTAAGTCCATTAAGTGGATTAAGTCTAGTATAAATTTAGATAAGGAATATTTAGTTTTTGGAAAACCTTCATTTTTTGGAGGTAAAGTAAACCTCGTTCATCCTGATCTTGATGTAATTGAAGACTCGGTTAAAGATTTTAGAGGTTTACATGGTGTATATTCTTCAACAGAGAAGCTTATTAATAAAGGTTTAAATAGTAGAGGTCTCTCAAAGTTAATCGCAAATCTTATTCCTTTTCTGCAAAATAGTATTGATGAAAGCTTATCTGATATTATTATGAAAAAGTATAAGTTACCAAGAAAGCAGGATGCTTTAATTAATATTCATTTATCTAAAGACTTAAAAGAACTTGAAAGATCTCAAAAAAGATTAAAATTTGAAGAGTTATTTTTCTTACAACTTCATCTAATTAAAACTAAAATTATTAGAAATAATAAATTTATTGGATACCCTCTTTCGCATCTTGGAGAGAATTTTAATACATACTTTAAAAACCATTTAAAATTTGAATTAACTAATGCTCAAAAAAAAGTTATTAAAGAAATTAGATTAGATGTTAAAAATAATAAACAAATGAATAGGCTGCTGCAAGGTGATGTGGGGAGTGGTAAAACAGTGGTTGCTTTGTTAAGTATGTTAATGGCTTTAGATAACGGTTTTCAGGCATGTATAATGGCACCAACAGAGATTTTAGCCCAACAACACTTTACCTCAATTAGCGAGGAATTAAAAGAGATGAATATCATTGTTGATATTTTGACAGGATCAAAAAAAACAAAATCGCGTAGAGAGTTAATTGAGAATCTTGAAAATGGTAAAATTCAAATCTTAGTAGGAACACACGCTTTACTTGAAGATTATGTTAAGTTTAATAATTTAGGACTTGTTGTTATTGATGAACAACATAGATTTGGTGTTGCTCAAAGGGCGAAGCTTTGGAAAAAAAATAAGTTTCCTCCTCATATATTAGTTATGACAGCAACTCCTATTCCAAGAACATTATCTATGACGATTTATGGTGATCTAGATATATCTATAATTGACGAGCTCCCACCTGGTAGAAAAGTTATTCAAACACTTTGGAGATCTGATAGTTCAAGACTAAATATTATAAGGTTTATGAGAGAGCAAATAAATCTTGAAAGACAAATCTATATTGTTTTTCCTTTAATTGATGAAAGTGCTAAGCTAGACTATAAAAATTTAATTGAAGGATATGATTCAGTAGTAAGAGAATTTCCTTTGCCTGAATTTCAAGTAAGTGTTGTGCATGGCCAGATGAAGTCTGCAGATAAAGAATATGAAATGAATCGTTTTGTGTCCGGTCTTACTAATATTATGGTAGCTACAACTGTTATTGAGGTAGGTGTTAATGTTCCCAATGCTTCTGTGATGATTATTGAAAGTGCTGAAAGATTTGGGCTTTCTCAACTACATCAATTAAGAGGAAGAGTAGGAAGGGGAGCAAGTCAGTCTTATTGTGTTCTTATGAGTGGAAATAAAGTAAGTAATGAAGGCAAGACAAGGCTAAAAACTATGGTAGATACTAATGATGGCTTTAAAATTGCTGAGGTTGATTTAAAATTGCGTGGTCCTGGAGATATGATGGGAACAAAGCAAAGTGGAATTCTTGACTTTAAAATTGCTGATTTATTAACAGATGGCAAGATTTTAGCTTTTGCTAGAAAAGAGGCGGATGAATTACTTAAAGACGATATTGAACTTTTAAAATCTGAAAATATAAATATAGCTAGATTTTATAGGCCCTATGCTAGAGAAAGAATGGGCTGGAGTAGAATTAGTTAAAATAAAGGGTAAGCTATTTGTATCGCACCGCTACAACCTAATACCCTTGCTACATTCCTGTCCTGGGGGAGTTCATAGGGAGCTGGTCGTACAAGACTTACCCTTCGTCGACAAAATTAATATAATCTATCTTACGGCAAAACTTTTCTTAACATCTATTTTCTATATTTGTAGAAATTAATAAATAATATTACATGGATACTAGAAAGTTTGCAATGAATTATGGTGCATATTTAGGTTTAGCTCTTGTTGTTGTGTCATTTCTAGTCTATTTATTCGGGTTAGAGGAACAAAAATCTATCCTGCCTTCATTGCTTAATAATTTTTTAATGATTGGAGCAATTGTTTATTCAATTACTTCTTATAGAGATAAATTTAATAAGGGTTTTATTTCTTACTCAAATAGTCTTAAGTTAGGTACCTCAGTAGTTTTTTTTGCATCTGTAGTTTTAGCTTTTTATACTTTTATTTTTGTGACTTTTATTAATCCCGACTATTTATTAAATATTATTAATATAGCTGAACAAGAAATTTTAAATTCTAATCCAGAAATTTCTGATGAAGAATTAGATATGGCTTTGACTATGACACAAAAAATGTTACAGCCACAGTGGATGTCTACATTGTCTGTTCTTGGAGGTACATTTATGGGTTTTTTTTACTCCCTTATAGTTTCTTTCTTTGTTAAGAGAGAAAATGAAAATTTAATTATTTAATTATGGATATTACTGTTGTTGTTCCATTATTCAATGAAGAAGATTCACTGCCAGAATTATGTGCTTGGATTGATAAAGTTATGCAAAAGCATAAGTTCATTTATGAAGTTTTATTAATTGATGATGGAAGTAAAGATAATTCGTGGAAGGTTATTGAAGAAATATCGGGAAATAATTCTTCTATTAAGGGAGTTAAATTCAGAAGAAATTATGGTAAATCTGCTGCTCTAAATATTGGTTTTAAAAAAGCACTTGGTGACGTTGTTATCACAATGGATGCTGATTTGCAAGATAGTCCTGAGGAAATTCCTGAATTGTATAATAAAATAGCTAAAGAAAATTTTGATTTAGTCTCTGGGTGGAAACAAAAAAGATTCGATCCAATTACTAAAACTATTCCTACAAAATTATTCAATTGGGCTGCTAGAAAAGCTTCTGGGATTTATTTACATGACTTTAATTGTGGTTTAAAATCTTACAAAAACACCGTAGTCAAAAGTGTTGAGGTGCATGGGGAAATGCATAGATATATTCCTGTGCTAGCAAAGTGGGCAGGTTTTGCAAATATAACTGAACAAATTGTTGAGCATCAAAGCAGAAAGTACGGCGAAACAAAATTTGGCTTAGAAAGGTTTGTTAATGGTTTTTTAGATTTATTGACCGTAACATTTGTTACTAGATTTGGTAAAAAGCCTATGCATCTTTTTGGAGTTATAGGTACAATCATGTTCTTAATTGGGTTTATACTCTTTGGAGGAATTGTAGGTTCTAAATTTTATGCTCTAATTAATAATATACCAGCTAAGAATATTGCTCAAATGTCTTCTTTTTATATTGCGTTGACTTCTATGGTTATTGGCGTTCAATTATTTTTAGCAGGATTTATTTCTGAGCTAATTTCTAGAAATTCTAATGATAGGAATAATTATCATATAGAAAAAGAAGTTTAAGCTAGTGTCTAAAAAAAAGATCATTATTGTAGGTCCAGCTCACCCATACAGGGGAGGTATTGCAAATTTTAATGATTGTTTAGCAAAGGCTTTTTATGAAAAAGGAGACGACGTTACTATTTATTCGTTTAAACTTCAGTACCCATCAATTTTTTTCCCTGGTAAAACTCAGTATGAAAATTCAGATCCTCCTAAAAATATAAAAATAAAAAGCGTAATTAATTCTATTAATCCCTTTAACTGGATTGACGTTTCTAGAAAGATTTTAAATGAAAAACCTGACTACTTAATTGTTAGGTATTGGCTGCCTTTTATGGCTCCATGTCTTGGAACTATTTGTTTTTTACTCAAAAATAAAATTAAAATTATTGCCGTTACCGATAATATTATTCCTCATGAGAAACGATTTGGTGATTTTATCTTGACAAAGTATTTTGTTAAGAGTTGTCATGCTTTTATCACGCTATCAAGATCAGTTTTAGATGACCTTTCTAAATTTACGAATACTAATAAAAAAGAGTTTATTCCTCATCCTATTTATGATACTTTTGGTGAAAAGGTTAGTAAAGAGTCTGCTCTTAAAGCTATTAATCTAAATAAAAAAGATAAGCACCTTCTTTTTTTCGGTTTTGTAAGAAAATATAAGGGCCTAGATCTTATGTTAAAAGCTATAGCTGATAAAAGAATTAAAAGTCTTGGAATAAAGTTAATTGTTGCTGGTGAATTTTATGATGACATTTCTTTCTATCAAGAAATGATTGTAAAATTAAAAATTGAAGATAACGTTATATTAAGAAGTGACTTTATAGATTCTTCAGATGTTAAAAATTACTTTTGTGCTAGCGATATGATTACTCAAACATATAAAACTGCCACTCAGAGTGGAGTTACCCAAATTGCATATCATTTTGAACGTCCTATTTTAGTTACCAATGTAGGTGGGTTAGCGGAAATTGTTCCTCATAATAAAGTTGGATATGTTACATCTAAAGAATCTGGTGATATTGCTGATAGTATTTTAGATTTTTATTCTAATAGCCGTGAAGATGAATTTGTTAAAAATTCAGCAATTGAAAAAAAGAGATTTTCTTGGGAAAGTCTAACGCTTGGAATTGAAAAATTAATACTCTCGTAAATAAAATTTACGCATATCTTTTCTTATTATATTTGTAAAAAATATCACCATGAAATATTTATTTTTTATACTGTTTTTTTTGCCTCAAATAATAGTTTCTCAGACAATCAATCAAATTGATGAAAAAGGACAAAAGCAAGGAGTTTGGAAAAAAACATTCGAAAATGGTAATCTAAGGTATCAAGGTTTTTTTCTTGATAACCTTCCTTCAGGAATATTTTATTATTATTATAAATCTGGTGAAATTCAAATTGAAAAAGAATTCTTCCATAAAGGAAAGGCTGCTGCTGCTCATATGTTTTATAAAGACGGTTCCCTACAAGCTTCAGGATTATATGTTGATCAATTAAAAGACAGTACATGGAATTATTATAATTCTGATAGTATTTTAATACTCTCTGAAATATATTTTCAGGGTATACTTAATGGCACAACTAAGACTTTTTATGATGATGGAAATATTTATGAAATTAAGAATTATAAACTAGACACGTTAAATGGTAAATGGGAGCAGTTTTTTATTAATGGTAATTCAAAGATGAAATCTAGTTTTACAAATGGAGAAAGGCAAGGGGAATCTGTTTTTTATTATTTAAATGGCACAATTTACTCTTCAGGAAATTATCTTGATGATAACAAAGAAGGATCATGGGAGTTTTATAATCAAGATGGGATTTTAGATACTTTAATAAATTATACAAATGAGTAAAGGAAAAGTTTTAATGGCTATGAGTGGTGGAATAGATAGTACAATGGCTTCTCTTATTCTTCATGAACAAGGTTATGATGTAATTGGTATAACAATGAAGACATGGGATTATGCTTCATCAGGTGGAAATAAAAAAGAGACTGGATGTTGTAGTTTAGATTCTATAAATGATGCTAGACAATTAGCAGTTGACTGTGGATTTCCTCATACAATATTAGATATTAGAGCAGAATTTGGAGATTATATTATTGATAATTTTGTAGATGAATATATTGCCGGAAGAACACCTAATCCATGTGTATTGTGTAATACTCACATAAAGTGGGAAGCTCTTTTAAAGCGTGCAGACATGTTAGGCTGTGAATATATTGCTACTGGGCATTATGCTCAAGTTAGAGAATTAGACAACAGATTTGTAGTCTCTAAAGGAATTGATCAAAGTAAAGATCAGTCTTATGTTCTTTGGGGAGTTACTCAAGAGTGTTTGAAAAGAACAATTTTCCCTATGGGGAATCTTCACAAAAAAGATATAAAACAGATGGCTATTGATAGAGGGTATAAAGCTTTAGCTGAGAAAAGTGAGAGTTATGAAATCTGTTTTATTCCTGATAACGATTATCGTGGTTTTTTAAAGAGAAGGGTAGAAGGTTTAGAAGAAAAAGTTAAAGGTGGCAAGTTTATGTCATTAGCTGGAGAAGAATTAGGAGAACATGATGGCTACCCATTTTATACAATTGGTCAAAGAAAGCTTGGAATATCTTTAGGAGATGAACCTACTTACGTAGTTTCGATAAATGAAGTTGACAATATTGTTGTAGTTGGAACCAAAGAGGATCTTAAAAAACAAGAGATGTATGTGCGGAATATTAATTATGTTAAATTCCCTAAATTAGAAGATGGTATCGAGTTAAAGGTTAAGGTTAGGTATAAGCATAAAGGAGAAATGGCGACAATAACAAATGAGGGTGATACTATAAAGGTTTTGTTTCATAGCAAGGTGGAGGGTATTGCTCCGGGACAGTCTGCTGCTTTTTATGATGGTGATGATCTTGTTGCCGGTGGATTTATTATGAAAAAATAAATTGGAAGCAATTAAAATTCCATATAAAGAAACTGAAAATTTTTCAAAAATAGTTCTAGATTATATAAGTGAAAAAAAAGAATTAAAAAAATTTATTAATGATTTCCCTGACATAGATTCTTTAGGAAAACAGATTAAGCTTAAATCATCTCAGAAATTAGATAGAGTATCTCTTGTAAGTGCACTAGAAAAACAATATGAAAATATAGATGTTTCTAAACAAACCTTACAAAATATTCAGTTATTAAATAATAAGCAGACATTTACCATAACCACAGGACATCAACTATGTTTATTCACTGGTCCTTTATATTTTATATATAAAATTGCTTCTGCTATTAATCTTGTCCAATCTTTAAATAAGAAATATCCTAAAAATAATTTTGTACCAGTTTTTTGGCTTGCAAGCGAAGATCACGATTTTGAAGAAGTAAATTCTATAAATTTATATCGAGAGAAAATACTCTGGGAGACTAAGCAATCTGGACCTGTTGGAAGAATGAAGCCTCATGGTATTAAGCTTCTAATTGATGAAATCAGGCATGTATTAGGAGAAGGAGAGTTGGTAGATAGAGTTATCAATTTATTTAAAAACGCATACAATAAGAAAAATTTATCGCTTGCTACTAGATTTTTAGTTGATGAACTTTTTAGTGACTTTGGTGTAGTTGTCTTAGACGCTGATATACCAATACTTAAGAAACAACTAATTCCTATTATTAAAAAAGATGTTATAGAAAATAAGTTTTATAATTTAATAAAAGATACAGCAGACCAACTATCTCAAGATTATCACATACAGGCAAAAGTTAGAAAGATTAATTTTTTCAGAATTAAAGAAAATAGTCGAGAAAGAATTGATGTTGCGAGCTCTGAAGAAGATATTTTTAATAATTATGCTGAGTATAGTCCTAATGTCTTAATCCGACCACTCTATCAAGAGTTAATTCTGCCAAATCTTGCTTATATTGGAGGAGGTGCTGAAATTGCTTACTGGATGTTACTTAGAACATCATTTGTCGATAGTAAGATTCCGATGCCATTAATTATTTTACGTAATTCTGCTTTGATTTTATCTAAACCGCAAGCACACAAATTAAATAAATTAGAGATCAAGGATCAGCAATTATTTAAAAATATTGATAGATTGAAAAAAGATTATGTAATGAGAAATAATCTTACTATTTCATTCGAAAAAGAACTTGTTAATCTTAATAAAATATATGATGCAATTTTTCTTAAAACAAAAGATATATCTATGCATTCATCCATTGAAAGTATGAAGACTAAAAATATTCAGATGTTTGAAAAGTCTGAAAATAAATTAATAAAGTTTACTAAGGATAGAGATCTGATTGAAATTAATCAGATAGAAAAAATCATGAAAATATTATTCCCTATTAGTAGTCTGCAAGAACGTCATGATAATTTCACCTCATATTATTGTAGATATGGTGAAAACTTTATAAAAATATTAGTTCAAAATTTAAATCCTCTAGATACAAATTTTGTAATTTTAAAATTAGAAAAATAAATATGCATCACGAAAAAATACTCATTTTAGATTTTGGCTCACAATACACACAATTAATTGCACGAAGAGTTAGAGAATTAAATATATATTCTGAAATTCATCCTTACAATAAAATCCCTTCTTTAGATGATAATTGGAAAGCAGTTATTCTGTCTGGTTCTCCTTTTTCTGTTAGAGAAGAAAATTGTCCTGTTCCTGAGTTAACTAATATTAAAGGAAAACTTCCAATCTTAGCAATATGCTATGGAGCTCAATTTCTAGCAAATAAATATGGTGGAGAGGTTTTGCCATCTAAGATTCGTGAATATGGAAGAGCTAATTTGTCATACATAAATAGTAGTTCTTTGCTTTTTGAAAATATTAATCTTAATTCACAGGTTTGGATGAGTCATGGTGATACAATTACAAAATTACCCTCAGAATATGAATTAATTGCATCTACAAAGGAAGTAACTAATGCGGCTTATTCATTTGAAGATGAGAAAATTTATGGTCTTCAATTTCATCCAGAAGTATATCATTCTAAAGATGGTGGTTTGTTGATAAATAATTTTTTAATTAATATATGTAATTGTACTCAAGACTGGACCCCTGAATCTTTTGTAGATAATACAATTAATGAATTAAAAATAAAATTATGTAATGATAAGGTAGTTTTAGGATTGTCTGGAGGAGTTGACTCTACAATTGCTGCTGTTTTATTAGATAAAGCAATAGGTAAGAATCTCTACTGTATTTTTGTAGACAATGGACTGCTAAGAAAAAATGAATTTAATGATGTTTTAGATCAGTATAAGGGAATGGGGCTAAATGTTAAAGGTGTTGATGCTAAAGAAGATTTTTATAGTGTTTTAGAAGGGGTGTCCGATCCAGAAAAAAAACGTAAAGCAATTGGCGCAAAATTTATTGATGTCTTTGATTATGAAGCTAACTTGATTGAAAATGTGAAGTGGTTAGCTCAAGGAACTATATATCCAGATGTAATTGAATCGGTTTCTGTTTCTGGAGGACCATCTGCAACTATAAAGTCTCATCATAATGTTGGGGGTCTTCCTGATTTCATGAAACTTAAAATTGTTGAACCTTTAAAAACTTTGTTTAAAGATGAAGTGAGAAGAATTGGGAAATCAATGGATGTAGATAGCCAATTATTAGCAAGACATCCATTTCCAGGCCCTGGACTTGCTATCCGAATATTAGGAAATATTACATCAGAAAAAGTTCGAATCCTTCAAGAAGTTGATGATATCTTTATTTCTGAACTTAAGTCACATAATTTATATGACGATGTTTGGCAAGCAGGAGCTATTTTTTTACCAGTTCAATCAGTTGGTGTAATGGGGGATGAAAGAACATATGAAAATGTTGTTGCATTAAGAGCAGTTGAATCTACTGATGGAATGACAGCTGACTGGGTGCATCTTCCATATGATTTTCTAGCTCTGGTTTCTAATGAAATAATCAATAAAGTACATGGGGTTAATAGGGTTGTATATGATATTAGTTCTAAGCCACCAGCAACAATTGAATGGGAATAATTCGAATTATATTAATATCTATATTTTTAATTTTAAGTAATGCTTTACTTGCTTTTAATGATACTATTACTGTTGATAATAGTAAATACATAAAATATGAGGTAAAAGTTGGAGATTCTATGAATTCAATTGCTAATTTTTTTGGTATTAGTATCGATAAAATTATTAAGAGTAATGAAACAGGTTTTGAACTATATTTAAATCAAGTTTTATTTATACCTATAAAAAGTTCTTCTAACATATCTGCACAAGACAATATTTTTAAATCTAATAAAGAATTTGATATTGCCCTTCTTCTGCCATTTTATAAAAATCTAAATGATACAATGGTTGCTAGCTTTGAAGATAAAAAAGAAGCGGATAAAATTATTTTGAATAAATCTCAAATGGCTTTGCAGTTTATGCAGGGAGTACTTTTATCATTGGACTCTTTAAACAAGCTTGGGGTAAAAATTAATTTAATTGTTCATGACACTAGAAATGATTCTTTACAGATTGAAGAAATAGTTAAATCAAAATCACTAGATACAGTAGATATAATTATTGGACCTATATATTCCAAAAATTTGCAAATTATTAGTAATTATTACGGAAAAGATAATGATAAAATAATTATTTCTCCTTTATCACGATCTATTGATTTTCTTAAAAATAATAAATCTACGATACAAATAAATACACCATTTAAAACTCAGAGTAAGATTATTACAGATCATATTATTAAAAATTCAAAAGAAAAAAATATAATTATATGCTATAATGAAAATGAAAAAGGGTACGCCTCACATATAGAAAATAATTTACTTAAAGGGGTAGAAGAAGTAGAGATGATGTCAATGATTTATACTCATGTTGATAGTGTAAGACATCAATTCTTAGATACTCAAATTGTGATTTTGCCTTCTTTCAACAGAGCTTTTGTAAGTAAAATGCTTTCTACCCTTGGAGGGATTGATTCAAATTTTGTTGTATACGGCTTGTCTAATATTAAGTCTTATGATCATTTAGATTATGACAACCTGATGCACTTAGATGTTCATTTTCCTGACCCTTATTTTTTTGATTTAAACACTAAAAGAGATAGTGTTTTTATGTACAGTTTTGAGAAAAAATTTACCACGAGTCCATCTAAATTTTCCTTAGTAGGATATAATATTATGCTTAATTTTTGTGGAGAGGTTAATCTATATAATTTAGAGAGATTTAGAATTGGTAGTGGGAAAATTAATAATTTTTCCCCTTTAGTACACTATAGGAATTACGAGTTGATTAGAGCTATTAAGTAGTTTATGGCTTAATATAGAATTCTTGAGCATTTTTTGAAATTAATATGCCAAGCCCATTAGTTACATTTGTATAAACAGGAACTACTTCACCACCAAATATATCTAACCCGCCATTGTCTCTTTGCGCAGATAATGAATTATAATATTTATAGGATTCATCACTAAATGTTGAAAATATAAATTTTATAGTATCACAATCACTATATTTAAAATCTTCAGTATAAACATCTATTGATATATTTTTTTGTTGGCCATTAAAAATAGCATCATTAAAAATTGCTCTTCTACCTTGATATCTATATCCTTCCTCCAAATCAAAACTATTATTAGATGTAAAAGAAGGGTCATTAGAATTCATTTCTATTCTTCCGCCCCACTCATATAATTCAAAATTCCCATACTCATCCTCAAATAATTTGCTGCAGCTTGCTTTTAATTCAAGAGCATAATAATTTTCAATATTAGCATTATCATCAAAACTAAATTGGAAATTTAATTTATCATTATACGAAGTAGAGTCAATATCAAAATTATAAATTAAAATATCATCTGGAATATAAGTTGTAGCAACTATATCATTAAAATTTGGGTGTTTGACTTCTATTTTATAGGTATTATCTTTGATAGGAGTGTAATTAGAAACATAGTAATTCATATCAACTGTTGCGTTGTTCCAGGTTCCATCATTAATATACAATTCATAGGTATTGTCTGTATCTAAAGTAAGCGTTTCTATTTCAATATTATTTTCAAATAATATAACATTAGCATCATTTACCATAGATGGAGTGCTATTATCGAAAGCTCCTACTGAGCTTGAAATTAATACTTGTATATTAGTGTCCGTATCTAGCCTGCCATTTAATACTAAAACTGGTTCATGGGCAGGGATTTCAATATCAATTACAGTTTCCATATCGCATGATAGAAAACACATAATTGTTATTAATAAGAGCAAATTTAAATTTTTCATAATTAAAATTGTATTCTATAAGAAATTGAAGGGATTATTGGAAACAATGATACCTGTTTTGCAACTCTATTTCCTTGTTCAAAGGTTAAATAAGCAAAAAATGGATTTTTTCTACTGTAAGCATTGTATGCTCCAAAAGATAGTATTCTGGTTGATTTTTCCTTTTTAATAGTTTTATTAAAACCAAGATCTAAGCGATGGTATGCATCAAGTCTAGTCGAGTTTCTTGAACCATATGATTCAACAATATCTACAGAATTATTATTGTTATTTGGTGATCCTAAGTATATTGCTTGAGGAAATGTAATAGCATTTCCAGTTCCATAAATCCATGTAAGTCCAGCATCCCATTTTTCATTAAATCTATGAGATAGAACTAGCGAAAAATCATGTCTTCTATCAAATTTATATGGGTACCATTCTCCAAAATTAATATTATCAAACTTTCTATTGGTCCAAGAAAGAGTATAGCCAATCCACCCTGTAGTTCTACCTTTTTTCTTTTGAAGGAATAATTCTGCACCATAAGACTCTCCTTCACCTCCAGTTTCTACGGAATTTTCCCAAGATTCAGTACTAGATAAGTTAGAATACCCAGCTTTATATGTAATCAAGTTACCCATAGTTTTATAATATCCTTCTAAGCTAAGTTCATATTCACCATCGGCAATTTCAGTAGAAATATTACTAGCAAATTGTTTTGAGGTTTGAGAAGGGACGTTGTCAGTGGCGGGCACCCATATGTCACTAGGGAATCCAATAGAAGAATTAGAGAGTAAATGAATATTTTGTGTCATTTCAGCATAAGACCCTTTTATTGACCATTTGTCATTAAGTAGGTATCTTACTGATGCTCTTGGTTGAAATGATATTGCATTTTTAAATAAAGAACTTGATCTATTAGTATTATAATATCCTAAATGTATTCCAAGATTTGCTTTTAATCTATTATTTATTTTAAAATTATCTTCAACATAAAAATAAAGCTCATCTGCATTAGTATTTCCGGAAAAATTTAGTGTAGTATCTAATGTGAAATTCTGTAAAGGATCAGGAGATATTTCATTAATTGATAAGTTTGATTCACCAGGGAAAAAATTATGGTTTGTATAAGACGTTCCAAATTTTATTTCATGATTAGGATTTGGTATAAAATCAAAATCAATTCTAGCTCCTAAATCTTCTATGCCAGAAAGATATCCAAAATTAATATCATAAATTTCAGTACCATCATTAGAATTAAATGTTGAGTTTACACCAAAGTCAGTATTAAAGGAATAGCGACTATAAGTTAATGTAGTATTACTAAAAAGTTTATCAGAAAATAAGTGATTCCATCTAATAGTTGAGGTGATATTGCCATATCCTAATCCAAAATTTAAGGAGCTTTGTTCATCGTCAAAATTTTCTACAAAATTTACACCAAGTTTATCTTTTCCTGTGTAAGCACTTAAATATAATCTATTTTTTTTTGAAATTTTATGATTTATTTTAGCGTTTAAATCATAGAAATATAAAGTTAGGTCAGTAGTTTGTGGAAGAAAAGGCGCAATAATAAGATCAATATAAGTCCTTCTAGCAGAAATGATAAATGATGTTTTATCTTTAGTTATTGGGCCTTCTAACGTAAATTTAGAAGATATTAGCCCAAGAGTAACATCCCCTTTAAATTCTTTTTGATTCCCTTCTTTCATGTCAATTTGCAGTACAGAAGAAAGGCGTCCTCCAAAGCGTGCTGGAAAACCCCCTTTAGTTAGCCTAACTGATTTAATCGCATCTGCATTAAAAACAGAAAATAATCCGCCAAGATGTGAGGCGTTATATACTGGAACACCGTCTAAAAGTATTAAGTTCTGATCAGGGCCACCACCTCTTACATAAAACCCTGAAGTTCCTTCACTTGATTGCACTCCTGGAAGTAATTGAATTGCTTTTATAATATCAACTTCACCCAAAAGTGCTGGTATTGTTCTAATCTGTTCAAGAGGAACTTCAATGACTGAAGATTGAGTTTTTTGAATAATATTTGCTTTTCCCGTTACTTGGATCTCTCCAATAGAAAATGAATTAACTTCAAATTCGACATTTTTTTCTTGATCCTGTGACAGATTTAAATTAAAACTTTGGTTTTTATATCCAATGAAAGAAAAGCTAATATTATAATTTCCTTTTGGAAGAGTCAGGCTATAAAAGCCATAAGTGTTCGACGTTACTCCTTGTTGAAGTTCTGTACAATAAATATTAACTCCAATTATATTTTCTCCATTATTTTTATCAGAGACATAACCACTTAGTGTGAATTTTTCTTGACTTACTAAGAGATTACTTTTAAAGCTAAATATTACAAGTATTATTAATACTTTAATTTTCATTTTCATTTTAAATTTTGATTACAACGTGTATAATTATACTTTATTTTATCTTAAATCTATTATTTGAACATCCGTATAATCCTCAGCTATAAACTTATAAGTATTATCATCAGTATTCTCAACATTAGTTTTGAAATTTGTAATCAAGTAAGTAAAGGATCCACCATTTTTGTCATAAAGAATAATATTATCTAACTGATTTTTATCAGCATCTATTTGTAATTGTATTTTTTTAAAAGCATTGCTTTCTATAGAAAAAAGATCTATTATATGCATATTTTTTCCATTCAAAGATTTTAATTCTATATAGCTGTTCTTATATCCTTTTTCATAGATTGTAAAAAGCTTACTAGGGCTCATCATATCATCTTCAACATCGTATTCCATTATTTGTACCTCGTTAGATTCTTTTAGATATATCCATTGGGTACTTCCATCACTTATAATAATTTGTTGATTAATCTCTAATTTAAAACTATTCTCTTGAATACTTATACTACCGTCTTGTTCCTCTAGAATATCTTGACTTGTATTTTCAAATGTAAATTTAAAGTCAGCTTTAATGTTTTGATAAGATTTAGTTTTTTCACTTAATTCTTGCAGAATTTGTGTTGAAATACTATCATTTGTATTTATTATTAAAGTATCTTGAGAGAAGCACGCAACAGATGTTAAAAATAATAATGTGAGAAAATATTTTTTCATTTTTTGTTATAGGTTTTTTAATAATTCATCAAGCGCTAGCATATCCCTTACTAATACTTGTCTTGCTTTACTGCCTTCAAATGGACCAACAATTCCTGCTGCTTCTAATTGGTCAATTATTCTACCTGCTCTATTATATCCAAGTCTTAATTTTCTTTGAATTAATGATGTTGAGCCTGATTGACTTTGTACAACAGTTCTAGCAGCCTCATCAAACATTGCGTCTTTATCATTTAAATCTGCCTTTGTAGCTACTGTTTCTGCTTCTCCTTCATATTCTGGAAGGATATGAGCTTGAGGGTAAGCTCTTTGAGAGCCTATATATTCGCATATTTTTTCAACTTCAGGGGTATCAATAAATGCACATTGTAGCCTAATTAGTTCACTACCTGTGGATATTAACATATCTCCCATACCAATTAATTGTTCAGCACCTTTAGAATCCATTATTGTTCTTGAATCTGTAGTAGAAGTTACTCTAAATGCCACTCTAGCAGGAAAGTTAGCTTTAATTAAACCTGTTATGACATTTACAGATGGACGTTGTGTTGCTATTATTAGGTGAATTCCTATTGCTCGTGCTAGCTGTGCTAGTCTGGCTATAGGAGTTTCAATTTCTTTACCTGCTGTCATTATAAGATCAGCAAACTCGTCAATAACTAAGACAATATATGGAAGGAACCTATGTCCTTCATTGGGATTTAATTTTCTAGAAATAAATTTTTTGTTGTATTCAATGATATTTCTGCAATTAGCATTTTTACATAGTTCATACCTATCATCCATTTCTATACATAATGAATTTACAGTATTTACGACTTTTTTGGTATCTGTAATAATAGCATCTTCTTCATCAGGAAGTTTGGCTAAAAAATGTCTTTCTATTTTGTTAAAAAGAGTTAATTCAACTTTTTTAGGATCAATAAGAACAAACTTCACCTGAGATGGATGTTTTTTATATAATAATGATGCTAATACTGCATTAAGACCAACAGATTTTCCTTGTCCAGTAGCTCCAGCCATTAATAAATGTGGCATTTTTGCTAAATCTACCACATAGGTTTCATTTGAAATAGTTTTCCCAAAAGCTATTGGTAAAGCCATTGTGCTATTTAAGAATTTCTCCGAGGATAAAACCTCTTGCATAGAAACAATATTTTTAGTTTTATTTGGAACCTCAATTCCAATAGTTCCTTTTCCTGGAATTGGAGCTATAATTCTTATGCCTTCAGCAGCTAAGCTAAGCGCAATATCATCTTCTAGATTTTTAATTTTAGAAATACGAACTCCAGCTTCAGGAACAATTTCATATAAAGTAATTGTTGGACCAACTGTAGCGCTTATAGATGTAATGCCAATTTTATAATGTCCTAGTGTTTCAACTATTTTGTTTTTTTTCTCTTCTAAATCATTTTTATCAATTTTTATTTCATTGCCCCCATAAGTATTTAAAAGGTCAATAGTTGGCATTTTATAAGAAGAAAGCTCTAGAGTAGGGTCATAATCTCCTAGCTCTTTTAATTTTTTATCAATTTCTGATTCTGATAATTTTTCCTCAGAATTTATTTCATTAATTTCTATATTTAAATCTTTGGGTGCTATTTCTTTATTATTTGTATTAACTGTTTCATTATTGTCATCTGCAATTGGCTTTGAAGGTATGCTCTCTTCAAGTTTTATTTCTTCTAATATTGGACTAATTTTTTCTTCGTTTTTCTTAATCTCTTCAGATTGTATTTCCGAAGGATTAATATTTTTTTTCTTAAAAATTAATATTTTATTAAAATTAATCTGACTTAAAAATGAAAATATTCTATAAATAGAATCTCTATGGTTAAGCATTATATAAATAATTAATAATGCTAATAAAAGAAGAGTAGTGCCAATATCACCTACAATATTTGATAATAAATCCTTTGAGTGAATCCCAAGTCCACCAGATAATATTTTTGATTCAAAAAAGTGATAAATAAATATTGGAAAATAGATTAAGCAGATTAAACAGTGAAAAAGATGATTTGAAAGAGAAAACTTTTTAAAACCAAAAACTTTTAAACTTGATAGTAATATAAATGTAAAAATCAAGTAAGCAGATACACCAAATAACTTGTAAATTAAAAGATGAGATAGATAAGCGCCTAGGCCGCCTAGAGCGTTTTGTATTTCTTCATGGGTAAGGATTTCGTAAAGATCAAGATTCATCACTATACTATTATCATATTTCCACTCTATGAAATATGATGAAAAGGCAATAATTAAATAGCATGCTAGTAAAAATAAAAAAGAACCAAATACTAATTGATTATTTTTATTTCTAAAAGGGCTTGCTAATTTAGATATAAGCTTTTTTGCAGTAGAATTTACTTTTAATTTTTTCTTCATCTTTACTTTTTCAAAAATACAAATAGATATATTTCTTATTAATAATATAAACTATTATTTTACCATTAAATTGTTAATAATTTTGAAGCTTTAAATTAAAGCTTTGTTAATTTTGCAGAACAGATATGTTAGAATTAAAAGTAAATAATGAAACTAGTCAGTTAAAGACAGTTGTGCTAGGAATAGCAGATAGTTTTGGCGGACTTCCAGAGCTAGTGAATTGTTATGATCCTAAGTCAAAAGAACATGTATTAAATGGCACATTTCCAGAAGAACCAAATATTAAAATTGAGATAAATGAGTTTCTTAATGTTTTAAATAAATATGATGTAAAGGTTTTTAGACCTGAAAACATTAATAATTTAAATCAGATTTTCACAAGAGATATAGCATTTGTTATTGATGATAAATTAATTCTGTCTAACATTTTAAGTGATAGAAAAGAAGAATTAAAAGCTATAGATCATTTGTTATCTTTTATTGCTCCTGAAAAAATTATTAGCCTTTCGGATAGTGCTAGAATAGAAGGTGGTGATGTTATTTTATATAATGACTATGTGTTTATTGGCTACTCGGAAGAATCTGATTTTAATGATTTTACGGTGGCAAGGACTAATAAAGAGGGCGTTATTCAAATTCAAAAAAAATTCCCTAACAAAAAAGTAAAGTCTTTTGAACTTGTCAAATCTGATACTGTAGCAAAAAATAATTCTTTACATTTAGATTGTTGTTTTCAGCCAATTGGAAAAAATAAAGCTATTATTTATGAAGGTGGATTTAAAAATATAGCTGATATTCAATATCTAAATAAATTATTTGGTGCTAATAATTTAATTAAGATAAATCAAGATGAGATGTATGAAATGAATTCTAATATTTTTTCTATCTCTGAAAATGTTATAGTTTCAGAAAAGAATTTTATTCGTTTAAATCAAGCCTTAATAAATCATGGATTCCTTGTAGAGGAAATTGCTTTTTCTGAAATTTCTAAAATGGAAGGTCTGCTAAGATGCTCAACAATGCCATTAATAAGAATATGAAACAAATAACAAATAATATTATGATGATTGAGCCTGTTTTATTTAACTTTAATGCTCAAACTGCTTTAGATAATCATTATCAATCTGATATTAGTATTCTTAGTGAAAAGCAAATTCAAAATAAGGCATTAATAGAATTTAATAATTTTGTATCTGCATTAAAAGCAAAATTTATAAATACTATTGTTGTAAAGGATTCTATAAATCCTCACACTCCTGATTCAATCTTTCCTAATAATTGGGTTTCATTTCATGCAAATGGCAGTATTTGTTTATATCCTATGCTAGCAAAAAACAGAAGGCTAGAGAGAAGAGAAGATATAATAAGCTTAATAAAAAACAGTTTTTCTGTCTCTGAAATAGTTAATTATTCTCACTATGAGAACACTAATTTATTTTTAGAGGGAACTGGAAGTATGATTTTAGATAGAGAAAATAAGATCTGTTATGCAGCTCAATCAAAAAGAACTGATCCGAATATCCTTAAAGAATTTTGCGAAAAATTAAAGTATAAATCTGTGGTTTTTAACGCATACCAAGATGTTGGTGCAAAAAGATTACCTATTTACCATACTAATGTAATGATGAGTATTGCTGATGAGTATGTTATTATTTGTTTAGAATCAATTGATGATTCTGTTGAAAGAAGTCTAGTTATTAATTCTATTAAATCTTCTAACAAAAAAATTATTGAAATTTCTGAATCTCAGGTTAATTCTTTTGCTGGAAATATGTTGCAAGTTATGGGGGATAAACCTTATTTAGTAATGTCAAATTCTGCATATTTATGTCTAAGTTCTGATCAGATTGCCCTTATTGAAAGTTTCAATGAAATAATACATGTCGACCTGTCTACTATTGAATCTTATGGTGGAGGAAGCGCAAGATGTATGATGGCAGAAATATTTTTACCTTTGAAAAAATGATTGAACAAATACTATCCCAATACATTATAGATGCTGTATCTGAGCTTTATAAAATAAACGAAGTTAAATTACAATTTCAAAAGACTCGAAAAGATTTCGAGGGAGATATTACATTAGTAGTTTTTCCATTAACGGTATATTCTAAGAAAAGTCCTGAAGTTACTGCTAGTGAGATAGGGGATTATTTAACAATCAATACAAACGAGATTAATAATTTTAATGTTGTTAAGGGTTTTTTAAATTTATCTGTTAATGATAGTTGTTGGGTTTCATTATTAACTACAGCTATTAAGAATAATAAATTTGGTTTTTCTGATGTTAAGCCTGATGCTGAAAAATATTTAGTTGAATATTGTTCTCCTAATACTAACAAGCCTCTTCATCTTGGTCACATTAGAAATAATCTTTTAGGATATTCTGTTGCAGAAATATTAAAGGCTTCTGGTAAAAATGTTATAAAAGTTCAGATAATAAATGATAGAGGTATACATATATGTAAGTCTATGGTTGCATGGCTAGAGTTTGCTAATAATGAAACTCCTGAATCAACAGGAATTAAAGGCGATCATTTAGTTGGTAAATACTATGTTGAATTTGATAAAAAATATAAAGATGAAGTCAAAGGTTTGATTTCTAAAGGTTATAGTCAAAATCAAGCTGAAAAAGAAGCTCCAATTTTTCTTAAGGCCCAAGAAATGTTAATTAAATGGGAAGATAAGGATGAAAATGTGATTGCTCTTTGGCAGAAAATGAACTCTTGGGTTTATAAGGGTTTTGAACAAACGCATAAAAGACTCGGTGTTGACTTTGATAAAAATTATTATGAAAGTGACACCTATCTTCTTGGAAAAGATATTGTTAATGAAGGACTTTTAAATAAAGTTTTTTTTAAGAAGCCAGATGGGTCAGTGTGGATTGATCTCTCAAGCGATGGATTAGATGAAAAAATAATTTTAAGATCTGATGGTACTTCAGTTTATATGACGCAGGATATTGGTACTGCAATTAAAAGACATCAAGATTTTAATTTTTCTCACATGACTTATACAGTTGGAAATGAGCAGGATTACCATTTTAAAGTTCTTTTTAAAATACTAGAAAAGTTAGGATATTCTTGGTCAAGAGATTGTTATCACCTTTCCTATGGTATGGTTGATTTACCAACAGGTAAAATGAAGTCTAGAGAGGGTACAGTTGTGGATGCAGACGTTTTGATGGAGGAAATGGTTGTAAACGCAAAAAATATTGCAGAAAGTTTAGGTAAAAATCAAGATTTAAATTCCGATGAAGCCAATATCTTATATGAAAATGTTGGTATAGGAGCATTAAAATATTTTATGTTAAAAGTTGACCCTAAAAAGAGAATGTTGTTTGATCCAAAAGAAAGTATAGATTTTAATGGTAATACAGGTCCCTTTATTCAATATACTCATGCACGAATTAAGTCAATTCTTAGAAAGAATAAATTAGAACTAAAAATAGATAAAGACCTTAAGTTATCCTTAAAAGAAAAAGAACTTATTAAGTTAATATTAGACTTTCCAAAATTAGTCCAAGAATCAGCTAGTTCTTTTAGTCCAGCTATAATAGCTAATTATGTTTTTGAGTTAGTTAAAGAATTTAATAGTTATTATCAATCGACAACTATTTTAAAAGCGGATAAAGATGAAGTTATCTCATTTAGAGTAAGTCTTGCTAAAAAGACTGCATATATTATAGAAAAAGGAATGTCTCTGCTAGGAGTGAGTGTGCCTGAAAGAATGTAATTTGTATTTTAAATTGTTTAGTTTGGAAAAAATTATACATTTGCTCTTACCATGACAAAAGAAAGAATTCATCAAATCATATTTGAAGCTGATACTCCTAAGGGAAAGCTATTTGATGTACTATTATTATTTGCTATAGTTATTTCTGTTTCTCTTGTAATGCTTGAAAGTGTTAAATCTATTCAAGAGCAGTATAGAGAATTATTAGTTGCTTTAGAATGGGGCTTTACTATTCTTTTTACTATTGAGTATTTTTTAAGGATTTATTCTATTAAAAAGCCGTTTAAATATGTGTTCTCTGCAATGGGGTTGATTGATTTATTAGCAGTGATCCCTACATATCTTATTTTTATTTTCCCACAAATTCATTTTTTAACGGTAGTTAGAGCTATACGTTTAATTAGAATATTTAAGATATTTAAGTTGTCAAGATATACAAGAGGAGCTTACACCATGCAGATTGCTCTTAGATCTTCAAGACCTAAGATTATTGTTTTTTTATTATCTGTTATTTTACTTGTTACAATTCTTGGTACTATAATGTATATTGTTGAGGGTTTAAACGGAGGTAATCCTGGTTTTCAGGACATTCCTAACTCTGTCTATTGGTCAGTTGTAACTTTAACAACTGTTGGGTATGGAACTGTTGTGCCAGTTACTGTTGTAGGGAAAATCATTGCTTCTATAATTATGATTTTAGGTTATGGGATAATTGCTGTTCCAACTGGAATTGTAACTGCTGGAATAATTAAGGCAAAAAAAGAGATAAATACTCAATCTTGTATTAGTTGTTCAAAAGAAGGTCATGATATTGATGCTACTTATTGTAAGTTTTGTGGTTCAAAAATTCATAATTAGTTTATGATCTGCCGATAAATCTTAAAATACTCTAAATACTGCTAGTGAAAAATTTCATTGTTTATAAATCATCTGCAGGATCTGGAAAAACGTATACACTTGCTTTAAATTTTATTTGCATATCTATTACAGGAGCTTCAAAATACAATATAGATTATTATAAAAAGATCTTAGCTATTACTTTTACAAATAAGGCTTCTGCAGAAATGAAGGAGAGAGTTTTATTATATTTTAGTAAATTAAGTAATGGTGAAGACATAGATAATATCCTTTCTTTTGTTTTAGAAGAAACTAAACTGTCTAAAGATGAGGTGTTCAGACTTTCATCATCTATCTTTACTCATATCTTACATCATTATTCAGATCTTAATATCTCTACAATAGATAAGTTCACATATACAATTGTGAAAACATTTGCATCAGATCTAGGCCTCTCTAATACTTTTAATCTTGAACTTGATAATAGCAAAATTATTAATCCCTCTGTTGCATTATTATTAAATAAAATATCCGAAGAAGATACTGATTTAGTTAATGTTCTTCTCGAGTTTTCATTGCAAAAAATATCTGATGGAAGTAGCAATAATATCGAAAATGATCTTAAAGATTTTGCCAAACATTTATTTAAAGAAGACTCTTCTGGATTGGATCTAAGTTTAGATTTAAAAGAATTTATTCAAATTAAGGATGAGTTAATTCTTAAGAAAAATCAATTATTACAAAACATAAACGAGATTAGAATACAATCTGTAGCAATTTTTGATAATTTTAATTTAACAAAAGAACATTTTCTTAGAGGTACATATTATAATCTAATTATAAAAAAATTAAATTCTTCAAATTATAAAGACTGGATTCCCTCAGATTCTCTAATTGAGAATATGAAAAATGATAAATGGTATAAAGAGACATTAGATAATGAGTTAAAGCTAGATGTAGAAAAATGTAAGCCTCAATTAATAAAAACCATTGATACTTTATTAGATACTTTGAAAAAGTATATTTCTGTTTATGTAACACTAAAGAAAATATATCCTAATATTATTATTAATGAATTAGTTAAGGAAATTCATTCTTTTAAGAAAGAAAATAATTTAGAACATATTTCAGAGTTTAATACTAGAATAAATAAATTAATACTAAAACAATCATCTTTATTTATTTTTGAGAGAATTGGCGAAAGATTTAATCACTTTCTCATTGATGAATTTCAGGATACATCAATTTTACAGTGGCAAAATCTATTACCTTTAATAACTGATTCCCTTGATTTTGGTAAAAATATAATTGTTGGTGATGGTAAACAATCTATATACCGATGGAGGGGTGGTGAGGTTCAGCAATTTCTAAATCTACCAAAGATATATAATGCGCAAAAACTTGAATACTCTGCAGATTGGCAGAATAAACTCACTGACCATTATATCGAAAAAGAATTAATATTCAACTTTAGGAGTAAAAAAGAAATCATAAATTTTAATAATTTATTTTTTGCAAAAATTAAAAAAGCTCTAAACTTTGAATTACAAGAGTTATATAGTAGTCCTCCACAAGATGCTAAATTTTCTAGCGATGGAGGCTATATAGAAATTGATTTATTTGAAACAGAAGAGTGGCGAGAAGAAATTCTTAAAAAGATTAGTTCAGAAATACTTAAATTAGTTAACAAAAATAATTATTCTTTTAAGGATTGTGCAATTTTATGTAATAGCAATGCTGATGTTTCAAAAATAGCCACCTATTTAAATGAAATTTCTATACCAGTTGTTTCTAGCGAGGGTTTATTAGTTTCAAATTCAAAAAAAGTTAATTTTATTATTGCATTCTTAAGTTTTTTAAAAAACCCTAATAATTTAACTTCTCAAGCTCATATAATTACATATCTTAAAAGTGTTAATTTATTGCAAGAAAATCTCCATCAACTATTTATGCAAATAAAAGAACAAGGCGGCTTATTTTCTGTTTTAAAAAAATATAATTTTTCAATAGATGTTTATTATTTCCAGAGTCTGTCAATATATGAGTTAGTATTAGAAGTGATAACTCAATTTAATTTAGGTGCAGATGTATACCTAGATTCATTTGTTGATAATGTACATAATTATTCATTAAAAAATTTAAATAGTTTATCAGACTTTTTAATTTGGTGGGAGGATCATAAAGATAAAAAATATGTAACTATAGACGCTACAACTGATGCTGTTACGATTCTTACTATACATAAATCTAAAGGGTTGTCTTTTAATAATGTTTTTATTCCTTTTGATTGGAGAGGAGGTAATAAAAAAGAGATTTGGGTAAATAATCCCGGAGAATTACCTGAAAAATTAACTAAATGTTTAATTACAGAGAATAAGAGTTTAGTCAAATCTTCTTTTAGAGATCAATTAGATAATGAAAAGGAACTTACGCTTTTAGATAATATTAATCAATTATATGTTGCAATGACTAGAGCAAAGAATAGGCTTTATATTTATTCCAAATCATTGCCTAAGAAGCCATCAGATTCTGTTTCTCTGAATACACTTCTTTCTTTTTTTACAACTAGCTTCCCAGTAATAATAGGTGATTCTAATGAAAGCTTTATTCATGAAAAAACTATAAATAACAATAATTTTATTTTTAAAAATATTGTAAGTCAACCTTGGAGAGAAATTATTTCACTTAAAAACTCCTCGCTTGATATATGGGATCTTGAAAATAATGATAGTAAAAAAGACTGGGGTAGTTTGTTACATTTAATTTTATCTAGAATTCATTTCATTGAAGATAAAGACAAAGTGTTGGAGCAAGCTTTAAGAGGAGGCTTGTGTTCCGCTAAACAGTTTAAGAGACTTTCTGAAGAATTAGATGAAATCTTTAATGACCCTTCAGTGCAAAGGTTTTTTACTAATGAGTGGGAGGTTATTACGGAAAAAGAAATTTTAGATCAATCAGGTGAAACTTATATTCCTGATAGACTTCTTTTTAACAATGATAATGTAGTTGTAATTGATTATAAAACTGGTGAGTACAATAATCTTTACAATAAGCAAATTTTAAATTATGCCTCTATTCTAAATCAAATGGGTTATAAAAAAATAGAATGTTATTTAATTTATACTATGAAGAAAAATAAAGTGCAGAAAATATGAAGCCATTTTTAGAAAAAATAGCTGAGCGACTATTGTTAAAATTTCCTACAAATATGCGAAATGTAGCTGTTGTTTTACCTACAAAAAGATCTGTTGTTTTTTTAAAGAAATATTTATCTTTAAATATTAATAAACCTATTTTCCTTCCTCGCTTTTATACTATTGAAGAGTTTATAGAAGAAATATCTACTCTAAATATTTTAGATAACATTAGTTTACAGTTTTATTTGTATCAAGCTTACTTAAACACATCACCATTAAATAAAGATTCTTTCGATGATTTTCTTAAATGGAGTAACATGCTTTTACATGATTATAACGATATAGATTCTAGCATGGTTAGTCCAGAAACTTTATTTAATAACTTAAAAGATGTTAAAGAATTAGAGAATTGGCAAATCAATGAATGGAGTTTTTCTAATAGTGATCTTTCTGATAATCAAAAAAGTTTTATAAATTTTTTTGAGTCTCTTTTGCCTATATATAATGAATTTAAAAGAATATTATCTCATAATAATTGTGCCTACCAAGGATTAGCAAATAGAGTAGCAGCAGAAAATATTAAGACAAAAAATATTATTTGGGACAAGGTTTGGTTTGTAGGATTAAATGCGTTGACACACGCCGAGCATGTAATTATAGATAATTTAAAACAAAAAGATATTGCACGAGTATTTTGGGATGCCGATAAATATTATTTTAATGAAAGTAATCATGAGGCTGGTTTATTTCTTAAAAAACAACAATTGAAATGGAATGAAGTTGATTTTGTAGGGGTAGGAGATTACTTATCTAAGCCTAAAGAAAAAATTCAAGTAATCTCATGTCCTAATTCTAATAGTCAAGTGCAGGTAATGAAACAAGTTTTAAGCAGTCAATCTAATAAATTAGATAATGGAAAGACCGCTATAATTTTGGCTGATGAATCTTTGTTGTATCCAGCATTAAATAATATGCCAGATGAAGTTGATAAGTTAAATGTAACAATGGGGAGTCCTTTTGAAGATACTCCCTTTTATTCATTTATTGATTCTATTATTAATATGCATTTGTCCTCAGAAAAATATAATAGCAAGGGTTTTTATTTTGAAGATCTATTTAAATTATTAGATCACTCTTATCTAGCTAAAATTTTATCAGCAAAAAATATTTTTAGACTTAAGAATAAAATTATTAATGAGAATATTTCTTTTGTTCCTCTTGATATTATTTTGCGGATTTTAGATGATGAAGTAGTTTTGATATTTAAGAAGTGGTTAAGTGTAAAGGATTTTATAAATGGTCTTGATACTATAGTAGATTTGATGAGAAATAATTTAATCGGGAAAAAAGCAACACTTGACTCAGAAATTTTAAATACCTTTTATAAAATTATTAGAAGATTTGAAGTTCTGACGAATACATTTTCATTTAAAATTGAATTAAAAGCTACTTATTTGATTTTTAAACAATTAATCTCCAAAGAAATTATTCCTTTTAAAGGAGAGCCCCTCGAAGGGGTGCAATTAATGGGGATTTTAGAAAGTAGAACCCTTGATTTTGATAATTTAATTATTTTAGGAGTAAATGAAGGCTTTTTACCCAAAGGAAAAAGTGTTAATTCTTTTATTCCTTTTGATCTAAGAAAGTACTTTAAAATACCAACATATAATGATAGAGATGCTGTTTTTGCATATCATTTTTATAGGCTACTTCAAAGATCACAACACATTACTTTAACATATAATACTCAAACTGATGATTTTGGAAGTGGCGAGAAGAGTCGTTTTATTACACAACTTTTAAATGAATATAAGAGTAATCCTATCTCTGAATTTACTTATCAAAATAATCAGCTAGACATTTTAAAAGAAAACATTCTTACTATAAGAAACGAAAATATGAATAGTGAGATTCATAAATGGGCTTTAAGTGGTATCTCTCCTTCTGCAATTAGTAAGTATATAAATTGTAATCTAGATTTCTATTTTCATTACTTGGTGAAAATCAGAGAAGATAATGAAGTTGATGAATTTGCTGATAATAGTTTAATGGGTAATGCTATTCATGATTCTTTGAAAAACCATTATCCTAAAGGAGTTCTTGACAGTAGAACACTTAATAGTGCGCATGCTGATATTATGTCTTCAATCCAAAGTCATTACAAAGAAAAATTACCGCCTGAGACCTATAACAAAGGAAAGAATTTATTGTCTTTGTCAATAGCGGAAAAACTTACTAATGATTTTCTAAAATTTGAAACTGGCTTTATAAATAAAAATTCCAAGTTAACTATTCTTTTAAAAGAAGAAGTGTTAAATCATCAAATCAATATTGATGGATTTATGTGTAATTTAACTGGACAAGTTGATAGAGTTGATTTTGTTAATGATTCGTTAAGAATTATTGATTATAAAACTGGCAAAGCAGTAACTAAAAAAGATTTAGTTTTTAACGGCTGGGAAGACCTTACTTTAAATCCTGACAAGAAATTTCTATTTCAAATTTTAATGTATACGTATCTTTTTTTGAAAAAAAACCCAGAGTATATTAATAAAAATATTGATGCTGGTATTTTTTCTTTTAGAAATTTAGATGAAGGATTAATTTTAGTAAACACCCAGGATCAATTTAACTTTAATTATGATTTTTTAGATTTATTCGAGAAACATTTAAAAACACTTCTAAGAAAAATATTTAATGATGATTTTATTGCTAATGGCAATTCAGAAAAAAATTGTAAATATTGTAATCATAACCACATAAACTAATACTTTAAAGATAGTTATCATCTTTAATTAAGATATTGGTTTTTAAGTTTTATTTACTACAAATAATTGGTTTATATTTGTAGAAAACACAAAATATGAGATTTCACTTATATATATTATTAACTTTTTCACTATTGTCTTCTAATTTGATAGCTGACGAAATAGTTGTGAATGAAAAAAACAATTCTTTTAATGTTATTAATATATCTGATGATAGTTTTATCTTTAGAAATGCTCTTAACAGAATTAATACTCAGATAGTAAAAACTGAAAATGCAAGTTTTGTTAAATTAATAATTCCTTCTTACACTTCGTCCTCTGCTTTTGGATCACCTGAGCTATTGTCAATTAATAAGTTAATTAATGTTCCAGCTAATTGCGAGCCAACTATTGAAATAATATCCTCTAAAGAACGTATTATATCACTAAATGATTATAATATATCTTTTCCTGTTTTCCCTAACCAACCATCAATCTCTAAAGGTCAAGACATAGATAAAGTGAAGTTTTATCTAAATGATGAAGCATATAATCTTAACGACTTTAATAAAAGTAATGTTGTAGAAATAATAAAAACTGGAGTCCAAAGAGGGGTAGAGCTTTCTAGATTATCTTTATCTCCAATAAGCTATAATCCTAATAAAAATGAACTTAAAATTATATTTGATATTACTGTTAAAGTTTCTTATACAAAAAATAATTCTTCAGTAAAATCTAAATATTATTCGCCTGATTTTAAACACCTATATAATAAGTGTATTAATTTTATACCACCATCAGTAAAAGACATTATTACCACTTATCCTGTTAAATATGTAATTATTTCAGATCCAATCTATCAAGCTTCATTACAACCATTTATTGATTGGAAAACTCGTAAGGGTTTCCAAGTTATAGAAGCTTACACTAACGATCCTTTGATTGGTAGCACTACCACATCTATTAAGTCATATATTAAAAGTTTATATGATAATGCGACTATTAATGATCCTGCACCGACATATCTTTTAATAGTTGGTGATGATGATCAGGTTCCAAGTTTTCAAGCTTCTGGTCATGTCTCTGATATGTATTATTGTGAATTTGATGGAAACGGAGATTTTTATCCTGAAATGTATTATGGTCGTTTTTCAGCATCTTCTGTTAGTGATGTTGATGCGCAAGTTATAAAGACATTAACTCATGAAATGTATTCTTTTAACAATCCTTCATTCTTAGAAGAAGTGTTATTAGTTGCTGGTGTGGATGCAAGCTTTGCTCCAACATATGGTAATGGTCAAATCAATTATGCTACAGATAATTATTTTAATATTGCACATAATTTAACTATTCATAATTATTTATATGGCTCTGGAACTACTATAACTTCTGATATGCCACAAGCCTCAGGAGCTATAATATCTAATGTTAGTGAAGGTGTCGGTTTTGCTAATTACACAGCGCATTGTGGTTCTTCTGGATGGTCAGATCCTTCATTTAATACTGGAGATGTTGCTGGCCTTCAGAATATAGATGAATATGGTTTAATGATCGGTAATTGCTGTCAATCTGCAAAATTTGATGATCCTGTTTGTTTTGGGGAAGCTCTTCTTAGAGCTAATGATAAAGGAGCCCTTGGTTATATAGGAGGTTCTAATAATACTTATTGGGATGAAGATTATTGGTGGTCAGTGGGTACTACATCTAACATAATTGCAAATCCAACTTACTCTGGAACAGGCCTTGGAGTTTATGATTGTTTAATGCACGAAAATGGAGAAGAAAAATCTGATTGGTTTATTACTCAAGGTCAAATTATACACTCAGGAAATTTAGCAGTTAGTGAAGCTGGAGGAGCGGAACAATATTATTGGGAGATTTATCATTTGATGGGAGATCCCTCATTAATGCCATATATTGGGATTCCAACATTGTTAAATGTTACTCATAATTCAATAATTCCTGTGGGGAGTTCTTCATTCACTATAAATGCTGAGGAAGATGCTTATGTTGCTTTGTCTATGAACGGAATTCTATTAGATGCTAGGTTATGTGACTCTACTGGCACAGTAAGCCTTAATTTTAATGCTATTGCTAATATTGGTTCTGTTGATGTTGTTGTTACAAAACAATTTAAGCAACCATATATTTCATCAATTTCCGCAATATCTCCAAACGGTCCTTATGTAATTTCTTCCAACAGTTTAATAAATGATATTAGTGGAAATAATAATTCCATTGTAGATTATAATGAGTTTATATTTTTAGACCTTGATTTATTTAACTTAGGTAATGCAAATGCACAAAATTTAAGTTTAGTGCTCTCAACTAATGATCAATATCTTTCTATAATTGATTCTGTTGATAACGTTAGTGTAATTAACTCTAATCAAACTATTACTTCAAATAACGCATTTAGTTTTCAAGTAGCTGCTTATGTACCAGACCAGCACATTTCTGTTTGCTTATTGACAATTTCTGATAACCTTGGAAATGTATGGACCTCTAATATTAATATAATTCTTAATGCTCCAGTTTTTAATCACTTAAATTATATAATAGATGATTTTTCTTTAGGAAATAGTAATGGTAAACTAGATGCCGGGGAAACACTTGATATTTTAGTAGACGTTAGTAATGTAGGTCACGCAGATGCTTTCAATATTAACTGTTTGCTTAGCTCATTAAGTACATATGTCACAGTAAATTCAAGTACTATTTCTTTCTCTAGTTTAAATATAAATCAAGTTCATAGTGTAGCATTTAATATTACTATAAATCAAAATACTCCGGTGGGAACTAATGTTATTTTTCCTATTGATATTACTGATCAGGTTTATAGCTACCAGGCAAATTTTTCAGAAAATATAGGAACTATTGATGAAGATTATGAAACAGGAGATTTTTCTCAATTCTCTTGGGTTCAGGGTGTTTTTCCGTGGGTGGTTGATAATCTAGAGATATATGAGGGAATACATAGTTCGCGATCTGCAATTGCATTACCTGATAATGAAGAATCAGAACTCTCTATCACTTTAGATGTAGTTGCTGACGGAGATATTTCATTTTATAAATTTGTTTCCTCAGAAAATAATTATGATTTTTTAAAATTTAAAATTAATGGTCAAAAATTAGATGAATGGTCTGGTGTAGATCTTGCTTGGAGTTTTGTATCATTTCCTGTTATTTCAGGAGTTAATACATTTAAATGGGAATATGAAAAAGATGCTTCGCAATCTGATGGGCAAGATTGTGCTTGGATTGATTATATTGTATTCCCGCCAGTATATATTGCTCCAAGTTTTAATAATGAAATTAACACAAGTATTAAAATTTATCCTAATCCAAGTAAAGGAATTTTTAATATTTACTTCGATAATTTAATTGAACATAATGTTCAAATACTAGATTTAAATGGTAAAGTATTAAGTTCTAAAAAAACTAATCATTTGATGCTAGACTATGATCTAACTCAAATGAGTTCAGGTTCTTATTTGATAAAAATAATGCCGGAAAATATAATCTATCAAATCTTAAAGCAATAGTGCCTAAGTTTATTGGGATAGATTTTGGTTTAAAACGTATAGGAGTTGCAATTACTGATGAGCTTAATATTATAGCATCTCCTTATGATACTGTAGAAACTAATAATATTTATATTTTTTTAAAAGAGCTGTTAGGAAATGAAAATATTAAAAAATTAATTATTGGTAATCCTATTAATCTAGATAATTCTTTAAACCCAATATCTAAAGAAATATCTGATTTTACAAAGAGTTTTTCAAGTCTTTATTCAGATGTAGAGATTATTCATATTGATGAGCGCTTCACTTCAAAAATGGCTAAGAGGGCAATTTTAGCATCAGGGGTTAATAAAAAGAGGCGACAAGATAAAAAGCTAGTTGATAAGATTAGTGCAACAATTATTTTACAAACTTATTTAAACCAATTATAGTAACTTCTCTTTTAGATAGCTGCCTGTTGCAGACGATTGACATTTAATAATATCTTCTGGAGTGCCTTCAAATACTAATTTACCTCCTTCATTACCACCTCCTGGTCCTAAATCAATAATCCAATCTGCACACTTAATTACATCTAGATTATGTTCAATGCAAATTATTGAATGACCATTTCCTAGCAGTGAATAGAATGACTTTAATAATTTATTAATATCATGAAAATGTAATCCTGTTGTAGGTTCATCAAAAATGAACAGAACCTTGTTTTGTGTATTTCCCTTAGAAAGAAAGGATGCGATTTTTGTTCTTTGAGCCTCTCCACCACTTAATGTATTAGATGATTGCCCTAGCTTTACATATCCTAAACCTACATCATCCAAAGGTTGAATTTTTTTTGCAATATTTTGACAACTATTATTTAAAAAGAAATCAATAGCTTCCTTAACTGAAAGGTTTAGTATTTCAGATATATTTTTTTTACAAAAATTTATTTCAAGAACTTCTTTTTTAAATCTTTTGCCACGGCACTGTTCACACTCTAAATGAACATCGGCCATAAACTGCATTTCTACAGTAGTTTCTCCTTCCCCTTTACATGTCTCACATCTTCCTCCATCTACATTAAAAGAAAAGGTTCCAGGTGTGTATTTTCTTCTTTTAGATAATGGCTGATTAGCAAATAAACTTCTAATTTCATCATATGCCTTTATATAAGTTATTGGGTTTGATCTTGAGGATTTACCAATTGGATTTTGATTTATAAATTCTAATTTTTTAATATTATTTGTACTTACTTTCAATGATTTGTAACGTATTTCATCTTTTTCATAAACACCTAATAGATTATTAATAGCAGGTTTAACAACATTTGTAATTAATGATGACTTACCAGAGCCACTAACTCCAGTAATAGCGGTAAAACAGTTTAAAGGGATTTTTAAATTAAGGTTATTAATATTATTAATATTAACGCCTTTTAATTGAATATAATCAGTAGACTTCTTTCGTAATTTAGGAATATTAATTTTTAATTCTTTTGATAGGTATTGTGTAGTAAGGCTTTGAGATTTAGTGTAGATCTTATTTAGTTTTCCTTCATAAATAACTTCTCCTCCATTTATTCCAGCATTTGGCCCAATATCTATTATGTGGTCTGATGCCTGCATTATTTCCTCATCATGCTCTACAATTATTACTGTATTTCCTATATCTCTTAAGCTTTTAAGAATTTTAATTAATTTATTAGTGTCTTTTGGGTGAAGCCCTATGCTTGGCTCATCTAATATATACATTGCCCCAACTAATGAGCTTCCAAGAGATGTGGCAAGATTAATTCTTTGTGACTCTCCTCCTGATAATGTTTTAGATTTTCTTGATAAAGTTAAATATTGTAATCCTACATTATTTAAATATTCTAGTCTATTAATAACTTCGTCTAATATTCGGTTAGCAACAACTTTATCTTCTTTACTTAAATTTAATTTTTTAAAAAAACTTAGACAGTCTTTAATACTAAGGTCGCTTACATCTGAAATATTCTTATTTCCAATTTTCACATATGAGGACTCTATTCTTAGTCTTGATCCATAGCATAAATCACAAATTGCTTTACCTCGATATCTTGCAATCATTACTCTTGCTTGTATCTTATATTTATTTGATTCAAGCATATTAAAGAATTGGTTTATTCCTTTACACTTTTCTTTACCGTTCCAAAGTAGATCTTTTTCTTGTTTATTTAAATCTTTATATGAACGATGGATTGGAAAATTGAATTTCACTGATTTTTGTATAAACCTTTCTTTCCATCTTGATAATTTTTGGCCAGTCCACGGTGCCACTACACCATCAAAAACGGAAAGTTCATCATCTTTAATTACTTTTTTCTCTTCAATTCCTAAAATACTTCCATAGCCTTCACATTTTGGGCAAGCGCCATATGGGTTATTAAATGAGAAAAGTTGTGTTGATGGATTCAGGAATTTAATTCCATCTAATTCAAAAATTTTTGAAAAGTGTTTTTTATTATTATCATTATTAATAATACATATACCATCACCTATTTCAAAAGCCGTCTCTACAGATTCAGAGACCCTACTTTGTTCAATACTTGGGTCTTTAATATATCTATCAATAACAATCTCTAAATTATCTGAGCTTTTTAACTTGATTTTATCAATGACATCTCTTATTTTATGTATTTCATTATTAATAAATACTCTAGAGAATCCTATTTTTTGAAATCTTAATAATTCATTTTGATCTTTTGAGTTATTAATTTCTGTAGTAATATATATTGTAGATGCGTCTTTGCACTTATTAATATAATCGATGACATCAGAAACATTATTTTTTTTTACTAGATTATTTGATATTGGTGAAAAAGTTTTACCTACTCTAGAGAAAAGTAATTTAAGATAATCATAGATTTCAGTTGTTGTTCCAACGGTTGATCTTGGGTTTTTTGTAATTGTCTTTTGTTCAATTGCTATTGCTGGACAAATACCTATAATTTCATCAACATCGGGTTTCTGTAGTTTTCCTAAAAACTGTCTTGCATATGAGGATAAACTTTCTATGTATCTTCTTTGTCCTTCAGCAAATAATGTGTCAAATGCTAATGTAGACTTACCTGAGCCACTTACCCCCGAAATTACAGTTATTTTATCTTTAGGAATATCTAAAGAAATGTTTTTAAGGTTATGCTGTCTTGCTCCTTTAATTGTAATATAACTTGCTTGTTGTGTCTTTTTTTTCATTCTATTTTCAGATCAATTTTGCAAAAGTACTTAATATCATTTGTATAATTTTAAATATATATCTATATTTGTACTGTTAAATATTTAACGAATCCTAAAAATCAACTTATAGCTTAAAATTCTACTTAAATTTTTATTAACTAAAATCAAGTAGCATGCTATTAAGTAATCTTTCAGACAAAGAATTAGTAAAAAATTATATTAGTGGAGAGAACTCCGCTTTTGAAGTGTTATTATCTAGACATCGAAATCGAGTTTTTGCCTTTATTATGTCCAAAATTAAAAGTAGAGACCTTTCAGAGGATATCTTCCAAGATACATTTATTAAAGTTGTTAATTCATTACAAAAAGGAAAATATAATGAAGAAGGAAAATTTCTTCCTTGGGTGATGAGAATTGCTCATAACCTTATAATTGATCATTTTAGAAAGGAAAAAAAAATGCGTATGCTAAGACCAAATTCAGAATTTGATATTTTTGATGTTATCAAAGATAACGCATTAAATATTGATCAAAAAATGATTAAACAACAAATTTATAGTGATCTTAATGATTTAATAGAGCTGTTGCCTTGTGAGCAGAAAAAAGTTCTTAGAATGAGATATTATGAGGATTTAAGTTTTAAAAAAATTGCAGATTTAGTTGATATTAGTATTAATACAGCGCTAGGAAGAATGCGTTATGCTCTTATTAATCTAAGATCATTAAGTAATAAGCATAATATTGATTTAAAAATAAATTTATAATTTATGTAATAATTTTTAATGTTTAGTCGTTATAGTAACATCTAACAATTAAAAATAAATACATGGGTAAAAACTCTACTAAAGAAAACAATAAAAATAAAAGTCTTAAAATAAATAATAAAAAAATTACAAGTCCATCTCAAAAAACAATTGACTTTATTATTTCATACTCTAAAGTTACTAGATCAGTTTTAAAGAATAAGGATTTAATTTGTCTTAATTAAGCTCTTATTTATTTCTAATTTTTATATAGTTTATACATTTATTCAATCTAATAATTATCTAGCTTTTTGTTAATAATTATAATCCATTTTTTTTGATGATTGCTTTATAATTTTGCTACTTTGTATAAAATATATATTATGAGTGAAAAAGAAAAAAATGCAAAATTAAAAGCGCTAGAACTTACTTTAGGCAAGCTTGAAAAATCTTATGGAAAAGGAGTTGTTATGAGACTTGGAGATAGGGTAGTTGAAGATATTGCAGTAATTCCTTCAGGATCCTTAGGGTTAGATATTGCTTTAGGCATAGGTGGTTATCCTAGAGGAAGAGTAATTGAAATTTATGGCCCAGAATCTTCAGGTAAAACTACTTTAACAATTCATGCTATTGCTGAGGTGCAAAAGCAAGGAGGTATTGCTGCTTTTATTGATGCTGAACATGCATTTGATCCAGGATATGCAGCTGCCTTGGGTGTTGATATTGATAATCTATTAATCTCACAGCCTGATAACGGAGAACAGGCTTTAGAAATTGCAGATCATCTAATTAGTTCTGGAGCAGTAGATTTGGTTGTAGTTGATTCAGTTGCAGCATTAACTCCAAAATCTGAAATTGAAGGAGAAATGGGTGATTCAAAAATGGGATTACATGCTAGATTAATGTCTCAAGCATTAAGGAAATTAACAGCTACTATTAGTAAAACTGGATGTACTTGTATTTTTATTAATCAAATTAGAATGAAAATTGGAGTAATGTTTGGAAACCCTGAAACAACTACTGGTGGAAATGCTCTGAAATTTTACTCCTCAATTAGACTAGATATTAGAAGAATTGGAGCTATAAAAAACGGTGAAGATATAGTTGGAAATAGAACAAGAGTAAAAGTTGTTAAAAATAAAGTAGCGCCTCCTTTTAGAAAAGTAGAGTTTGATATAATGTTTGGTTTAGGGATTTCACGCTCAGGTGAATTGCTTGATAAAGCTGTTGACTTAGAGATAGTTAATAAGAGTGGTTCATGGTTTAGCTATAATGACACAAAATTGGGTCAGGGAAGAGATGCTGTAAAGCAAATGATTAGTGATAATCCTGAGTTAAGTGAAGAAATTGAAAATAAAATAAAAGAAGCCTCTTAATTTTAATTTATGAGGCTTTTCTTTTTTCTGTTTTCTTTTTTATTTATTGCATGTGATTTTAATGACAATAAATTTGTTGAGGAAAAATCTGAAATTTTACAATTATCAGATAAGATTAAAAATAATCCTACTAACACTGATTTCCTTTTAGATAGAGTAGTATTCAATATAAATAAGAAAAACTATGAATCTGCTTTATTTGATATTAATCAATGTATTAAAATTGATACTTTAAACTCTTATTTTTATTTTTTAGCAGCACAATCATATTTTGAGATTTCTAAGATTGATAATTTAAAATCTGATTATCCTAAAAAAGCACTTAGATTTATTGAAAAATCGATAAATATTGAAGATGATAATTATAAATATTATGCTTTATATGGTGAAATTCAACTAGCTTTTGGAAGATATGAGCAATCCATAGATTTATTCAATAGTTCTTTAGAGATTGAATATAATCAGACAGATGTCCATCATTTAATGGGCTATGCTTTTAAAAATCTTGATAAGACTGATATAGCTATAAATTGTTTTAGAAATTCAATAAATATCGACCCTTTAAATGTAAATTCATATTTAGAGCTTGGGATTATTTACCAGTCTAATAACGATACGATTGCTATTGATTATTATAACACTATTCTTCAAATAGATTCTTCTGATATTATAGCTCTTTACAATATGGCATTGTTTTACCAAGAAAATATGCTTTATAATAAATCCTTAGAAACTTATAGCAGACTCCTTCAATTTGATTCTTTTAATGTAAACACACATTACAATATAGGTTTTATACATATGGAATTAAAACTTTTTGATTTAGCTGTAAATAATTTTGCTGATGCAATTTATTCTAATTCGATGTTTTTTGAAGCTTATTATGCTCGCGGAATATGTTTTGAGACTCTAGGGAATATAGCGCAAGCAGAAGTGGATTATAGAAGATCTATTGAGATTAATCCAAATTATCAATATGCTATTGATGCACTTAATAGATTAAATAAAAATAACTTAAAATATAAATAATATGAACACAGTACAAGAGATAATTAATATTGATATTAAGAAAGCAATGCTGGCAAAAGATGTTGATAAATTAGCTGCGTTGAGAGCTGTAAAGTCTGCTATTATTATTGAAGCTACAAAGGATGGAAGTTCTGAAGTCTCAGATGAAGTTTCTTTACAAATTATTAAAAGATTAGTAAAACAAAGAAAAGATTCGGCTGAAATTTATTTAAAAGAAAACAGACAAGATTTAGCTGATGACGAACTTATACAACTTAAACATTTAGAGAATTATTTGCCTGAGCAAATGTCTTCCTCTGAAGTAAGCAAAGTTGTTAAAGAAGTTATTGAAGAGTTAAAAGCAACTACTATGGCTGATATGGGTAAGGTAATGGGTAAGGTAATGTCTGTTTTAGATGGAAAAGCAGATGGAAAATTAATATCTTCTACAGTACGAGGTTTTCTTAACTAAGAATTTACCAGCTAATTTCCCAGTCTTTAAAATCTGCTGCGAGACAATCAATTTTATAATCTTTTCTGCCTCCTACTATCTCTTGTATTTTATTTTTAGCTGTATTCCTAATGCCATTTAGTCCATGAGTTAATTCAAGATCATTACCATCTTTAATGCCATTTCTGTAATTTGATTCATTATGCCATATATGAAGGTTCATTTGTGATAGAACTACAACAGCTCGAACTGTATCTGCATTTAGTTTAACATTATTTTCTTCTAAGTGTAGCTGAATGTCGTATATAATATCACTTATTTCTTCAGCATACTCTTTCTTATGATCTTTAATAAAAACCTCTTTAAGTTGAGCAATAGAAAGTCTATCTATTAGTTCAGAAAGAGTAGGTAAATACTTTCGGGCAGTCATAACCTTTATTTTAAGCTATCTACTACAGATTTAAAAGCTTCTGGGTGATTCATAGCTAGATCAGCAAGTACTTTTCTATTTAGCTCAATACCGTTTGAATGTACTTTTCCCATAAATTTAGAATATGACATTCCATATAATCTAGATCCTGCATTTATTCTTTGTATCCAAAGAGCTCTAAAAGTACGTTTCTTGTTTTTTCTGTCTCTATATGCATATTGCATACCTTTTTCAACAGCATTTTTTGCTACTGTATGGACATTTTTTCTTCTTCCAAAGTAACCTTTGGCTGATTTTAATATTTTTTTTCTTCTTGCTTTAGCTGCAACGGAATTTACTGATCTTGGCATTTTTTTATATTTTTTAGTACTTAGTGGTTTTTATTTAAACGCTTAATTAACTAATTACTTGGTTAATAAACCTAATTATTTATATACAAAGTTGAGCTTTAACATTTGGAACATCAGCTTTGTTTACTAGTCCAGTTTTTGTTAAATTTCTTTTTTGTTTAGTTCCTTTTTTTGTAAGGATGTGAGATTTAAAAGCATGTTTTCTTTTAATCTTTCCAGAACCAGTAAGTTTAAATCTTTTCTTAGCTCCAGCTTTTGTTTTCATTTTTGGCATAATTTCTACTTTTATTTTTTCTTTTTTGGTGCAATAATCATTATCATTTTTTTTCCTTCTAGCTTAGGCATGTTTTCAACAATTCCAATATCTTCAAGAGCTTGAGCTAACTTCAAAAGTAATATTTCACCTTTATCTTTAAATATAATTGTTCTACCTCTAAAAAAAACAAATGCTTTAACCTTTGCTCCTTCTTCTAAAAATTTTTGAGCATGTTTTAATTTAAAATCAAAATCATGTTCTCCAGTATTTGGTCCAAATCGCAATTCTTTTATTACTACTTTTTGAGCTTTAGATTTTATTGCTTTTTGTTTTTTCTTTTGATCATAAATGAATTTTTTATAATCAATTACTTTACAAACAGGTGGTTCAGCATTAGGTGATATTTCTACTAAATCTAAACTGAGGTTTTTGGCAATTTTTATAGCTTCGTCAAGAGAAACAATTTTTGGTTCTACTTCTTCACCTACCATTCTTACAAATGCTGCTGTTATCTCTCTATTAGTTTTGTGAAGTTTCTCTTTAAAAACTCTTCCTCTAAATCTTTTTTTAAGTGCGATTTTTCTTTTTTTTAATTATTAAATGTTATTAAATTATCTATTTCTTTTCTTACTAATTTTATAAATTCTTCTGCTAACAAACTTCCTAAATCCTCACCTCCATGTCTACGAACAGAAATTTTATTTTCTTTTTCTTCTCTTTCTCCAACAATTATTATGAAAGGTATTTTTGAAACTTCAGCATCTCTTATCTTTCTACCAGTAGTTTCTGCTCTTTCGTCAATCGGGCCGCAAATATCGTAATTTTTTAATAATTGAGATAGTTTTTTAGCATAATCATGATATTTTTCACTTATAGGTAATATAATGTATTGTTCCGGAGCCAGCCATAGAGGGAAATTACCACCGCAGTGTTCTATTAAAACAGCAACAAATCTTTCCATAGATCCAAATGGTGCTCTATGAATCATTACAGGTCTATGTTTCTTGTTATCCTTGCCTGTATATTCTAATTCAAATCTTTCTGGCAGTGTATAATCTACCTGAATGGTTCCTAGCTGCCATTCTCTACCTAATGCATCTTTCACCATAAAGTCCAGTTTTGGGCCATAAAAAGCTGCCTCACCATATTCAATTACTGCTTCTAGACCTTTTTCATTTACTGCTTCAATTATTGCTGTTTCAGCTTTTTCCCAATTTTCATTTGTGCCTATATACTTATTTTTATTTTCTTTGTCTCGAAGTGATATTTGTACTTTAAAGTTTTCAAAACTTAGTGCTTTAAATACATATAGAACTAAGTTAATTACACTTATAAATTCTTCTTTTACTTGATCAGGTCTAACAAATAAATGAGCATCATCTTGAGTAAACCCTCTTACCCTTGTTAATCCATGAAGTTCGCCGGATTGTTCATATCTGTAAACTGTTCCAAATTCTGCAAATCGAACAGGAAGATCTTTATATGAATATTTTTTGCTTTTGTATATCTCACAGTGATGTGGACAGTTCATAGGCTTTAGAAAAAATTCTTCTCCATCTTGTGGTGTTTTTATTGGTTGAAATGAATCTTCTCCATATTTTTCATAATGTCCAGAACAAACATATAAATCTTTATTTCCAATATGTGGTGTTATTACTGGTAAATAGCCCGCTCTCGTCTGAGCTTTTTTTAGAAAATTTTCTAATTTCTCTCTTAATTGAGCTCCTTTTGGTAACCAAAGAGGTAAACCTTGTCCTACTTTTTTTGAAAAAGTAAACAATTCCATTTCTTTTCCAATTTTTCTATGATCTCTTTTTTTAGCTTCTTCTAATAGAAATAAATGTTCTGTAAGTTCTTTTTGTTTTTGAAAACTTACACCGTATATTCTTGTTAATTGATTTCTTTTTTCATCACCTCTCCAATAAGCTCCTGCAATATTAAGTAGTTTTATTGCTTTAATTTTTGAAGTGTTAGGTATGTGTGGCCCTTTACAAAGGTCTGTAAACCCTCCTTGAGTATAAAATGTAATATCACCATCATTTAATCCTTCTAATAGCTCTAGTTTATATTGGTCTTTTTTAGTTTTGAAATAATTGATAGCATCTTCTTTACTGATTTCTTCTCTTATAAATATATTTTTTTCTCTTACTAATTCAAGCATTTTTTTCTCAATGATTGGGAAATCATCAGAAGATATCTTTCTATTATCTCCTAAGTCTATATCATAATAAAATCCATTATCAATGGATGGGCCAATACCTAATTTAACGCCAGGATAAAGGTGTTCTAATGCTTCAGCTAAGATATGAGCTGTAGAGTGCCATAATGTACTTTTACCTTCTTTATCGTTAAACGTATGAAGTTTTAGAGAAGAATCATTATTTATTGGTCTATTAATATCCCAGACTTCATTATTTACACTAGCACTTAGTATATTTCTTGCTAACCCTTCACTTATAGAAGTTGCTATTTCTAATGCTGTTGTCCCTTTTTTTATATTTTTGATACTACCATCTGGTAGCGTGATTTTAATCATTTTATATCATGTAAAATTAGAAAAGCAAATATAGTAATTAAGTTAGTATTTCTCAATATTGAAATTAGAGCTTATTTTGACTTAAATAGATATTAGTTTGAGGGCCATAATTACACATTAAATCAATTATAGAAAGGTTTTTAGTAAAACCATTTCTTTGTTTAAAAACTTGATGGTATTTTTTTTGTTTTTTTATTGAGAAATTTTCTTCTCTAAGATCTGATATATTATCAGAGTTTTGATAAACTTCTGTAAGATATCCAGTATTGATAATTTCAAGTTCTTTACAAATGAAATGATGAATTTTCAGATTAAAGTCAAGTAGAAATTTTTCTTTTTTATCATAAAAACTGATTAAATCATCCATGTAAAACTCAAAAAATGGGGAAGAATAATATGATGATTTAATTGAATTCCAGTGACTTTTTTGCCATGGCTGGTTATAACATATCTTAAGATCTTTGATAAGAGTTTTTGAACTTGATTTTCTTTGTTTAGGTATTGTTAAGAAAAGCGGACCATTTGCTGATGATATTAAACACCTATTTCTGAGTGTTTGTTTAATAAAGTATTCATGTTGTTCAATATGAAACTCGGGATTATCTTTAATTAAAGAATAATAACCTATAGGTGCAAAATATGATGTAGGTAAAATTAATTTTTTACTTAACACTAGTAAAAAGACGTTTCCATCTAATTTTATTTAAACCTTTAGCATTTGTATCCCAACTCATCCAAACAAATAAAGCTTTTCCAACAATATGGTTCTCAGGAACAAAACCCCAGAACCTTGAATCAGCAGAGTTATGTCTATTATCACCCATCATCCAATAATAATCCATTTGAAAAGTATAGTGTGTACTAAAAATATTATTTATAAAAATAGAATCATTTTTAATTTCTAATGTATTTGATTCATACCTTTCTATTATATCTTTATAAATAGGTAAATTATCAATATTAAGAGTAACTCTCTCGCCATTTTTTGGCACTAAAATTGGGCCGTAATTGTCAATATTCCAAGTGCATTCTTTGTTATTTGGGAAAATATAGTCTAGGTGTTTACGAGACTTATCAATTTCTTGATTAATTGATAATACATTATTAAATTTATTTAATTCTACTTTTGTATTATCCGTAAGTTTTAATAGATATTCGCTTGGGTTATTTCCTCGACTTCCTTCAGTAATATCAAATTTTTCATATAAGATCTTTGGGTTTAGACCATTGAGTTTTGTTTTAACTTTATATATAAATTGTTTTTTCATTCCATCAGGCTCATTATGTATTTCATTATTTACAAATAGTGCCCCATTTATTATTTGAATTGTATCATTGGGAACTCCAACACATCTTTTAACGTAGTTTTCTTTTTTATCTATTGGTCTGCCTAGTTTCTCAGCTGGCCAGTTAAATACCACACAATCATTTCTTTTAATTTTTCCAAAACCTTTCATTCTGTGATAAGGAAGTTTAATCGCTTCAGAATATGATTTTGTTTTATTTGTAAAAGGAAGTGTATGATGAACAAGTGGTACTGCTAGTGGTGTCATGGGGACTCTAGGGCCGTAGCTTGTTTTGCTTACAAATAGAAAATCTCCAATAAGCATTGATTTTTCCATTGAAGATGTTGGTATAGTATATGCTTCAATAAAAAATGTTCTCAAAAGTGTAGCTGCCACTACTGCAAAAGTTATAGCCTCTATCCAGTTCCGAATTTCGCTTTTTTGTTTTTTTTTCTTCTTTTTTTTCTTCCAAAATTGCCATGAAATTGTTTCGAAAAAAAGAATATCAGATACTAGAACAGGAGCAAAGTATAACCATTCTCCATCAATTAGATAGACAAAAATTGTCCAAAGTAATGTGAAAATGAGAAACATAATTACTTTAAAAAAATCACCTAATAGTTCTTTTATTTTATTCATTTTTCTTCTTTTTATCAATTTTAGTCAAAAGTATAAAATATTTAAATAATATCTTCAAAACTAAAAACACCTTCTTTATTGATAATCCATTCTGCAGCAATAATAGCACCTGTTGCAAAACCTTCTCTAGATTTTGCTGTATGAATAATCTCAATTTCATCAATATCTGAAGTGTACTTGATTGAATGTGTCCCAATAATATTTTTAGTGCGGTTTGATTTAATTTCTATTTTTTTTTGTAAAATTTCCTCGATATTTTCTCTTAAAGTAATTGCAGTCCCACTTGGCGAATCTAATTTTTCAAGATGATGAGACTCAGATATAATATTGTCATAATTATAGTTCTTTATAAGATTAGCTAAATTTTTATTTAGTTTAAATAATATATTCATGCCTAAACTAAAATTGGAGGCATATAAAAAAGCACCATTTGATTTAATACATGCTTTTTTGACTTGCTCATACTTTTTAAGCCAATTTGTTGTGCCTGAAATAATTGGAGTATCATTATTTATAGCATGCATTATATTTTCAAAAGCAGTATCTGGAGTGCTAAAATCTATTGCAACATCTATATTTTGTAAATCAATATTAGTTGCACTATTTGAACTATTAGATACTGCATTTATTTGATGTCCTCTCTCTTTAGCTATTTTTGATATTAGCTTACCCATTTTCCCATTTCCAAAGATTGCTATTTTCATATTTAAAATTTTAAACTTAATTTAATTGTTTCGTAATTATAATCATTAATGATAAGAGGATTAATATGTAGAGAAATATCTTCATTAATTTCAAAATCAAATAGGTGCGCATTTACTGAAGCATCAACAATATTTAAAATATATGTGAGTGAGAAGAGCATTACTGATAATTCTCTATTTCTTCTGTAGTTGTCTTTGATAGTATTTAATTGACTTGTTGAGTAATTAGAGTTGTCTGTAGATCCATTAATTCTATTAATATATAGCTCCTTGTATGTTTTATATTTTTTATTATTTTCTTTAATATTATACGCTGATATTATAAGACCTGAATAGATTATGGGTATTTTCCAATATTTTTTTGTGTAAAATTGACCAGCACCAGGAAAAACAGATAAAATAGCAGCTTTTCTTGGAGATTTGTATTTTTTTTGACTAAAGCAGGGTATTGCTGAAAATAAAATTAGATTTATTAGTAATATTTTAATTAAAAATAATTTCAATTTTATTTATTAATTTTATTAAATATCTCCTCCAGTTCATTATCATTTTTAAAAGGAATAACTAATTTACCATGTCCTTTTTTGTTTCTATTAAAGATAATTTCTTGATTAAGGTTTTTAGAAAGATCATGTAAGATTTTTTGGTAAGAAAAAGGAATTGGTTCTTTAATTTTTATAGGAGATTTTTTGCTTATTCTTTGATAATTTGTGTCAGAAAAGTCTTTAACAATTTGTTCTACCTCTCTTACAGAATATCCATTAGCAACAATATCATGAAAAATATTTATCTTTTTTTGATCGTCATTTAAAGAAACTAGTGCTCTTGCGTGGCCAATACTTATTTGTTCTTTTTGTAATCCATCTTGTATTTCAGCAGGTAACTTTAGTAATCTCAAAAAATTTGTAACTGTTGATCGATTTTTACCTAACCTTTCACCACAAGCTTCTTGTGTAAGGTTACATTCATCAATTAATCTTTTAAAAGATAATGCAACTTCAATAGGATTTAAATTTTGACGTTGGATGTTTTCCACTAATGCCATTTCTAGCATTTGTTGATCATTAGCTATTCTTATATACGCGGGTATTTTCTTAAGTTTTAGTAGCTTTGATGCCCTAAATCTTCTTTCTCCAGAAATAAGCTGAAATTTATCATAACCAAGTTTACGAACTGTAATTGGTTGAATGATTCCTAGATTTCTAATAGATTCTGATAATTGGTATAAGTTTTCTTTATTGAATTCTTTTCTTGGTTGAAAAGGATTTATTTGTATGTTTTCAATTAATATTTCTGAAGTATTTGACACTGATTTATTACTAGCACTATTTTCACTGTTAGTTATATCTGCTTGAGGATTTCTTAAAATTGCTGATAATCCTCTTCCTAATGCATTTCTTTTTTTATTCATTTTCCTGATTACTTTCTAAATTAATTTTTTCATTTTTTGTAATAATTTCATTAGCAAGGTTTAAATAATTTATAGCACCTTTACTTGCGGCATCATGAATTATGATAGTTTCTCCATAGGAAGGAGACTCTCCTAATCTTACATTTCTGTGAATTATAGTTTTGAATACCATATCTTGAAAATGTGTTTTTACTTCTTCTACAACTTGATTAGATAATCTTAAACGAGTATCGTACATAGTTAAAAGTAATCCTTCTATAACTAGATTATTATTTAATCTTTGTTGAATTATTTTAATTGTGTTAAGAAGTTTGCCTAAGCCTTCTAGTGCAAAGTATTCACATTGAATAGGAACAATTACAGAGTCTGCAGCTGCTAGAGCATTCAATGTTAAAATGCCTAACGATGGAGCGCAATCAATAATTATATAGTCATAATTATCTTTAATTGTATCTAGAGATTTTCTTAAACAAAATTCTCTTTCTTTTGCATCTACTAATTCAATTTCAGCAGCAACTAAATCAATATTAGCAGGTATTAAGTCAAGGTTAGGGCTAGAAGTGTGTAATACAGCTTCAGAAGCTTGATTTTTACCAATAAGACATTCATATGTTCCTATTTTTATTTGCTCATAATCAAAGCCAACTCCTGAGGTTGAGTTTGCCTGAGGATCGGAATCAATTAGAAGTACTTTTTTCTCTAAAACACCCAGACATGCAGAAAGATTAATTGCTGTAGTTGTTTTTCCAACTCCACCTTTTTGATTTGCTATTGCGATGATTTTCGTCATATTTTCATATCAATTCATTTAAAAAATAAAAATACAATGCTATTGAATATTGATAATGAAGTTATTCCTCTAAATTATCAACAATAAAAATAAGTTGTTAAGAAATTCTAATATTTATTATATATCATCAAGATTGACTTCAGTCAAATCAGAGGGTAAATTTTCTTTATTTTCATTTTCTGATTTTTTCTTTTTATAATCTGAAATAACTTCTTCACCCTTTTCTTTTATAATAAATTTGCTTACTTGAGATAAGGAGTCCTGAAAATCAGAGAAATCTTCTTTATAAAGATAAATTTTATGTTTTTTATAAAATGGCGTGCCATCCTCATGAAAATCTCTTTTACTTTCTGTAATAGTTAAGTAATAATCTTTTGCTCTTGTTGAGCGGACATCAAAAAAATAAGTTCTTCTCCCTGCTCTTACAGCTTTGGAAAATATCTCTTCAATATCTCTTTTTTCACTCATAATTATTTAAGCTAAATTTAAGTTAAAATTAACTTTAAACAAATATAGCAAAAATATTTAAAGCTATTTTTCTGTTTGACTCTTAAAAATGTCTTGGTAAAAACCTGATTTTAATGATAGCTCTTCATGCGTTCCTATATCAATAAGAACACCTTTGTCAATAACAATAATTTTATCTGCATTTTGTAAAGTTGCAATTCTGTGGCTTATTATTATTGTTGTTTTATTTTGAGTTTCAATTTTTAGATTATTTAAAATTTCTTTTTCTTTATTAGCATCAACAGCTGATAAACAATCATCAAAGATATATATATCTGGATCTTTATAAAACGCACGAGCAATAGCAAGCCTTTGTCTTTGCCCTCCTGAAAGCTGAACGCCTCTTTCTCCAACAATTGTATTAAAACCATCAGGGAATTTATTTATTTCATCAATGATATCTGCCTTAGTAGCTGCAATTTTAATTTTCTTCTCATCGATAACATCAGATGAAAATGCAATATTTTCTTTAATTGTGCCTGAAAATAAATAACCATCTTGTGGAATGTACCCAATTGAAGATCTTAAATTATTTAAATTTAAATCTTTAATAGAAATATTATTATAATAAATATTTCCTTCTGTAGATTCTAGAATTCTACAAATAAGATTTGCAATTGTTGATTTTCCAGACCCTGTTTTACCAAATATCCCTAATGTTTCACCTTCTTTAATGTTAAAGCTTAATTTGTTTAACGCAGATATTTCTGTGTCTTTATATATTAATTGTACATTATCAAATTTAATATCTCCTTTTATAGGAGTATTTCTCTCATTGTAATTAACAATACGTGGAGTTATCTTAAGAAATTCATTAATTCTTTCTTGTGATGCTGCTGCTCTTTGAATAAGTGAAGTTACCCAGCCGATAGAGGCGACAGGCCAAGCTAGCATATTTACATAAATTATAAATTCTGCAATATTTCCAGCGCTAATATTTCCTTTAAAAACTTCAAGACCTCCAACATAAATTGTTAAAACGGTACTTAATCCAATAAGTGTAATGATAAGAGGAATGAAAACTGCTTCTATTTTTACAAGTTCAATTTGTTTTTTTGTGTATTCTTTACAACTATTATAAAAGACATTCAAAGAATTATTTTCATTTGTAAACGATTTTATTATTTGAATTCCAGAAAACGTTTCTTGAGAAATTGATGTTATTTCAGAAAGTTGTGCTTGAACCTGTTCACTTTTCTTATTTATTTTACTACTTACATAATATATTGATATGGCTAAAATTGGTAAAGGAAATAAAACACAAATGGTTAAATTCAAACTTACACTGAGCATTTTTGCAATAACAAGAGAAAATAGAACTGTTATGTTTATTGCATACATTATTGTTGGTCCAAGGTACATTCTAACTCTAGAAACATCTTCAGTTATTCTATTCATTAAGTCACCAATTTTATTTTCATTATAAAATGAAATACTAAGTTCTTGATATTTGTTGAAAATTTCATTTTTAATGTCAAATTCAATTTTCCTAGACATGACAATTATTGTTTGTCTCATAAAATATAGAAAAATTCCTTTTAAAATGGCAAAGGCAACAATCAGTAAGCCATATTTTAGCAGCTCGTTTGATAGGCCTTCCTTATCTTCATTATTGATGCTTTCTAATACAAAGTCTAGTGCATTTCTGACAAATTCTGCAGGATATATTGCAAAGATATTAGCAATAACTATGAACATAATTCCCAGTGAAAAAAGCTGTTTATATTTCCAAAAGAATTTATTTAAGTATTTTAAATGATGCATTTAATTGATATGTGTGTTTTTTTGAAAGCACAAAAATAATAAGTAATTTCGCGCACGATTGTAAAACTGTGAAATTTAATTAAGAATATTTTCATTGTCACTAGTTAAAAACTAAAATTAAGCTAATATTATGGAAGATTTTGACACAGAAACACATACAAAAGAAGGCGTATTTGAGTTGATGAAAAATATGGGGCATGAACAATTAGTATTTTGTCAAGATGAAAATACTGGATTAAAAGCTGTTATTGCTATTCATAATACAAATCTAGGTCCTGCACTTGGAGGAACAAGAATGTGGGATTATTCTTCTGAAGAAAATGCTATTAAAGATGTATTGCGACTTTCTAGAGGAATGTCTTTTAAAGCTGCTATCACAGGACTTGAACTTGGAGGAGGGAAAGCTGTTATTATAGGTGATGCAAAAACACAAAAAACTCCGGAACTAATGAAAAGATTTGGGGAATTTGTAGACTCTCTTAATGGGAAATATATTACAGCAGAAGATGTTGGTATGAGTGAAAAAGATATGGAGTATGTTAGAATGACTACCAAGCATGTTACTGGCATCCCTGAGAGCATGGGAGGAAGTGGTGACCCTTCTCCTATAACTGCTTATGGAGTTTATATGGGAATGAAAGCATGCGCAAAATTTAAGTGGGGTAATGATAATTTAACTGGTAAGAATGTTTTAGTTCAGGGTGTTGGTCATGTTGGAGAGTATTTAGTTCAACATTTATCCTCAGAAAACGCAAATATTTTTATTAATGATATTAATGCAGATCAATTAAATATTGTAGCTAAAAAATATAATGCTACTATTATTGAAAGTTCAGAAATATTTGCTCTTAATATGGATATTTATTCTCCTTGTGCTTTAGGAGCTACATTAAACCCAGACTCAATTAAAAAATTAAAATGTGAGATAATTTGTGGAGCAGCAAATAATCAACTTGAAAATGAAAACAGAGATTCTCTATTAATAAAAGAAAAAGGAATAATTTTTGCTCCCGATTTTTTAGTTAATGCTGGTGGTCTTATAAATGTTTATTCAGAAATAAAAAAGTTTAGCAAAGAGCAAGTTTTGTCTCAGACTAAAAAGATTTATGACTCCACGCTTGAGATTTTAAGAAAATCTGAATTAGAAGGTCTAACAAGCTATGAAGCTGCTCTTAAAATAGCTAATGATATATTATTAGAAAAGAAAAATAATTAAATGATAAGTAGAAGACATATAAGAATAAAAGTAATGCAATCGCTTTACTCATTTTTTTCTCTTAAAGATACTAATGTTTCAAACGCTGAAAAAAAATTATTAGATCATATTGAAAATATTAATGTACTTCATAATGTATTAATTTGTTTTTTAATTGAATTATGCAAGTTTGCTGAAAATCATTTTGAAGATGGGAAAAATAAATTTCTTCCTAGCTCGGATGATTTAAATCCAAATACAAAATTTACTGAAAATTTTATTTTTAAGTTGATTCGAAAAGATAAAAAGTTGCTTGATAAATTAAAAAATGTTTCAAGTAACTGGCTTGATAATGATCATGATATTATAAGAAAAGTATTTATCGATCTTATTAAAAGTGATTTATATAATAAATATATCCTAAAAGAGAGTAGCCAAGAAGAAGATATAAGATTTATAAATCAGGCTCTAAATAATTTTATTTTAAATAATGAAGTTCTTCATCATATTTTAGAGGAAAAGAGTATTTATTGGATTGATGATTTGCCATTCGTTGCAACTATTATTATGGGTAATTTTAAATTAAATAAAATTCATAACCTTAAAACTGTTTTTAAAAATTCATCTGATAAAAGTTTTGCTGTTAATTTATTTTCATCTACAGCAGAGCAAAATAAAAATTACGAAAAAATTATAGTAGAGAAGTCTAAGAATTGGGATCTTGAAAGAATTGCTTTAATGGATCAGATCTTAATAAAAATGGCTTTTTCTGAGATTTTAACGATGGAAGAACTTCCTGTAAAAGTATCCTTAAATGAATATATAGAAATATCAAAGTATTACAGTACAGCAAAAAGTAAAATGTTTGTTAATGGTTTATTGGATAATGCCATTAAAGACTTTACAGAAAAAAATATGATCAATAAAAAAGGCAGAGGTCTACAGTAATTTCTTAATTTTGAAAAAAAAATAATGTATAAATATTTAATTTTAATTGTTGTAATGATAGTATCATCTTGTGATGATAGCATTAATAAAGTTGCTAGCAAAGAAAAAAGATTATCAACTAAACTTATTAATAATAATCAATCAACTAAACAGAAAAAAATAAGTAACAAACAACCAGTTTTTGAAATTAATAAAGATCTGCATGATTTTGGTGATATTATTGAAGGTGAGAAAGTTACTCATAAATTCATAATTACTAATTCAGGAATGGCTGATTTAATAATTAGTTCTGCTAAAGGAAGTTGTGGATGTACTGTTCCTCAGTGGCCTAAAGACCCTATTCGTCCTGGTAAGAAAGCTGAAATTAAAGTTACATTTAATAGTAAAGGTCGCTTAGGCTCACAAACAAAAAAAGTATCTGTTATCTCTAATGCAATCCCAAATGCAAAGATTTTAACTATTAGAGGTAATGTTATTGCTAAATAAAAAATAAAAAAATGATTTTACTTCAAGCTCAATCTTCAGGAACTGCATCTTTGATAATGTTTGCTTTAATTTTTTTGGTTATGTATTTCTTTATGATTCGTCCTCAAATCAGGAAGCAGAAAAAAGAAAGTCAATATAGGTCTCAATTAAAAAACAATGATAAAATAGTCACTCTGGGAGGTATTCACGGAAAAATTATTGAAGTTGGTAAATTAACTTTTGTAATTGAAGTTCATTCAGGAGGTAAATTAAAAATAGAAAAAACAGCAGTATCTCTACAAGGAACTACTGATCTGCCAGAAAAAAAATAACATCATATTTTTACAGCTCATGCTGAATTAATAAGCAGATTTAGTATACTGTTTATGGAATAAT
>CESE01064947.1_pt1 | contig 54896 bp, 47 predicted proteins | sample 350271 | NCBI WGS metagenome assembly CESE01 (sample SAMEA2621536, study PRJEB7988) | marine metagenome | isolation source: saline water (ENVO:00002010), including | reverse complement strand
AAAGAGTTTTTATTGCTTCTAGTTCCAAAAGATCCATTTAGTGTAGCTTTATAACCATCTATAATTTTCTTTTTTGTAATGATATTTATTATCCCAGCATCACCTTCACCATCATACTTTGCTCCAGGACTTGTAATAATCTCAACACTTTTAATTTGATCTGCTGGAATCATTTGTAATGCTGTTGCTAGATCACCTGTTAAAAAGGATGAGGCCTTTCCATTTAATAAATACTTTATATTTTTTGATCCTCTTAATTCAACATTACCATCAAAATCAACTGATAGGAGTGGAGCTTTTCTTAAAATATCAGTAGCATCATCAGAACCGCCATTATTATCATTTTCTACATTATAAATAATTTTATCAAGTTTTGATTCATAGATAGGTTTAATTTCATCTATTTTTATTTCACCTAATAATTTTGAATCAATTTGTAAACCTATTTCTTTTAAGTTAAGATCTGGGTTTTTCTTTGTTAACTTAAATTTCACTTCTTTAAGTTTATATCCTAAATATTTTATTTGTAAAATATAGTCACCCGATAATAGTCCAGAAACTGAAAATTTACCAGCATCATTTGAAATAGTTCCATCAACTATTTTATTCCATTTAGCATTAATGACGCTAATATTAGCAAATTCTAATTTTTCTCCAGAGATACTGTCAATAATTTTACCTGATATATTTCCTCTAAAATATGTTGAATTTTTTTTCTTGCTAAATCCAGAATATTGTCCTGAAGAACCTGACCCTCCACTAGGTCTTTGAGCCAACATAAATAATGGTAAGCAAAATAATAATATTAATATTTTCTTCATTTTAAAATCTTTTTTTGAATAAAAAGGAATTAGTTTATATCATTCCAAATAGTGACCTCTCCTTAATAATATCTGCTACTCCATCTGGCACCATATGCTCCCAGGTGCCCACTTCTCCAGACTTAATTTTATTTAAAACATCTTTAGAGAAAATATTTAAAAATTCTGAGTTATATTCAATATCTTCAATTCTTTTATTTGAATACAAGTAATTATAAATTGATTTTGCTCTAGGATGAATTGGAATATTAGAACTATTTTGCAGTTCATGATTTATATCTGGTTGATAAGGATATAAATAAATTTTAATATCTCTTGTAACAATAATGCCAAAAGCTTCCATTATACCTCCGTTTAAATTTCTATAATATTTTTCTTCAAACATTGAAACTAAATTATCTACACCAATAATTAATCCCATTCTAGCATTTGTGTACTGAGATAAATATTCAGTTAGCTTATAATATTTTTTGTAATTTGAAATCATAACAGTATAACCCAAAGAGCATAAAATATCTGCTCTATCAAGAAAATCCCTTTCATTTACTTCTCCTTCTGCTTTTAGATTAGATAAGGTAATTTCTATTAAAATTTGAATATTATCTTCATCAACTTTTTTATTTTCTTTAAATTTAGCAAGACCATTACTTAGCATATCAATATTAACTTTTGTAACAGGTCTAAAGCTTCCTCTTAAAGTTAAAATATTTTTTTTATGTAAAATATCAGATGGGTATTTATTTCTCCCATCTGGCGTAAAGATTACAGCATTAGTCATATTTTCCTTAACTAATGTTAAGCTTAAAAGTCTGTTGTCTATCTTTTCAAAATCATCTCCCAATACCTCCACCATATCAATCTCAAAATTATCTCTTGAAAGATTATCATATAGGTGTTGCAAAATAACTTTTGGATTAGTTTCATTAAAGCATGCATGAATTAGATTTGTTCCAATTATTCCTATAGTTTCTTGTTGTATTTTTGCTTCTTGATCTTTTAATCTTACGTGAATTAAAAAATCATTTGGTGGACTCTCAGGAGATATCTGGAATCTTATTCCAATCCAACCATGACCATTTTTTGTTTTGTCATAATTAATTGTTGTTACAGTATCTGCAAAAGCAAAATATCTTGTATCCTTATAGTTTTCTCTATCTAACCTTTCTTCAAGTAAAGAATATTCCTTCTCTAGCATTTTAACTAATCTAGATTTACAAACATACCTTCCGTCTTTTTCTTTTCCGTAAATAGCATCAGAGAAATCTCTATCATATGCGGACATGGTCTTAGCAATTGTTCCTGATGCACTTCCTACTCTAAAAAATTGTCTTGCTACTTCCTGACCAGCACCAATTTCTACAAAAGATCCATAAATAGAATTATCTAGATTTATGCTAATAGCCTTTTGTCCAGGAGTAAGGGTCATGTTGTTCATATATATAAATATATTTTTTCTATCAACAAAATTAAAGAGATATTTCTATATTAGAATGTTTATTATCTATAATTTTACAAATATATATTTTACTTCATGAAAATTACATTATTAGGTACAGGTACATCACAAGGAATTCCAGTAATTGCCTGTGATTGTGATGTTTGCACCTCTAAAGATCCAAAAGATAACCGATTAAGATCGTCAGTAATGGTTGAAGTTGATGATTTAAATTTAGTTATAGATACAGGTCCTGATTTTAGACAGCAAATGCTAAATAGTAGTGTTCAAAACGTAAACGCAATTTTATATACTCATGAACATAAAGATCATGTTGCTGGCCTTGATGATGTTAGATCATTCAATTTTAGATCAAAAAAAGAAATGCCTGTTTATTGTACTTCACAAGTCTCTGAAGCATTAAGAAGAGAGTTTTCTTATATTTTTTCTTCAAATCGTTATCCTGGAGTTCCAAAAGTGAAAATGAATATTATAACTAATAAAGTATTTACAATAAATAATACTTCAATAATCCCTATCTCAGCTCTCCACTATAAGTTACCAGTTATGGGCTTTAGAATTAAAAATTTTGTTTACTTAACTGATGTTAGTCAAATCTCAGAAATTGAGAAGAATAAAATGAAGAATGCTGATCTTATAATTCTTGATTCTTTAAGAAAAGAACCTCATTTGTCTCATCTATGTTTACAACAGTCTATTGATTTATTAACTGAATTAAAACCTAAACAAGCATATTTAACACATATTAGTCATTTTATGGGACTTCATTATTTAGTTAATAAGGATCTCCCCGATTTTATTAAGCTAGGTTTTGATGGACAAATAATCAAATTATAATAAAAATATAAGTTTTTCATAATTTAATTATATAAAATAATTATATATATATTTGTATATATTAATTAAGACATATTTAAATGAAGTATTTTATAATAATTTTCTCCTTTTTTTTATTTTTCTCTAATTCTATTTCTGCTACAAAACATACCCATGACGATTCAAATGAAATTAGATATATTTCAGAAGATATAAGATTAAATAACGTAACACAAATTAATTTGAGGAGTGAAGAGGCTTGGCAAAACTTTTTAATTGAAAACCCAAACTGGTTTACTTATTTTAATGAATATAATTCTAAACCTCATCGTGCCTTTGGTTCTCCAATCAAATTAAATTCTAGTGGTTCTACACAACAAAAAGTTAATTTATTTATCAATAATAAATTATCCAAGTTTAATATCCCAGATAATTTAGTTTTAAGTAGTAGTAATTCAAATTCTAAATTTAAGCATTTCAATTATTCTCAATTTTTTAAAAATTTAGAAGTAATTGATAGCCGATTATATATAAAGCTTTCATTAAATGATGAAGTTATTTCATTTGGTTTGGATGTTTATTCAGATATAAATATTTCTATTAATCCTACAATTTCTTCTGAGAATGCTATTACAAGTTCTTGTTATAATTTATCTTACCCTATTACTAGCAGTGACGTAGAAGACAAATTAAAAATTCTTCCTATCCCATCAGATGGTAAATACACATATCATTTAGTTTATTTGGTAAATATTAAAACTAGAATTTCTCAAGGGCCTGCAAATTATCTTTGTTATGTGGATGCTAATTCAGGAGAGTTGTTAATGAGAAAAAATATGGTTCAATATGAGGCTCCACCTTCAGCAATAGTCAATATTAAAGGAAATGTATTTACCTCTAACCCATATAACCCATCTTCAGATGAAGATTTAGTAGATTTAAGAGCAACAAATAGCAATTCAAATTATTATTCTGATGCTGTTGGAAACTTTAATTTTCCTACTAATAATGGTTCTGCTAATTATTATCTAGAGGGTAATTTTGCTGAAGTTAGAACTAATGCATATGTTCCAAACTTTACTTCATCACTTAATAATTCTTCAGTTACTTTTGATAATATAAATTCTACTATTCAAGAGAGAACAGCTTTTTATGCTGTAAATAAAATTCATTCTCATCTTAAAAATACATTTCCCACTTTTACTGGACTAGATATTTCTATGGAAACTAATGTCGATGAACAAGGAAGTTGTAATGCTTTTTTTGATGGTACTAGCATTAACTTTTATGCTGAGGGAGGTGGGTGTCACGCAACAGCAAAAATTGTAGATGTTGTTTATCATGAATATGGTCATGCTATTAACTCTTCAAGATACGGTTCAGGTATGTGGAATGGTGGACTAAATGAAGGTTATGCTGATGTTTGGGCAATTACTCTCACTGAAAACCCTGTACTTGGCTTTGGATGGGACTTGCAAGATCCAACTATTTCTGTTAGGAGATATGATCAAAATAAAAAAGTTTATCCTCAAGACTTATCAGGAGAAGTACATGCTGACGGTGAGATTATTGCTGGAGCTTTTTGGGATACTTATTTAAATCTTGGTAGTATGCCTCAAATGATTGACTTATTTAAATATACTTTTGATGCTGCTCCTGATGGACCTAACGGAACAGAAGGAATTATATACACCGATGTATTATTAGAAGTTCTTTTTGCAGATGATAATGATAATGATTTATTTAATGGTACTCCAAATGATATTGCTATTATTCAAGCTTTTGCTTTACATGGAATAACTTTATTATCAAACGCTGTTATTAATCATAACCCAGTTTCTTCGTATGCTGGTAATTTAGATATTTCAATAAATGCAAATATTAACTCTACTTATTCATGGGCATTAGCCTCTGCAAATTGTCATTATAGATTAAATAATCTTTTAACATGGAACACTGTTTCAATGACTAATAACGGTAATAATTACACTGCTAATATTCCAGCTCAACCAAATGGTAATATTGTTGCATACTACATTTCTCTTACTGATACTTATGGTAATGAAACAGGTATTACTCCTATGGCCTCTAACATTACACCATTAAAAGATGCTAACCTGCCTTATTTTATTTTAGTTGGTTATGAACTTATGGAAGAACAGGACTTTGATTTTAATATTGGTTTCTGGCAAACTGGAGACCCTTCTGATAACGCAACCACTGGAATGTGGGAGATAGGTGGCTTAGTAGGTTCATATAACAACCCAAATTCTCAAACAGGTCCAGTACAGCCTTCAGATCAACATACGCCGGGAGGTTATGCATGTGCCTTTACTCAAAATGCTCCTTCTGCTAATGATGGGATTGGAGCAAATGATGTTGATGGTGGCCATACCACATTATTTTCCCCTTATTATGATTTAACTAATTATACAGATCCTGCTTTTTCATATTGGAGATGGTATACAAATGTTAGTGGAGCTAATCCAGGTGCAGATTGGTGGCAAGTTTTAATTACTGATGATGGAGTAAATTGGGTTTACGTTGAAAATACTCTTAGTGCTGATTTAAGTTGGAGAAAATTTGTTTTCAGACCCCTTGATTATATTAATCCTACTGCTTCTGTTCAGCTAAAGTTTATTGCCTCTGACAGCCTTAGAATAGGCCAAAATCTTGATGGAGGAAGCTTAATTGAAGCAGCTGTTGATGATCTTTTTCTTTATGAGAGTCTTGGTAATGGTACTAGCATAGATTTATCTAATTCAAATATTATCAAACCCAAGCTAATCAAAATAACAGATTTTCTCGGCAGAGCCATTAATATAAATAATATTTCAGGATTAAATAACTTGATTTTTTATTATGATAATGGTACTGTAGAAAAAAGAATAATAAATCTTTATTAGATTTCTAAAAACTGGTTGTTGTTATAAATTGCTAGAGCCTTACCTTTTAATTGATCTCCAATAAATGGGCTGTTTTTTGATTTAGATTGTATATCACTTTCTTTAAACTCCCATTCTTTTTTTGGATCAAAAAGTGTTAAGTTAGCTATACTTCCTTCTTCAATAATATTCTGATCAATTCCAAGAACTTTTCTAGGATTAGTAGATATTTTATCTATAATCTCATGCAGTGAAAGATGTTCTTCTAGGTTTTTATTGATTAAACCAAATGCAGTTTCTAAACCTATAATACCAAACTCAGCATTATCAAACTCAATCTTCTTATTTTCATTTTCTTGGGGAGCATGGTCAGATGTTATAACATCTATTGTTCCATCCTTAAGACCATCAATAATTGCCTGGTTATCTTCATTAGTTCTTAATGGAGGGAGTACTTTAAACCTTGAGTCAAAGTTATTAAGTTTATTTTCAGTTAAAAATATATTATGAAGTGCAACATCACAGCTAATATTTAATTTTTCTTCTTTAGCTTTTCTTATTTTAGATATACTTTTTTTTGTACTTAAGTAACTAAGATGGACTTTGCTTTCCGTATAGTCACATATGTTTAAATCTCTATCAACCATCATCTCTTCTGCTAGAGATGGTATTCCTTTTAGCCCTAACATTGTACTAATATTTCCTTCATTCATTACTCCATGATTCTGTAAGGATAAATCATTAGGATAGTGCATTATTATTTTATTTGTATCTCTTAAATAAAGTAGAGCTATTTTCATTAGCTCATTATTCTGTATGCTTTTTTTATCATCTGTAAATGCAAGACAACCTGAATTTATCATGTCATGCATTTCAACAATGTTTTTACCTTCTTGTAGTTTTGTTAGGTTTCCTGCTGGATATACATTAACAATATCATCTTTAGTGTAATTGATAATATATTCTATCATTGTACTGTTATCTAAATGTGGTTTAGTGTTTGGCATGAGCATTACTTCGGTAAATCCTCCTGCAGATGCTGATTTAACGCCGTTTTTAAGCGTTTCTTTTTGTTCGTAGCCTGGTTGACCAAAATTAACATGTAAATCAAACCATCCCTTTGAAACGTGTAAGTTCTCGGCCTTAAAAATTTTTGTGTCAGAATCTATTGTAATTGATTTAGCTATTTTCTCAATACGATTATTATTAATTAGTATATCATTAACTTTATTATTAAACTTAGATAAGCTGTCAATAATAGTGGCATTTTTAATAAGTACTTTCATTTTTTAATTGTTTTTATAAGAATGATTTCTAAACCAAAGAATATCAGTGATAACAAAATACAAAGTTTCCAATATTCTTTTCCTAAAGATTTATTTTTAATTACTTGATCAATTTCATTTAAGTTGGATTCTAAAATTGAGGTGTTTGTATTATTTATTATTTTAATGATCTCTTTATTGTTGAGCAGTGATAGATTACTTTCTTTACTATTAAAATTAAAAGAAATGTTTTCAATAATTGAATCCTTTATAGTAAGAAAGTAGTGACCAGCTTTTTGAATTTTATTATTAGTTTGAAAAATATATTTTCCATTACTAAATTTAGTTGTTGGTATTATATCAATTTCACTATTTTTTAAATGATAAATCTTGTTTTCTATTTTTTTAGATGATACAAAAGAGTTGTTATCGTCTATAACATTAAATAAAGAATTAATGTTTGTTGATTCTAGTGCCATATTTATAAAGGTTGGGACAAATAGGGCATGATTTTTAAAACTATTTTCTTTATGACTTAGGGGACTATTGAATAAATAAAGGTTTCCACTATATAAAGTTTTTTGAGAAAGAAAGTCTTGATTGTTTGATTGAGTTAAAATACTTCTTACAGACTTTTTATTTTTATTAAATTTATAAGTAAAACTTGTTTGAGGAAATACAACTTTTTTTAATTCTCCTTCAAATACATTTGATAATAGAGGGTGTTCTAGATTAATTTTTTCTATAATATTTTTAGAAGTATCAATACTATTTATAGTGTTAACATTAAATAATAAAAACAAATCATTATAATTATTTACATCTGCATTTTCTGAAGGTATGAGCGAAATATTTCCTCCATTTTTTAAAATATTTATTATGTATTTATTTAATACTGGAGATATAAAATCTATTTCATTTAAAATAATAAGATCTTGCTTATTTAATTCAGAAAACTTAATATTATTTATATCTGCTGCGGAATAATTAAATAAGCTAGTATCTAAGTAAAGATTCTTAAGGTTACTAATTGTTGATGATTCATAAATATTAAGAATATTTGTTTTTTTAGATCTATTTAATGAAAAATATAGTTTGTTGTCAAAGTTAATAGGGTAGTCGTCAATTGATATTTGCCCGCTAAAATCACTATTACTTACTAAAACTTTAAAGCTCGTAGTAATAGAATTGTATTTTTCAATTCTAATTGTTTTTTTAACTTCAGTTTTATTTTCTATTTCTAAGGATATAGGTAACTCAGCATTGCTATTACTGTGATTTGATATTTTTACAAAAAATTCAATATCACTTTTTGAAGTAATAATAGGTTGATTAATCCATATACTATCAACAGAGATATTAGAAGTTTTTGATTTATTTAAAGGTATTAGATTAATTATGTTAGTATTTCTATCTACTAGTTGTTCTTCTAAAAATATATTTTGAAAATCAGATATTATATAAACAATATCTCTATTATTTGAGATGGAGTTCTTTCTTTTGATAATATTATCTAAAGATCTTATTTTGCCGTTAGTTTCAAGATTATTTATTTTAGTAGCTAGATCCTTCAATTTAATCTCTAATATATTTTTATTGTCAAAATTATTTGTAATGAGAAATAAATTATCATTCTTATGAGATAGAATTATTTGATTAGCATAGTTTTTGGCAATATCCATTAACCTTCCATCTTCCTCTAAGGCGTCCATACTAAAAGAATTATCTATATAAATAAATATATTTTTAGAGATATTTATCTCCTTACTAGCAATAAAAGGTTTGCAAAAAGCAAGAATTAAAAAGGTTATTGCAAGTAGTCTGCTTAATAAAACAAGAATATTTTTAAGGTTCCGTTTTCTTTTGTTATTCTGCTTAATATCTTTTAAAAAACGAATACTACTAAAATTAATAGTTTCATATTTTCTAAGATTAAATAAATGAATAAGGATAGGTATTGCTAGAGCAAATAAAGCGTAGAGTAGCTGTGGGTTTTGATAGTTCATCAAAGTGCAAAATTACATTATTTACTAATACGAACTATTTTTATTTAAATTATTTTCCCATCAACTAGCTGAATTGTTCTATCAGTCATCTTTGCAAGATCATGATTATGTGTAACAATTAAAAAAGTTTGTTTAAATTTTTTATTTAAATTAATAAATAATTCATGCAATGATTTAGCATTTTTTGAGTCTAAATTTCCTGAGGGTTCATCAGCTAATATTATTGATGGAGAATTAATTAATGACCTTGCAACAGCAACTCTTTGTTTTTCTCCTCCCGATAATTGATTAGGTTTATGATGTTTTCTGCTTTCTATTCCCAATACTTTTAATAATTCCTCTGCTCTTTCTTCAACTTTATTCTTATCATTTGAAATATATCCTGGAATACAGATATTTTCAAATGCTGTAAATTCATTCAATAGATTATGAAATTGAAAAATAAAACCAATTTCTAAATTACGAAACTGAGATAATTCCCTTTGATTTAAATTATGTGGTTCTTTATTATTAATAATTATAGAGCCTGAACACGGTTGCTCCAAGGTACCTATAAGTTGTAATAATGAAGTCTTTCCTGCTCCTGAAGGCCCCATAATAGAAACAATTTCTCCAGATTGGATTTCTAGATTTATTCCTTTTAAAACCTCTAGATTATCATAAGAAAATTTTACGTCTTTTAGACTAATCATTTTTTTTACTTTGAAAGTAAAGATAATCTAAATAATATATAACTTTTAAAGAGACACTGTTTTGTAGCGGAAGATTAAATGAATCTTCAATATTTTCTGACCAATTATTTCTCAATAAATTTGTTTGATTATCAACAGCATTTTTCCACACTAACTTAATTTGACTGCCTGGTGCAAACCACCAGCTGAAATTAACATCTGAGGTCCAAGTACTATAATTAATATTACTTTCATCCTCGAAAACTGATTGATCAAAGACATCATTAAGATATCCATTATTATCAAGAGTTTTAAATTTTAAATTCTCTACTTGGTCTATATGATATCTTAACTTAAGATTAAAACTAATTTTATTATTTACGATATAACTAGCACTAAGTACATTTGTCACCATAAAGGTATTTCTTAGTCCAAAAATAGGCTCATATTTTTCTTGATTTTCTAGAATTGTATCTGTAACAAAACCAATGTCATTATATTTATTTTTTATAGATAAAATATATCTTAAAGATAGTTTATCATTAAATCTAATCCTGGGAGCAATTCTCAGCCTATACATGTATCCTGAATATAATGGATTTATTGACCCACCACCACCAATATCAATTGCTAATTTTTTTCTATAGTCAGAGGATATCCAACTTCCTAAATATATGTACTTGGATTTATTAAGAGGACTTTCAAGATTGTCTGTTCTTGCTTCGTAATAATCTACTTCTTCATAAGGACTTACTTCACATTTTGCAAAGATCGTTAAGTATTTTTTTAAGGTAACCTTAGATTCTAGTTCAATGTTTAAATTGGTAAATTTATTATCTGTAAATAAGGTTTCATGATGCAATTCTAAACCAATTCTAGAATTAATAAATCTTTTATTTTCAGAAGTTTGAAAATAACCTAGATTGATTCCATTTGTAATAGAATTGTTAGAATATAAAAACCCTAAATCATTTGGATTATACTTATCGTCTTCAAAGCTTCTAAATAATTCATATTGATAGGTTCCACTAGTTTTTCCAACTGCTAACATTCCAGCAAAACCTCTAGATATGTTAGCTCCTTCAAATTCTTGACTTAATTTTAGATTAGCACCAAAAACACGTGTATTTTCTTTATTATTTATTTTAGTAAATAAACCACTAACATTGGCATCCCTAGATGAGCCTTTTTGAACCATATGGGTATTCATAAAACTAACAGAAGAATTATTTTTAAGTACTTTGTCAAAAATTATAACATTATAATTAGTTAAAGGTTTGTCGTCAGTGTTATTAGTTATCGCATTTAAAGCTGCTATTCCTAAACCTTTTTTAGTTCTTCCAGATATTTTAGTTGCATTTAATAAATCGTCTTGGACTCTTCTACTGTAAAACATTTCTCCACCAATATTAAACAGCTCTACACCTTCATTAAAAAATTGTCTTTTTTCTTCATACTTAACTTCAAAAGGAGAGAGGTTTAGAACTTGTGCATCTGAAGCTGCTTGACCAAAATCTGGTATTAAAGTCATATCTAGGGTAAAGCTCTCATTAATACCATATTTTAAATCCATGCCAAAATTATTTGGAAATTCTTTAATACCATTATAAGATTCAAAATAAAGCGATGAATAGGGCATAAAAGATAACCTAATTGGAGAATTAATATTTTTAATTCCATCCAATAAGCCTGACTGTAAAGCGTAGTTTGGGAAAGTTACATCAATAGGATTCCAACTGTAATCTTCTCGATATCTTCTTATACTTCTAGCAATATTTAAAGACCAACTTTTATTATCATTTGTAAACCTTAAAGATGAAAAAGGAATGGCCATCTCTACATTCCAACCATTTTTTGTAATCTTTACTGATGAGCTCCACACTGCATTCCAAGATTGATCTTCATTTCCAGAACTTATTTTTGAGTCTACTTGTACTCCTGCTGCAGTAACAGCAAAAGAATACTCCATTTTACCATTATTATAAGGATTTAAATAAATAGCAAAAACATCACAATTTTTTTCTTTATCATCTCTAGATGAGAGCTCCTTTAAAATACTATCTGGAGCATTATCAAATAATTTTGCAGCTACATAAAAGTATTTATTATCAAAGCATAATTTTACTTGAGTCTTTTGATTTGAGCGTTCTTTAGCTCCATTATTAGGAGATATTTGAACAAAATTGTTAGCTAAGTCTAAATCTTGCCAAGCTAAATCGTTAAATATTCCATCAATTTTAATTTTTTGTGATATTTTAACTTTAGCAATATCATATATTTTTTTTTCTGAAAATTGAGAAAAAGTAAATAATGGGCAAATTATAATAAATAAAAAAAACTTTAATTTCATGTTTAAAAAATAAGTTGCAAAAATATAATTTAATATCTATTTTTTGCTCTAATTAAAATCAAAGATATATTTTTACAGCCTAAAATTTAAACATGAACTTACACGAATATCAAGGAAAAGAAATGCTTAATAGCTTTGGGGTTAGAATTCAAAGAGGCATGGTTGCTAACAATGTTGAAGAAGCTGTTGAGGCAGCTAAAAAACTTACTGAAGATACTGGAACTAGCTGGTGGGTTATAAAAGCTCAAGTTCATGCCGGAGGAAGAGGTAAGGGAGGAGGAGTTAAATTAGCAAAATCTCTGGAAGAAGTAAAAAGTATTTCTAATGATATTCTTGGAATGCATCTTGTTACTCCTCAAACTTCATCAGAGGGTAAATTAGTTAATCAAATTCTTGTTGCTGAAGATGTATATTACCCAGGCGAGAGTGAAACATCTGAGTTTTACATGTCAGTTCTGTTAAATCGTTCTACAGGAAGAAATATGATTATGTACTCTACTGAAGGAGGAATGGATATTGAAACAGTTGCTGAGCAAACACCACACTTAATATTTTCTGAAGAAGTTGATCCTTCAGTTGGCCTTCAAGGTTTTCAATGTAGAAAAATTGCTTTTAATTTAGGGCTTAGTGGTAATGCATTTAAAGAAATGACAAAATTTGTTTATTCATTATATAAAGCATATGATAATACGGATTCCTCTTTGTTTGAAATTAATCCTGTGCTAAAAACTTCAGATAATAAAATTATGGCTGTTGATGCTAAAGTTTCATTAGATGATAATGCCTTATATAGACATAAAGATTATGCTCTTTTAAGAGACAAAAGAGAAGAAGAGCCTACAGAAGTTGAGGCTGGTGAATTTGGCTTAAATTTTGTTAAGCTTGATGGTGATGTAGGTTGTATGGTTAATGGTGCTGGTCTGGCTATGGCTACTATGGATATTATAAAAATGGCTGGAGGTAATCCTGCAAACTTTTTAGATGTCGGTGGTACTGCAGATGCAAAGAGAGTAGAACAAGCTTTTAGAATAATCTTAAAAGATTCAAATGTTAAAGCAATACTAGTTAATATCTTTGGTGGTATTGTTAGATGTGATCGTGTAGCTCAAGGAATTGTTGATGCTTACAAAAATATTGGTGAGATTCCTGTTCCCTTAATTGTAAGACTTCAAGGAACTAATGCAAAAGAAGCAAAATTACTTATTGATGAAAGTGGATTAAAAGTAGAATCTGTTATTCTTTTACAAGAAGCTGCTGATAAGGTTGCAGAAGTTCTCTCTTAGTCTATTTTAAGCTATTTGCACACATTTCAGCACATTTCTCACCATCTATAGCTGCTGATATGATACCGCCTGCATATCCCGCACCTTCACCACAGGGGTAAAAACCAGATATTTCTAAATGCTCTAGAGTATCTCGATCTCTTGGGATTCTTACAGGAGATGACGTTCTACTTTCAGGTGCATGTAGTATCGCTTCATTAGTTAAATAGCCTTTCATTTGTTTGCCAAATAATTTAAAACCTTCTTTTAAATTTTCAATAATAAACTTTGGGAAAATTTTTCTCATATCAACAGAAGTAAGTCCAGGACCATAAGAAGTTTTTGGTAAAGAACTAGACACTTTATCTTCAAGAAAATCTAATAATCTTTGTGCAGGAACATTTTGTGTATTACCTGCAACTTTACAAGCATTAGTTTCAATATCTTCTTGAAACTTCATTGCAGATAAAGGTCCGTGTTGTTTAAACTTCTCAAAATCACTTATTTTTAATTCTACTACAATACCAGAATTAGATTTTGGTCCATTTCTCTTTGATGGAGACCATCCATTTGTTACCACCTCACCGGGTTTTGTTGCACATGGTGCAATAATTCCACCAGGGCACATACAAAATGAATAAACCCCTCTATCATTAACCTGCTTTGCAATAGAATAAGGAGCAGGAGGAAGGTATTCCCCTCTGTCAGTACATTTATATTGAATTTGATCAATAAGCTCTTGAGTATGTTCAACTCTTACACCTAAAGCAAAGGATTTAGCCTCAATTAGTATTTCTTTCTGATATAAAATTTTAAAAATATCTCTTGCAGAATGACCTGTAGCAAGTATTAACTTATTACATTTAACAATACTATTATCTTTTAATTGAATACCACTAATTTTTTTATTTTCGATGATAATATCAATAACTCTAGAATTAAAATGTATCTCTCCACCAAATTCTAGAATTGTCTTTCTAATATTTTCAATAATTTTAGGTAGTTTATTTGTTCCAATATGTGGGTGGGCATCAACCTTTATATCAGATGGTGCGCCATGAAAAACTAATAAGTCAAGAATTCTATCAACATCACCTCGTTTTTTTGAACGAGTGTATAATTTGCCATCTGAATAAGTTCCAGCACCTCCTTCACCAAAACAATAATTTGAATCTATATTAACAATATGTTCTTTAGTGATTTTTGCAAGATCTCTTCTTCTATTTTTAACATCTTTACCTCTCTCAAAAATAATTGGCTTTATACCTTTTTCAATTAGCCTAAGAGCTGCAAATAATCCTGCTGGACCAGCACCAATAATAACTGCAGATTTTTTCTTGGTATTTTTAAAATTAAATTTTAATTCTGGATTCTTTTTAAATTTCTCATTTATGTAAACATCAATTTTTAAATTAATCTTTATGATTTTTTGTCTTGCATCAATAGATCTTTTTATAATTTCTATATGAGATATATCACTTGGATCTTTAGAAACTATATTGGCAACTATAACCTTTAACTGTTTATTACTTGAAGATTCTTCCGGAGAAACTTGTAATTGAATTGTTTTCATCATATCCGTAAAAATACATAATGAATTTTGATGTACTTTAAATTTATATTAATTGTTATTTAGAATCTACTAACTATTTTTGCAACTATTATGAGATTTTCATTATTGATACTTTTTTTACTTTTTGCTATGTTCTCTGAAGCTGACACATTAAATATATCTAAATTTATTGTTCTAGATAATGATACTTTATTTACTTCAGAAATTCCTCAACTGGATATTATAGGTTTTAAAGATTTTAAAGACAATAAGAAGTATAGAAAATTAAAAAGAAGAGTGCTTAAAGTATATCCATTTGCTTTAGAAACTAAAGTTAAATTAGATGAACTAAATTCTAGTTTAGACCTTATTAAAAGAAAAAGAAAGCAAAGAAAATATACTAGAAAAGTTGCTAAAATTATTAAAGATGAATATACAAAGTCATTAAGAAAATTAACAATTAAAGAAGGTGGTATATTAATAAAATTAATATATCGAGAGACAGGGATAAGTACCTATAAAATTCTTAAAGATTACAGAGGATGGTTTAGTGCAGTATTATGGCAATCATTTGCTAAAATTTACAAGCATGATTTAAGAACATTATACGATCCCAAAAATATTGAAGAAGATATTTTAATTGAACTGATTTTAACTAAGGAGTATTTCAAAAAATAATTAATTTTTAATAAACAGAATCGTTTTTTTAAGACTTCCTTTATATAAAGTTAAACTATATGTGCCTTTATTTAAAGTGTTAGTTTTAATAGAATTAGATGGATTATTTTTTGAAATTATTATTCGACCATTAATATCACTAACTTCTAATTTATCAAAAATATATTCACTCTTTATATTGATAATATCTCTAGCAGGATTAGGGAAAACTATAATCTCATTTTCTAATTCATTAATATATGTTGTAGAACCCATATTTTGATAGAAAAACACTCCTAATTCTGATCCTACTATTAAATCCATATCTCCATCATTGTCTATATCCCCAAATTCTGGAGCGCTACCTATTGATGAAATTGAAGTATCAGGTAATAACCCAAATGGATTAGTTACTGAACTTTGAAATAGAGGGTTAGTTAGTGTACCCTTATTTTGCCTGTATTTAAAGTTTACATCATCATAAGATTCTAAAACAAATAAATCTAAATCTCCATCACCATCAATATCTGTGAATGCAGGAGAAGAACCAAATTCAAAACCATTTAGACTAAAAGGGTTTAATTGAGGGTTTGAAAATATAGGGTTGTTAGCATCTCCAATATTTTCTATAAAACTTAATTCTGCTGTAAATGAATATGTACTATAGTCTAATATATTATTAATTGAAATAATATCTAAATCTCCATCACCATCAATATCAATAATATCTGAAAAGACTACTGAAGAGTCATTAAATAAACCAAAGGGATTGGTAAAAGGCATAGCATATAGAGGTAGAGTAGGGTCACCAATATTTTCAAAATATCGAAAAGAAGAATTTAAATCTATAGAGTATTGATATGTTGAATAATCATAGGTTTCATATACTCCAGAAAGATTTGATAAAATATCATAATCACCATCATTATCCAAGTCTATTAAATTATGACTAAGTACTGAGAAGTCTGTAAAAATAAATGGGCTTTGTAGATTAAATGGATTAGTAAAGGGAAGAGAAAATCCAGGATTTAAATTTTCTTCATAAGTAAATCCATTATTATATGAGTAATTATTATAATCATATTGAGCATTGGAAAACAATACATCTAGATCACCATCGTCATCTAAATCAACTAATTCTGCTTTTCCCCATTGTGATAATGTATCAATAGATATGCCAGCAGGATTTAATACAGGAGCAGCAAAAGTTTGTGCATTTAAATTATCTGATACAGACAATCCAAATATTAGAAAAAATAATGCTGAAATTTGACTTAACTTTTGAGTAGGTATCTTATTAACTAAAAATTTAATAAGTCTTTTAATTTTAAAAATTAAGTCATTAATTTCATCATTTAATAATGAATTTTTCTTTTCAACTAAAATATTAAGTTTGTTAATCTTATTAATTAATTGTCTTTCCTTTCTAGCGAAGATATTTATTTTCATAAATTTTAATTTGTTAATCAACTGTAAAAATACATAATAGAGATAGAAACTACAATACGCCATAGAACGTATTTTAGACAATGAGATTATAGGAGCTTAATTATTTATCTTTTTCCAGAATGTGGATTTGGGTATAGCTAAACCACTTTTATGATAATCTTCTATAGTATTTAAAATATTTGGTCTCAATTTATTTTTAAGTACATGAATATCATAAATCTCATCTAAAGAATTTTGATAAATTATTTTTCCAACAAATTTTGCAGTAGGTAGGTGTAAAATAATAATTCCTGACTCTGTCGCTTTTTTAGCAAATGGAAGTTTTGAAAATGTAGTTGATTTTTTTCTAATTTTTGATAAACCAATAAATAAATATTCACCATTTAAGCTCATTCCTCTAACGAAACCATCAATTTTAATTACTACATTATAGCTACCATCATTTATATTTATTTGTGCTAATTCTCCAGTTGCTGATAAAAGAACATATAATTTACCATTAAATATTCTCGGTGTATGAGGCATTGGTAAATTTTTAGCAATAACTTTATTACTCTCTACATCATAAATAACTCCAGTTTTTGTAATATTTTCTTTCCAACTTCTTTCATGATTTCCTTGGTTAAATGCAGTTGCATATTTAGGCTTTCCATTTTGCATAGCCATACCATTTAGATGACACCTATCTTCAGATGTTATCTTATCTATTTGTGGTGGGCTCCAATAAGGCTCAAAATTATAATCATCATTAATCTTAACTATGCAAGAAAATAAAGTGTTTACAGCAAACAAATTATTTTTATTACCAAAACTTAAATCGTGTATATCTAATGCCCCTGTATGAAATGTGCTCCTTGGAAGATATAAACAATCATATTTGTCTGGAGATTTAGGATAATATTTTGCTAACTCTTTAGAATTTTTAAAAACTATTACTTCTTCCTTGCATGCAATAGCAATCTTATCATTTTTCTCATCTTCTGCTATTCCCATAGCTTTATGAAAATTTCTAGGAAGTTGAATAAGTGAATGCTTATTTTTTGCAGAAATAAAAACTATTTTTCCTGCTTGGTAAGTAGATACAGCTATGCTACACTTAAGTTTTAAGAGAATATTAGGAACTTCAGGTGAAAATGTACAACTAAATGGTTTAAGGTCCTTATTTAAGCTATTATCACTCATAATTATCTTTCAAATTCTGAGGATATCTTTTTGTTTCTTGGTCCATCAGCATAATCATAAAAACCTTTTCCTGATTTAATACCTAAATTTCCGTTCTTAACCATTGAGATAAGAAGTTCACAAGGTTTGTATTTATCATTATTAAAACCTCTATGCATCACCTCTAAAATAGATAGGCATACATCTAATCCAATAAAATCTGCTAGATGTAATGGTCCCATAGGGTGTGACATTCCTAATATCATAACCGTATCAATTTCTTCAACTCCAGAAATATTTTCTTCTAAAGTGAATACTGCTTCATTAATCATTGGCATAAGAATTCTATTAGCAACAAAACCTGGTGCATCATTAACTTCAACAGGTATTTTGCCAAGTGATTTACTTAAATCCATAATTGATGATGTAATAATATCGCTAGTATCCTTTCCTCTAATAACTTCAACAAGCTTCATGATTGGCACTGGATTCATAAAATGCATACCAATGACTTTATCTTTTCTTTGTGTTTGATTAGCAATTTCTGTTATAGATATTGATGAAGTATTTGAAGCTAGAATAGTCTTCTCATCACATATTTGATCTAATTCTTTAAATATTTTTAACTTTAAATCAACATTTTCAGTTGCAGCTTCAACTACTAAATCAGCATCTTCAACAGATAGCTTTAAGTCGGTACTTAAATTAATATTATTTAATGTTTCCTCTTTTTCATCAATAGAAATTTTTTCTTTAGAAACCATTCTATCCAGGTTTTTATTAATCGTCTTCATAGCGTTATCTAATGAGTCTTGAGAAATATCAACCAAATTGACATTAAACCCATTTTGGGCAAATGCATGAGTTATTCCATTACCCATAGTTCCAGCGCCTATTACCGTTATTTTTTTCATTTTTTATTATTTAAATTTTAGTAAATTATTTTGATATTATCAAAGAATATTTCTGCAAATGAAGTATTTGTTGGTCTTCTTTGATTAATGTATATTTTAAATGTATTTGCGCCAATACTGCTACTAACAACAGGGGTGAGGTTAACGTAAACTTTATTCCATTGGTCTTTAGCTGTAACAAATAATAAATCATTTTTTTCGACCTGTTGATTAAAATTTGAATAAACACCGATCTGAAATTCTACATTACATTTATAATCCAATTCTAAATATACATTTGCTCCTTGTTGTGGTAATACTAGATCATCTAAAGCAACTTCAAAATTTATATATGGCGTGTCAAGGCGAGCATAAGCATAATTATTTCCATTATCGTCAGACTTTATTGAAAAATCTATTTCACTTGAAAGTGTAGAGTCAACAATTGTTCCTGAACCCTCGAAGTCCTCAATGATATAATTAAAGCTAGTATTATATTCTATGATAGGATTTAAAACTATATTTTGATCTTCAATAAAATTAATAGTATCAAAGTAACTTGTAAAAAAAGGATATGCAATTCTTGTTGAAGAAATTCCATTTGCTTTAACTCCTCCCTTTACCCGTATATTATTGACCCCTCTATTCAAAACAGGAAAACTTGCTGGAAGCTCATAAATACCTTGTAAGCTATCATTAATATAGAACCAAACATCTGATATGTTTTCAGTATTAGCTCCTGAAATATTAGAAGAATTTAGCTCTATATCACTAATGCTTATATAACTAGGTATATTATTTGATTTTGTGCAAGATATAAAAGCTAGTAGTATTATAATTAAAAAATTTTTCATGCTATTCTTTTAACAATTAAGTGTGTATTTAAATATTAATTATTTGCGTTTTAAAAACAAAAAACTATTTGCTTTGTAATGTTTTCAAAAATACATTTAAAAGATTTATTATTAAAATAATGAATGATACTTTTCGCCATCAAGGATTAAGAAATAAATTAGTAGAAAAACTTGCATCTAAAGGAATTACTGACATGAAGATTCTAGATGCTATTAACGCAATTCCGCGACATTTATTTATGGATAATGCCTTCGTTGATTTTGCTTATCAAGATAAAGCATTTCCTATAGGAGCTGGACAAACAATTTCTCAGCCTTATACCGTTGCCTTTCAAACACAGTTATTAGATATTAAACCTAATGAAAAAGTTTTAGAAATTGGTACTGGTTCTGGTTATCAATCTGCTGTTCTTTCTTTATTAAATACCGACATCTACACAATTGAAAGACAAAAAGAACTTTTTCTTAAAACAAAATCATTTCTTCCTTCTTTAGGATATAATTGTATGTTTATTTATGGGGATGGTTATAAAGGACTAGAAAATTTTGCTCCTTTTGATAAAATTTTAATTACTTGCGGTGCTCCATCAATACCTCTAGAATTAATTAATCAACTTAAAATTGGAGGGAAGATGGTTGCACCCATTGGAAGTGCTAGCAAACAAGTAATGCATTTAATTGAAAAAAAATCAAGTACAAATAATATTATAACAACTCATGGGGATTTTTCTTTTGTACCTATGCTAATAAATAAAAATAATGGAAACTAAAGACTCTGTAGGTAATATTCTAAATGATGGTGATACTATATTGTTAACTAAAACATTAAAAATTAAGGGTATGTCAAAAACCTTAAAACGTGGAGATAAAATTAAAAATATAAGAACTATAAATGATGCTAATAATATTGAATGTAGAGTTGGTAAATCACAAATTGTTTTAAAAACAGTTTTTATAAAAAAATCACTTTAATTAAAGAGTATCAAGGTTTCTTAATATAATATTACACCCTAATTCTATTTCTTCTTCATTTATTGTTAATGGTGGTGTTATCCTCACTGATTCACTATTAAAGAGAAAATAAAATAAAAGTAACCCATCTTTCATGCAATTAGCTACTAAATTATTAGTGTCATTTTCACTAAATAAGTCCAAAGAAAGCATAAGCCCTTTTCCTGAGACACTTCTGATTTTTTTATGAACTAAAAGTTTTCTAAATAGTGCCTCCTTAGCATCTATCTTTTGAACAAGATGATTATCTAAAATATAGTTCAAAGTGGCAGAACTTGCAGCGCAATTAACAGGATGACCTCCAAATGTTGTAATATGACCAAGTTTTGGATTATGAGATAGTTTTTCCATATTTCCCCAAGAAGAAATAAATGCTCCTATTGGCATACCACCACCCATTCCTTTAGCAATACATAAAATATCAGGGATTATTGTGGTTTGCTCAAATCCAAATAGTGATCCTGTTCTACCATAGCATGTTTGAATAGCATCTAAAATAATTAATGTATTGCAACTTTTACATTTTTCTTTTAATGCATTAAGAAATTTATCAGTAGCAATTTTGAAACCACTAGCTCCTTGAACAGTTTCAATAACAACCGCAGCAGTTTTATTTGTAATATTATCTAAGCTATTAATATCATTAAATATAATTTTATTGCATTCCGGAAGTAAAGGTCTAAAACTAGCCTTATAAAATTCTTTGCCCATAATACTTAATGAACCTTGAGTAGATCCGTGATATGAATCTAAGCAAGAAATTATTTCTGATTTTTTACTAATTCTTTTAGCTAGCTTCATAGCACCTTCAATTGCCTCTGTTCCAGAATTTGTAAAATAGGTTGTAGAAAGTGTCTTAGGTAAATTATCTGCTAATAATTTTGCTAATGATAATTGCGGTTTTTGAATATACTCACCATAAACCATTACATGGTAATACTTGTCAATTTGTTTTTTTACAGCTTCAATAATTCTTTTATTTGAGTGTCCTACAGAGCATGCAGAAACACCTGCTACAAAATCTAAATATTTTTTATTTTCAGTATCATAAACATAAACACCTTTACAATGATCAATATTTAATAAAGAAGGGTATTTAAATGTTTGTGCTTGATAGGTTTGAAAAATATCTTTAGCAGAGTTTTTTTTCATTTTTAAACATTATTTTCTAGATAATACTTTTTTTGTTGCCTTTACAATGTCCTTTGCAGTAAGACCATATTTTTCCATTAATTGTCTAGGGGTTCCACTTTCTCCAAAAGTATCATTAACCCCTACCATTTCTAACGGGGTAGGGTTCTCAAGAGCAATAAGCTGAGCAATACTATCTCCAAGCCCTCCGTTCAACATATGTTCTTCAGCTGTTACAATACATTTTGTTTTATTAACAGATTTTAGTATTAAATCTTTATCTAAAGGTTTAATTGTGTGTATGTTAATTATCTCAACATTTACTCCGGATCTTTTTAATTCTTTTGATGCTTCGATAGCCTCCCAAACTAAATGACCTGTTGCGATAATTGTTACATCGGAACCTTCTTCTAATAATACTCCTTTACCAATTTTAAATACTTGATCTTCAGATGTAAAATTAGGGACCTTTGGCCTTCCAAATCGCAAATATACTGGTCCTTTATGATCAGCAATAGCAATTGTAGCTGCTTTAGTTTGATTATAGTCACAAGTATTTATTACAGTCATATGAGGTAACATTTTCATCATTCCTATATCTTCTAGAACCTGGTGTGTTGCACCATCTTCACCAAGAGTTAATCCAGCATGAGATGCACAAATTTTAACATTCTTATTTGAATAAGCAACTGATTGTCTTATCTGATCATAAACTCTAGATGTTGAAAAATTAGCAAAGGTTCCAGTAAAAGGAATCTTTCCTCCGATTGTCATCCCAGCAGCAATACCAATCATATTAGCTTCAGCAATACCAATTTGAAAAAATCTTTCAGGATGATTTTTTTCAAAATCATTCATTTTTAATGAACCCGTTAAATCCGCACATAATGCAACAACATTTTTGTTTTTTTTACCTAATTCTGTTAAACCGGCACCAAAACCTGATCTAGTATCTTTCATTTCCATACTTTTAATAAATTTTAATTAATTGAGATTTTCCAGATTTTATTTTAATTAATTTTTCTGATGTATATATATATTTTTTAGATGATTTAGATCTATAAATCACCACATAATTCCCTGGTAGAAGTGTCAGTCTATACTGACTCTTATCACCATTAAATTTAAATATTTCTTCTAATGTGTCATCCTGTTTTAAGTAAACACCTCCATAACCATTTGAAGGTAATATTATATTTGCTAGACCAGGAGGTGGTAATGAATATGTTGTTGTTGAACTTTGATTAATCCTTACGCTATCAAAATACATGCGTGGTAAAGTTAAAAGCTCAATATTATAATAGCCTGTAAGATAATTTTGTTTAGTATTTATGTCCTGAACATGTATAGTTTTATTACTGCCAATTTTCTTAACAAGGAATGAATAGTTCTTTTTACTTTTTAATTTTACTTCTAATTTACCTTGAGGAGTTTTAATAGGTATTATTGTATGTTTTCCTGGAATAATTGTTACTAATTCAGATTCAACTGGTGGTATAGTATGTGCAATAACTCGGTATTTTAGTACTGGATCAATAATCATCGTATCTGGATGTCCTAAATTATTTAGTGTATGAACATAATTATACTTTACAATATCAGTGAAATTATCATAAAAGCTTAAACTTATATTTGTTTCTGTAGGATTATTTAGAGAATCTAAAAGATTTACTTGCGTTGTTGTATTATCTATCACATGAGATATAACAATATTTAAAATATTAGTAAAATCTTTTTCATTGGAAGCATCAAAAAAAGTTCCTACACAATCAAAGTTTTCCTTCCAACTTTCATCAAGGCCTATTCCAATAACAAAAGGTTTTAATATAATACCTTTTTTAGCAAATAGTCTTGAAACAGAGCATGGGTCCATCCCACATTCTTCTTTTCCATCAGTTATGAGAATAATAATATTTCTTGAGTTATTATCAGGAAAATCTTTAGCTGACTCTTCAAGTGATGTTGCAATTGGAGTTGTTCCTTTTGCTCTAATCATTGATAGTTTTCCTTTAATCATATCAGCTGCTATGTTTGCAGGTAAAAAATTTATCTCTAACCTTGTATCATTACAATCTTGAGGAGGATAATTACTTTGATGACCATAAACTCTTAGGGCTAATTCAAGGTTTTCAACATCTTTTAAAGAATCAGTCATATTCACTAATAGTTTCTTAGCTATGTCAATTTTTCTTCCACTTTGCCATCTTGCTAACATTGATTGAGAAGCATCAAAAACAAATAATATTCTATTAAGTTTAGGCTTAATTTCTTGAGTATATGAAACTGAATTTATACAAAAAATTAATAAAAAAAATATTTTTATCTTTTTAATAATCACCTAAAGTTTCTGTGTTTTGAAGTAGTGCTTCTTTTAATTGAATATCATTAGGAGCACTACCATGCCATTTATGTGTACCCATCATATAATCAACGCCATTCCCCATTTCTGTATGTAATAATATAGCAATAGGTTTTCCTTTTCTACTTTTAGCTTTTGCTTCTTTTAAAGTATCTAAAATTTTAGAAATGTTGTTTCCTTCTAAAACTTCTAAAACTAACCAATCAAAAGCTAAAAATTTAGCTTTTAAATCTCCCATTGGAAGAACATCTTCAATTTCTCCGTCAATTTGTTTTTTATTATAGTCGATTGTAGCAATCAAATTATCTATTTTTTTACCGGATGCATACATTATTGATTCCCAAATTTGTCCTTCCTGAAGCTCACCGTCTCCGTGCAATGAATAAATTAAATTACTATCATTATTTAATTTTTTACTTTGAGCTGCTCCTATAGCAACTGACATTCCTTGGCCAAGTGACCCAGAAGCAATTCTTACTCCTTCTAAACCCTCATGAGTAGTTGGGTGACCTTGAAGCCTACTATTGAGTTTTCTAAATGTAGCAAGCTCACTAACATGAAAATATCCAGATCTTGCCAGAACAGAATAGAAAACTGGTGAGATATGACCATTTGAGAGAAAAAATAAATCTTCATTAACACCATCCATTTTAAAATTTGTATCGTGTTTTAATACATTAAAATATAAAGATGTAAGAAACTCAGTACATCCTAAAGAACCACCAGGATGACCAGAATTATTAGCATGAACCATTCTAACAATATCTCTTCTTACTTGAGTACAAATTTCTTCTAGCTTCTCGATTGATTCCATTATAATGTTTTTGGTAAATGTATATTATGAAATGCTATTTTAAAATTTTTATTATAAAAATCTTTTTTAAATTTATTAACGTATTGTTGACAAGTATAATATACTTTATTCACTGATTTTTTAATATAACTTTTATTATAATTGCAGAAATATTTGAAATTATGGCTTTAAAATGTGGAATTGTAGGTTTACCTAATGTTGGAAAATCAACATTATTTAATTGTTTATCTAAAACTAAGGCACAATCTGCTAATTTTCCATTTTGTACTATCGAACCAAATATTGGAATTATAACAGTTCCTGATAATAGATTAGATAAAATATCTGAACTTGTAAATCCTCAAAAAGTAATTCCAACAACAGTAGAAATTGTCGATATAGCAGGATTAGTAAAGGGCGCTAGTAAAGGGGAGGGGCTTGGAAATAAGTTTTTAGCTAATATCAGAGAAACTAATGCATTAATACATGTCTTAAGATGTTTTGATGATGACAATATCACTCATGTTGATGGAGATATCAATCCAGTTAGAGATAAAGAAACTATTGATATTGAACTTCAATTAAAAGATTTAGAAACATTAGAAAATTATATTGATAAAAATAGTAGAACAGCTAAAACTGGAAATAAAGAAGCCCAAAAAAATGTCGGTATTGTTGAATCTTTAATTAAACATCTTGAATCAGGAAATTCGCTTAGATCTTTAGACTTAGATGAGGAAGCTTTGTTATTTGTTGAAACCTTTAATTTGATTACTATAAAGCCAGTTCTGTATCTTTGTAATGTTGATGAAAACTCAATATTATCAGGTAATTCTTATGTTGATAAAGTTAAAGAGGCAATAATTCATGAAAATGCTGAATTATTAATAATTGCTACAGCAATTGAAGCAGAAATTGCTGAACTTGAAGATTTTGATGAACAATTATTATTTTTAAATGAATTAGGCCTTAAAAAACCAGGCGTACATAATCTAATTAGATCAACTTATAAATTACTAGAACTTCAGACATACTTTACTGCAGGAGAAAAAGAAGTACGTGCATGGACAATTAAAAAAGGGACAAAAGCCCCTCAAGCTGCTGCTGTAATTCATACTGATTTTGAAAAAGGATTTATAAGAGCAGAAGTTATTTCTTATAACGATTTTATTAAATTCGGTTCAGAAAGTTCTTGTAGAGATAATGGGAAATTATCTATTGAAGGAAAAGATTATGTAGTTAAAGATGCAGACATAATGCATTTTAGATTTAACGTTTAAGTTTCTTATCATATAATCGTTGATAAGATTGTTAATAATAGACAGATCAAATTAGATATAATAATTTCAAGAGTTTTATTTTTGTTTATTATTTTTATTAATAACATTTTTTAATGTCAAATCAATATAACGAAGACAGTATTAGATCTTTAGATTGGAAGGAGCATATCCGTCTGAGGCCTGGTATGTATATTGGTAAGATGGGTGATGGTTCATCTCCTGACGATGGTATTTATGTCTTATTAAAAGAAGTTATTGATAATTGTATTGATGAATATGTTATGGGTCATGGAAAAACAATTGAATTATCAATAAAAAATGATTTTGTAACTATAAGAGATTTTGGTAGAGGAATTCCTCTTGGCAAAGTTGTTGATGTTGTGTCTAAAATTAATACTGGTGCTAAATATGATTCAAAGGTCTTTAAAAAATCTGTTGGATTAAATGGGGTTGGTGCAAAAGCAGTAAATGCCTTATCATCTTTATTTAAGATAAAATCCATAAGAGATGGAAAATGTAAAGAAGTAGAGTTTTCTTATGGTAATATTATTAATGAAGATGCAATTTCTGATAGCTCTTCTAGAAAGGGGACTAAAGTTAGCTTTGTTCCTGATAAAAAATTATTTGGAAATTATAGATTTATTAATGACTATATAGAAAAAATGTTATGGAATTATTGTTATCTTAATACTGGCTTAACAATTGTTTTTAATAATAAAAAGTTTTTTTCTGAAAGAGGATTATTTGATTTATTAGATCAAAATATTGATTCCGAGAAACTATACCCTATAATACATTTAATTGGTGAAGATATAGAAGTTGCTATTACTCATTGCCAAAATCAATATTCGGAATTATATTATTCTTTTGTTAATGGTCAACATACTGTTCAAGGTGGAACTCATCAAGCTGCATTCAGGCAAGCTGTAGTTAAAACAATAAGAGAATTCTTTAATAAAAATTACGAAGCAGCTGATATAAGACAAGCTATAAATGCTGCAATAAGTATTAAGGTCATTGAGCCAATTTTTGAATCTCAGACAAAAACTAAATTAGGTTCTACAGAAATGGAACCTGATGGAACAACAATTTTAACATTTATACAAGATTTTCTTAAAAAAGATCTTGATAATTATCTTCACAAAAATCCTGAAACTGCTGAACTATTAAATAAAAAAATTCAATTAGCTGAGCATGAAAGAAAAGCTATGGCTGGAGTTAAAAAACTCGCTAGAGAAAGAGCTAAAAAGTCAAGCTTACATAATAAGAAGCTAAGAGATTGTAGGATTCATTATAATGATCAAAACAAAGAAGAACGAGTTAATTCTACTTTATTTATCACTGAAGGAGATTCTGCATCTGGATCTATTACTAAAACCAGAGATATTAAAACTCAAGCTGTTTTTAGTTTAAGAGGTAAACCACTTAATTCATATGGCTTAACTAAAAAGATTGTTTATGAAAATGAAGAATTTAATCTACTTCAGGCTGCTTTAAATATTGAACAAGGAATAGATGATTTAAGATATAATAAAATTGTTATAGCTACAGATGCTGATGTTGATGGAATGCATATAAGATTATTATTAATCACCTTCTTTTTACAATTTTTCCCTGAATTAGTAAAAGAAGGCCATGTATATATATTAGAAACCCCTTTATTTAGAGTAAGAAATAAGAAAAAAACTTTTTATTGTTACGATCAAGATGAGAAAGCAGAAGCTCTATCCCAGCTAGGAAAAAATGCTGAAATTACTAGATTTAAGGGGTTAGGAGAAATTTCCCCTAATGAATTTAAACATTTTATTGGTGCTGACATGAGATTAGATCCTGTTATTGTTGGTAGTGAAGCTAAAATTCAAGAAATTCTCAAGTACTATATGGGAAAAAACACCCCAGAAAGACAAGAGTTTATTATTAATAATTTAAAATTTGAAGAGGAAATTATATTAGAGGATGAAGAAATTATTGATTAATAACCAAAAGACAGCAAATTATTTAAATTTTCTGATGTTTTTTTACATTTTGCTATTTATAGTATTACCACTACAGCTAAGTGTATTAGTCCCCAATTCTATTTTTGGAACATTTTTTTCGGATTACAAATTATTAGGTTTATTTACATTTGTACCAGTTCTATTATTTTTTTATACTGGCGTTTTTTATAATTTGATAAAAATTGATTCTTATATAATAAATTTATCATGCAGCAGAAATAAGTTTTTTTCAAGTAATATTAAAAGTCTATTAGATATAAAACATGATATGCTTTTAGACTTTTCTTTTAAAAAGAATTTTCTATCTTGGAACACTGAATTATTAGTAAGTTTTAAATCTGATAAATCTAAAACTATTACAAAAAAAATATATTTAACATTTATTTCTTCTCACGATAAAAATAGAATTGAATCTAGGTTAAATTCGATATTAAAAAAATGAGTGATTTTATAAATCTTAACGATGATGAAAAAAACCAAGAAGTTATTCATGTGTCAGGCATGTATAAGAATTGGTTTTTAGATTATGCATCATATGTTATTCTTGAAAGAGCTGTTCCTCATGTTCATGATGGTTTTAAACCTGTACAAAGAAGAATTCTTCATTCATTAAAAGAATTAGATGATGGGAGATATCATAAAGTTGCTAACGTAATTGGTCATACTATGAAGTACCATCCCCATGGTGATGCTTCTATAGGAGATGCAATGGTACAAGTAGGGCAAAAGGAATTATTACTTGATATGCAAGGAAATTGGGGAAATACAGCTACTGGTGATCGAGCAGCTGCCCCAAGATATATTGAAGTTAGGTTAACTCCTTTTGCTTTAGATGTTGTCTTTAATAATAAAATCACTAATTGGAACGCTTCTTACGATGGAAGAAGTAAAGAGCCAATTACTTTACCCGTTAAATTTCCAATTCTTCTAGCTCATGGTGTTGAAGGAATTGCTGTTGGTCTATCAACAAAAATTCTTCCTCATAATTTTAATGAACTAATTGATGCATCAATTAAAATTTTAAAAGGTGTAAGTCCTAAAATTTACCCAGATTTCCCTTCTGGAGGAATGGCTGATTTTACTAATTATAATGATGGAATAAGAGGTTCAAGAGTTAGGGTTAGAGCAAAGATTAAACAAGTTGAAAAGAATTTACTTCACATTACTGAATTACCATACTCTTTAACAACTAATACTTTAATTAATTCTATAATTAAAGCGAATGATAAAGGAAAAATTAAGATTAAAAAGATAGAAGACAATACTGCTGAAAATGTTGAAATTTCTATTTTATTGCCCTCAGGAATATCTCCCGACAAAACTATAGATGCCCTTTATAGGTTTACAGATTGTGAGTTATCAATATCTCCACTGTGTTGTGTTATTCATGAAAATGCACCAATTTTCAAAGGAGTATCAGAGCTTTTAAAAATTTCAACTGATCATACCTTAGACTTACTTTACCAAGAACTAGTAGTAACATTAAATGAACTAGAAAGACGTTGGCATTTTTTATCATTAGAAAGAATTTTTATTGAGAATAGAATTTATCACTCTATTGAAGAACTTAATAATTGGGATGACATTTTATCAACTATTGCAAAAGAATTAAAACCTTTCACTAAGCAATTAAAGCAAGAAATTAAATTAGAAGATATAGAAAGACTTACTGAAATAAAAATTAAAAGAATTACTAGATTTGATCTAGATAAAGCTATAAATGATTTAAAGAAACTTGAAGAAAAAATACAAGAAACGAAATATAATATTTCTAATTTAATAGATTATGCGATTAAATATTTTAAAGATTTAAAAAGTAAATACGGAAAAAACAAGGATAGAAATACTGAAATTAAAACTTTTGAAAGTATTGATGCAACTAAAGTGGTAGTGGCTAATAAAAAGTTATTTGTTAATAGAGATGAAGGTTTTATTGGAACTAATCTAAAGAAAGATGAATTTGTTAGCGATTGTTCCGATATTGATGATATTATTATTATTAGAGAGAATGGTGCAATGCAAGTTGTAAAGGTTGACTCTAAGGTTTTTGTAGGTAAAGATATTATACACGTTTCCGTTTTTAAAAGAAAAGATATCAGAACAATCTATAATCTTATTTATATAGATGGCAACTCAAATTTTGCTATGATAAAACGTTTTAATATTAGTAGTGTAACTAGAAGTAAAGAATATTTTTTAACTAAATCATCTTCTGGCAGTAAAGTTGTTTATCTATCATCAAACCCTAATGGTGAAGCTGAAACAATTACTATTTCATTAAGAAAAAATATAAAATTAAAAACTTTAAAATTTGATTATAATTTTGCTGATTTAGCCATTAAGGGTAAAGGTTCTGGGGGAAATATACTTACAAAAAATAAGGTTAAAAAAGTTGAGCTTAAATCTACAGGAGTTTCAACATTGAGTGCAAGAAAAATATGGTTTGATTATAATGTTAATAGAATAAATGTTGACTCAAGGGGAAATTTAATAGGTGAATTTGCAGCTGACGACAAAATATTAACTATTAACAAAAGAGGGTATTCTGAAATTAAAGGGTTTGATATTTCAACTCATTTTGATGAGGATATGCTAATTATTGAAAAATTTAATCCTGAGAAACCTCTTTCTGTAATTTATTTTGATGGCAAGAAAAATCTATTTTTTGTAAAAAGGTTCTTACTTGAAAATATTTCCAATAAATTCTTATTTATTTCAGATCATAAAGGTTCTTATCTTGACTACATATCCACAGACTGGCGCCCTCAAGCAGAAATAATATTCGTTAAAGAAAAGGGGAAAGATAGAAGAACTGAAATTATTGATTTAGAGAGTTTTATCAGCATTAAAGGTGCAAGATCTATAGGAAATAAACTAACTAACTCAAAGGTTAAAGAAATAATCGTTTTAGATTCATTAGTTAAAAATATTGAAAAAAAAGATATTAAAAAAAAAATTGATATACCTTTTCAAATAACTAATGAAGAAGTAAAAATTAATCAAGTAATTAAATTAAATGAAGAAGATGACGATGACGATGGTCAAACTTCATTAAAACTATAAAATCATCTCATGAAAAAAATTATTTTCTTTTTATTATTACCATTTTTAATGTCATCTCAATCTAATTATAACCTATCACTTTTAGGCACATTAGACTGGAATAATACAGAAGGCAGTGATATATGGGGATGGGCAGATGGCATTGGTAATGAATATGCTTTAGTTGGTTTAAATAATGGATTCTCTGTTGTTAATGTCACTACACCAACTAATCCTGTAGAAGAGTTTTTTATTTCTGATATTAATTCAACATGGAGAGATGTTAAAACTTTTGGTCATTATGCATATGTTACTACTGAAGCTAATGCTGGCTTATTAATCGTAGATCTTAGTGATATGTCAGGAAATACATATTTTCATCAAACAATATTTAATGGTAATAACTCCAGTACGGAATTTACAGCTGCTCACAATTTATACATAGACGAAAATGGTGTTGCATATATTTTTGGAGCATCATCAAATTCTGGAAGTTCTCCAGCTGATGGCGCAATATTTTTAGATGTTGCTACTAATCCTATAGACCCTTCATACTTAGGAGAATGGAATGATTTCTATATTCATGACGGTATGGTTAGAGGAGATACCATGTATGTTGGATGTATTTATGAAGGAGAACTTTATATTGTTGATGTATCTAATAAAAATAATCCTCAAAACTTAGGTCATACAACTACTCCAAGTAGTTTTACTCATAATGCTTGGGTATCCAATGATGGAAATTATGTTTTTACTACTGATGAACAATCTGATGCTTACGTTGGGTCTTACAATATAACTGATATGAATAATATACAAGAAGTGGATAGAATTCAATCCAATCCTGGCTCTAACTCTATTCCACACAACGCTCATGTTGATGGTAATTTTTTAATAACTAGTTGGTATAGAGACGGAACCGTAGTTCATGACATTACGTATCCTAACAACATGATTGAAGTTGCTAACTATGATTCATATGCAGGATCTGGTGATGGTTTTGATGGATGTTGGGGAACTTATCCGTTTTTACCATCTGGAAATATTATTTCTTCTGATATAAATAGTAATAACAGTAATAATGCAAGACTATTAGTATACTCAAGAGATTTTCAACAAGCATCATATTTAGATGGAAATGTAAGCGATATAACTAACTCTCTTCCAATAGCCTCAGCAAATATTGAAATTTTAAATACTTTATCATTAATATCAACTTCAAGTGATATTTCAGGAAATTATTCAAGTGGAATTGCTTCAACTGGTAATTATGATATTGTTTTTAGTGCAGCAGGATATTTATCAGATACATTAAATACAAATCTGTCATCAGGTATTATTACAACTGTAGACATACAACTTCAACCTCTTGTTTCATTTAATACCAGTGGAATTGTTGTAGATATTAATGGAAATGGAATAGAGAATGCTGATGTTTTAATTTATAATAATGATAATACTTTTACTGTCACAACTGATAATTTAGGGAATTTCAATTTAAATAATATTTATGAAGGCAATTATAATATTATTGCAGGTCATTGGGGATATATTACAGTATGTAGTGATGAATATATTTCATCATCAAATCCATTACAACCTATTGTTTTAAGTGAAGGATATTATGATGATTTTACATTTAATTTTGGATGGAGTGTTAGTGGTGGAATTTTTAATCCTAATGACGGAATCTGGCAAAGAGGAAATCCAGAAGGTACTTCAGATAGCGGTATTAACTACAACCCAGAGGATGATGTCGATAACGATTGTTTTGAAAATGCATATGTTACAGGTCTTGAAGCTGGAACTCAAACTGGTAGTAGAGATGTTGATGATTTTAATACAATTTTAACTTCACCTATATTAGACCTATCTGGAAACCAAGATTATATTTTAAATTATGATGTATGGTTTAGTAATGGTTTTTCTTGGGGAGCACCACCTAATGATTCTTTAACTGTTTCAGTATCTAATGGAGCTACAAATGTTGTAATAGACATTCTAACAGCATCTTCAAATAATCTTGGAGAATGGTCCTCAAAGAGTTTTGATTTATCACAAATAATAAGTTTAAATAACAATATTCAATTTTCAATAGAAACAGCAGATTGGGATGCTCTAGGTGGTCATTGGGTTGAAGGAGGGTTTGATAATTTTTACATTAGTAATTCGCTTCCTTCAAATATTATTGAAAATATTAATGATAATAAAAAATTAATTAAAGTCATTGATATTTTAGGAAGAGAATCTAATTTTAATTCTCAATTACCTTTAATTTATATCTATGATGATGGAAGTATTGAAAAAAGAATAATTATTAAATAATGATTGAAAGATTAAATTCTATTATCATCAATGGAAGTAATAACAAAAAGATCTTATTAGATGTTACTCTAAAAAAAGATAATTTAAAGAAACAAGTTATTATATTTTCTCATGGCTTTAAAGGTTTCAAAGATTGGGGACCATTCAATCAAATTGCTTCAAGCTTTGCTGAAAATAATTTTGTTTTTATAAAATTTAACTTCTCTCATAATGGTACAACTTTAAATGATCCTAATGAATTCCACGATTTAAAATCATTTGGAAATAATAATTTTTCTAAAGAATTAGATGATTTAAATCTAATAATTAATTGGGTTGAAAACAATGATTTAATATCTGATGAAATAGATTTAAATAATATATGTCTATTAGGACACAGTAGAGGAGGAGGTATCACAATATTAAAAACTAATGAAGATAAAAGAATTAAAAAGATAGTTTCTTGGGCATCACCTTCAGACTTTACAAATCGGTTAGATAAATCTAAAATAGAAATATGGAAAGAAAAAGGTGTCATTTATGTTTATAATTCAAGAACTAAACAAAACATGCCTTTATATTTTCAGTTTTATCTTGATTGTAAAAATAATCATGATAGAATTGATATTAAGAAGGCTGTAGAAAATATCAAAATTCCGCATTTAGTAGTGCATGGAGAAGATGATCTTACTGTATTATTAAAAGATGCTAAAGATTTTAAAAAATGGAACGACAAAACTATTTTACATATAATAAAAGATGCTGATCATGTATTTGGATCAACACATCCATTTTTAGATCATAGTTATCCATTGCATTTAAATGAAGCTATTGAGGTTACTTTAAAGTTTTTAAAACTTTAGTCTGGCTGAAGCTACTTCATTTAACATAGCATAATCATTATTCAAATATTTATAGTAACCTGCAATAGCAATCATCGCAGCATTATCAGTACAATATTCAAATTTTGGTATATATATATTATGCTCATCCATATAGCTTAATCTTTTTCTTAAATAAGAGTTTGCAGATACTCCTCCTGCAATTGCTATATTTTTAATTCCTGTTTGTTTGCTAGCTTTTAAAATTTTATCTATTAAGATTTCTACTATTGAATGTTGAATAGATGCACATAAATGATTTAAATTTTGATTAATAAATTCAGAATCTTTCATCATCTCTTTATTAATTAAATTCATTATAGATGTTTTTAAACCACTAAAACTAAAGTCTAAGTTTTTAATCTTAGGTTTTCCAAAAGTGAATTTATGAACATCACCATCTAAAGAATATTTATCTATCAAAGGACCTCCCGGATATTTTAATCCTAACACTTTAGCTGATTTATCAAATGCCTCTCCAGCTGCGTCATCAATTGTTTGACCTATAATTTTCATTTTAAGATGGGTTTCCACTAAAACAATTTGAGTATGTCCTCCTGAGACGGTGAGACATAAGAATGGAAATTCAGGTTTTTTCATTTCATCATCATTAATAAAATGAGATAATATATGACCATGCATATGATTAACTGAAATTAAAGGAATATTTAGGCCTAATGAGAATCCTTTTGCAAATGAACTTCCTACTAATAATGAGCCCATTAATCCTGGACCATTTGTATATGCAATAGCATCGATTTCATTTATTTTAATATTTGCTTTACTTATAGCTTCTTCAACAACAGGAATAATATTTTGTTGATGTGCTCTAGAGGCTAATTCAGGAACTACTCCTCCATACTTTTCATGAACCTTTTGATTAGCAATTACGTTTGATAATACATTATTTCCTCTAAGTATTGCAGCAGATGTATCATCGCATGATGATTCAATACCTAAAATAATAGTTTTATTCATCTAATTTTTTAAATGAATGTCCCATTTTATCTCTTTTTGTCTCTAAATAAAATTTATTATGCTGATTAGAATCTATCTCTAAAGCTACACTTTCAACAATTTCTATTCCATAACCATTCAAGCCAACTCTCTTTTGGGGATTATTAGTTAATAGCCTAATTTTATGAATATTCATAGCTCGTAATATTTGAGCACCAACTCCATAATCTCTATGATCGGCATTAAAACCTAATTCTAAATTAGCTTCTACAGTATCTTTTCCACTTTCTTGAAGCTTATATGCTTTTAATTTATTCAATAAGCCAATTCCTCTTCCTTCTTGATTCATATAAACTAATACACCACTTTTTTCAGAATCAATTTTTTGTAATGCTGCATGAAGTTGTGGTCCACAGTCACATCTACACGAACCAAATATATCTCCAGTAACACAGGAAGAATGGACTCTAACTAAAACATTATCGTTTTCATTCCAGTCTCCTTTATATATTGCTAAGTGTAATTGGTTATTTGTTATTTGTTTAAATGCTTTCATTTTAAAATTACCATACTCAGTAGGTAAATTAACTTCTACTTCTTCATTTATTAAAGATTCATTTTTTAATCTGTATTCTATAAGATCTTTAATTGTTATAAATTTAAGATGAAACTTTTTGGCAATTATATAAAGTTCATTTGTTCTAGCCATAGATCCATCTTCATTCAAAATTTCTACAATAACTCCTGCTGGTTTTAAGCCAGCTAGTCTAGCTAGGTCTATAGATGCTTCAGTATGTCCTGCTCGTCTTAAAACACCACCTTTACGGGCTTTTAAAGGGAAAATATGACCTGGTTTACCAAGTTGCTCAGGTTTTGTTTTTTCATCAACTAAAGCTTTAACCGTTTTAGAACGATCAGATGCTGAAATTCCTGTTGTACATCCATCACCAATCAAATCAACAGAAACTGTAAAAGGAGTTTCATATGCTGCTGTATTTTTACCAATCATTAACTCAAGTCCTAGTTCCTCACATCTGCTTTCTAATAAAGGAGCACATATTAATCCTCTACCATGAGTAGCCATAAAGTTTATCATTTCTGGAGTAACTTTTTCTGCGGCAGCGACAAAATCTCCTTCATTTTCACGATTTTCATCATCAATAACTATAACAACTTTTCCTTCTTTTATATCTGAAATAGCCTCTTCAATTGTATTAAACATAATTGTATTAAATTTATTAATGCAAAATTATAGATTCTAGATTAAAACCAGCTAATTAATTTTTAATAATATTAGAAAAATTAAAGTTTCTTTTACTAAGAAAAAATAACAGTATTACTAATGGAATAAAAAATATATTAGCTAACCACATTCCCTCAAAAGGAGTTAATGATAAATCTTTAGCAGATTTTTCACCAATCATGTTAATTACATGAAATAAGACAAAAAATAGAATAGAAATTAATACAGGAATTCCAAATCCACCTTTTTTTATTATTGACCCAAGTGATGATCCAATTAAAAACATAATAATACATGTAAATGCAAGTGATAATTTTCTGTGCCATTCAATTTCATGTTTTGCTATAATGATTTTTCTATATCTAACATCATCTTCATTTGATGAAGATATAGATTTTAGAACTCTTAATTTATTGATAGCTACTTCGTATATTTTTTTTTGTTTAATCTTCTTAAGATTATTTAAAGGATTAGATTCATAGTTAAAATTATAATTATATCTCTCTATAATATTTTGGTTAATTAAAGCTCTTTTATTAATTAGTAAAGTTTCTAATGAATCTATAGCTATATTAATTTGATAATTATTAAGCATGGCATAATGGCCTTTATATAGTAATTCACTATTATTTATTCCAAAACTAGAAAGATCAAACCTTATTAAATCCTTACTAAATGTTGTTTTTCTATTTGTTTTATTTTTATCTGATTCAATATAAGATGTTCCATTAAATAATGTTAATTCAAGATATTTTTCATCAAGTGTTATCTCCATTGTACCCTTTTCAGCAATAATCACTTTTTTATTTCCATTATTATTTGTGTGGTCATATATAATGATATTTTCTAATATTTTTCCATCATCACTTTTACTATTAATCTTAATAGCAAAACCATCAATGTCATTATAAAATATACCTTCTTTAATATTTAATGCTGGTTTCTTTTTTCTAATATCATATAATAAGCTTCCTCCTTTAAGATTAGCTACAGGCATAATGTAATTAGAAAATAAATATGAACTAAAGGATAAAAAAATTACAAAAACAAAAATTGGCTTAAAGACCTTAGATAAAGACAAACCAGATGACTGTAAAGCAGTTAATTCATAATTCTCACCCATCTTTCCAATTGTCATTACTGAAGCAAGCAAAATAGATATTGGTAGCGCTAATGGAACAAATCTTGCTAATGCGTAAAACATCAGTTCTGTAATTTGTAAGAAATCTAAACCTTTACCAACTAAATCATCTATATATTTCCATAGAAATTGCATTAATAAAACAAAAAGAACAATAAAAAAAGAAATTATTAATGGTCCAAAAAAAGATTTAAGAAGAAAAACATTTAATCTTTTCAAATTTTTAAAAGATTATGAGCCAATAGCTCGTTTTAGATTATTTACTTGCTCTTCCCAAAGAGCAATTTGTTCAATTTTATCCTCTTCATCTTCAGCAAAATCAGTGATAATTAAAGATACATCTGTGGTCATTTCATCAATTTGAATTAAAAATTCAAAATAAATATCTTTAGTGTTTTCTTCCCAATGGAATCTTATAAAACTATTATTTTTCTTTTTTAATAACACGGCAGATTGATCTGATTCATCCCAGATAAATGTGAAAAGATTGTTCATTAGATTAACATCATCTGCAAACCATTCAGCTAAACCACTCGGGGTGCTTAAACGTTTATACAAAACATTAACTGATGATTGAATTGGAAACTCAATAGTGTATTTTAATAGCTCTGACATAAGTTTATTATTATTGCAAATATTTTACAAAGATAATATTAATATGTCATTGCAACAATCATTTTCTAATCAGGGTAATTTTTTATTTAAATATAGGGGGCAGTTTCCTGTGATTATTTTTTTATTATCAATGCCATTTATTAAACAATCATCATTATTAATAAATTTAGAACTTCTTAATATATTAATTTTATTATCTTTTTTAACAGGTTTTTTTATTCGTTTTTATACTATTGGAACTACCCCATACGGTACTAGTGGAAGAAATACAAAAAAACAAGTTGCTGAATCTTTAAATACTAAAGGAATATACTCCATAATTCGTCATCCACTTTATTTAGGTAATTATCTAATTTGGTTATCAATATCTCTATATACGTTTAATCCATTATTCTCAGTTATCATGTCTTTATTATTTTGGATTTATTATGAAAGAATTATGTACGCAGAAGAAGAGTTTTTAAAAAATAAATTTGGTGAAGATTTTTCATCTTGGTCAAAAAATGTTCCTGCTTTTTTTCCAATTAGTTTGAGAATAATTTCTTCTGGTATTAAATTATCTTTTAAATCAATTCTAAGAAGAGAGTACGCAAGTTATTTATCTTCTATTTCTGGTTTTTTATTTATAGATATTATAAGAGTATTATCCTCAGGAAAACAAATTTATAATTCTAATTTTTCTGATTTAATATCTGATAATCAAATCTTTTTTTATTTATCTTCATTAATAATTGTATTAATATTAAGAACTCTTAAACATTACACAACTTTATTAGAAGAGGAGGGAAGATCATAAATTAAATAAATCATTAATTAAATTAGTTATAAATATTATATTTGCCATCATGTTTTGGCGTGGTAGCTCAGTTGGTTAGAGCGCAGGATTCATAACCCTGAGGTCGGGAGTTCAAATCTCCCTCACGCTACAATAAAACAGGAATATATTTCCTGTTTTTTTATTTAATAACATTTAGTTAATAATATAATTTTCTTTTAAATTTGTAAAAAATATATATAATGAGAGATTTAATATTATCAAAAGTACATGAGTCCTTAGGAGGTAAGATGGTAGATTATGCTGGCTTTAATATGCCTGTTCAATTTGATGGTGTTAAATTGGAACATAACTATGTCAGAGAATCTGTTGGGGTATTTGATGTATCTCATATGGGAGAAATTTTCATTTCAGGTACTGAATCTTTTAAATTTTTACAATTTATAACATCAAATGATATTAGTAAACTTAGTATAGGGAAAGTTCAATACTCATGTTTGCCAAATAAAAATAATGGAATTGTTGATGATATTCTTGTCTATATGCTTGCTGAATCATCTTATATGCTCGTTGTTAATGCTTCAAATCTTGAAAAAGACTTTAATTGGTTAAAAGAAAATAATTCGTTTGATTGTAAAATATTAAACAAATCTAATGATTACTCTTTACTTGCTGTTCAAGGACCTAATTCTTTAAAATTACTTATGGAATTAAGTAGTGAAGATTTATCTAGTATAAAATACTATAATTTTATTATTGGTAATATAGCTGGAATAAATGATGTTATAATTTCTAGAACAGGATATACTGGAGAATTAGGTTTTGAATTATATGTAAAAAATGAAAATGTTTTATTGTTATGGGATAAATTATTTAATTGTGATACTATTTTAAAACCAATAGGCTTGGCAGCTAGAGATACTTTAAGACTAGAAAAAGGTTTTTGTTTATATGGAAATGATATAAACGATTCTACATCACCATTAGAAGCAAATCTATCTTGGATTACTAAATTATCTACTAAATTTATTAATTCAGAAAATTTAAAAATTCAAAAAGAAGATGGTATTAAAAAACTCCTTATAGGATTTGAGGTAATTGATAAAGGAATAGCAAGGGGTGGTTATTCTGTGTATAATTCTGATGGGTTAGATATTGGTATAGTTACTTCTGGAACAATGTCACCAACACTTAATAAAGCTATTGGGTTGGCATATATAAATATTGCTTATTTAAATAATGATCATAAAGATCTTTACATACAGGTAAGAAATAAAAAGATATTAGCAAAAATTGTTACACTTCCATTTGTTAAATAATTATTTATGTTATCAATTAATATATCTTTAACTCCTGAAAACTTTAAATCGTTTTCACATATAGACAATCCTATAGTAGTTGTAGTTGATATTCTAAGAGCAACTTCAGTTATTTCAACGGCCTTTCATTATGGAATTAAAGAAATTATTCCTGTTTCAACATTAGAACATGCTAAAACTTTTTTAAATAAAGAAAATCATATTGTTGCAGCTGAAAGAAATGCTCAACCATTAAAAGACTTTGATTATGGAAATTCTCCTTTTCAATATATGAATAATAACATTAAAGGAAAAACATTAGTTTTAACTACTACTAATGGTACTAAAGCTATAAATTTAGCAAGTAATTATGATATTATTACAGCTTCTTTTATAAATGTCAAATCAATTACTGAATACTTAATTACTAGCAATAGAAATATAATTATTCTTTGTTCAGGATGGAAAGGTGTTTTTAACCTTGAAGACTCTATCTTTTCTGGACTTTTATGTGAAAATATTTTATCATCAGGTAAATATGCTTCAAATTGTGATTCAATATTAGCATCAACATATCTTTACCAGCTATCAAAAGATGATATTTTTACTTTTCTTTCTAATTCTGCACATAGAATAAGATTAAAACATCTTAATATGGAAAAGGATACTGAGTTTTGTTTAAATCCCAGTATTGAATCAGATATTATCCCTCAATTAGTTGGAAATAAACTTATTTCTGTTTATTAGAAAAAGTATAATATAGAAAAGTGAATAGAGTTTTTAGTTAAATCTGATTCAGAATCTCTTAAAGGCATTAAGCCTGAGAAAATTTTAAGATTCAAAATAGTCTTTTCTGAAATGAGGTAGGAACACCCTAAATTTAAGCCTAAGTCAAGATCTTCATTATCATCAATAGGCAAAACTTCGCTATAACCTTCTAAAACACTTGAATTTGTTGATACATTGATATTATCTTCTCCACTAAGAAAGTATTGAATAGAAGGTCCAAAGTTAAGATGAAATTTTTCATGAGCTATAAAAGAAAAATCGGCATTTAAAACAAAATATGCAAGTTCTGTATTATTAATAACTTCAGATGTAATTCTTTCACCAAGAATATCTGTTTTGTATTTAAAAGTATACTCAGCAGAATATGTTGTATAGAGAAGCTCAGTATTAAAATTCCATCTCTTTTGCATTGGAAATCTAATTATTAAACCCGCATTAAAACCTGGACCATAATTAGAGCTAGGTGATTCTAATCCTTCAATTGAAGAAAATGTTAGATGGTTTAACGTTAGTCCAGTTACTAAACCAAATTTAACTGGTGATAGGTTCTGAGCATTTAAATTTAATGTTAAAAATGCTAATGATAGAACTAAAATTATATTTTTCATATTAAGAGTTTAGCATTACAGGCATTACAAGCATTAAAGTATCTTCATCATCATTTTGTCCATCCAATGGAAGAATAATACCAGCTCTATTAGGAGCACTCATTTCAATACATATTTGAGTTGCTCCAATATTATTTAGCATATCAATAATAAACCTTGAGTTAAAGCCTATCTCCATATCTTCTCCTTCATATTGACACGTTAGCCTTTCTTCTGCTTTGTTAGCAAAGTCAAGATCTTCAGAAGTTATTTGCAGCTCACTTCCTGCAACTTTAAATCTTATTTGATGAGTTGTCTTATTTGCATAAATAGAGACTCTTTTAATTGAATTTAAAAGCTCTTGTTTATCAATAATTAGTTTATTTGGATTTTCTTTAGGAATCACTGCATCATAGTTAGGATATTTACCATCAATTAACCTACAAATTAAAGTAGTATTATTATAACTAAATAAAACATTTGTTTCATTATATTGAATAGAAATTTTAGTATCATCTCCTAAGTTGTTTTTTAACAGAGATAGAGGTTTCTTTGGGAGAATAAATGAAGAAGTATTTTCTGATTTAATATTTGTTCTACAGTGTTTAACAAGTTTATGAGCATCTGTTGCAACAAAAGTTGCATTTTCAGAGGATAATTCACAAAAAACCCCAGACATTACAGGTCTTAGTTCATCATTTCCAGTTGCAAATAAAGTTTTATTTATAGCATTAAATAACACATCAGAATCTACTTCAATTGAAGATGCTGAGTTTAATGTAGGTATTTTAGGGAATTCATTAGCATTTTGTCCAGCTAGCTTATAATTACCATTTTCAGAACTAATTTCAATTCCATAAGTATCATCGTCGATAAGAAATGTTAATGGCTGATTTGAAAAAGTTTTTAGAGTATCAATAAGAATCTTAGAAGGGATAGTAATTTTCCCATTTGTTGAAGATTCTGTTGATATCTCAGAAATCATGGTGGTCTCTAAATCACAAGCAACAATTACAATTTTCCCATCATTAATTTCAAAAAGAAAATTATCAAGTATAGGTAAAGTATTATTACTGCTAATAACACCACTTAATTTTTGTAATTCCTTTAAAAGATTAGAACTATTTACTATAAATTTCATGCTAAAATTATTAAATTAAATAAGATTTCAAATATAAGTTTTTCATTTGATAGATTTAAAAGAAATTATCTTAAATCATTAATAGATATAAACACATTGTTAAAAACATATTTTTGAATCAACATTAGTTCTCCATTATTTAATTTAGCGTAGTATCTTTCAACATTAGGAGCAGAATTATTTGAGTTTTTGTTTCTTTTATCAAATTTGTAAACTTTTAATATATCTTTCTTATTGCTTGTCTTTATCTCTAATGTGTAAAGCAAACTTTTATTTATTAATACTTCATTTTTATATGATTCACAGTTTAAATTTTGAAAATTATTTAAGTAATCTAAAACTTTTATGGTGTTAGTTTTAAATTGCTCTTTTTCCTTATTGTAAACAATATTATCTTTAGGAAATAAGTGAAATGATAAATCCTCATTAGTAATATTATTTAATTGAATCTCAATAATTTTATCTGGATCAAGAGTAAAAATTGTGTTATCTCTCCAATCATTAATATTGACCCCAGCACCGACAATGCCATATCTTGGCGACAAAAATCCATTAAAGCCCGGGATATGTACAATAAATGGATTATTAGCATCTTTGATTATCATATATGTGCCTAAATGATTTTGTGTAGTATGACCAACATAATAAGTTTTTAATAATTTATTTGAATAAATTTCAACTTTAACTCCTGAAGTTGCAAGGTTTCTCACGACATTATTAAAAGCATTTTCAGATACAGGCTGCTGAACTTCAATGCTTTGTATCGTCTCAAGTAATGTTTTAATTGCATCTTTTCTGACTTTATATAAATTATTAATCATCCAGAAACCTTTATGTTTTAATAAAGTGATTTGATTTCCTTTCATGTCACTTAAATAAATACTTTCGATAGTAGTAATATCTTCAATTTTAAAATCTTGTTCTTTAATTTTATTACTATTATAAAATAAATATAGTAGAGATAGAATAATAATTATAACTGAAATAATTTTTTTATACATAATATCTTTTATTAAAATATTTGAATGCTTGTAACGAAAAAAACATTATTAAAATTGGACTTATTAGATTTAAAAATAAAATGAGCATATAATTTTTATACATTTTATTTTTATCAAGTAATCTTAATTTTAAATCTTTAGACTTTAAATTTACTAACCCATTATTATCACATAAGTACTGCATACAGTTAATTATAAACTTTTTGTTCCCTTCATAAGTGAAGTTTATAAAATTATCATATCCTAAAGGATAAATAGAATTATTAGAAAATTTATTTGCAATAATATCTCCATCAGAAATAAATATCATTTTATTATCAGAACTATTTTTAATAATTTTAATATTTTGATTTTTAGGCACAATACGATTATTAAAAACAGATTCAAATTTACCTTCAACTAGTACACTTACTGGAATATTTTTAATATTATATGTCTCTATTGGAGGAGGGTTTTGAATTATTGACAAACTAACCTTTACAGGCGATGGTAATACTCTAGAGTTTGCTGATGATGTAAGAAGAATTGTTTTATTAAGATTGTTATTAATTGTATCAATTGAACTTATGAAATCACATTTAATGGCATCGAGATTCTTACTTATTGGATGATCAGATTTTGAAAATAATAGAGGGAAGTAAGGCCATTTATAAAACTCTTGAATAGGCTTATTATTACTATAGCCTGTGACAATAGGTATTTCTGTTGATCTTTTATCTTCAATTAAATTTGAATTTATTCTAACTCCATATTTGAAAAACTGATCCTCTAAGTTAAGTTTCATTTTATTAGCAATAAAAAACTCATTATTCTCTCTGATTTTATTAATACTAGCATCAACCATATCAATAAGCCATAAAATTTTACCTCCATTCATTATATATTGATCAATTAGAAATTTATCAATGTTATTAAATGCTATTGTTGGTTTAGCCACAATAAGAGCATCAAAATATTTTAATTTATCTAATTGCAAATTCAAATTTATATTATTAGAGCTATCAATTTGAAATTGCTTTAGATTAAAGGTGTCAACATTAAAATAAAAAGAAAGATCATTGTTATCTTCGTTAATAGAGTTTGTTATATCTTTAGTTTGAAGATGTGACAATTCACCATTTCCCTTTAAAAAAGCAATATTAGGTTTTTTAGTATTTATTAATTTATATATCATAGATATAAAATTAAATTCAAGTTTTTCAATAGAATTATTAATATTAATTTGAGGTGATACTCCAATAGAATTTTCTAAAAAATTTAACGATATTCTTTTTTCTTTATAATAGATTATTGCTCCAGGAAAAATTATCTTACTTATTGTTTCGGAATTATTTTTAATTTTTAAGTCTGTTGGGTATAAACCTTGATCTTGTAGTTGTTGGAATAAACTAAGATTATCATTATTATAATCTTTATTATCTGGATTAATAAATTCAAATTTAATGTTAGGGTTCTCCTTATTAAATGAATTTAGCAAATTTTTTGTTGAATAAGCAAGTAATTCAAAACCTGAGGGAAGGTTACCTTTTAAATAAACCTTAATTGTTAATTGATCATTTAGTTTATTTAGTACTTCAATAGAGCTAGGGGAAAGGGTGTTTTTATTATCTGAAGTTAAATCTAATTTAAAATCGTAATAATTAAAAAAAATATTTATAATTAAAAGTATTAAAATGAAATATTTGTTATTGAAATTCATTATCGTTTTAAAATATTCTTTTCAGTAAATAATAAAAATAAAATAGTGATTGATATAAAATAGATAATATCACTAAATACAATAACTCCTTTACTTATTAAATCATAATGATATTGAGCACCAATTTTATTTAATAAAATATTAATATTAGAATAATCAATATAATTTGCCAGAGTAGTAAACCCATAAAATATTAAGAAATTTAAAATTATTGATAATAATAGAGCATTTACTTGGTTACTGGTTGTACTGGAACAAAACAAACTAATTGAAATAAATGTAGAGCAGGTAAATATTAAGCCTATATAAGAGCCTAAAACCTCTCCTACATCAATATTTCCAACTGTTTCACCTAAAAAATATAATGATAATGGATAAATCAATGTTGAAATAATAGTTACTAAAACAATAATAAATAAAGCTAAAAACTTAGATAGTACAATTTCAAAAGGTTTTAAGGGTTTAGTCAATAACAATTCAATTGTTCCGGATTTATATTCTTCAGATAAACTTTTCATTGATATGGAACTTATATATAAAATAAACATGGGAGGAGATATAATAAAAAAAGTATACATATTAGAATAGCCTGATTCAACTATACTAAGTTGGAAAATAGTAGTCCATTGTATTGTTCCAAAAATTAACAAAAATATTGCAGAAATAATTAATCCAATATTATTATTGAAAAATGCTTTAATCTCTTTAATTATTATCGCTTTCATCAGTAGACTATTCTAATTTTATCAAAGAACTTCATACCTAATAATGAACTTGCCTTACCTTGATTTAAAGAAATCTGTAGAAAATTTTCACTATTAAATAATGCTAACTTTTCAGCAATTTCAACATCCTTATATTTGCTTGAAATTGCATTAATACCATCGTCTTCTCTACCAAATAATATGGAGAATTTTTTATCTTGTATGGCATTATAAAATATTGCTTTTGAAATATTTGTTATTGCATTTCCATAATTGTCAATGTAAGTAACAATTCCTCGAATCATATTATTTTCAACAACAGCTCGTAAAATATTTTTCTTTACTACAAAATCATTGGTTTCATTACCAATAAGCTCTAACGTTCCTCCTCTAGCTATATGACATGCTGCCACAGAAAAAATATCTTTTGCAGCAAATGTTAAAAAATCACTTTTTTGACTAATATTTAATCGAAAAATTTTTTCAGGTTTAAAATCATCAAGAAGAATAGAAAACAATCCATTATCAGATCCTATAAAATAATAACCATTTGCATAAACTGCTAAATGTTCACTTTCTATTGATATCTCATCGTCAACTGCAATAAGATGTATTGTTCCTTTAGGAAAATCTTTATAACAGCTTTTAAGAATTATAGCAGCTTCTAAAATATTAAAAGGTTCAATATCATGAGATATGTCAATAATATTTACGTCATTAATTTCACTAAGAATAGAAGCTTTTAATGATGCTAAATAGCTGTCTTTTCTACCAAAATCTGTAGTTAATGTAATTATTGACATTTAAAATTATTTTACTTTTGTAAATATTGAATTAAAATTGTTAATTCGTATCTTCAAAATTAATAGAATTAGATGAAAGATTTAGATAATGAATGAAAAATTAATTACTCTTGAAAATATTGATGTTATTAAGTTATTTGGATCGAATAATTCAAAATTTAATAAGATTAAATCATTTTTCCCTCAAATTAAATTAATTTCAAGAGGCAATGAATTAAAAGTTATTGGTAATAAAGATAGAATATTGAACTTTGAAAATAAATTCAATATATTCATCAAACATCTTTCTAAGTTTAACACACTAACATTAAATCAAATAGAAAGAATAATTGAAGGTAATGAAGATATAATGGAGATAAATGATGAGATTATTTTACATGGAAAAAATGGTAAGGTAATTAAAGCTAAAAGTCTTAACCAAAGACGTATGTTAAAGAATATAATGAATAATGATATTCTTTTTGCTATAGGTCCTGCTGGAACTGGCAAAACATATACTTCTGTTGCTATAGCAGTTAAACATTTAAAAGAAAAAAAAGTTAAAAGAATTATATTAATTAGACCTGCAATTGAGGCAGGAGAAAATTTAGGCTTTTTACCTGGAGATTTAAAAGAAAAACTAGACCCTTATATGCAACCTATTTATGATGCATTATTTGACATGTTACCAATTGATAAATTAAATGATTATTTAGAAGATGGAACAATTCAGATTGCTCCATTAGCGTTTATGAGAGGAAGAACGCTTGATAACGCATTCGTTATTCTTGATGAAGGACAAAATACAACAGAACATCAAATGAAAATGTTCTTAACAAGAATGGGTAAGTCAGCTAAATTTATCATTACTGGTGATATTACTCAAATAGATTTACCCAAAAGAATTAAATCAGGTCTTATTTCTTGCTCAAATATTTTAGATAAAATTAAAGGAATTAGTTTTATCTATTTGGACGAAAAAGATGTTGTAAGACACAAAATTGTAAAACAAATTATTAAAGCTTATAAAAATCAAAACGATGAATAACACCATACTTAAAACAAATTTTAATTTTCCTAAACAAACAAAATTTTATAAAGGAAAAGTTAGGGATGTATATACTCTTGAAAACGACATATTAATTATGATAGCATCAGATAGAATTTCAGCTTTTGATCATGTACTACCAGCTGGTATTCCTTATAAAGGACAAGTCCTTAGTCAGATTGCTGCTAAATTTTTAGATGCTACATCTGATATTGTTCAGAATTGGATGTTAGCAACACCTGACCCAAGTGTTACTATAGGTAAAAAATGTGAACCTTTTAAAATTGAAATGGTAATAAGAGGTTATCTCACTGGTCATGCTTGGAGAGAATATAAGTCTGGAAAAAGAATTCTTTGCGGGATAAGTATGCCTGATGGAATGGTAGAAAATCAAAAGTTTGAATCTCCAATTATTACTCCAACAACTAAAGAAGATGTTGGGCATGATGAAGATATCTCTAAAGAGGAAATACTAAAACAAGAGATAGTTTCTGAAAAAGACTACTTGAAATTAGAAGAGTATACCTACAAATTATTTCAACGCGGAACAGAAATGGCTAATGAGAAAGGTTTAATTTTAGTAGATACTAAATATGAATTTGGAAAAGATAGTAATGGTATTATTACTTTAATTGATGAAATACATACCCCAGATTCATCTAGATATTTTTATCTTAGAGATTATGATAAGAGAATAAAAGATGGAGAGCAACAAAAACAACTTTCTAAAGAATTTGTAAGACAGTGGCTAATTTCGGAAGGGTTTCAAGGTAAAGAGGGTGATGTTATTCCAAGTATGTCCGATGACTATTGTTTATCGGTTTCAGAAAGATACATTGAGTTATTTGAATTAATAACAGGCGATAAATTTATAAAAGAAGATGTTTCTGACGTATTGAAAAGAGTTGAAACTAATATTATGAAATATCTAAATAAATAAATTGTTAGAGCTAATACTTTATTGTTGTTTAATATCATTGTTCATTACATTATTTTATTATTTATATTTTTTTAGAAAGTTAGTATTCTATAAGAATCAAGAATCTACTTTTTCTAAAGGAGTGTCTGTAATAATATGTGCTAAGAATGAATTTGATAATTTAAATAATAATTTAGAATTATTTCTTCAACAAGATTACCCAAATTTTGAAGTTATTGTTGTTAACGATCAATCTACTGATAATACAAGATACTATTTAGACGACTTAGATAAAAAATATTCTCATCTAACAATTGTTAATATTGATGATAATGTAAGACATGCAGTTGGTAAGAAATTTGCATTGACTATGGGAATTAAAACTGCAAAACACGATTATATCTTATTAAGTGATGCTGATTGTTATCCATCTTCAAAAAACTGGATTTCTAAAATGTCCCAAGGCTTTAATGATAAAGAAATTATTCTAGGCTACGGTTCTTATGAAAAGTCAAATGGACTACTCAATAAACTTATAAGATTTGACACTTATTTAGTTGCTATTCAATATTTCTCATATTCTCTAAATTCTTTAACTTATATGGGGGTAGGAAGAAATCTAGCATATAAAAAAGAACTCTTTTTTAAAAATAAAGGCTTTGCCAATCATCTTCATATTGCTTCTGGAGATGATGATTTGTTTATAAATGAAATTGCAAACAATAATAATGTGTCAATAAACATAGAAAAAGACACTCATACAATTTCAAAGCCAGAAAATTCATTTAAAAGTTGGATTGGACAAAAAAGAAGACACCTTACAACTGGTGGGATGTATGATTTTAAAGTTAAATTTCTTTTAAGTTTATACCCAATTGCAACATTAGTATTTTGGTCATCAATTATAATGTTATATTATCTAGACTTTACTTCCTCTATTTTAATGGCTATTTTATTAATAAAATTATTAAATTCTTATCTTTCTAATTATTTTCTTATGAAGAAACTTGATGTTTTAGATATTTTTATATTTCATCCACTTATTGAAATTATACATTTGTTTTTTCAGTTTATATTTCAACTTTTGAATATAAATAACAAACCAAAAAAATGGCAATCTTAATGAATTTAATAACGAACTATTTTAAGAATTTAACTTTGATACAAGTTAATCAATTAACTCAACTTGAAGACTTATACCGAGAATGGAATCAGAAAATAAATGTTATCTCAAGAAAAGATATTGATAAAATCTATTTAAATCATATTTTACATTCTTTATCATTAGCCAAAGTAATATCATTTAAGGACAATACAACTTTAATTGATGTTGGTACTGGGGGAGGCTTTCCCGGTATTCCTCTTGCTATTTTATTTCCTAACTGTAAGTTTCATTTGGTAGATAGTATTAACAAAAAAATACTTGTAGTTAATGAAGTCATTAAGTCTTTAAATTTAAAAAATGTAATTACATCATCTGATAGAGTAGAGAAGCTGACCGGTAAGTATGATTTTGTTATTAGTAGAGCAGTAACGAAAATGGCTCCATTTAAAAAATTAATCAAAGGAAAAATTAAGAAAGATTCATTCAATGATTTACCTAATGGTATTTTATATTTAAAAGGGGGAGATCTTAGTGAAGAGTTAAAAGGTATTCCAAATAAACAATATAATATTCAAGATTTTTTTAAGGAAGATTTTTTTGAAACTAAAAAGATTGTTTACGTTAAGTATTAAATCTTTTCACAGAAATATACTAACTCGTTTTTAGGCAGGGCATACCTTTCAACTAGAAAAGGGTCAATTTCATTAATAAAGTTGCTCTCAGTTACTTTAAAGCCTGCTAGCTGTAATTTAGCACCGTAGTCTCTACCAAATAATCTTAAATGATCACTTTGCCAATACAATTTTTCTCTTTCTCTAGGATCAATTACGCTTTTATCTTCAATAGTTTTAGGATTATTATTATCAATAGGAACTTGAAATATACCCCATCCTCCAGGTTTCATTACTCTAAAAAACTCTTGCATTACCTTATCAGAATCTTCTACGTGTTCTAGAACATGATTACAAATAACTACATTAAACGTATTTTCATTAAAGGGAATATCATGAACATCCATCTTGACATCAGCCCAGGGTGATATCAAATCGCCTGTAATATATTCAAGATTGCTCATATTCTTAAAAATATTAATAAAACAATATTCTGGCGCTATGTGAAGAAACTTATGTTTTTGAGAAAAGAAATTTGTCTTTTCCTTCATAAATAACCACATTAGCCGGTGTCTTTCTAAGCTCAAACTATCTGGAGCAATTGCATTAGCTCTAGGCTTTAATCTTCCATATGGAAGTAATTTTCTATAGGTAATGCCATTAATTGGATCTTCAAATTTGTTTCCTCTTAAAAAAAGTGAAAAGAATTTTAAAAAGAAGTGACTAACATGTTGAAGATAATGTCTTGGTATTAATCTAGTAGCAAGGGATATTAAAACTTTTATCATAATACAAATATATTAATCTTTAAAAAATCTAGCAAAACCTAATTTTGATAACATTTTCTTTTCAAATTGCCAAAAGAAATTAAAATGTCCAAACACAGTGCCAACGATAAGAATTAGAACTTGATATATAGGAAATATAAGTATTATTCTTAAAGGGAAATAGATATAAGGATTAATAGTGTTTTCATTAAAATTAAAGTAGCTTAAAATTGGCTCAGCAACTAATAAAGATCCTGAACCTGTGATAGCAAAAACAATAAGTATTATAATTAAACTAAAATTACTTTTTATGTTCCACTTTTCTTTTAAATTTTCAAACCATTTCATATTACAAAAGTATAAATATTAATCACGAGACAATTTAAAAGAAGAAATTAAACTTATGATTAAAACTATAAAAGAGAGTAAAATAAAAACATAAGAAATATTATAATTTTCAGAGATATAACCAAAGATTGGAATTGTTAATGAAAATGACAGCCTAATAATCAAACTTCTTATAGATAAAACTGTTGCACGCTTTTCAGATGAAGTCACTAAATTTATATGATTCCTTAAGTGTGGAGTAACGATACCTCTAATAAAATAAATTATAAAAAATAAAATAATAGCATAATAATGAATATTAAAAGAAATTAAAAAAATTGTAAGGCTTAGAGCTAATGATGCTAAAAGAAATATGTTTTTATCTTTAAGATAATGAGAAAAATAGGATGTTATTCCTGATGAAAAATTTAAAGCTGCCCATAATAAACCATAATAAATTAGAGGGAAATCAATTTGAATTAAAAATGGTTGAACAAACCATGCAATTGATAAGGTAGCTAACCCCATAGCAGCTGAGTAAATTATGAGCCACATTAATTTATTATTAGATGCAAATGTTTCTTTAAATATTTTAAAAATTGAAGATATATTTTTAGAAAGTTTAAAAGATCTTTTAGGTTCTACAAGAGTGAAAGCAATTGGAATACTTAATATTAATAATAATGTATGAATGTATACTGGTAGATATATTGAGATAACAACAAGTAAGCTAGCGATTAATCCAGCAATTGCTTCAGAGAAATTTCCAATTGCATAGCTTTTACCTTCAATTTTAGAGTATTCATTTTCTTTATTTAGTTCTAATAAAGTATCATACATAATGGCAGAATCTGATCCTGAGATTAAACTCCCTCCAATACCTAATAATATTTCAGCAACAATAAAAATATTAAAATCATTAGAAAAAGAGAAAATTAAATAGCCAAGTGAATAAAAGATTGTACTTAAAATAATTGATTTTTTCCTTCCGTAAGTATCAGCAAAAAAACCCGAGGGAATTTCTAGTATTGCTACTGTTAAAGAATAAATAGCAGGCAAAAGCATTATTTGAGTAAGGCTTAAACCATTTTGCTCAAAAAACAGAACAATAATTGGCATTAACAGCATAAACCATCTTATACCATTTATAATAAAAACCTTATTAATATTGTGTTTTAAATGCATCATGACCTCGGATGAAACTGCATAAGATTACTTCTTAGATAATCTTTATCTAAATGAGTATATATTTCTGTTGTTGTAATACTCTCATGTCCCAACATTTCTTGAACAGCTCTCAAATCAGCGCCCCCTTCAATTAAATGGGTTGCGAAGGAATGTCTAAAGGTATGAGGACTTACATTTTTATTAATTGTTGATTTCTTAACTAGTGCTTTAACTATAGTGAAAATCATTTCACGAGATAGTTTACTTCCTCTATTATTTAAGAAAATTATATCCTGATGACCTTTTTTAATATTTATATGAATTCTAACTTCATTTATATAAATGGATAAATACTTTAAACATTTGCTTCCAATAGGAGCTAGGCGTTCCTTATTTCCTTTGCCAGTAACTTTAATATATTTTTCAATAAATTTAACATCACTAATTTTCAAGTTTATTAGCTCAGAAACTCTTAAACCACAGCTGTAAAGGGTTTCAATGATAGTTCTATTTCTTTCTCCTTGTTTTGAAGATAAATCTATTAAAGAAATTATACTATCGATTTCATTAATTGTTAATACATCAGGTAATTTTAAGCCTATTTTAGGGTTTTGAATTAATTTACTAGGATCATTTTCAATATAGTCTTCCATGATTAAGTATTTAAAAAATGATTTTATTGAAGATATTATTCTTGCTTGACTTCTGGCAGATATACTCTGCTTATTTAAATCAGCAATAAATAATTGAATTATCTGCCTGCTAACATTTTTTAATTTAATATTATCTGCAGTAGAAAATTGGGATAATTTATTTACATCTCTAACATATGCTTCTATAGTATTATTGGATAAAGATCTTTCCACCTTTAAATAATATTTAAACTCATTTATTAAATTGTCCCAACTCATTTTTATAAATTTGTAATTATGAAAGTTATTATTATTAATGGTCCAAATTTAAATCTATTAGGCAAAAGAGAGACCTCAATTTATGGTAATATTTCTTTTGAAGAATACTTAAAAGATTTAAAAAAAACTTTTCCTGATATTAAACTAGACTATTTTCAATCAAATATAGAGGGAGTACTTATTGATAAAATTCAAGAAGTTGGATTTGATTATGACTATATTATTCTAAATGCTGGAGGATATTCTCATACTTCAGTTGCTTTAACAGATTCAGTTGCTTCAATCTCATCGCCAGTAATTGAAGTACATATTACTAATATTTACTCTAGAGAAGAATATAGAACTACATCATTACTATCAAAAAACTGTGTTTCTGTAATTTGTGGTTTTGGATTAGACTCTTATAAACTTGC
>CESE01061509.1_pt1 | contig 56472 bp, 39 predicted proteins | sample 350271 | NCBI WGS metagenome assembly CESE01 (sample SAMEA2621536, study PRJEB7988) | marine metagenome | isolation source: saline water (ENVO:00002010), including | reverse complement strand
CGATACCAGTTTATGGGCAGATTCAATTTTCTTTCTTGAACCAGTTGCGAATCGACTGGATACATTGATGACGGTGTCGTTAGGTGGAAACAGTCAGTTATTAACCTATGCTGAGGTTCAAGGAGCTTCAGTCTTGTATCAAATACTTTGTATTAACCCTCAAACACAGCATTTATATGGATTATTGACACATGGGACTGGCGTTCATGATATTTGGAGTACAAGTTTATTAGGGTGGTCAGATATCATTCAGACGGGCTTGCCCACCATTTCTCAATACCCTAGAATATCGAAATACGTTTACCCAGATACAAACCAAAGTATAGTGACTAGCTGGAACTGTTCTCCAAATGTTATTAGTGTAGGTAATTATGAAAACAGGAAAAGTTATATCAATCAGTTTGACAGTGTCATTATTTATGCTGCTTCGGTGGTTGGTCAAAAAGGTGGAACAAGTAGCAGAGGTCCAAATCGTTTGAATTATACTAAACCAGATATTATGGCTCCGGGTAACTATACAATGGGAGCTGGGCGTTTTCAAGATTTGAATTACCTAAGAACTAATGCGACCAATGGGTACAAATTAGCACAAGGTGGTTACCACTTTGGTAATGGGGGAACCTCAATGGCATCTCCGATAGTCGCAGGAATAGCAGCGTTGTATTTTGAAAAATGTCCAACTGCTTCTGGTGATGAAGTTCGTCGCGCGTTATTGAATAACACCTTTGCTGATGTTCATACTGGAGTGTTACCGAATAATGTTTTTGGAGCAGGAAAAGTAGACGCATTTGCAACACTTAACAGCAGTAACTTGAATGATAGTCTTATTGCCTCAGGTAAAACTATCATTTGCAAAGGAGATTCCATTAATGTTAAGCTTTCTTCTAGTTACCCAAATTATATTTGGAATGATGGACTTATATCAATTGATAGATATGTAAACAATTCTGACACTGTCTATATGACTTATTCTAATGGTTCTGGATGCAAAGGAATTTCGGATACAATTGTTACTGTGGGAGTAGATATTCCAGTTGTTTTAATAATTGCTGAATCAGATTCTTTCTGCATTGGAGGAGAATTGGTGTTAGTAGGAGCAGGTGCGAAGACTTATATGTGGAGTAGCAAAGAAAATGGCGATTCGATTACAGTTGATCGAGCTGGAGTATTCTATATGACAGGCAAAGATTCCAATGATTGTATGGCTTATGACAGTATAGTCTTGAAGCAGTTTTTGTGCAATGTTGGGTTGGTAGAAAACGAAAAATCACCGTTTACAATTTTTCCAAATCCGGTAAATAATTTCTTGACTGTTGAAGGCTTCTCCTCTGAGATAACTGAAGTAGATTTAGTTATTCTGAATTCGGAAGGAAGAATTGTGTTGGAACAAAAATTAGCGATTGAGTCTAGTTCAGAAAAGATTCAAGTTGATGTTTCCGAATTTCAATCGGGATTATATGTTATTGAATTGAAACAAGCTAAAAGCTCAAATAAATATCGATTTGTTAAGTATTAGATCAATCAATTTTCTTGTTTTTTTATCTATTGTAAGCTGCCTTTCAGCTGAAACCGATTACGTTCAAAACGAGCTTATCGTCAAGCTAAAAGCCAACAATTCAATTTCTGAGGTTTCTAAGTCAACTCAACGTTCAGTCGGAATTATTGAGATAACTTCAATTTTTCAGAATATGGATCCACATGGTATTCGAAACACTGAAGACACTGATATCAAAGTCTTTCATTCAATTTTCTTAAGTGGAGAAGTTTCGGTTCCAAAAGCCGCAGGCATTCTCTTTAAAACGGGTTTATTCGAATATGTTGAACCGCGATACATTGGAGAATTAGCATATACCACAAATGATCCCGGTCTTTCAACACAATATGCATTGCAACTGATTCAAGCGCAAGATGCATGGGATTTAAATAAAGGAAGTTCGACCGTTTTAATTGGAGTTGTAGACGCTGGAATTGATACGAGCCATGTTGATCTTAAAGGAAAGTATTTCGAAAATACCTCTGATCCAATTAATGGCCTAGATGATGATAATGATGGGTTTATCGATAATTATTGGGGCTGGGATTTTAGATCCAAAACCGGAAATGTTCAATTCACAGGAGGAGTGGATCACGGTGCTCAAATGTCCGGAGTTATTGCACCAAATACCGATAATGGAATTGGGATAGCAGGCATTGGCTTCAATTGTAAAATGTTGGGAGTAAAGGTGACTAATGGTTCTGCAGTGGTTTACGGTTACGAAGGAATTAAATACGCTGCAGACAAAGGGTGCAAGGTGATTAATTGTTCTTGGAACATAAAGGCCTATTCTAAGTTTGGTGAAGAAATGGTCGATTATGCCACCTCAAAAGGAGCACTAGTTATAGCAGCAACAGGAAATCAAGGAAAAACAGATAATAACTATCCGGCACAGTACAAAAATGTTTTGGCGGTTACCAACACTGATTTGAACGATAACCGTGTAAGTAATTCAAATATTGGATATTACGCCGACATTTCGGCTCCAGGGTTAAATGTAGTATCAACAACGCCTACCAATGGATACAAAAGAAATTCGGGTACTTCTTATAGTTCTGCTCTGGTTTCTGGAGCTGCTGCTTTGTTAGCTAGTTATGCCCCAAGTCTTTCGCCACAAGAATTGAAATACAGATTAAAAGCAGGATCAGAATCGTTGCATAGAAATGGTAAAAACAGTTTTTATAAAAACAAATTAGGTGTCGGTAGATTGAATATTTACAAGGCAATGGCATTTACGAATGCTTGGCTCGAATTGGATAGTATTTCTTTTACTGATATTGAAGGAGGTGCTATTGAACAATCCGATACCGTTAAGGTAAGTGCTTGGATTGCAAATTATTTGAATAACGAAAATAGTGTTAGGGTTACACTTAGGGATTTATCGAATTATGCCACAGTACTAGATTCCTTTTGGGTTATCCCTATCATGGCGAAAGATCAAAAAGAGAATAATGCTCTAAAGCCGTTTCGAATTAGACTGGATTCAAGTATTCCGCAAAATGAAGAACTTGAGTTTGAGATTGAAATTATTTCTCAAAACGACACGAACACTTTCGGGTTCTCAATACCAGTAAATCCTACCTATAGAGATATTACAGTGAATAAATTACACCTGACGATTGGCAGTCGAGGAACTTTTGGATACTATGAATATCCTGAAAAGAAAGGAATTGGAGTAACCTATAATGGAGGCAATCAGATGCTTTATGAAGGTGGGTTGATAATAGGACAGGGTGTTGAAGGAAATTCTAAAGTTGTAGATCGCATAAGAGGAGTTCGAGATGTGGAGCAAACTGATTTTAGAACTACTTCGGGATTGCAAGAAATAACCCCACCAACATCAGATCTGGGATTCTATTCTCAATTTGATGATCAGAATTCTAAAAGCCCTATAAATGTAACGGTTGATCAATCTACAAGAGCCTGGAAAAAGACGAGTCACGATAGTTATGTGATTATTGATTACGTTATAAAATCGAAGTCAAACCAAAAATTAGAGAATATCTATGTTGGGCTTTTTGCCGATTGGGATTTAGACGATTCTGAGAAAAACAGAGCGAATTACGATGGGCAACGATATATAGCTTATACGTATTCTGAAACGGCAAACATTCCCGTTGCAGGGATACAGTTATTGAGTGAATTTGATGATTGGCGTTGTTACTCAATCGATCATATAATTGGAGGAGAAGGTGGAGTTGACCTTACCGATAACGATGTGTTTAGTAAAGAAGAGAAATTCAAAGCTCTTTCTAGTTTTAGAGAAAACGCTGGCGAAGTTGGAGAAGGAGCAGATGTGCTTCAACTCATAAGCACGGGACCTCATACTATTGAAGTTGGAGATTCACTTAAAGTTTCTTTTGCAATTCATGCTGCCGATAATCGTACTCAATTATTAGAAAACGCCGATAGCGCTTTTTACCAAGAGAATGGTGAATTGCCAATGAGTGCTTTGGAGATTTCAAATCAAGAAATCAGCATATTTCCAAATCCTAGCTCAGGACAAGTAATCATCAAATCGAATGTAGAAATTAATACTAATTCCATACACCTATTTAATTCTAAAGGAGACGAAGTACCTTTTGAATACTCATTAAACGAAATGAATGTTCTTATAGAATTAAAAGAACCCCAAACGGGCTTTTACTTTCTTAAGACTGACCAGAAGATTCTTAAATGGTCTGTTATTCGATAAACTCTGTAAAACCCTTGATTAAGTGAATCTTATCGCTTAATTTAGAACTCATTAATTCACCTAAATATAGACACCATGTATGCAATCATAGTTTTAGTAATTATCGTTTTCGCGCTGTTTGATTCCGTCGTAATTGTTCCGGAAAAGGCTTCTAGAATTATTCAACGATTGGGCAAGTTCCAGCGCATTGCGGGTCCAGGTTTAACGTTTAAGTTGCCACTTTTAGACAGGGTAGCAGGAACTATTTCGCTAAAGATTCAGCAATTGGATGTCGATATTGAAACAAAGACCATGGATAATGTTTTTGTGGATATGAAAGTTTCTGTCCAATATGTGATTCAACCCTTAAAAATTTGGGATGCTTTTTACAAGTTAGAAGATCCTATTCAGCAGATTTCTTCATATGTATTTGATGATGTGCGAGCAGAGGTTCCCAAATTAGACTTAGATGATGTTTTCTCTCGAAAAGAAGATATTGCAATTGCAGTAAAAAGAAATCTTTCTGAAGCAATGGACACTTATGGTTTCGAAATCGTAAAAACATTGGTTACTGATATTAATCCCGATTCGCATGTAAAAGATTCTATGAATAGAATCAACGCAGCAAAACGAGATAAAGAAGCGGCTAGAGAAGAAGCAGAAGGTGAAAAAATTACAATTGTAAAACGGGCAGAAGCTGATGCAGAAAGTAAGCGATTGCAAGGTGAAGGTATCGCCCAGCAGCGATTAGAGATTATTCGTGGATTTAAAGAATCGGTTGAAGATTTTCAAAAGTCGTTGAATTCTATTGATGCACAGGAGATTATGCAGTTTGTATTGATGACTCAGTATTTCGATACGTTAAACAGTATTGGAAGTAACTCTAATAGTAATACACTTATGATTCCTCATTCTCCTGCTGCTATGAATGACTTTTTTCAGCAGATAGTTGCAGGAACCGTATTGGCAAAAAAGGCTGAAGAAGGCGATGAGGCTAGAGAAGAGAATTTGAAGAAAGATTCTGGTAAATAGACAGCGAAGTATATTGTTATTGTTCGGTTTTGGTTTCGAAATGTCGGTGACAGTTTTAAATAAAGTGCAGCATACTGCGGTTGCATTTCGGAAATAGTATGATCGGTCATTCCTGCTTAGGCAGGTATCTGAAGCTCTATTAATTAACTAGTTGTCAGTAGTGTTTTTGAACATGAAGGAAGGTATAGGTTCAATATTCACATTAATATAGTAAGTATAAGTTTCTAATATACTTTGAAGACTTTCCTGGTATTGAAGAAGCCCTGGTTAGGGAGAAAGGTTAGAAACGGCGGAAACGAGAATATAGGCTGGATTTAATCAAAATAGCAAACTCGGGTTTGAAAGCATCAAATAAACAAATTCCAGATTGTAGATTACTGTTTTGCAGTATTGAAGTTGTTTAAAGGAATTGTAAGCGGAGCTTTTACTCTTTAGGTATTAAGTTCTTGTAATGTTCATACCCTGCCATTATGTTTTTGACATAATTATAGGGCTCCTTACCACGACAATACCCGTGTTTACAAACGTCGTCGGTATAGTATTTACTCTCTGACTTTTTTAGAATATAATCCTCCACATTATCATCCCAAATGGTAGGGTCAGCGCCGAATTTGTCAGCAAGATTTTTAGCATCAATTATATGGCCTAGGCCAACGTTATAAGATGCAAGTACGAATTTTTGACGTTCAGTTTCGTCGTCAATGCTTTTTGCCCAAAATTCATTTATCCATTTCAAGTATTTAACTCCTGCTCGAATATTTGCATGAGGTATTTCAATGTTTGAGCTATCTAGCCCATAAGCAGCTGCAGTATGGGGAACCAATTGCATTAATCCATAAGCGCCAGCCCAAGACTCAGCAGCTGGGTCAAATCTTGATTCTTGGAATATTTGAGCAGTTAGTAATCGCCAGTCCCAATCAATCTCCAGTGCTTCTTGTTTTATTATTTCATCATAGGGGGAAATTTGTCCTCCAGACACTGATGAATAATCGCTTTGGAGTTTTCGCTTTAGATTAGTTCTAGCTTTAAAGTACTTTGTGTAAATCGTATAAAAATCGTTGTGATTCTTTTCTTTTTCTAACCATTCATTTGCTGCTGAAAGCAATGCGGTATCGCTGTGTCTAAATGCCCAAGCAATATTTTGTTCTAAACTAATATCTAAATCAATATTTAGATTACCATGCATTTTTTTTTGGACTTTAGCGACATTTTCGTCTGCTACAGTGTAATCGATTTCTCCTTTTGAAACTGCTTCTATCAGTTGAAGCGTCATATTCATAGCAACTGAAGTATCGTTGTTGTTTACCGCTACAATATTTATAGCTTCATCAAGCTCACCACTTATATTTTGCAAACGTTCTAAAAACGAGGATTCAGACCAAACATGAACAGTGTTATTTGAAAGTTGCTCAAGTTCGGTTAACAGTGAATCTCTAATATTTCGCTGAACTAAAACTTGATGTGTTTTGTGAATTGAATTGGTAAAAGCAACACGTTTTTTTCGATTTGCAGTTGAGGTTATGTTAGCAGCTAATACATCGCCTATACCCTGATTTAGATAGTGCATCATACTATCCAAATTGTAAACAACTTTAACTTCTAATTCAACTCCAATATGTTTAGTGAATCGTTCGAGCAATTCATATTCAAATCCCATTGGACTTCCTTTGTAAATGAAATAGCTGGTGGTAGAATTATCCACCAAGGCAACTAGTTTGTTCCTACTTTTTATTGAATCAAGATCAAAAGAATAGCTTTTAGGCGCTACAATTCCATCCTGTTCTGGAACACAAGAAAAAACTAAAATTGAAATTATGGATAATAATACAGCAGACCTCACGTGCCCAAGTTAATCCAAATAGATTGAATAGGTGTTACAACACCTTTACTAAAACCCAATAGAAGGCTATTACTGAAAAAATGATTAAGAAAAGTATGGAAACTCCTTTGTAGTGAGCCTTGATGATTTTGCGATCTTTCCAATAGGCAAAAATCATGACTAGAATAAAAACAACTAAGAAAAATCCGGCGAACTTAAGTTGTCCTGAGCTAAAATCCATTGCTATTTATTTGGTGCATTTGTAGTTGTTTGTTCAGCGTTTTGCTGTATTTGTTTTACCACATAATTATGGTAATACTGGTACTGATTTGTACCAAAAAATAATAAGATACTCGCAAATGGAGCAGTTTCTTTGTATCCAGCAATTACATTAATTCTATTCATGCCTTCATCCAAAAGGGCGTAAGAAGGATAGGACATTTGACCATCAAGCAACGAATAGGCAAATAAATGGGTGCCTCTTTTACCTTCAGGATTTAGATTGTAAAAGTCAAAGTTGTTGAAGTTTACGGAGTCCTTTTGTTCTGCATTAAACTTAACGGCATAATAGTATTGATTCATAAATTGAACTACGTTTGGGTCTTTAAAGGTAGACGCATCCATTTTTTTACACCAACCACACCAATCGGTGTATAGATCAATGAAAATTTTCTTTTTCTCAGTTTTCATCGCTTCCTGAGCCTCTTCAATGGTCAACCAATTAATACTAGGAGCTTCTTGAGCGCTCAGTTGTATTGAAAAGGCAATAAGAATTATGAATATGATTTTTTTCATGGTATTCGTTTGCTCTGCAAATATATAGGTATCTTAAGCTGTATACTTATTTTATTGACAATCAGCAGACCTTTATGGATTGTAATTAGAAGAATTTAAAGCATAAAAAAAGCGGAACAAGTCCGCTTTTTTATAAAGTTTTAGTTGAGATTAATTAACCCCATGCATAAGTTTTTTGATTGGCTTATTCAGTAGGATTATAATGAAAGCAATTACCAATAAAACAAGCCCAATAGTTGTGAATATTGAAACGTACTGCTCAAGACCAGCTTGACCGGATACGGGCTCTCCGCCATGACTACCTGTTATAGAGGCAATTTTACCGCCAACATAATTAGCAATTGCAAAACTTAAGAACCATGCTCCCATTGCAGTTCCTGCGATATTCTTGGGTGCCAGTTTAGTTACCATTGATAGTCCAATTGGGGATAAGAACAGTTCGCCAGTTGTGTGTAACATGTACAAGAAGAACAACGTCAATAATGGAACTTGAAAAGCTTCATTAGCGAATTGCATACCTACTTGCGTTAATAAGAATCCAGCCGCAAGCTGAATAATACCAAAAGCAAACTTTAAAGGAATACTAGGGTTTTTGCCCATTTCGGAAAGTTTCACCCACATAATAGAAAAAACAGATCCAAACGTGATAATGAAAAATGGATTAAAAAATTGAGTCATAGATGCTGGCATTAGCCAACCTAAGATTTCTCGATCTACATTTCTATCGGCAAATAAGGTAAGAGAAGTTCCTGCTTGCTCAAAACAAGCCCAAAAAGTAATATTGATTATCATGAAAATGATTAACGCAATCATTCTGTCTTTCCAAATTGCAGTGCCGTTCTCAGCATCTTCTTTTTTACCAGCAGAGACAAGCATCCAAGATACATAGCCAAATAGGGCAAGAAGGATATAATCTAGCCATTGGTTTTGCATTATAAGGATGTAACACAATGGAATCAGAAGGAAGGATCCAACCGTAATTACCTGTGTCATATTAATTTTACCAAAAACCTTTTTCTTTCCAGCTTCAGTTATCTCTAACCCAGGCGCAGCAGCGTATGTTTTTCTCTGACTCCAAAATATAAAAATACCGAGGAGCATTCCAATTCCAGCTAACCCAAATCCTTTATCAAAGCCATAAACTTCACCAACATAAGCTACAAGTGTTGTCGCTAACAATGCACCAACGTTAATTCCAATATAAAAAATAGTAAACCCTGAATCTCTTCTCGGGTCATTGTCTTCGTAAAGTTTACCTACGATAGTAGAAATGTTTGCTTTGAAATATCCATTTCCAATAATAAGAGCACCCATCCCAATAAGCATCATGTTTTCAGTACCTCCAAGTATGATAAACTCTCCTAGTGCCATCATTAATCCACCAAGAATAACGGCATAACGATAACCAAGGAATTGATCGGCTAATTTACCTCCCATAATCGGAGCTGCATATACTAAGCCAGTGTATGCGCCATAAATAAGTGAAGCCTCGGCATCACCTTTAAGTAGAGATTTTACTAGGTAAAGCGTCAATAATGTACGCATTCCATAGTAGCAGAAACGTTCCCACATTTCTGAAAAGAACAAGGTCATTAACCCATCTGGGTGTCCTTGTTTTACAGTAGTATCAGACATATTTATTAATTTTTAGCATTGTATGAGGCCGACGAATATAAAATAATTGCTCGTTAAACCATGAGCTTAATTTATTACTGCAGGCGGCTACAAATTTTCCTCAACGTAATTGGTCAGCATCTGAAAGAGCTGAAGTCTTGTATTGCCGCCGTAGATGCCATGGTTTTTATTAGGATACATCATGAAGTCGAACTGTTTGTTTGCTTTTTGCAAAGCTGTAACCATTTCAATCGAGTTTTGAAAATGAACATTATCATCTCCAGTACCGTGCACTAGGAGGTAGTTTCCTTTTAGTGAATCGACATGTGTTATTGGTGAATTTTCGTCGTACCCTGAGTTTTCCTCAGGAGTTTGCATGTAACGCTCTGTGTAAATAGAATCGTAATATTTCCAATTCGTTACTGGTGCAACCGCCATTGCAGTTTTAAAAATATCGTTGCCTTTAAAAAGACACAATGAACTCATATATCCACCATAACTCCAACCCCAAATGCCAATTCGGCTTGCATCAACATATGACTGTCCGGCTAACCATTTAGCAGAAGAAATTTGATCTTCAGTTTCGTATTTACCCAATTGTTTGTAGGTTAATTTTTTGAATTTCTGACCTCTTGCTCCGGTACCTCTATTGTCCACAGATACAATTATATAGCCTTTTTGAGCCATCATTTGATACCATAAGTAGTTTGCTCCACCCCAAGAATTTTTTACCGTTTGAGAGCCCGGTCCTCCATAGACATACATCAAGACAGGATATTTTTTTGAAGGATCAAAATTGCTAGGCTTAATCATGTAAGCATTTAGAGTTTCACCATTTACTGGAATAGTCAGAAACTCTGGTTTAGAGATATCACACTTGGTAAGGGTAAGATTTAGAACAGTATTATCTTTTAAAACTCTAATTTCTTTTCCGCTATTTTTATGTAACGAAATGTATGAAGGTGAAGAAACGGTTGAATGATAATTGATGAAATATTTGAATCCAGAACTAAAAGTAGCGTTGTTCCAACCAGCAAGAGGAGTTAGCTTTTGAGGCCCAGAACCTTTTATTGAAGTTTTGTAAACCTCACGATTCATTGGAGAATTTTTAGCTCCTTGAAAATAGATTGTTCCACTATTTTCTTCAAAACCATATACATCAGTCACTTCCCATTCCCCTTTGGTTATTTGAAAGTTTTTAGAACCATTCCAACTTTGGTAATGCAAGTGATTAAATCCTGATTTTTCACTTGTGAAAATGAATCCTTTATTTGCGCCAACAACATAAAAATTATCGGTGATATCGATGTAAGCGTCGTTATTTTCTTCGTATAAAACTGAACTTGATTTCTCGGTAGGATTATAATTTATCAGTTTGAGATTTGATTGGTGACGGTTCATGGTGTAAATAATTAGCGCGTCATCAGTCTTGCTCCACTTCACTCTAGGAATGTATTCAACGTTGGCTTCAGGAGAATAAGTACTGATATTTCCACTAATTATATTGGCCACCTCAATTTGAACTGTTGAGTTTTTTTCTCCTGCTTTAGGATATTTAAACGGATTGTCCTGTGGATATAAGGTTCCGTAAATAGGCATATTAAATTCTTTTACAGCTGACTCATTGAATTTGTAGTATGCTATCGAGTTTCCAGTTGGCGACCAAAAGAAAGCCTTATCAAAAGCAAACTCTTCTTCATAAACCCAATCAGTAGCGCCATTTATGATTTCATTTTTCTTACCGTCAGAAGTTAATTGTAGCTCTTTTCCCGTTTCTAAGTTCTTGACAAATAAATTGTTTGCTCTTACAAAAGCTACTTGATTTCCAGAAGAGGAAAAAGTTGCATACCGTTGTTTGTCAGCGGATAATAGCTCGATTTTTTTTGTAGCTATATCGTATACGTAATACTTCGAGCGAGTAGAGTGGCGATAAATTTTTTCGGTTTGAGTGCTGAACAGTAGTTTTTTTTCATTGCTAGAAAATGAATATCCATCAACTTTAAATGGGGCACCTTTTGTTTCTTCTAATGCTATATTAGATAAATCAACTATAGTTTTCAGTAATTCGCCAGTTGCATAAGCATACTGATTAATTTTTTGGGTGCTTCCTCTGTCATTATCCAGAAGGGTATAATGAACACCATCATTCATAGACTTAAGTCCATAAACGGATTCTGACCGAAACATTCCAGAAGCCCAGATTTGTTCTAGGGTGATTTTTTCTTTTGCGTTAGATTGAGCATAGCTTGGAACACAAACGCAAAGCAGTAGTATAGAAGTTATAATTCTCATAAACACGATTTGGAATAAATAAACGGATTTAATTAGAGTTTGATTTCTCTAAATACAGCAATAGTAACCGCAATAAATAAGCAGATAATAACTGTTACAATAATACCTTTGGTTTTACTGTGAGTAGCGACGGTCATGGCATTAAAAGGCTTCATAAGAACAGCAACTTTAGTTCTTAGAAATAACTCTTCTAATTCTGACATTTTTTCATAGGCAAAGATAAAGTGGCTTTCTGTGTCAAATTGATTGATGTCATTTTTTAAAGCGCCTTGTTGAATTTTATCAAATAGCTTTACCCGCTGTTCAGTAAGAAAAACAATGTCATTACTAATTTTTTCAATATCCCTTTTGTATCCGCTTTTTCTTTGGCTAACAATCTCTTTACTTTCCGGATGATTTTTAAAGTTGCGTAAAATGCTATTTTCTATTGAATTAAAAAGTTGAGCATTGGTAACACTGCATATTACTCTTATGCAATTGTGTAATTTACTTCGTGATAGATTTACATCATTTCTATAGGTTGCTTCGGTTTCAATTATTTCGATTTTGATACCAGTGATTTGTTTTACGCTATCAATTGGAATGGAAAGTTTCTGAGACAGAAATGCGTAATTATTGTTTCTTACAGCAGTTTCAAAATCAGATGAAAGCTCTTTAAGCCGATTAGCTTCTAGCAAATCGCTACAGAACACAGCCTCGCTTTTATAGGTAGGAGTCTTGGTGCTTTCCTTAAAATAACCTAACACACCACCGATGAATATTGCAATGCCCATAATTAGGAAATTACGTTTTATAAATCTAAGGACTGATACTATTAATTCGCCTAGTGAAATCTCTTCGTTCATACTCTTTCTTGGTAGCTATTTGATTAACAAAGAAAGTTAATTATTGGTACTTTGGTCGCATTCAATTTAAATGTTACAAAAGACATTAGTTCATAGGATATATAGCGATGTAAGAGTACTCTTTACAATCGTTGGAATTGTGCTGTATTTGCTTGCAGCTCACCAGTACATTTATTTCGTAGTACCCAAATATGGCTATATGGGGGTGCTTTTGGAGTTTAACCTCTTGAAATCGGTAGTTGCTTTAGTTATTTATTTAAGTTCATTTCTTTTACTGTTTCTGAAAAACTCGAATTTCATTCGAGCATTTTCTTCACTTCTAATCGTATTGTTTCTACTTCCCGAATTGTTGATTTTTCAATTTATGGATGATAACCTTCATTTTATTCTTGCTACGATCTTCATGCTTGTATTGATAAATTGGACAGAATTATTAATTCCTATTCCAAAAGCTAAAAGGTTAATGAAAAAGCAAGTTAGTTTGCTGCTATTTATTCTACTAGTTCTTTTTTTAATACCATTTTTACTAGCATATAAAACTAATTTTTCCTCTTCATTATTCCAATTTGGAAGTGAGTTATATGCAATTAGAGCAGAAGTTTCTGAGGATGGAAATATACTTACAGGATATTTATTGTCACCATTTGTGCAATACCTTTTGCCAATGGCCGCAGTTTATGGATTGATTGAGCGTAAATGGTTTCTTACCATTTTATCTGTATTAGTCTCTATTGTAATTTATTCTATGATTCCACAAAAGAGTTTGTTTTTTGGAATTTTCGCCGTTATCTTCTTTTACTTTTTTAAGAATCCATTAAAAAAGGTATTAGTTTTTACAACGTTAATAATTACGGTATTAATTATTGGAATGTACTTAGTTGCTACAAAAGACAGCTTAATGGTGGAGTCACTATTACTTAGAAGGTATTTAGTTGTTCCTGCTCAATTAAATATTGAATACTATAATTATTTTAAAGAACCGCTTTACTATTCCTACAGTTTTTTAAAAAGCTTCTACACTTACCCCTATGATGTTATGCCACCATTTTTGATTGGTCGTGAAGTATATCATAGTAATGTGACTCATGCAAACAATGGTTTTATGAGTGATGCATATATAAACTTGGGTTTATATGGTTTGTATGGTTTTACCTTTATAGTATCCCTAACCTTGAAATATTTTGATCGATTGAATATCGATGCTCGATTTTTTGGAATATTCTTTCTATTGTTAAACTTTTTTAGATCTTCCGCTTTACCAACGACGTTTTTAACTCATGGTCTCTGGTTTTTTATTCTGACTGGCTTTTTTATTCTAAGGAGAGATGAAATAGGTAATTTCTTAGTTTCTAAAAAGCAGTGAAAAGTCAGATTCATAAGTTCTTGAATATTGAAATAGTAAAAAACGTATCGGTTCTTTCTATTGGCACTATTGGTTCCCAGTTAATACCGCTTCTGTTTGCTCCCATAATTGCACGTTTATACTCACCAAATGAATTTGGATTATTTGCCTTTGTGCTTGGGGGGGTAAATATAGCGGCAGTGGTTATTAATGGGAGATATGATTTAAGCGTTGTACTGCCAAGGAATCAGTCTCAAGCAATTGATTTAGTCAAAGGCTCTTGGATAATTGGATTTATTCTTAGTGCTTTATTTACGCTTATACTTTTGCTTACTAGAAAAGATTTAGCTGAGTTTTTAGATTATCAGATTTCAATAATAGAGTGCATAATCTTAGGCTTAATTGTTTCAAATATTGCAATCAGTCAACCTTTAAATTTTTATTTAATCAGAGAAAAAGCCTTTGCACAAATAGCTAAAAATAAAATTGTTAAAGGAGCGGTTCTGGTTCTCATGACTTTACTGTTTGGATATCTAATGCTAGACCTTCCCTTAAATGGTCTAGTGTATGGATTTGGCTTTAGTTGGGCAGCGTTGGCTATTTTTTCGTTATACCAATCTGTGAAATTGAGTTTTAGTATTTTACCAATTAACTTGTCAAAAATTAAAGTAGCGCTAAAGGAATATATTGAATATCCAAAGTTTAATGCTGTTCCAGCCCTATTGAACTCAATTGCTGCGCAACTGGGGATCTATATTTTTATGTTTCATTTTGATCAAACGCAAACAGGATATTATACCTTTTCAAAACAATATGTTTTTGTTCCGATGACTATTGTAGGGATGAGTTTGTCCCAAGTTATTTTTCAAAGAATCTCTGAGAAATTTAATAATAAGGAATCAGTGATTAAGGAGTTGAAGATTTTATTTCTGGTTCTAATTTCTTTGGGTGGGATAATTATTTTAATAATCAACTTATTTTCAGTGGAATTATTTGGTTTTTTCTTTGGTGATCAATGGCTAGATAGCGCCATAATGGTCAAAACTTTAGTTTTTTATTTTGCAATACAATTCATTATTTCGCCACTAAGTAATGTACTTCATGCTCTTAAGAGGGTAAAGCTTGCTGCAGTTTTTCCTGTTTTTTATTTACTGTGCATGCTCATTTTGTTTTGTATTCCTGCAATGAATACTCAAAGGTTTATAACCCTCTATACAATTGTAGAATCAGTTCCATATTTATTATACTTTGCGCTAATTGCCTATGCTACTTTTAGCTATGAAAGACAATTGAAGTCCTAGCAAATTATAGCAATTGAATTTTGGTTTAATGAATAAGGTCGTACATATTTCTACAGTCCACCCAACCTTTGATGGACGTATATTTCATAAGGAATGCGTTTCTCTTGTTCAAGCTGGTTATGACACTCATCTTATTGTTACACACATTAAAAATGAGGAAGTTAACGGAGTGAAAATTCATGCACTGTCAACATACAAAAACAGATTAGAACGCATTTTTAAGGGAAATAAGGAAGCATTAAAGATTGCAAGAGAACTTGATGCCGAGATCTATCATTTGCATGACCCCGAACTTTTGCCACTCGGGTTGAAATTAAAAAAAGAAGGTAAAAAAGTAATTTTTGATATGCACGAGCTTGCCGGGCTTATGATAAAAAGCAAAACATGGATTCCGTCAGTTCTTCGTTGGGGCTTATCATATTTGTACTCGGTTTATGAAAAAAAAGCTTTCAAAAATTTTGATAAAATCATAGTCGTTACAGAAAAAATGGTGTCTGATTATACTGATGTGGTATACCCAAAATTCAAAAATAAAGTTGCTGTTATTCGAAATCTTTCGCTGATAAGTAAAGTGGAAAATAGCATCCCCGTGTCAATAAAAAAAGAAAAAGAAATTGTTCTGATATATGTTGGTGGACTGACTTCAGAGCGAGGAATTAAAGAAGTAGTACAATCCATTCAAAGTATATCTAATGTGAAATTATGGCTGCTTGGACCATGGGAAAATGAAGTATTCGAGACGGAATGCGCAATTGCTGATACAGGAAATAAAATGCAATATTTCGGACTAAAGCCCATGTTAGAAGTCTATAATTATATAAAAGCAGCAGACATTGGCTTAACTATTCTACATCCTACTGTAAATCATTTGTCTTCCTTGCCGGTAAAAGCTTTTGAGTACATGGCTGCTAATAAGCCTCAAATAATGTCAAACTTTCCATTTTGGATGGATGCTTTTAAAGGTTGTGCATTATTTATCGACCCGAGTAATCATCAAGAAATTGAAAATGCAATTAAGAAGCTGGTTTTAGATGTCTCACTTAGAGAAGAAATGGGAAACTACAGTTACCGAAAAGTAGCTGAAAAGTATAGTTGGGAGGAAGAGTCTAAAAAGCTAAAGGCAATTTATACTGAAATTTATGAGTAGTTCTGAAATGGGTAAGAAGGATATAGAATATTCTTACACCGTAATAATTCCATGCCGTAATGAGGAGAAGTACATTGGATTATGCCTCGATTCTATTGTAAATATTGATTACTCTAAAGACAAACTAACTGTAATTGTTTCGGACGGAAAAAGTACAGACAATACTCAACAAATAATTGAGGATTATGTGGAAAATCATTCCTTTATTCGATTTCATTTAAATGAAAAAAAATCAGCCCCGTATGCATTTAATTATGGAATAGAAACTGCTACGTCTGACATACTAATCATTCTTGGAGCGCATTCTGAAGTAGATTCACAATACTTGAAAGAATGCAATAAGGCATTTTGCAAATCAACTGAAATAGGTTGTGTTGGTGGTGTGCTTACTAATGTGTTTTTCGATGAAGACTCAAAGGCTATTGGCGCAGCAATGTCAAGTGGATTTGGTGTCGGAAATGCTAGTTTCAGAACTGGCGATTTTGAAGGATATGTTGATACTGTAGCCTTTGGGGCATATAAGATGAGTGTTTTTGAAACTATAGGAAACTTTGATATAAGCCTTACGAGAAATCAAGATGATGAATTAAATTATAGGCTTACATCATCCGGATTTAAAATTTGGTTATCAAAGAGTATTAAGTCAAAATATTATGTAAGGGCATCATTTTCTAAACTTTGGAAGCAATACTATCAGTATGGTTATTGGAAGGTTTACGTAAATAAAAAACACAAAACGATTACCACAGTGCGTCAATTAATTCCCTTTTTGTTTGTTATGTTTTTAATTGCTTCTGGAATAGCAGGGTTAATTTTTAAGGAAACATTGTTTCTTAGTATTCCTATATTAATGCTTTATATTTCATTGGCATTTTATTCTTCTCTTAAACTAGAAAAGGTTCATAATTTTAAAGTTGTTTACTCGTTTATGATTTTACATCTGTCTTATGGAAAAGGTTACTTAGATGGGATTATTCGTTTTATAATTTTCAATAGGCAACCTTCGGTAAAGAATGAACAACTCTCAAGATGATGTATTCAAGGAATTATAATAAGATTCGATAAAAAGACGTTTAGAATTTTGGAATATCAAACGCTATATTTAAAGTTGAAATCTGCTGAATACAGGCATTTTATTCTTACAATTATCCTGGCTTTTTTAATACCAGTTCATCAGAATTTGTTGGGAATAACAATAGTGTTACTTGCTGTAAATTCAGCTTTTCTAAAGACAGAAAAAAAGCAAAATACTCTGCGCTATTTGTTTGCGGGGATGTTTCTCTATTTTGGTTATCACATAGCAGGCACTCTTTGGTCTGAAAATCAATCTTTTGCATGGTTTGATGTCCAAATCAAACTTTCTTTTTTGCTTTTGCCGTTTATCTTTATGCGCAGTAAATCATTTTGTGAAGAAGACTTTAATAAGGTATTGTCAAGTTACATTATTGGTTGCTCGATAGCAATGGTAATTGGGGTTTTGAATGCGTTTTATGAATATCAGATAGGAAGCTCGACCTACCTTGATTTTTACGCACAAAAGATTTCTCCTAGTCTCCATATAGGCTACTTTTCGATGTACATGAATTTTGCGATAATCATATTAATATACAAGCTGTATTTTACTTCTAAAGAGCTCTTTTCAGTTATTAATATTATTCGAATTTCATTAATTCTATTATTCTCAGTCGCTATATTTTTTAGTACTTCCAGAAATGGATTCTTGGTCTTATTTTTCATTTTTATTCTTGCAATTGTTTATTCTATTGTGAGTAAACGAAAATGGATGTTTGGAACTTTATTAGTGCTAATATCTTGGATTGCATTATCATCCTTTCTAAAAGACTACAAGAATTCAACTTCTGACTTTCACGGATTTAAACAGGTAGTAGTTGCCGTTGAAAAAAAGGAAGTCAGAAAAACTGAATGGGAGAGCAGTGCAGTCCGTATTTTGGTGTGGAAAACTGCTGTTGAGATAATACAAGAACATCCTATTCTTGGCACTGGAACAGGAGATATTAAGGATGAGTTGGTAAAACTCTATAAAGAAAAAGAATATAAATATGCCTATGAACGAAAGTATAACGCGCACAATCAATATCTTCAAACTGCGGCGGCATTAGGAATACCAGCAGGACTTATTTTAGTAATCATGATTATTTCTCCTTTGTTTTACAATTGGAAACGATGGCATTTTCTAGGATTTTTTTTAGCAATTATTGTCGGGATTGCTTGCCTTACCGAATCTGTTCTCGAAGTACAAGCTGGAGTAGTGTTTTATGCTTTCTTTGCCTCGCTATTTGCCCAGAATATGCAAAATGATTATCGAACAAATTTCATAGATAATCCTCTACTATATAGAAAAAACAAAATTTAGAATGAGAGTACCTTTTTCACCACCAAGAATGGATAAAAAAATGGCAGATGCTGTTTTAGATACTTTATACTCAGGTTGGATCACAACCGGTCCTAAGACTAAGAAATTAGAAGAAGAGCTAACTAAATATACGGGTGGTAAAGCAACAGTTTGTTTGAACTCTGCTACAGCGGGTTTAGAGTTGGCTTTGAGATGGTTAGGTGTAAAAGAAGGAGATGAGGTCATACTGCCTGCATATACTTATTGTGCAACTGCCAATGTTGTAATGCATTGCGGAGCGACTCCAGTTTTAGTTGATGTTGGTGATGATTTTAATATCGATGTTTCTAAAATTGAGGCTGCAATTACGAGGAAAACCAAGGTAATAATGCCAGTGGATATTGCTGGAATGCCTGTCGATTATGATGAATTGAGAGAACTGCTTGCCAAGCCGGCTGTTCGAGAATTATTTCACCCAAATTCTGAACAGCAGATCAAACTTGGAAGAATTATGGTCCTGGCAGATGCGGCTCATTCTATTGGTGCTAATTATAAGGGGAGGAACTCGGGTACATTAGCAGATATAAGTTCATTTTCTTTTCATGCAGTAAAGAATTTACCTACAGCTGAAGGTGGAGCAGTAATTTTCAATCTCCCTGAACAGTTTGATTGCCTCGCTGTTCAGAAGCAATTTAAAGTAAAATCATTGCACGGTCAATCAAAAGATGCTCTGGAGAAGTCTAAGGCAGGTGGTTGGCGTTATGACATAACAGAACCGGGCTATAAATGTAATATGACTGATATTAACGCCGCTCTCGGGTTAGTGGAATTAGAGCGTTACGATAGTGATATGCTGGTCAAGCGTAAATCTGTTTTTGATAAGTATAATGCTTTGTTAGAGAAACATGAGTGGGCAAACATTCCTGTTTATAAAACTGAGGAAAAGCAAAGCTGCTTTCACATTTATATGCTTCGTATTAATAATGCAACTGAAGATCAACGAGACCGAATAATAGATAAGATATCCGCTGAAAAAGTGGCGGTAAATGTTCATTTTCAGCCATTACCTTTAATGACTGCCTACAAGGAGTTTGATTTTAAAATGGAAGATTATCCTGTTGCTTGGAATAATTATCAGCAAGAAATATCGTTACCCGTTTTTTATGACATTACAGATGAGCAAATTGGCTGGGTAATCGATGCACTAGTTAAAGCTGTTGAAGAAGTAATGTAATGATTCGATTGGCTGATATAATATTTAGCCTATTTGGCATTTTAGTGCTTTCTCCATTATTCTTATTAGTGGGTCTATTGGTGAAAATTGACACAAAAGGCCCAATTCTCTTTAATCAACAAAGAGTTGGTAGGTGGAGTCGGGATTTTTTCCTACATAAAATCAGAACTATGAAGGTGGATTCTGAAGCCTTAGGTCAACTTACGGTTGGCGGTAGAGATCCAAGAATAACTGGGGCTGGTTATATTCTAAGAAAATACAAACTGGACGAACTTCCTCAATTATTTAATGTACTTAAAGGAGAAATGAGCTTGGTAGGGCCAAGGCCAGAAGTTCGCAGATATGTTGAGGAATATAACAGTCAGCAAAAAACAGTGCTCAATGTAAAACCTGGAATTACAGATTATGCCTCGATAAGTTTTGTAGATGAAAATGATATTTTAGCAGCTTCGGATGATCCAGAAAAGGCCTATATCGAAGAGGTGATGCCAGAAAAACTAAAATTGAATCAGAAGTTTATTGAAAATCCTTCTTTTGGAAATTACGTAAAAGTAATTTTCTTGACAGGTTCAAAAATTATTCGTTAGTAACGCAATTCAACGGTTTGAGTTCTAACAGAGCTGGAGCGACAGAACCTAAGGCTTCCGCCATAATCAAGTCATTGCAACCTTCATCTATTCTTCCAAAATTAATATGGATAATACCTCTTAGTAAAAAGGCATCAGCTTCATATTCATTGAGCGCTATTGCTTTGTTAAGGTCGGTTAAGGCTAACTTAAAGTTTTGCAGATCGTTGTGTAAGTTTGCTCTCTGAATAATCGCTTTGTATTCATTGGGATAGAGTTTAAGAAGTTTATCGTAAATTCCTAATTCAAGGTCTTTATCGCCATTTGAGGCATGAATCACGGCCATATAGTAATATAACTCTCTTTTTTTTGGAAATTTTAGAATAGCAGTATTGAAATATTGAAGGGCAAGTTCATTTTCAGCATTATTATAATGGCAAAATGGCAAGTAGTAGTAGGGCAGAGCAATAGAACTATCTATTTCAATAACACGAGCAAAAGAAGCTCCTGCAGAATCAAAATACTCCAGCTTGTAATATGACATAGCTAGGTTAAAGTGAGCCTTCAAATAATCAGGCTTTAGAGCAACACTAGCTTTAAAATCAGCGATAGCAGCCTTGAAATCTCCGGAATTATAATCAGATTGTCCGTCAATACTTTTTTGAACATGTTCTTGGCCATATGACGTAAGGCAACTAAGGCCAGCGAAGCAAGCAGTAATCAACGAAATTTTATACCGATTTAACAAAGTTGAAGGCACCAATTTATTTTAGCTTTGGAAACTTAAGTCTCAATACAAATTTATTTAATTGAATTGAACATTATGAAAAAAGTACTAATAGCAAATCGCGGTGAAATTGCCCTTCGTATAATGCGATCGTGTCATGAAATGGGTATCAAAACTGTTGCCGTTTTTTCTGAGGCAGATAGAGGTGCTCCTTTTGTTCGTTATGCAGACGAAGCGGTTTGTATTGGACCGGCTCCTTCAAATCAGTCCTATTTGGTCATGAATAACATTTTGGATGTAGCTAGAAAGTTAGATGTGGAAGGAATTCACCCAGGCTATGGCTTCTTGAGTGAGAACGCAGAATTTGCTAAAAAGATTGAAGAAGCTGGCATAACCTTTATTGGCCCAGACACTCATGCTATAGAAGTAATGGGGAATAAATTAGCAGCAAAGGAGGCTATTAAAGCTTTTGGAATTCCAATGGTTCCCGGTACTGAAGGAGCAATTAAAGACTTGGCAGAGGCTAAAGAAGTAGCTGAAAAAATCGGTTTTCCTATTCTAATAAAAGCTGCTGCTGGAGGTGGTGGAAAAGGAATGCGAACGGTTCATGAAGCAGAAAGTGTTGAAGAGCAATTAAAACTTGCAATGAATGAAGCAATATCTGCTTTTGGTGATGGATCAGTATTTATTGAACGTTATGTAACCACTCCAAGGCACATTGAATTTCAGATTTTAGCAGATAAACACGGTAATGTTGTGCATCTATTTGATAGAGAATGTAGTATTCAGCGTCGTCACCAAAAAGTAATAGAAGAAGCACCTAGCTCAGTTTTAACTCCTGAATTAAGGCATGAAATGGGTGAATGTGCTAAAAAAGTAGCACGCTCTTGTAATTATGTTGGTGCAGGAACTGTTGAGTTTATACTAGAAAACAATACCGATTATTATTTTCTTGAAATGAATACTCGGTTGCAGGTTGAGCATCCAGTTACTGAGCAAATTACTGGAATTGATTTGGTGAAAGAGCAAATTAAAGTAGCTCGAGGAGAGCAACTTTCCTTTACTCAAGAAGACATTAAAATTATTGGGCATTCCTTAGAAGTCAGAGTTTACGCAGAGGATCCTCAAAATAATTTTTTGCCAGATATAGGAACTCTTTATAGATATAGAAAACCAGAAGGTCCTGGAATAAGAGTAGACGATGGTTTTGAAGAGGGAATGCAAATTCCAATTTATTATGATCCTATGATTTCTAAGTTAATAGCAACTGGAGAAAATCGTCAGGAAGCTATTGATAGAATGGTTAGGGCAATTGATGATTACAAAATTGAAGGAGTTTCTACTACACTGTCTTTTTGTCGTTTTGCGATACAGCATGAGGCTTTTATTAGTGGAGACTTTGATACTCACTTTGTAGAGAAGTACTTTAAACCAGAAATTTTAGATCACTTTGATCAAAAAGAGGAAGAATTGGCAGCTTTAGTAATTGGTAAGTTGTTTGATGCATCAAATTCAAATAAATCGCTGGGTTATCCAACTCAACAGATAACTAATTGGAAATACAATAGAAACTAATTAAAAGAGCAATGGCATTTATAGAAAAATCTTCAAATCCGGCTTTTAGTGCCAAAATATTTGAAAAGCAAGGCTTTGCCGCTGAAGATCAGAGGATGACCGTGCAGGGAACAATTAATAAGTCTCTTGTACTATTTGTTTGTACAATTATTCCTGCATACTATGTTTTCGATATGTTTATGGCTGGATCTGGAACGACAAGCTTTTTATTGATTGGTTTAGTAGGCGGATTAATCGCTGCTTTGGTAACTATCTTTAAACCAACAGTTGCTCCAATCAGCGCTCCAATTTATGCTGCACTGGAAGGCTTGTTTTTAGGCGGTGTTTCTGCATTTGCGGAAAGTATGTATCCAGGGATAGCTTTCCAAGCTGTAATCCTGACTTTTGGGACAATGTTCGTAATGCTTTTTGCTTACAGAACAGGCTTGATTAAGGTTACAGAAAAATTAAAATCTGGAATTATTGCTGCCACTGGAGCAATTTTCGTGATTTATATGATCAATTTCGTAATGTCCATGTTCGGCTCAAGTATGCCAATGATGCATGACAGTGGTTTAATGGGGATTGGGTTTAGTTTATTGGTTATTGGTATAGCTGCAATGAATCTCTTATTAGATTTTGATTTTATTGAAAAAAATGCGGCACAAGGTGCTCCAAAGTACATGGAATGGTTTAGTGCCTTTGGATTAATGGTGACATTGGTGTGGCTATACTTGGAGATTCTTCGTCTTCTTATGAAGCTAAACAGAGATTAGGCACAAAGGTTGTAATTTTATCAACGTAGAAAAAACGATGAGAATTACACTGATCCTATTGGTACTGTTGTCTGGAGGTTTATCCAAAATAAATGCTCAACTAGATTCCGCTGCTGGACATTTGCATTATGCAAAAGTCATAGAGGGTGATACGGTCCCCGTTGTTTTTATGAATTCCTACTCAGTTTGGGAGCAACGTGTATTCAAATCGAAAAAGGAAGAGAAGAAGTACAATAGACTTCAACGATATGTCAAAATAGTTTACCCTTATGCTAAAAAAGCAAATGAACTATTAGCAAAGTATCAATCGGAAATTGAAGCGGAAGAAGATCCTCGAAAAAGAAAAAAATACTACAAGAAAGTAGAGGAAGAGTTACTTGCTGAATTCGGCGAGGATATGAAGGAAATGACAACTAGCCAAGGTCGAATTCTCATTAAATTGATCGACAGAGAAACAGATAGAACTTCCTATGAGCTGGTCAAAGAGTTTCGAAGTGGGATAACTGCTTTTTTTTGGCAGGGAATTGCAAAAGTATTTAGTCAAGACTTGAAGTCCGAATACGATGCAACTACAGAAGATAGGTACATTGAAGAAATAGTAATAGCTATTGAGCAAGGCCGATACTAAATAGAAAAGCATGATTCATTCCGAAAGTTATCGGAGGAAGCAGGCTTTTGTTTTGCGGAGAGACATCAATTCCAACTCAAATATTTACGGTGAAATACCACTGTATAATGCTCATAAATTATACGTGAAAAATACATTGCTTCATTTCGCGTAAATTTTGGCTTCAATAAAGTGAAAAAAAAAGAAATGAAAATTATTAGCAATTACACAAATTTCACCTAAGGAGCTTCAGGTATTAATTACAAATTCTATTAACTCTGTTCTAGCTAAACAAGAACAACATAAAACAGTAGAAAATCTTTACAAGAGACTTTACCCATAATGCAAGTGATTTAGATAGCAAAGTATCTTGCAGAGCAATAGCTATAAAGGCGGTAAGGCCTTTACTCTTGAATGATATAGAGGTTTATGTAGAGAGTGAAAGAATCATTACTTCATGTGGTGGAGATCATGATTCCACATTTCTGTAAGCTACTCTCTATTATTATTATTATCCTTTTCAATCATCTAATAATTAATCAGAGGTTCACCCCATGCACAGGAAAACCTTAAAACTTCATTTGGAATCTTTAAATAGGGTAATTTGAAAGTTATTTTCTTTTTGAAGTTAATTATCCAGTTGTAGTTATAATCCCCCTGTTTCCTTTGTAATTAACTCACTCTTTAAGAACCTTAAACCATACCGTTACAATTTACATTTTGAAATAGAGAGAGTTAGATTTTTGAATTTTAAATTAAACTAATAAAAAAGGCCCTTGAAAGGGCCTTTTAGTAATAATGAAATTTAAAATTTTAATTGTGTTACTATAATTTTTTGGCTGATTTTTTAGCAACTTTTTTAATTTTTTTAGCTAAATCAGCAACTAACTTTGCAGACGCACTCTCACACAGAGGAAGAAGTTTATCCGCATTCATTAATGGAATACCACCAACAATAGCAACAGATTTTTTTGAAGTTCCATATTCGTTAATAGAAAATACTCTTTTTCCCTCTTTATTCCATAATTTGATTCTTACAAAAGCTCTAACTCCAGCTGTAAAGGGTACTGTTTTTTTTACAAACTCATAACCCATACTAACAAACATCACCCCATCTGCATCATTGAACATTTTCACCATTTGCATTTGGTTACTTTTCTCTCCTTTAAATGCAGACTCTACTAACGGTTTATATCCTTCAGGTGTAAGGTAACGTTGAAAAAGCTTGTTTCTGTCTTTGTCTTTTGTTTCGTTAAATCTACCTTCATAGGCAATATATTCTTCACGTTTGATAACATCTTTTTCAGGCATTAGTTCAAAAGGGAAATTCTTTGAATACTCTTCATTAAAAGTTATGTAAAAGTTATCTAGAACAGGTTGTAAGTTAAAATTTGGATTTTCTGATAAAGAACTGATTGCAGCAACTAGCGCTGCACCTCCTCCAATTTGCTCAAAGCCAATGTGCTTAGACACCCAAAAACTTGTAAGGGCAACTTTCTTTTGCGCAAGCATATTTGCATTACATAACAGCAATATAGAAAAGACTAGTAGGAATGATTTTTTCATAATATTTTTTATTTTTTAATTAAACAATAATAAAGAAAAAAAGGTTTTTAGAAATAATACATTGTTGGTTTTGTGTTATTATTATCTTGTGCACCAAGCTGAAATAAATAGAGTTTAAATGAAAAGAATACTCTTCTCATCATGAACTTCAAGAATTAGATCGAGGTTAAGCTGATGATTACAACCATTGAAAAAATTAATGACAAGACGTTACCAATTCAAGCTATTACTTGACCTTTCTTATTGTTTTTATGTGTTTGATAGATACCTGTTATTGATAAAATCACACCAGCCAGGCTAAATTTAAATGATATCCTTCTGTATACTTCTTTTTTTGAATATCTCTTTTTTGAAGTAACTGAATTTGAACTATTACAGGTTATTAGTGAAAGAAAAAATATAGTTGTCAATAAAAACGAGAGAATTTTGTTTAGTCTCACTTTATATAAGGTTTTATTGTTTTCACGTCAAATTTAACCAGAAACAGCAACAGAAAACAAGGTTTTATAGAAGTCATTGCGCGGGCATCAGGCGAAGTTCGACGCGAAAAAAAAATATTTCTATTTTATTGAAACCCTTGTAAAAAGTGATTATTAATTGAGTTGTGAGTTACAGTTATGTTGCATTTTAAAACCAAAAAAGGGGCTACATTACTTTATACTCTTCTGATGATGCTCCTAATCTTAGACTCTAACTAAGTATCGATTTTGTAAATGCAGTAAACAAAGACATTGAATAAATTTTTAAAAGGTACTTCGGGCGGTTTTAGGTTATAAGGCAAAAGATGAGAATTTGCAACTAATTATATCTAAAGCGATATTTCGAATATTATCCAAGACGACAGTTTAAATTAGCTCGTTAAAAGCACTATTGGGACTACAGCATATTTTATAAAATATAAGCTAGAACCAAAAACAGCATATTTTGAGTAAAACATGTAATTATCGGGCATATGTCGGGAAAGCTAAACTACCAAAAACAGCAAAGCCCTTATAATTAAGGGCTTTGAGCTGTTTTCAAAAATTTTTGCGGAGAGACAGGGATTCGAACCCTGGGTACCCTTTTGAGGTACGCTTATTTAGCAAACAAGTCCTTTCGGCCACTCAGGCATCTCTCCGTAATTCTATAAACACTTTGTAGAACGAGGTGCAAAAGTATAATTAAAACTATTTTGACCAACATAAAGTTCAGTTAAAATGGCTGTTCCTTTTGCTTTAGTATAGATAATGATAAAGTTTTTATAATCAACTGTTTGTGGCTTATTAAGGCTACTTTTTCGCCCAAAAGTCAAACTCAATTTTCATTTTTTTATGAGCAAGTCCAGCTGAATTCGTTATAGCGGTTGGCACGATGTCTCCAAAAGTATCAGATAGTACTTCCCTGCATTTTGGGAATTGCTCTGGTTCACTAAAATACAAGTAATCTTTGTGACTTCCATTAATTTGCAGCGGGTTTAGGATAGAGTAAGTTCAATGTTATCAATTCTCGGTTATGCTTGTGGCAATGTGTCCTTATAAATTTGCGCTGAGGATTAGTAATCTCCTATTGTTCCGGAGACTGTAAAGAATGATCAAGCTAAAGCGTTCGACTTTATCCAATTTGCGTTTTAAAACTGCAGCTATAGCTACTATTTCTGCGTGCCATTCTTAACCTTTTGGATATTCTACTCTAACGTGATAGATGTTCAAGAGCATTTTCTTAAAAATACTTTTGATGGTAGTAATATCTTTAAATGTAATATCAGCGTTTGCAAATTGACCTTCTTTCGCTTGCCCATCGATTATTCCATCAATTAGTTTGTTTACAGACTCAGCAGTATAGGTTTTTAAACTTCTACTTGCCGCCTCACATGAATCTGCCATCATAAGCACAGCTGTTTCTTTGCTAAACGGAATAGGACCAGGGTAGGAGAAATTAGAAGCATCTATTTCCTGGTGTGGGTTTTCTTCTTTTTCTTTAAACAGAAAGTATTTAACTTGACTTGTTCCATGGTGTGTTCGAATAAAGTCAATAAGAACTTCAGGAAGGTTATGTTTTTTAGCCAATTCAACTCCTTTGATAACATGATTGATTATAATTCGTGCACTTTCTCTAGGTTCCAAATCATCATGGGGGTTGAATCCGCTTACCTGATTTTCTATAAAAAATTGAGGGGCTTCTAATTTCCCAATATCATGATACAGTGCGCCTGTTCTAACCAAAAGCGGGTTTCCTCCAATCTTTTGGATGGCGATTTCTGCTAAATTAGCTACCTGCATACTGTGTTGAAATGTGCCTGGAGTTTTAGTTGCTAAGTTTCTAAGCAAAGTGGAATTAGTGTCGGAAAGCTCCATTAATGTAACATCCGATAAAAACCCGAATATCTTTTCGAAAACATAAATCAACGGATAGGAGAGTAATGTTAAGGTTGCTGCTCCTCCAAATGCGTATAAATTGTTGAGTTCAATATTATGCCATGTACCTTCCTGCATAATCATTATAGACAAGTGCGCTGTACAATAGGTAACAAAGATGATTCCTGCTGTTCCTAAAAGTTGTGATCGCTTTTTGAGATTTACTAAACTAAACACTGCAATCAAACCTGCAAGGATTTCAATATACACAAACTCAAACGCATTTGGGACAGAAAACCCAATGAGAATCATTGCAAGGATGTAAATGAAAGCTGCCATTATTTCATCATAGAAAGCTTTAATCACTATTGGTAAAATACAAAAGGGGAGTAGATAAATATTTAGATCTTCAATGTATAAAGGTGCTATACCCATCAGTACTACCGAGGTAAAAGTGATTAAGATAAAAACTACTCGATTGTTAACATTCAATATGTTCTGACGAAATACTCCAAGAAATAAAACGAGAACAAAGAAGATTAGGGATACGAATATTACTTTCCCAACTGTGACAAAATAAATCGAAGAATCGTCTCCTTTTGAGTGTTCGAATTCTTGTTTTAATGATGTTAACTTCCAATATATTTCTTCATTTATTAACTCTCCTTTTGCCACAATAAGTTCAGATCGCTCAATTTTACCATGCGTATTAATTATGTTCTCAAGTTTAGATTGTTTTACAGCTCCAGTTTTATTAGCATCATAAAAAACATTGTGCTGAATAGCGTTTATTAATTCGTTTTGAATATTTGACGGACTTTGAGAGTTACTACTAACACTATCTAACTGCAATTCTAAAATTGCTTCTTTGATGGATAATAGGTCACCAAATTCAATTTCTTCAAAATGACCGTTTCGTTGGATCACAATTAATTGATTTGTATGGACGTCATTCTTTAACTCTATGGTTTGAACGATGCCCGCAGAATATATAGCTTTTACTTTTTTAAGAGAATAGTTTCTTTTTTCTAAGCTCAGGATTATGTCTGAACCTATACTATCCTCTAAAGATTTCCGTAAGTTGCTAATCGCTAATCCCGAGATGGAATCAAATTGATTGAAATATAGTGAACTATTATTTTCAATCTCAGCTTTCTCGTTTAATAAATTCTCATTTGATTTCAATACTGCAAAATCAAATGGAGCATATAAGTTTTCATGCAACCAAGGTTTCCCCTGTTGAAAGTCATATTTAAACTTACCTTCTTTAGGTAAAGCATATATAATTAATGCTGCGCAAACCGCGAGCAGTAAAGCTTTGAAAATTACATCAAGGCTATTCTGAATTTTGAGAAAAAGATTTTTCATTGTGTTGTAACGAATGTAAAATTTACAATTAAAACAGCGTTCATTATTTCGGCAAGACTATTGTTTACAAACGATTCAGAATAATCTTTTTCTAGGTTTTTATTCAATGCAGATAACAGTATTTTTGTTTTATTATGAGTGTATACCGAATAATTTTAACAGTCCTGATATTAACGGTTTGCAGCGTTTTTTCTTCATATGGGCAAGGAGTTCTAAAAATAGGAGTTGAATCAGAAGTTGCTGTTGATACCAACCTGCTGATTGATGCTCAAGTTTTGGAAAACGGCAAGCCTATCGCAAATGTCTTTGTGCATGTAATCCATAAGGGTGTTGTTATTAGAGAAGCTGAAACTGAAAAAAATGGTTTTTTTCAATTGAAGATAGGTTTTGATACTCTAGTTACGTTGGAGTTTTCTAAAGTTGACTATTTAACCAAGCTTATTGAAATTGATACACGAAATATGCCTGAAGAAGATAGATTTAGAGGTTATGATGCGGGGTTATTTAAATTGAATATGATTAAATTTAATTATGAAATACCAATTGCACTTTATAAAAACCCAGTTGCTAGATTTGTTTTTGATCCAGCGTCAGTAAACTTTGCTATGGATAGAAAATATAAAAAAGAAGTAAAAAATAATTTTAAAAAGGCCGACGTTCAGTTAGATATAATTAAGTTCTAGATATGTACAATCAATTGAAATCTTTGATCCCCATTTTTACATTTGTTTTCTTCGTTTGCGGAGTTCAAGCTCAAGATGAAAAAGCTAAGAAGGAAAAGCAATCACCAATTTCTGCAAGACTATGGGGTCGTTATGACAGTAATGTAATAGAAAAAAACCTAGTAATAAAAGATGCTTTCGTTACCGAAGGAGATCGAACGATTGCAGGAGTCTCAGTTGAAGTAGAATTAAATAAGATGAATATCGATTCTATGCTAACCGATAAAACGGGTGGATTCAAAACAGATCTAAGATTTGATTATAAGTATATATTGAAATTTTCTAAAACAGGATTTGTTACAAAACTAGTTGAGATTGATTTAACTAATATACCAGCCGAATATAAAAATCAAGGTTATGATCTTGGTCGTTTCCAGCTGGGAATGATTAGGTTTACTGAAGGAATGGATATTCAGGAATATAAAATACCGGTAGCTAAATATTATTTTGATCAAAGAACGCGCATGGTGACTTTAGATCGAGAATATTTGAAGAATAGGAAACAAAAAATTGAACAGCAGAAAGAAGGGAACCAGGCAGTGATTGCAAGTGTTGAAGAAGAGAAGGATGAGTTGCAAGAAGAATACAATATCTTAATTCGAGATGCTGACATTGAGTTTGAAGCTAAAGACTATCAGTTGGCCAAATCATACTATAAAGAAGCTATGTGGCTAAAGCCCTTGGCAGAATATCCAAGAACTCAAATAAAAATAATCGATGGTATGCTTGACGGTAAGCTCGCTGATGTTGAAAAATATAAGGCGCTTATTGCACAAGCAAACGAAGCTTACGAGTTGAATGAGTATAGTGAAGCAAAGGAAATGTACTTGGCGGCAATTAAAGTAAACACTACGGATGCTTATCCTCGGGAACAAATAAAAAAAATCGCTGCTCTTTTAGCCAAAAAAAATGCTGAAGATAATTCTCCTAAAGAAGAGAATATGGAACTAACCCTTAAAGGCGTTGAAATTTCAAGTGATCGTGCTGCGTTTTGTTCGGAATTGGCAAAAAAATATGCGCAAGGGTTAACTGTAGAGAAATATATGGAAGGCAGTAAATCAATCACAAGAAGGATCATTGTGGAAGGTGAAGTAGGTGTCGAATACAAACATGTGGTGCACAATTGGGGAGGTAATTACTTCTTTAAAAATGGTAAACCAACAACACGATTTACCTGGCAAAAAGAGGCAATGCAAAATTAATTTATGCTACGAGATCTTTATCTCATATTCGGTCTGTTATTACTGAATTTTTTTGTTGTGGGACAAGAAGATTCGGGCGTAAAATTCAGTATTACTGTCAAGCACAAATCAAATGCATACCCCAGTGCGTTGATTAAGGTATATAGAAGCAACTCTTTTCTCGACCAAACCAATGTAGATCAGGACGGAGAATTTTCTTATTTATTACCTTATGGCTTTGTTTATCAATTGCATTTTACAGGCGATGAGATGGCAACTAAGATCATTGAGTTAGATTTAATCTCTAATATTCCAGAGTCAGAAAAAAGTATAGTTCACGATTGGAGTATAGGAGAAATAGAACTTTTCAAATCCTACAAAGAGATTGATTTATCCAAGTTAGCGCAGCCAGTGGCTAAAATTCACTATGAATCTGATATGTTGGAGTTTTCCATAGATTACAAGTTCACGGGAAAGCGGAAAAAGGAATTAGCGGGAGTTGAAGCTCAAGTAGAAAAACTTGAAAAGAGAGAAGCTGCTATTGAAAAGGAAAATAAAAAAGAATATGAAGATTTGGTTGTAAAAGGCAATCAGGCATTGAATAGTATGCAGTTTAAATCTGCGCGAGGTTATTTTGAAAAGGCAATAGTTCTTAATGCCGAAGGTGAAGCAAAGCAAAAGTTAAACGCTATTAATAAGGTGCTCCAAAAACAAGAAAAGTACGATAAGTTGCTGGCAGAGGGTAATGCACTCTTTGAAAAAGGAGAGTTGCAGCAGGCTTCTGAAAGTTATATTTCCGCTTCCGCATTAAATCCTACAGCTGAATTTCCGAAACAACAAATTGTTGTGATTTCTCAAAAAATTAAGCAAGAAGAAAAACAAGCAAATGCATTCAATAATTATATGGCAGTTGCAAACCGAGCTTATTCAGATGGAAATTATATTGCAGCTTCGGCGGGCTATAAAAAAGCACTGAATATAAACCCTGAAGCATTATTAGCAACCAAAAAATTAGAATTTAGCGAAACTAAGGTCAAGCAAAAAGAAGTTGAAGAGGCAATCGATCAGAAATTCAATAATTTAATAGTTGAGGCAAAGAATGCTCGAGTTAAAGGAGACTTGACTGCGGCCGAAAGTTTTTTAGCTCAAGCAGAAGGTGTTAAGCCAGAAAACGAAACATTGGCTGCTGAAAAGTTAACATTAGCCTCACTTAAAGTTGAGGTCAAGCAAAAAGAAAATGAAGAGGCAATCGATCAGAAATTCAATAATTTAATAGTTGAAGCAAAGAACGCTCGAGTTAAGGGAGATTTGGCTTCGGCCGAAAGCCTTTTAGCTCAAGCCGAGGAAGTGAAGCCAAACAATGAAATTCTAACTAATGAAAAGTCTGCTCTAGCCACTATTCTTGAAGAAAAGAAAAGTAAAGAAGCGACTGCTCAGCTTTTATTGATTGCCGAAAAAGAAAAAGAAGAGCAATTCTCTAAATATATCTCTCTAGCTGAAAACTCTGAAGGTTCTGGAAGTGAAAAAGAGGCAATTTTCTTTTATAAAAAGGCTCAAGAAATTAATCCTGAATCTGCAAAGGTGAATTCTGCCCTTTCTGCTTTGAATGAGACTCTCGAAAAATCAGTTACTTCTTCAGTTAAATTACCAGCAACAGATCCAAATATTGATACGGGTAAAATGGATAAGAAAAGTTCAGAGTTTCGCTCAAAGCTGGCAACTCTTTACCCAGAAGGGAAAACAGTGAATAAGAGTTCTAAAGGAAATAAAGCCATAACTCAAGTTATATTGGTCAGTGAGGGTCGAGGAATAGAATATCAAGAAATAAAATACAATTGGGGTGGGGTTTATTACTTCAGAAACGGCGACCCGATTACCAAATTGATATTTGATAAAGAGACAAAATAAAAAAACCGCAAAGAGTCGAGCTCCTTGCGGTTTTCAATATTGAATATTTTTTATTAGTTTTTACTTAATGCTAGCTTAGGTATTTTTAATTCGGCTAAATAAAACCCACCGAATAATATTCCACTAAAAAATAAGTCACCAGCTATACTATTCATAAAATAAGGTATGCCTGCGATATAATTCCCAATTAAACCAGCAAAGGTTAATGGAAAGTCAAATCCCGTTGTCCAATCGCCGAAGTTTGAGATGATAAAGAAAACCAAGGAGGCACTTAAACTTCCAAGTACTACCTGCTTTACAGAAAGCTTATTTATAATCATAGGAGCTAACAAGGCAATTGAACCAATCGCAACATAAGTCCAAATTGCACCAGGGTAAAATACGGTAAATCCTTCGTTGAATTGAGCAAATACAGTGTTATTAATAATTATATCAGTTATTAAAAGTACCACTAAAGGAAGGGCAACTCTTAAAATTTTACTACTTAATGCAGCACCACCAAACAAAGCCACAGCCCCTAGGGCAGTAAAATTAGGTGGATGTGGAAGTAACCTAGATAATCCAGCGATTACTATTAATGTGAAAATAAAAATCCAATTTCCTTTTTTCATAACTCTTAATTTGTGGCAAAAATAACAATAAGGCTTTTTAAAATCAGCCTATTTGATCAATGTTTTTACCGAGCTATAAATGTATCGACTATGGTGTTTGACAAAAGAGTATAACTCTCTTTATACTGAACCATTAATTAAGTAAGATTGTTCTATTTTTAAACTTTGCGTAACGCACTGTTATAAATTTAATATTAAGAATGGATTTACACGCCGCTCTAAAGAAACACTTTGGTTTTGATGCCTTTAAAGGCGATCAAGAAGAGATTATCAAAAGTGTTATCGAAGGGAAAGACACATTTGTAATAATGCCAACAGGTGGAGGAAAGTCCCTCTGTTATCAATTACCTGCATTATTACTTGAGGGAACTGCGATTATCGTTTCCCCGCTAATTGCTTTGATGAAAAATCAAGTAGATAGCATCCGAGGGCATTCAGAAGAAGATCATGTTGCTCACTTTCTGAATTCTTCGCTTAACAAAGCTGAACAATTAATTGTGAAAGATGATTTAAGAGCTGGTTTTACAAAACTTTTGTTTGTTGCTCCTGAAACATTAAATAAAAAAGAGACAATTGAGTTTTTTAGAGAACTCACGATTAGTTTCGTTGCGGTAGATGAAGCGCATTGTATATCTGAATGGGGACATGATTTTAGACCAGAATATCGTCGAATTAAAGAGATGATAAAGGGGATTAATGATCAAATTCCAGTAATGGCTTTAACCGCCACTGCAACGCCAAAAGTGCAAGGAGATATTCAGAAAAATCTAGGAATGTCCGATGCTATGGTTTACAAAGCATCGTTTAATCGTCCCAATTTATTTTACGAAGTACGTCCAAAAGTTGAACTTGTTAAACAACTAATTCGATTTGTAAAAGAACGGCAAGGAAAGTCAGGAATAGTTTACTGTTTGAGTAGAAAGAAAGTTGAGGAAATTGCTGAAGCGTTACAAGTAAATGGAATAAAAGCATTGCCATATCATGCTGGTTTTGACTCGGGAACTCGAGCAAGAAACCAAGATATGTTTTTGAACGAAGATGTCGATGTTATTGTAGCTACGATTGCATTTGGTATGGGAATCGATAAGCCAGACGTTCGATTTGTAATTCATCACGATATGCCGAAAAGTTTAGAGGGCTATTATCAAGAAACTGGTCGTGGTGGTCGAGATGGAGGTGAAGGTCACTGTTTAGCGTTTTATGATTATAAAGACATTGAGAAACTAGAAAAATTTATGCAAGGCAAGCCTATTGCCGAGCAGGAAGTTGGAAGGATTTTACTCGAAGAAGTTGTTGCATATGCAGAAACTGCGATGAGTCGAAGAAAGTTCTTATTACATTATTTCGGAGAAGAATTTGATGAAGTGAACGGTGCTGGCGCTAACATGGATGATAATGCCGTTAATCCTAGACCAAGAGAAGAGGGGTCAAAATGGGTGAAACTACTTTTAGATTGCATTGCAGAATTAAAAGAAACCGCAAAGGCAAAGTATGTCATTGAAATTCTAACCGGTAGAGGAAATTCTCAAATCAAGTCCTTTGGACATGATAGAGTTTCAACTTTCGGAGCAGGAAAAGAAAGAGATCCGAAATTCTGGATGGCGGTTATTCGTCAAACAACTGTTTCTAAGTTATTAAATAAGGATATTGAAACTTATGGAGTTCTCAAGTTAACACCTGCCGGTAAAGCATTTATTGAAAATCCAAAATCTTTTACCGTAATCCTTGATCACGATTATATTGAAAGAGCGGAGGATGATAATCTTATCCTAAATACCAAAGCTCAAGGCAGCGCAATGGATGAGAAGCTATATCAATTGCTTAAAGAGCTAACTCGTTCTGTTGCCAAGGATAGCAATGTGCCTCCATTTGTTGTATTTCAGGAGCCTTCACTAATGGATATGGCAAATCAATATCCTATTACATTAGATGAATTAGCTAATATTCAGGGAGTAGGTCAGGGAAAGGCAAAGAAATATGGTGCGGCCTTTATTGAAACGATTGGAGGATACGTTGAAGAAAACGAAATAGAAAGAGCACAAGATATTATTGTTAAATCGGTCATTAATAAGTCAGGTACAAAGGTTTATATCATTCAAAATATTGATAGAAAAAGACCACTAGATGAGATTGCAAAAGCGAGAGATATGTCCATAGAAGACGTTCTTACCGAAATTGAAAATATTGTAGACTCAGGAACTAAGGTGAATCTTGATTATTACATTAACGACGCAATTGATGAAGATAAGCAGGATGAACTTTACGACTATTTCATGGAAGATGCTGAAACAGGAACTGTCGAAGAAGCTATGAAAGAAATGGATGACGAAGATTATTCTGAAGAAGAAATTCGTTTAATGCGCATTAAGTTTATGAGCGAGGTTGCTAACTAGCTGTTGTTTCATTTCCAAATTTAAATGTCAGAGAATCTAAACAAACACTCCACAATGGGGACAATGCCTGTTTTTATGACAGCATTGAGCACTATTCTGGGAGCTATTCTATTCTTAAGATTTGGATATGCTGTTGGACATGTTGGGCTTTTAGGAACGCTTGGAATCGTCTTGTTAGGGCATTTGGTTACTATTCCTACAGCAATGGCTGTTGCTGAAATAGCCACAAACAGCAAAGTAGAGGGCGGTGGTGCGTACTACATGATTTCCAGATCGTTTGGATTGAATATCGGAGCAGCTATTGGTATTGCATTGTTTCTTTCTCAAGCTATTAGTGTTGCATTTTATGTAATTGCATTTGCAGTTTCTTTTGAACCCCTCGCAGATATTATTTATAATCACTATGGAGTTTATGTAGATAATAGAGTGGCGGGTCTAATATTTATGGCCTTACTTGCGATGTTGATGTTGAGTAAGGGTGCCGATATTGGAGTAAAAGCGCTTTATGTAGTTGTTGCAATATTACTTGTCTCGTTGGGTTTGTTTTTTATGGGAGGGGTATATTCACCCTCTTCAGGAGATATGACTGCTCATATTGAAAATCCCGATAACTTCTTCTATGTTTTTACAATAATATTTCCTGCATTCACTGGAATCGCAGCTGGTTTAGGACTAAGTGGTGATCTTAAAGATCCAAAAAAGTCAATACCCGCAGGTACAATGTGGGCCACATTAGTGGGTATCATAGTTTACATAGCCGTAGTTTTTAAACTTTTTCTTTCTGCAAGTGCTGAAGACCTTGCAAATACAGATGTACTAGTCATGGGGAAAATTGCCATTTGGGAACCAATAATTCCAATTGGACTAGGTTGTGCCGCAATTTCTTCTGCCTTAGGAAGTATGATGATTGCTCCAAGAACCCTACAAGCTTTGGGAGTGGATAAAGTATTCCCAATGCAATTAAGTCTTTGGTTTGCAAAAGGTAAAGGAATGAGGTTAGAGCCATTTAATGCCGCTATAGTAACAAGTGTATTTGGTTTTTTCTTTGTGGCTATCGGTGATATAAATTTTGTGGCTCAAATAATTTCCATGTTTTTTATGGTGACCTACGGTGCTATTTGTTTGATTTCTTTTCTGGAACACTTTGCAGCTGACCCAAGCTATCGACCAACCTTCAGGTCACGCTGGTATTTTTCATTAATTGGGGCTATACTTTGTTTCTACCTCATGTTTAAAATGAATACCGCATATGCTTTTTTGTCAATTGCAATAATGGCTGGAATATATCGCTGGGCAATATCTGTTGGTAACACTGAACGAGACGTTGCAAAATTACTACGAGGAGTGCTTTTTCAAATGAATAGAAGGCTTTCAGTTTACATTCAAAAGAAGGCAAGTGCTAACGAACAAGGTTGGAGGCCTTTTATTATTTGCTTATCTGCTGATACCTTTAAACGAACAACCTCTTTGGACTTAGTGCGCTGGCTTTCACATAAATATGGTTTTGGGACTTACATCCATTTTATGAAAGGTTTTCTTGATAATAAGGCTTATAAAGAGTCTCGGAAAACTAAACTTAGGCTTATCGCACTTATCAAAGGTACCAGCAGTCGAGTTTATCTGGATACTATTGTATCACCTTCTTATACCTCTGCAATTGCTCAAAGTATTCAGTTGAGTGGTGTTTCGGGAAGTGGTAATAACTTGATTCTTTTCGAGTATAGTGACGAGGATAGAACAAAGCTTAAAGAGGTAATTGATAATTACGGCTTGCTTCATGCAACCAATTTCGATGTATGCATTCTGCGCAGCACCTACAAAGGGTTTGGGTACAAAAAGTCAATTCATGTTTGGATTTCTGCTAAGGATTATGAGAATTCAAATCTCATGATTTTATTGGCATACATTCTTACGGGTCATCCAGATTGGAAGCAAGCAGAAATCAAAATATTTAGTGGATACTCTAAAGGTGAGTACGAAAGTAAACGTCAGGCACTTATTAATTTAATTGCCACAGGAAGATTGCCCATTTCGCCTAAGAACATAGAGCTAATTCCTCAACAAGGGGAGTTGATTTCTAAGATTATTGAGCAGAAATCTGGAGATGCAGATCTTACGATTCTTGGATATACAAGCAATGCTCTTGATGAGCGCGGTGCTGAATTGTTTAACGATTTACCGAATTTAGGAAATACATTATTTGTAAGTGCATTTAATGATAAAGCTATTGAATAACATGGAGCTACAGTTTAGAAACAATAGAATAACAAGAGAAAGAATATTGGGCTCGATTGAAGGATTAACTTTTGATCAGCTTACAAAAACTCCTGAAGGATACAATAATAATGTCCTTTGGAACTTTTGTCACGTTGCAGTAACGCAGCATTTGTTGTGCTTTAAATTGGCTGGAAGAGATCCCATAATTCCAGCGACCTTAATAGAGGTTTATCGAAAGGGAACAGGAAGCGCCGATATTAAAACGCCTATAGAGGATTTTGAATATTTTAAGTCAAATTATTTTAAATTAATTGACTTAACTGAAGAGGAATATAAAGCTGGAAAACTTAATGAATTCAATGAATATCCTACAAGTTATGGAGTGGTGCTAAACAATATTGAAGCAGCAATCTGTTTCAATAATATTCATGAAGGACTTCATTTGGGGTATGTAATGGCCCAGAAGAAGTTAATTTAATGATTTCATGAACAATTTAGTGCATGAAACTTTCTGATTATTTACTGGTTTTACTTTTCATTATTATTTGTTTAATCGCAGTTCTTCCCCCGATTGTATCGTATGATTATAATGAATTTTTTAGTTCTATTTTTTTATTAGTGGGAACTGTGTTGTTTGCAATTAAAGGTTGGAAACATGAAAATTTTTATCGATTTATAAGGAATGATTCTAAGCTTCCATTCTTTGAATATTTTGAATTGGAAATTGATCGTTCGTATCGAATTAAGCCAGATTTTAAAATATTTTTATTTCTATTGAAACAAACAAAATGAGAATGCTAAAGAAATAAAAAAACAGAAATAAACGCATTGACCTTTTTAGTGTATTCTTTTTTTACCGTTGCAATATTGCTAGGATTAGGCTTGTATGACTATTTAAACAGTATAATCATATGGTAATATGAGCGTAATGTTGATAATTCAAATCCTATTCGTTAAAAACTAAAACAGGAAACATTCTATTCCAGAACGGCAAAAGTCTTTTATTTGCCTTGATACAAACACAGTGAAATACGGCATATCCATATTAAGCGTAGTTCCCGGAAGGGAAGAGGCTAGCGATAAGGCAGAGATGGTGACTCAGCTGCTTTTTGGCGACCATTATAAAATCATTGACGAACGCGTAAATTGGGTTAAAATTCGCGTTGCATTTGATAAATACGAATGTTGGATCGATCGTAAGCAGGCTTTTGAAGTAAACAAAGAGATTTATGAAGAGGTGGAAACCTCTAGAGAATGGAACAGTTGTACGGATCTTGTAAATATCATTCAAAATGCTAAAAATAATGAACTACAGCCTATTGCGATGGGAAGCGTGCTTCCGTTTTTCGAGGATAATTTAATAACTATCGGTTCAGAGAATTTTGCATTCGAAGGAACTGCAGTTCACAGTAAGGAAGCGCTTTCTCGATCAAAGATTCTTGAAAATGCATTGTTGTACATCAATTCACCTTACCTATGGGGAGGGAAATCTCCTTTTGGTATAGATTGTTCGGGATTAACCCAAATGGTTTATAAAATAGCAGGAAAGAAGCTACCGCGTGATGCCTATCAGCAGGCAGAGATCGGAACTACTCTAAGTTTTGTTGAAGAAGCAGAAGATGGGGATTTAGCATTTTTCGACAACGAAGAAGGAAGTATCATACATGTCGGGATTCTAATGAATGAAAACGAAATTATTCACGCAAGTGGAAAAGTTCGAATTGATAAAATTGACCACCAAGGCATTTTCAATGTCGATACCAATACCTATTCACACAAACTAAGGCTGATAAAGCAAATTATCTGATTAACAGATAGTTGTATTTTTTTTGAAATTTCTTATGGAATTTTTAGGGTTTCTGCATCCTATAATCAGAAGCTACCTCGTGTTGAGGATTAAAACTAAAGATTATGAAACTGAAAGAAATTGGAATTGGAGTTTTACTCGTGATTGCTGGCTTTACAGCAAACGCATTAGGAAATGGGGCAATTAAAGGAAAAGTGTTAGATCCAGAAGGTCAGCCAGTTATAGGCGCTTACGTATCTATCTATGTTGGTTCAAATATGAGAGGAGCTGTTACAAACCTCGATGGATATTTTACAATAAGACCCTTACCGGCTGGAACCTATGACTTAACCATAACTAGTAGTTCTTTCGATACAATAAAACTTGCTGGAATTAAAGTGAAAGGTGATGGGCTGGTTTTTTTGAAGAACCAGCAAATGGCTTACAGAAGTCTGGGTCTTGTTACAATTACACATTATATAAAACCTCTAATAAATAAAATGGAACCGAGTGTAATTGATGTACTCCCCGCAACTTTTACTAAATCCGCAACAAAAACAAGTCTAGGTTCAATGATTGCAGCCCAAAGTTCAGAGATATTTCAAGCCGATGAAGGACAGCCTATGTACTTCCGTGGGGCAAGGGCAGGCTCTGTAGTTTACTTGATAGATGGCGTGAAATCCTTCGCTGCTAATGATAACTTTCCTTCTTCATCAATTGGTTCAATGCGAATTTATACTGGAGGAGTTCCAGCTCAATACGGGGATTTACTGGGAGGAATAGTAGTAATTGAAACTAAAAGTTACTTGGATATGTATAAGCATTAAGAGGAAAGATGAACGCGAATTACAAACATATTGATGATGAAGAATTGTTGAAGCGATTTCAGCAATACAATGACAAAATGGCTTTTGGTATTCTCTACAAGAGATACTTGCCTTTGTTGTTGGGTACTTGTAAACGTTACTTGAAGTCTCCAGAAGATGCTGAAGATTTGGTAATGGAGCTTTATGAAAAATGTTCAGACATTCTTAAGTCGTCTAACGAAATTAAATTCCTTAAAACTTACCTGTTTGTTATTGCTAAAAACGCAGCCCTTGGCAAACTAAGATCTAAACAAATTTTGATAGAATACCATGATTTAGTTAAGCTTGAAAAAGAGGTTGAGGTTGATAATCAATTAATAATCAATAATCAAAAAGAAATTGATTTGCTCAACGGAATGAAATTTCTAACCGAAGAGCAACGTCTTTGTATTGATCATTTTTATTTTAAAAAAATGAGGTACAAACAAGTTGCTGAAATTTCAGGAATGGACGTAAAGAGTGTGAAAACTCATCTTCAAAATGGAAAGCGTATGCTAAAAATATACTTACTGAAAATTGGAAATTATGAAAACTAATAAGCTCAAAGACATATTTCAATCGGATTTTTTAGTTAACGAATCGGTTAGCGATAACTGGCATACATTAGAATCGGATGCTTTAGAACTTGGATTTTTGGATAATGCACTCGATTTAGTTTCGGATAAAGATGTTGCTAGATTAGAGGAACGTATTAATAGTAAGATAGCGTTAAAATCAGATCTTTTTTTAAATTATTATCTATCAATTATGCTATTAATAGTATTAGGGCTCTTGAGCTACCTAGTCTTTTCTTTTCAAGATAGAAAGCTGGTTGAGCATAAGCAAGTATCCCTAGCTTCAAATGCTATTTATTCACATCAAATTATTGCAAAGAAGTCCAGTTATTCAAGCTCCGTAAAGAGCAGTGAAATGAGTGGAGTAGTTAATGTGAGTAAAGAGTTCAGGGATATCAATGCCAAGAGTTACCCCGAAATGCATTTGTGCATGCTGTCTGAGGTTCCAATAATTGAAAAACCTACTCAGATAACTAAGCTTAAACGTCATTTTGACTATCGTTATTTGAGAAATTTCAAGGTGTTGAACTTTCAAGCTAAAAAGACTAAGGACGAATTTCGGTTTTTAAGTGGGACGCCAGTATATACTGGAACTGTAGAGCTAGATCGAGATCAAGAACAAAAGATTGAGTTGCATTACTATCGGAAATTGGATCGGGCTTTATATCTTATGTCGAAAGGTAAATATGAAAGAAGTTTAACGCTATTCGCTGCACTTAAATACTTGTTTCCAAAAGATCAAAACATATTGTTTTACAGTGGATTAGTGCATTTTAAAAACGAAGATTACGGATATGCAATGCATCGTTGGGAGAGGCTACTTCATATTGAGTGTGGCTTTTTCCAAGAGGAAGCTAGCTGGTACCAAGCTCTTGCTTTGTGCAACTTAAATCAGTTTGATAAAGCTAAAAGTGTACTGGCAAATGTTGTTGAAGAGGATGGTTTCTATAAAAAACAAGCAACTTTAAAACTATCAGAAATTGAGTAGAATAAACCTGTATATGGCGATTGGTATAGTGCTTATAAGTGTTCAGTTAAGAGCGCAAATTAGTATCAGGGTGATTGATCAAACTTCTGTAAGCCCGATTCAAGGTGTTCACATATTGGTCGAAAATAGTAATATTAGCTTTGTTTCTGATGCTCAAGGAATGGTCAGCCTTTCTTCATGGTCCTTAAGGCAAACTCTAATATTTACTCATGTAAGTTACGATACGCTGCGTATTTCCGGAAAGAGTTTACTTTCAAAATATAGCGTCGCCTTAAAGCCACGATTATATGAACTAAATACATTTAGCCTAAATTCTGAAAATGTAGAAACCGTTTTCCATTCTAACTATCATTACGTTCATGATTATGAAATAATTGAAAATAAATTGGTTTTGATAACCTTCAATCGAAGTTTGAAAAAGGATGCTGCAATTACCTTTTGTACATTGGATCAAGAGATCTTATTTGAATTTAAAATAGGGGAGGAGCCTATTGAATTAATTAAGGATTATAAGGATGAATTATTCTTAAAAACCAAGCTTTCCTTATTTCGGCTTCCGATTTTGGGCGATTCTATCGGTTTTGAAAAAGTAAACGCAAAAGATTACCAATTCAGAATTAATAATTGTGTTGACTCAGTAAGTAATCATGTGGTTTTTAATGATTATCTAGCGTATTTACCTCGTATGAATTACTTTGCTTTTGATACTCGAGATTCCGGATTTTTTAAGTTTAAATATATTGAAAATGAGGTGGTTAATAAAATGCACCGCTGGGAATATTACGAGCTCCCTCTAGAGGAAAAAAGGAGAGCACGAGAGTTGTCTGAATTCATTCCGAATATGGATAAAAAGGATGTTGCTGCGATGTTTACTGGATTTCATAAAACTATGTATTATGAACCAGTAAGTGCCCCTTTGTTTGTTTTCAGCGATTCACTTTTCATTTTTGATCACTCTAATTCAATGCTTTATAAGTTTAAAAATTTTCAAATCATAGATAGCGTTGAGATTACTTACCATAAAAGTGAGCGATTTTTTAGATGGAAAGATGAAGTGCTATTCGATGAGGCTTCCCTCGATTTTTACGGTGTTTTCCTTAAAAACGGATATTACTATCTGAAGGAGATATGCACTAAAATGGGAGGGGTTATAAGTGAATTTAAAGTTGAAAAGCAATTCGTTGAAAACCTAAAAGTGCAAAATGGATACGCTTATTATTTGTACAAAAAAACATCAAGTCCAGAAAAGCCTTTTTTGTACCGTGAATTACTTTCTCAAAGCCAATAACAATCTAGATTTGCTCAATGAAAAAACAAGAACGTGTAGTAGTAATTGGTGCTTCAATAAATCCAGAGAGGTATTCATATAGAGCTACAATTGCTTTGAAAAACGCGGGACATATTCCAATTCCAGTTGGTTTGCGCGCTGGGGAGATTAGTGGGGTAGAAATACTGACAGGAACTCCAAGTATTCCTGCTGTGGATTCTGTTACATTATATCTTGGGGAAGCCAGGCAGCCAGTTATATATGATTACATTTTAAGATTAATGCCTAAAAGGATAATATTTAATCCAGGGACTGAGAATGAGGAGCTTAAGGATTTGGCTGCTGCGAAAGGGATAGAGTCTATTGAGGCTTGCACATTAGTTATGTTATCGGTTGGAAATTTCTAATTTCAATTCTTAAATTGATGCTATAAATGTTCAAGGAGAATTACAGTAATAATTAGGGTTTGATTTTGGCCAAATAATTACTTTAGTCCGCCACAATAAGCAGCAATGGCAAAAAAAGGTAAACAGCAACTGTCTGAACAGAAAAAAGGCGGTGAATGGAAAGTTGATAAACGTTCAAAAATCAACGTAATTGTACTGAATACCAGCCAAGAGCAAACTCAAAATTTACTCGATAGCTACTCCAAAATTGGAAATGGAGATCAAGAGCGCGTTTCTTTATCATTTTTTTGTACTGAGATGGGGCTTGATGCACCTGCCAATGTCAAAAAATACGATGTAGCATCTGTTTCTGATGCCATTAAAATTAGTAAACCGGAAAGCGACGCTAAATTTATAATGGTTTTGGACGGTAATAAGCTTTCAAAAAAGTTTGAACTTCAAGACTTAGTGAAGTTGAATGTTGAGAATGCTTCCCTTTATCAAGTCCGTTATGTGGGGCAAGAAGGTCTGGATACTAAAAATAATATAGGATTTGAGGTAGTTGATGCGGAAGTATTGAGCTATGCTGCTGAAATATTACCTGACAACACAGAATTAGACGGTTTAGTAGCTTTTGTTGTGAAAAAGCTATCACTTAAAGCTGAGCTCATAGAACTGCGAAAAAACAGCCCTTTTGCTGCTCGAGTTGCAATTGGTCTTCTTCAAAAAGTAAAACGCTGGTTGTGGTGGTATCTAGTTTTACCGCTTAAAGAGTTTAAAAGCAGTCCAATTGATAGATATTCGTTTTTGGTAGAAGAGTCTTTTTACCGAATGAAATTTATGATTTTTGCATTAATACTGCTAATTGGAATGCCTATAGCAGCCTATAATTCAGGTATATCTGGTGATGAGTTTGTTCAATACAAACAAGGAAAAGCCGTACTAGATTGGTTCCTGAATTTTGGTGAGGTTACAGATCAGAATAGGACTGCAATCGAAGACCCTAAGACATTATTGCACTTATATGGGAGTTCATTTGACGTTGTCACTGCCGCGTTTAATCGGATTTTTAATATTGAAAACGAATACGAATGGCGGCATGTTTTAAATTCCTTGACGGGTTGGTTGTTGATTGTTTTTTGTGGTTTACTTGCGGTAAAAATTAAGGGGTGGAGAGCAGGTTTGTTGGCTATGTTTTTAGTCTTTGTTTCTCCTCGAATTCTAGGTCACTCTTGGAATAATCCGAAGGATATTCCATTTGCTATGAGTTATATAATTGGCCTCTACTATATTCTTAAATATTTACGAAACCTGCATCAAATCAAATTCAAGCATGTTTTGCTAGTGGCTATGGCAATTGGTGTTTCTATTGGTATTCGAATTGGCGGACTATTGTTGTTTGCTTATCTGTTTCTATTTACCGGACTTTATTATCTCATTCTTAGTCGCGGAATTTTAAAAGCCTTCGCAAGTGAAAACTTGAAGTATTTAAAGCCAATTTTTATATCGTTGGGTGGAATAGTTGTACTTGGATATATTGCTGGAATTGTGCTTTGGCCTTATGCGTTAATCGACCCATTAGCCAATCCAAAAGAGTCACTAGAAGTAATGACAAGTTACGGAACTTCTATTCGGCAACTATTTGAAGGTCATATAGTTTGGAGTGATTACTTGCCGTGGTACTATATATCGAAATATATATTGATAACCACTCCTATTGTAGTTTGGCTTGGTGTAATACTTTTCTTTGTATTCTACTTTAAGTATCGAGATCGATTGGAACTTTTTTGGAAGTTTACAGTGTTCTTTGCCTTCGCTTTTCCAATTGCATATATCATTTACAAGAGCAGTAACGTTTATGGGGGCTGGAGACATGCTTTATTTGTTTATCCGCCTGTCGCCGTTTGTGCAGCAATTGGATACGATCAGTTAGCTTCGATGTTTAAAAATAAATGGATTCAGCGAATCGCGGTCATTGGTGTTGTAGTAATTGCATTTCACCCATTAAAGCACACCTTTTCAAATCATCCTTTCCAATACCAATACTTTAACGAAGTTGTGGGTGGTATTGATGCTGCTGCATCGAAATACGAAACCGATTATTACTATCACAGTACAAGAGAAGCATATTTGTGGTTAACCGATAATGTAGATTGGTCAAAGTATTCTAAAGAAAATAAACTTAAAGTTGCTACAAATGGGTTGTTCTCTGTTCGATATTTTGCCAGACACGATCTTAAAGAAAAAGTTCAACTCAGCTATTCCCGATATTACGCAAGAGGAACGAGTGATTGGGATTATTATATCTGCGTAAATAGCTATATAAATCCTGGTCAGTTAAAAAGAGGTCTTTGGCCTCCAAAGAATACGGCTTATTCGGTGAAAGTTGATAATACTCCTCTTTGCGCAGTCATCGAAAGAAAGACAAGAAAGGATTTATTAGGCAGCAAAGCGCTAGAAATGGGAGACAATTTCAAGGCTATACAGTTATTGACTGAGGCTATTGAAGAAAATCCCATGTCTGAGATTGCGTACTTAAATTTAGCTCAGGCGTATTTGAATATTAAGCAATACGACAAAGGTTTGAAGGTAACTCAAGATATAATGAAGGTTTATCCAAATTACGACAAAGCTTTATACACTAGATCGGTAATTTACTTGAATAGCGGAAAGCTGAAAGAGTCGATAGAAACGTCGAAAGAAGTGCTGAAAGAGAACCCTAAATACGATAATTCATATTACATTATGGCATTGGCATATCTTACTGCCGGAGATGTAAATTCTGCAAAAACTAATCTAAACAAATGTATTGATGGAATGCCAAACTTTAAGCCTGCTTACGAGTTGATGGTTCAGATCTATCAGCGAGAAGGTAACCAAGAAATGGCTCAGCGGTTTCAAGGATATGTTAATCAACTCTAGCTATAATATTTCAGAAAGATCGAATCCTTTGTCGAATCTTGGACCTCTTTCTGTCTGAATAAGTTTTCCACATTCGTGAACAGCATCATGCTCAAACATTAATGTGTAATCGTTGGTTATTGCCTGTTTAAAAAAGTGTTCTTTTTCGCTTAACGTTAATAGCGGTCTTGTATCATAGCCCATTACCCAAGGCAAAGGCACGTGAGCATGAGAGGGCAGTAGATCTGCCATAAAGACTATCGTTTGATTTTTGTAGGTAATATGTGGAATCATTTGTGATTCAGTATGACCGTTCACCAAAAGAGCTTTAAATCCCGGGAACATTTCTTCTGTAAAATCACCATTACTGGATATAAATTTCAACTGACCGCTTTCTTCAATTGGCATTATATTCTCTTTTAAAAACGAAGCCTTTTCTCTTGCATTAGGCTCAGTAGCCCATTTCCAGTGGTCTTGGTGACTCCAATAAGTAGCGTTCTTGAAAGCAGGTCGATAACCATTCTTGTTAGTGTTCCATTCAATTGCACCGCCACAATGATCAAAGTGAAGGTGGGTCAGAAAAACATCTGTAATATCATTGCGATGAAAGCCGTGTTTCGCCAAACTATTATCCAAAGTGCTATCTCCATGCAGGAAATAATGACCAAAAAACTTTTCAGATTGTTTGTTTCCAATACCAGTATCCACCAATACCAATTTGCCGCTGTATTCTACTAATAAACAGCGCATTGCCCATGTGCACAAGTTATTGCTGTCAGATTCGTAACGTTTGCTCCATAATGATTTAGGAACTACGCCGAACATTGCTCCTCCGTCTAGTTTAAAAAGTCCGGTTTCAATAGAGTATAAATTCATGATTACTTCTTTTTTGACTGCATACGATCTTTAAGATACTTGGAAGTATAAGACTTTTTGTTCTTGGTTAAATCTTCAGGAGTTCCTTCGAAAATAACATATCCACCAGCGTTACCTCCTTCTGGACCAAGATCGATAATCCAATCGGCACATTTTATAACATCGATATTGTGCTCAACTACTATTATCGAATGTCCAAGTTCTACTAATGCATTCAGAGCCTTTAAGAGCTTTTTGATATCGTGAAAATGCAGTCCGGTTGTAGGCTCATCAAAAATGAATAAGGTTCTGTCGTTACTGGATTTCGCTTGACCTTTCAAAAGAAATGTAGCTAGTTTAATTCTCTGTGCCTCGCCGCCACTTAAAGTATTTGATGCTTGTCCCAGCTGAACATAACCCAATCCTACTTCATGCAAAGGAGCGAGCTTATCTGCAATTTTCTGAGAAACACGTTCTTCACCTTCAGCGAAAAAGGTGATTGCATCATCAATGGTTAAAGACAGCACATCAGATACGTTTTTGCCTCTGTATTTTACTTCAAGAATATCTTCTGTAAATCGCTTTCCACTGCATACGTCGCATTTCAACTGAATGTCTGGCATAAACTGCATTTCAACTGTGATAGAGCCATCGCCTTTACATTTTTCACACCTACCGCCTTCAACATTAAACGAAAATGAAGCGGGTTTGTAGCCACGCATTTTCGCTAATCCTTGATTTGAAAATAACGTTCGAATATCATCAAAAGCCTTGATGTATGTGACAGGATTTGATCTGGAGGATTTTCCAATAGGGTTCTGGTCAACGTACTCGACGTTTCCAATGGATTTGATATCTCCTTCAATTGATGCGTGTTTGCCGCTGGCTTGCGCGATTCCACCGTGAATCTTTTTAAGAACAGGATAAAGTATCTTATTCATTAAAGTACTTTTCCCCGAACCACTGACTCCTGTGATTACGGTCATGGTATTCAGTGGAAACTCGACATCAATCGATTTAAGGTTGTTTTCGGCTGCTCCTGTGAGTCTTATAGACTTTTTCCAACTTCGACGCATTTCAGGTGTTGAAATTTCCTCTTTTCCTGTTAGATAGCGCGCGGTGAGACTTTCAGTTTCATTGATCAAATCTTTTTGAGAACCTTGAAACATAAGTTTTCCGCCTTCGGTTCCTGCTAGGGGGCCCAAATCGATAATCATATCTGCTTCTCGAATTACTTCTTCTTCATGTTCAACAACAATTACTGTATTCCCTAATTCCTGGAGAGATCTAAGGACAGAAACCAATTGCTCTGTATCTCTAGGGTGTAATCCAATGCTTGGCTCGTCTAATATGTACATGCTACCAACTAAACTGCTACCCAAAGAAGTAGCTAGGTTTATACGCTGTGTTTCACCCCCTGAAAGAGTAGAGGCTAAACGGTTTAATTGGAGATAGCCCAATCCAACTCGGTTTAGAAATCCAATTCGTGTTTTAATTTCAGTAAGAATTCGTTTTGAGATTTCTACATCAATGCGAGATAATTTTACGTTTTCGAAGAATTCTGGTAAATCTTTAATCTCTGTAAGAATAATGTCTGTAATAGATTTCCCTCCGATTTTAACATAATTGGCGTCTTTTCGTAATCGAGTTCCTTTGCATTCTGGGCAAGTGGTTTTACCTCTGTATCTCGAAAGCATTACACGATATTGAATTTTATAAGAGTTTTCTTCCAGCATTCTAAAGAAGTCATTTATTCCTGAAAAATGCTCGTTTCCAGTCCATAACACTTTAGCTTGCTCTTTAGTTAGTTCTGATATTGATTTGTAAATCGGGAAATCGAACTTGTGAGATACTTTTATAAGCTCATCTTTCCAACGACTCATTTTTTCACCTTTCCAACAAACGATTCCTCCATCAAAAACAGAACGGGATTTATCTGGAATTACTAAATCAGGATCAATGCCAATGGTACTGCCAAGTCCTTCGCACTTTTTGCAAGCTCCCACGGGGTTGTTAAAGCTAAAAAAGTAATCTGAGGGGACTTCAAATTGAATTCCATCTAATTCAAATCGATTAGAAAAAGTTTTTATCTCTGTTTTGTCTTTTCCTACAATATGCAAATGGCACTCGTTATTCCCTTCGAAATAGGCAAGTTCGATAGAATCAGCAATTCTACTCTGGTTGTTGTCGTCTTCTTTTTTGACTGCGAATCGGTCAATTAGAATCTTAATATCTTTATTTTTTGTTGGTTTTTTTGTTATCAGGTCCTCAATTTTAATGGGTTCGTTTTTAAATAAAACCCTTGAAAATCCTTGTTGCTGCAATATTTGTAGCCGAACTACAACGGTTTCTTTTTCGCGCAGAACCAATTGCGAAGACAGCATTATTTTGGCACCTTCTTCTAAATCATGAATGAAATTGAAAACGTCTTTTGGCGAATTACGTTTTACTTCTTTACCAGAAATAGGAGATATGGTCTTTCCAATTCTTGCAAAAAGAAGTTTTAAGTAGTCGTAGATTTCTGTTGAAGTGCCAACAGTAGATCTAGATGAGTTAGATCCAGTCTTCTGCTCAATAGCAACTGCAGGGGAAATACCTTTAATGTAATCAACTGCTGGTTTATCAATTTTACCCAGAAATTGACGAGCATAGGAAGAAAGACTTTCAACATATCTTCTTTGTCCTTCAGCATATAAGGTGTCAAAGGCCAATGAAGATTTCCCACTACCCGACAAGCCTGTGATAACCACAAACTTATCACGAGGAATAGCGACATCAATATTCCGTAAATTGTGTTCTTTCGCTCCTTTAACAAGGATATAGTCCTGTGGACTTAGCTTGTCAATATTAATTTCTTTTTTAGCCATAATTTAGAAGTACAAAAGTATTCGGCAGCAATAAAATTTTGGGGTTTGTGGAAATTTTAATCATATTTGCCAAACTAACGCACAATTAATGCGTTAACACGGTATAACAAAAAATAAAAACGCCTATAGGATACACTTTACTCTTAACAATTAAAACCGCCTTTCCGCACAACCAAAGATTAATTAATTGTTGAATTCGCTCGCGAGAGCAAAACAGAGTAAGTGTATGAAAATCACAAAAATTGATGATAGTGTCCTCATTAGGGGCTATTTAGAAGGAGACGAGAAGTCGTTAGAAAAACTTATTTTAAAACATAAAGACCGTGTTTTTGGCTATGTGTATCTCATTGTAAAAGATCGTGATATCGCCAATGATATTTTTCAGGATACCTTTATGAAGGTTGTAAATACCATGAAAAAAGGTAAGTACAACGAAGAGGGTAAATTCATTCAATGGGTGTTAAGAATAGCTCATAACCTTGCTATCGATCATTTTAGGTTTAAGAAAAGAATGCCTACAACTTCAGGTGGAGATGATTACGATATCTTCGATTTAATAGGTCTGGAAGACGATAACATGGAAGAAAAGTTGATTTCTGATCAAATCAAATCAGATGTTGTCAAATTGATGGAGCATTTACCAAAAGATCAGCTGGAAGTATTGAAAATGCGTTTGTTTTTCGAAATGTCTTTTAAGGATATTGCTGAAGAAACAAATGTTAGCATCAACACTGCTTTAGGGAGAATGCGTTATGCTTTAATGAACTTAAGAAAGCTAGTTAAAGAAAGAAACATTGAATTAAGTTGCTAAAAAATAAATTCAGGATACAATAAATAGATTTGAGGGCGTTAGTTTCAAAATTAAATGCCTATGCAACATATTTATTCTCCTGAAGAATATCTAAAATTTGAAGAAATACAAGAAGAACTGAAAGAGTTGGAATTAACTCAAACTTTAGATAATACATTAAGACCTAATGTTCATTCAATAAATACAATATTGAATTATTCAAAGTCACTTGAGATACGAAAATCGAAGTGGTTAGGTCAAATTGAAAACATCAACAATTAATTAATAAATCCCGTTCTGAAAGAGCGGGATTTTTTTATGAACAACTTTCCAAATCTGCTATTCTAAAAAGCTAAATTCTTTAGTTTTAACCCAGCCCTTTTTTTATTGCATTTTATTTGCATTACATTGAAAATAAGTCGAATAGCTCATTATGTATTTAATATTTGATACTGAAACAACTGGTTTACCCAAGAATTATAATGCTCCAGTTTCCGATTCTGAGAATTGGCCAAGAATGGTTCAGTTGGCATGGCAAATTCATGATAAGGAAGGACAGCTGGTTGAGGTTCAGAATTTCATAATTAAACCCATTGGTTATACCATTCCATTTAACGCTTCTCAAATTCATGGAATTTCAACAAAAAGAGCGCAAGATCAGGGTGTTGACTTAGAATATGTTCTTGAAGAATTTAATAAAGCCCTGGCTAAAGTAGAATACGTTGTTGGGCACAACATTGAATTTGATGTTAACATAGCAGGGGCTGAGTTCTTCCGAAAGGAAGTTGAAACTAACCTTTCCACAATCAAACCATTTGATACTAAGTCCGAAGCAACGGCAACTTTTGTCGGGATTGCAGGAGGAAGAGGTGGCAAATTCAAATGGCCGACACTAACGGAACTGCACGAAAAACTGTTTCACGAAAAATTTGGAGAAGCACACAATGCTTCTGCTGATGTTGAGGCAACAGCAAGATGTTTTTTAGAGATTGTACGTCAGGGAATTGTGGAACCTGAATCTGTTTCATTGGCAGATGATGAGTATGCAGCATTCTTGCTTTCAAATCCAGATGCTATTGCTTTAATAGGATTAAACATCGAACCATATAATCCTAATGAGCTAAAGGGGCAAGCCAAGGAAGCTGCTAAATCGGAAGTAATTAAGGGTGTTGCGGATACGCCTAGTGTTGAAGTTGGTGACTTACAGTTTTGTCATTTGCACAATCATACACAATACTCTGTACTGCAAGCTACGAGTAATATTTATGCTATGGTCAAAAAGGCTAAAGCTGATGGAATGTCTGCTGTAGCAATAACTGACAGGGGTAATATGTACGGTGCATTCGCATTTACTGAAGCGTGTATAGCCGAGGGCATTAAACCAATTATAGGTTGTGAAGTTTTTGTTGCTGAAGATTATCAAAGGCATAAGTTTACTAAAGATGATCCCGATCGAAAGTATCCAATGGTGCTTTTGGCAAAAGATATTAAAGCATACCATAACCTTACGAAAATTGTTTCTGAAGGATTTATTAATGGTTTTTATGCGGGTAACCCAAGGGTAAGTCGTGAAGTTATTTCTAAATATAAAGAAGGTTTGATTTGCCTATCAGGCGGCATTCATAGTGAAGTTTCTGGTACCATATTGAATATTGGCGAAGAACAAGGAGAAGCCGCTGCTACCTATTGGCACTCAGTTTTTGGTGAGGATTATTACTTAGAATTAGTTAATCACCAATTGGATGAAGAGGTTCATTTAAATCAGGTCTTAATTGATATATCAGAAAAGCATGGAATAAAAACCGTTGCAGCAAATAATACTTTTTATCTTAATCAAGAGGATGCGAATGCGCATGATATTTTGATTTGCGTAAAAGAAGGAGCCCTGCAAAGCACGCCTATTGGAAGAGGTCGAGGCTTTCGGCCTGGTATGAAGAACAAAGAATATTTCTTCAAAACTCAGCAGGAAATGCGGATAATCTTTAGAGATTATCCAGAAGCACTCGCTAACACCCATCGAATTGCAGAAAGTGTAACTCCATACCAACTTAAAAAAGATCCGCTATTACCGGAGTTTGCTTTGCCCGAAGGTTTTACTGAGCAGAATGATTTTCTTCGACATATTGCATACGAAGGAGCAAAAGAACGCTACGAAGAAATAACCGATGAAATCAAAGAAAGGCTGGATTATGAGTTGAAGATTATTAAGGAAATGGGTTTCCCCGGTTACTTCCTAATTGTACAAGATTTTACTTCCCAAGCACGTAAAATGGGAGTTTCCGTTGGCCCTGGTAGGGGTTCAGCAGCGGGTTCTGCGATTGCTTATTGTGTTGGGATTACCAATATTGACCCAATTAAATACAAACTACTTTTTGAACGATTCTTGAATCCGGAAAGAGTTTCAATGCCTGATATTGATATTGATTTTGATGACGAGGGGAGAAGCTCAATAATAGACTGGGTGGTGGCTAAATACGGTTACAAACAAGTTGCGCAAATTGTTACCTATGGAACAATGGCAGCTAAATCTGCATTGCGTGATGTTGGGCGGGTACTGGATATGCCTTTAACTGAAGTAAATACAATTTGTAAGGCGTTTCCAGACCATTTAAGCGCATCCTTAAAGAAAGTATTGGCCGATGGTGGAATAGATAAAAAGTTAGAATCTAAATTCAATGGCGAGCAGAAACAGCAAGCTCAAGAGTTTCGAAAGCTATGGGAAGGTGACGATTTTACAGGTCAATTAATCAAACAAGCTAAAATTTTAGAAGGTTCTATTCGAAATACAGGCACTCATGCATGCGGAGTAATTATCGCACCAGATGATTTGACCAATTACATTCCTGTAAGCACTAGTAAGGATTCTGATTTACTGATAACCCAATTCGATAATAAGGTTGTTGAAGATGCTGGGTTATTAAAAATGGATTTCTTAGGTCTTAAAACCCTCACCGTTATTAAGCATGCCATTCGATTGGTTAAAGAGAAATATGGAATTGAGATTGATATTGATGAAATACCGCTTGATGATACAACGACTTTTGAACTTTATCAAAGGGGAGAGACTAACGGAACTTTTCAGTTTGAGTCCGGTGGGATGCAAAAACATTTGCGCAAACTAAAGCCAACCGACATAGAAGACCTTATTGCGATGAATGCCTTGTATCGTCCTGGTCCAATGCAGTTTATCGATTCCTTTATTGAGCGGAAACACGGTAGGGAAGAAGTAAAGTATCCCCACCCTCTATTACGTGATATACTTAAAGATACCAATGGTATTATGGTATACCAAGAGCAGATTATGCAGACTGCTCAGATCATTGGAGGTTTTTCATTAGGTGGCGCCGATCTTTTGAGGCGAGCCATGGGTAAGAAGAAAATGGACGTTATGCAACAGCAAAAAGCTGTTTTTGCGGAAGGAGCTAAACGTTTACACGATATCGATGAGTCTGTTGCTGTAGAAATTTTCGAGGTAATGGAAAAGTTTGCGGAGTATGGTTTTAACCGTTCTCATTCTGCTGCATATTCATTGATTTCCTACCAGACTGCCTACTTAAAAGCGCATTATCCAGCTGAATTTATGGCAGCTGTTCTTACAAACAGTATGAACGACATAAAGAAGGTCACCTTCTTTATGGACGAGTGTCGCCGAATGGGAATGTCAGTTCTTGGTCCTGATGTCAACGAATCGAAATATCGTTTTGCGGTAAATGATGAAGGCCAAATTCGATTTGGAATGGGTGCTATAAAAGGAGTAGGTGAGAGTGCCGTTGAAGCAATTATTAATGAGAGAGAAAACGGTAATTACACTTCCATTTTTGATTTTACTAAACGGGTAGATCTTCGCGCATGTAATAAAAGAACCTTGGAAAGTATGGCATTAGCGGGTGGGTTTGATTCTTTTAAAGGAACACATCGAGCTCAATACATGCATATTGAAGGTAACTCTACTTTCTTGGAAAAGGCTATTAAGTTTGGTTACTCTCATCAAGAAAGTGAAAATTCTGCTCAAGTTTCCTTATTTGGAGAAGCGAGTGACGTCAGTATTCCTGAACCTCAGCCTCCGGTTTGTGAAGAATGGGGAACCTTAGAGCAATTATCAAAAGAAAGAGATTTAGTTGGTGTCTTTATATCTGGACATCCGCTAGATGATTACAAATTAGAAATAGGGCATTTCTGTACTAAGAATTTTCATATTGGGCTATTTGCTGATAATATGGAGGCTCTGATGGGTAAAGGAGATCTAAAGTTTTCAGGTATTGTTACTGAAGCACTCCATTTGCAAACTAAAAAAGGGAAACCCTGGGGAAAATTTAAGTTAGAAGATTACAAAGGAGATTTTGAATTCGTTCTTTTTGGCGATGATTATTTGAATAATCAGCAGTTCTTAAATCCGAATTATTTTTTGTTTGTTTCAGGAAAAGTAGTGATGAGTCGATATCGAAATGAACCTGAATTTAAGGTCACCAAGATTACTTTATTGAGTGATTTGCGCGAAAAAATTGCCAAAGAGATCAACCTTACAGTTAATCTTGAACAAGTAACCGACAGTTTTATTGAAGAATTGGATACTTTGATTACTGAGAATGAAGGAAACTGTAGAATAGTGATGAAGTTTTTACATAAAGGTGAGCAGCTGCATGCCAATGGTTTACTGAAGGGAAAGAAGGTTTTTATTACTGATCCACTCATTGAAACCTT
>CESE01048695.1_pt1 | contig 56871 bp, 40 predicted proteins | sample 350271 | NCBI WGS metagenome assembly CESE01 (sample SAMEA2621536, study PRJEB7988) | marine metagenome | isolation source: saline water (ENVO:00002010), including | reverse complement strand
GATGAGAGCATACCTCATTCTTCCCAAAGCAGTATTAATACTTATATCTAATGTTACTGAAATTTCCTTGAAACTCATTTTGTAATAGATTCTCATAAGAACCACTTCTTTTTGATCCTGTGGAAGCTCTTTTATGAGCTTTTTCACATCACCCATGATTTGGTCTTTTACGATTTGATCTTCTATATGGAGATCATCATGTTTAATGGTAGAGAAAACATCATAGTTCTCATCACTTCTTACCGTAGGCATTTTTTTGCCTTTTCTGAAGTAGTCTATAACTAGATTGTGAGCGATTCTTAAAATCCAAGGGAGAAACTTTCCTTCGTCATTATACTTTCCTTTTCTAAGCGTGTTTATCACCTTAATAAAGCAATCCTGAAAAATATCTTCAGTAACTTCTCTATCCTTCACCATGAGGTAAATTTTAGTGTAAACTCTACTCTTATGGCGAGCCATTAACTGCTCGAAAGCTAAATCTTTTCCTGAAATATAAAGTACAACCAACTCCTGGTCTGTGCATTTTGAATAATCCATAGTTCCTCCTTTTAAATTAGTAATCAATAAGTTTTAAAAAGTAGAATCTATCCTATATGAGTTGGTTTTTTGAATGTGTATTTATAATAAACGGTGCTAATCTTAAAATATTGCAACGCGACAGAAAAATAATTTCTGTCTTACAAATATACAATACTTTAGCCGATTACCCTAACTAGGTAGACCACCGAGAGAGTTAAAAGGTTTAAATCATAATTATCTTACACGTTCTAAAAGATTCAAAATTGAGTACTAAACAGAAGTTTATAGAAGTTAAAGGAGCAGAGGTGCATAATCTAAAGTGTATAGATGTTAAAATACCTCAGAATAAATTCGTAGTAATAACAGGGTTATCGGGGTCGGGAAAATCTTCACTTGCATTCGACACCTTATATGCTGAAGGACAGAGAAGATATGTTGAAAGCTTGAGTTCTTATGCTAGACAGTTCTTAGGCCGGTTTGATAAACCTAAAGTAGAATATATAAAAGGAATAGCGCCAGCTATAGCTATAGAGCAAAAGGTTATTTCTACTAACTCTAGATCTACCATAGGGAGTGTTACCGAGATTTATGACTACTTAAAACTTTTATATGTAAGAACTGGGACGACTATTTCTCCAGTGTCTGGTAATGTCGTTAAAAGACAGTCTACGACTGATGTGATTAATTATATAAAAGAAAGAAAAGTAGGTGAGAAACTAGTCTTAGCAGCACCCATTATAATCCCTGCAGACAGAAAGGTGGTTAACCATTTAGAGTTATTAGTGCAGCAGGGTTATACGCGACTTTATGATGGAAGTAGTTTGATTCAGATAGCGGAACTCACGCCACCAAAAGACTTTGATGGTCTTTACTTGCTCATCGATAGGCTGAAAACTTCGGATAAAGAAGATGAACTTCAGAGATTAGGGGATTCTACTGACTTAGCCTTTTATGAGGGTAGAGGAGAATGTGTGCTATTCTTTCCTGATTCATCAGATAAAAAAGTGTTCAATAATAGATTTGAGTTAGACGGATTAACTTTTGATGAGCCTACGATTCATTTTTTCAATTTCAATAATCCTGTAGGTGCATGTAAAAAATGTGAAGGATTTGGTAAGGTGATTGGAATAGATGAGGATTTAGTGATCCCCGATAAATCTAAATCAGTCTATGATGATGGAGTAGCTGCATGGAGAGGAGAAAAAATGAGTGAATGGAAAAATCAAGTGATTTATAACGCTGATAAAGTAAACTTCCCGATTCATAAACCTATTCATGAACTTTCCGAGGAACAGTATTCTCAGCTTTGGCAGGGAACTAAATACTTTTCAGGCTTAAATGAGTTTTTTACTCATATTGAATCACAGACGTATAAAATTCAGTACAGGGTAATGCTCAGCAGGTATAGAGGTCGAACGAATTGTCCAGAATGTAATGGCTCTAGACTGAGAAAAGATGCCTCATACGTACTGGTAGGAGGTAAGCCTATAACTGAATTACTCTCGGCTACGATTGATGAATGCGCTAAATTCTTTCATGAGATTAAGCTTACTGAAACAGAAAACCAAATAGCTAAAAGAATTTTACTCGAAGTAAGAACACGACTGGAGTATTTGCAGAAAGTCGGTTTAGGATACCTCACTTTAGATAGACCGTCTAGTACGCTTTCTGGAGGCGAAAGTCAGCGTGTTAACCTGGCTACCAACCTTGGGAGCAGCTTAGTCGGCTCTATGTATATTTTAGATGAGCCTAGCATAGGATTACATCCTAGAGATACAGAAAATCTAATAGTGGTTCTTAGAAAACTCCAAGCACTTGGGAATACAGTAATAGTTGTAGAGCACGATGAGGATATAATGCGAGAATCTGATCATATTATTGATATGGGACCTTTAGCAGGTACGCTTGGAGGAGAAGTGGTTTTTGAAGGAGGTAACAAAGCGTTGCAACGCGCAAAAAACAGCTTAACAGCTGACTACTTAACAGGAAAACAAGAGATTGTAGTGCCTTCTGAAAGAAGATCTTGGAAAGACAGAGTGACAGTAGTGGGAGCTAGACAGTTCAATCTGAAGGATGTTACGGTGAGCTTCCCTTTAAGAGCCTTAACAGCTGTTACTGGTGTAAGTGGCTCAGGAAAGTCTACCCTGGTAAGTGAAGTGCTTTATCCTGCCCTGAAAAGACAATTAGGAGAGTACACTGAAAAAAATGGAGACTTTGACGGAATAGAAGGTGATGTAAATACGATAAAGCAGGTAGAATATATAGACCAGAACCCTATAGGGAAATCGAGTAGGTCTAATCCTGTAACCTATGTCAAAGCTTATGATGATATTAGGGCATTGTATGCATCTCTCCCATTAGCTAAGTCGAGAGGATATAAGCCATCTCATTTTTCTTTTAATGTTGTCGGTGGTAGATGTGAAACCTGCGAGGGAGAAGGTGAAGTTACCATTTCCATGCAATTTATGGCAGACGTTAAATTAAAGTGTGATATCTGCGATGGAAATAAGTTTAAGGATGAAGTCTTAGAAATAAAGTATCAAGAAAAGAGCATTTCAGATATCCTGAATCTTACTATTGATGATGCGGTTACATTCTTTACAGAGCAGAAAAATGATACGACTGTCAATAGATTACTGAAGAAATTAATTCCTCTCCAGGATGTCGGGTTGGGGTATGTGGCTCTTGGTCAAAGTAGCAGTACATTAAGCGGAGGTGAAGCTCAAAGAATAAAGCTCGCTACATTTTTAGCCAAGACTAGCCCTAAGCATACCTTGTTTATTTTTGATGAGCCAACTACTGGACTTCATTTCCACGACATAAAAAAGTTGATGGCCTCTTTTAATGCGTTGTTAAAACAAGGGCACAGTATTATTCTTATCGAGCACAATATGGATGTAGTTAAATGTGCTGACTGGGTAATCGACATAGGACCTGATGGAGGAAAGAATGGTGGGCATATAGTGGCGGAAGGAACGCCAGAAGAAATAGTGAAAAATCCCGAATCTGTCACAGGAAAATATCTAGCTGAAAAATTAAGTTGATTAAGTAAAACAAATAATATGCTAATGAAAACTCTAAGTATAGTCATCTTATCCATAGTCTGTCTAAGTTCATGCGGCCAGAACATCCAGGAAAGGGAAGGAACGAACAACCAGCTCAGTCCTATAGTTAAGACAGCAGAGGAATGGCGCAAAGAGCTAACTCCTGAAGAATACAATGTACTCAGAGAGGAAGGAACTGAAAGTGCATTTACAGGTGATTTATTAAATAATAAGGAAGAAGGAGTATATACTTGCGCGGGATGTAATGCGTCTCTGTTTTCAAGTGCGACTAAGTTTAAATCTGGAACGGGTTGGCCAAGCTTTTATATTCCCTTAAACGATTCTTGCATCACTGAGATTCAGGATAGCGCTTATGGTTGGAATAGGGTAGAAGTGGTCTGCAGCAGATGTGGAGGTCATCAGGGTCACGTTTTCGAAGATGGTCCAGATCCTACAGGTTTGAGATATTGTATTAATTCAGTATCACTTAATTTTAGAAAGAACTAAAAATATTAGCAAATAAAAAAGCCGACTGGAAGTCGGCTTTTTTATTTTAAGTAAAGACTTATTTTAAAGTCCTGTCTTTTTAAATTTCTTTTCATTCGCCTTCCGAAGCTTCATGAAATCCTTTTCTGAAAGAGCGTTTTCAGAAGATATAGGAATTGCTAGTTCTCTCCATATCGATCCTTTATTATCTTTTCCTTGCATGCTGACCTGTCCTGTAATAATGCCATTAGTAGTTAGCTGTGCCATCAAAACATGTTTATTGCCATTTTTACAGTAGGCTTGGTCTTGATCGGGAGTTACATACCAGGCACCATCATCTGTGCGTATTCCGGAACCGTCAGATTCGAATTGATTTAAGTCTAGATTAAAGTTACTTAGGTAATTTTCATGTGAGTTGGTCCTGCCAATTGATAAGTATGAATCATATCTGACTGTCTTATCTAAGCTATCTAGCTTTGGATTAATGTTAGAAGACATAGCTCCTCCAAATTCATTTTGATAGAATTTTTCAGTGGATTGGATAACTAATTCTTTAATATCATCACCGAAAATAATATGGACATGATCATTCTCATTGGCAAATTGAGCGTAGAATTGATAAGTATTCCCTGGCACAAGACTTTTGTTGTCAATTTCTACTACAATAATTTCCTGATACTGAGAAAAAGAAAGAAGTGAGATAAGAGTAAAAGAAAGGGTGCTGATAAATTTCATTCTCTTTTTTTGTAAGGTTTAAAATTAAAAATCTAGCCAAGGTGTTTATCTAAGCCTGCTTTTGTTTATTCTTCTTTTTCCAATAGAGTTTTTACTTTTGAAGCGAGGATCTCCTTTAGGAATACGATAGCCGATATTTATCTCATGGGTATGTGGACTTAACTCTCTTACAGATTTGGTAGTGGTAATGTCATAGCTATATCCTGCCAAGAAATCTCCTACTTTAATGCCGAAAGAAGGTGCTAATGCGTCTTGGTGACGGTAACTTACACCTAACCAAAAACTTTCCTGATAAATTCCTTTCATGTGAACATCAAACTGAACTGGAGTAAGACCAGTGAATCTTAAGAGCGCAGAAGGCTGGAAGGTTAATTTGTCATCAATATCATAATCATAAGAGGCCATTACATTAAAATGCCTTCTGTTTTGATTTTTAGTTAATTCAGAAATGGTAATAACACCCACTTTAGACTGAAATAATCTATCTATAGAAAACCCATAGAAATATTGTCGACCATACACCATTAACCCGAAGTTAGCGTCAAAGTTTGTCTTGTTTTCTATTCCAGCAGCTAAGTTTGGATCGTTTTGGTCTAGAACTTCTAAAGTGTTATTATCGAATTGAAATCTAGAAATTACTCCGCTAAGACCAAAACTAACCTGATCTTCATTATTTAAATCTACTTTGTAGCTTCCGGTAATTTCAGCTCCAGTTCTTGAGATAGCACCACCTGCATCATCGTTGAATATGATAACGCCTGCTCCTAATCCATTAGGAAGGTTAGTATGTGCACTAATTGTATAAGTTGTAGGGGCTCCATTAAAACCTGCCCATTGCTGACGGTAAGAGGCCATAACTGGGGTGAAAGACTTTGTCCCAGCCACTGCAGGGTTAGCTAGGTATGGATTGAAAACATATTGAGTTCTTCTAAATAACTGTTGAGCTTCTAAGGAAGACCAAGAGCAGAGTAAAATTAGAAGAGTAGTAGCAAGTATTTTAAAAGCTTTCATAAGAGTAAAGTCAAGGTGTTTTTTAATACTTAATAGTAACTGTTCCAGTTAAGGGAGCAGTGTCGGGGTCGAAAGTAATTACGTAGTAATAATCTGAAACTGGTAGTTTATTACTGTTGTATTTCCCGTCCCAATTCGTATAATTCCCTACAGACTCGAACACTTGTTGACCCCATCTATTGAATACTTCCACTTTAGCTTCGGGGAAGTATTCTAAACCACCAATAACCCAGTCATCATTATAGCCGTCACCGTTAGGAGTAAGCGCATTAGAAATAAAGAAACATCCCTCTGTAGGGTCTATGAATAAATCTTCAGAGATTGTACATCCCAAAGAATCTGTTATTGTAATCGTGTAGAAATCTTCTATTAGCCCTATAGCAGTAGTCGTTTCTTGAATAGTAACACCGTCTCTTTGCCATGCATAAGAAATAGGGAGTTCACCACCTGTCACTGCTGCGGTGGCAGTTCCGTCTGCCTCATTCCAGCATGAAACTGGAGTAGTAAATACTGTAAACTCGATATCTGAAATTACTGTAGGTACCATAAAAATAGTATCTCTGAATAAACAGCCGAGGCTGTCCGTTATTAGAAAAGGATATTGTCCCTCACACACGTTGCTCGCAGTAAAGAAATCAACGTTAAGATCATCTTCATATGTAACTGTCATGTTTCCTGTAGAAGCACCTTCTCCTGAAGGAATTAGAGTAAAAACACCGTTACACATTCCAGTACAGAAAACAGAATCAATTCCATAAGTATAAGAAATCTCAGAAGGCTGGTCTATAGTAAAAGTACTGTCTTTTAAACATAGATTAGCATCTATGATTTGAACTGAATTATCACCACCAGAAAGTCCTAAGGCTAAATTATTGTTGGGAGTCGGAGGATTTGAATTCCATCCAATTAAATATTGAGGAGTTCCACCTTCAATGGAAATAGACACAGTAGCAGTGTTTCCTCCACCGCAGTCTGGACTAGTAGCTATTAGTTCTGTAATAACTATTGGGCTTGGCTCTTCTATCGTTACCGGCTCTTCTATGCTGAATGGACATTCCGCTTCGTCAATTCCGCTAATCGTATAATTTCCTATATCTAGATTCTCAAATAAACCTTCAGTAGTTGGGTTCTCCTCATTTAAGAAATAAGTAACCTCTCCAGACCCTCCCGATACTAGCACTTCGATAGTACCATCTGAAAATCCATAGCAGCTTACATCAGTAAGCTCTACAGTAGGAATAAATCCGTTTGGCGCAGTCATAATAATCGTAGTGTCATTCGAACAATCTAACTCGTCAGTAATAGTAAGTATGTAAGTACCTCCGCTTACATTTAAAAAACTACTGGATAAATTATCAAAGGGGATTACTGGGTCAATAGAAGGTGTGAGTTCTCCAGTACCGCCATCTTGGTCACTAATGTCTATAACTCCATCTGTTCCATTAGGACATTGAATCTCCGCTATAAGAGCATTAAATATTATTTCATCACCCTCAGCTATAATAATAGTCTGCGTAGCAAAACACATGTTCTCATCTCTAACCTCTATGATTAAACTACCAGCACAGAATTCTCCATTGTTTATATTGGAAACTCCTTGAATAAAAGAAGTAACAGTAGGTTCAGTTCCCCCGATCACATCAAATGTGACACTACCAGTGCACTCTCCGAAACAATCAACATGATTAGGTATGGCATTTTCAATAGCAAAAACATCAGGTTGATCAATCGTAAAGTCCAGTTCTATTGGACAGCTATCTCCATCGTCTATAACTACAGAGTAAACTCCAGGGACTAAATCTGTTGGACTTGTATCGTTATTTACAGCTGGAGTCCAAGTGAAAATAGGGTTTGGTAAACCATCATTTACCGTAAGTAAAATTGAGCCATCTCCCTGATCGAAACAACTTACATCAGTAGGCACTCCAGAGGCAGTTAATGCGCCTAAAGGACCTACATCTTGTGTGAAGTTAATTTCACATCCGTTTGAGTCTAACACACTAAAAGCGATTCCACTTTGAATGCCTAATGAATCAAATCGAATAATGTTAGGGGCTACAAATTCATAATTAACTCCATAACTAGTAGTTCCTATATATGGGTCTCCAACCGTATAGGGTGTTCCACCTGTAACTACGATTTCTACAAGACCGATGCTGTCGTTAGCACATGCTACATCCGTGACTAGAGAGAAAGCTCCTTCAAGAGGAGCCGTGGGTTGGGTAATAGTTACAGTATTAGTTATAAAACAAGCGTTGCCTTCACCATCCAAAGTTATATTATCCGTGACAGTAATTATGTGCTCCCCCTCGCATAGGCCAGAGTAACCGCCAAAACCGTCATTTACGGCATCTAATTGGTCTATAGTAGTAGATAAGTCTTCAGAGCCTCCGCTGTAAGTAAAAAGGGCAGTTCCATCACATTCGTCAAAACAAAGGACCGGGGACGATTCGATTAAAGAGGAAATTAAGGGGTTGTTAATGCATGGGTCTAAGGGCGGCAAACTTAGACATTCACTTTCCACGTCAAGATCAAAATCACTATCTGGAAAATAATTGATGCACAAAGAACCATTATCTCCATCGCCCTGCTGCGCTAGTTGACAGCCTTGAGGAACAGTAAATTGTCCAAGTAGAACACTGTTTTCAAGATTAGTGCCTGGATCTCCATCCGCAAATCCGTTAGCGCTTCCAGGAAGAGTGAACCAAGAGCTTCCATTAAAACTATCATCATAAATCTGATTTGCAAGGCATTCTTCAAAATCATTTTGCCAAGGAGGGGCAGGGAAAAATGTAATCCCACCATCATCTGATGTTGAGTCCATGCCCAGAGTGATCCAAGAGTCATAAAGTAACGCTGGGAAAAAATCTAACAGGAAGGGACTTATGTTCGAGCCACTCACCACTTGTTGTCCTGATTGAGTATTTTGATAAGGACAACAGTCAAATGTGATTTGTAAAGTATCTAAATCTGCAGATCCAGAACCAAGAACCGAGGTCAGAAAATCAGGGGTATCAACATCACCGTATTCCATAATGGCATATAACCGCCAAGTGATATAACCATCTAAAGCAAAAACCTCTATATCACCTTCTGCATCAGCTAAAGTTGGATAGTCATGGATGACATGGGCTTCCCAAACGAGGTTAAGTTGAGCATTTAAAATAGTTATCGAGCTGAAAATTAAAAAAGCAGCAAGTGTAAGAGTTCTTTTTCCCATGGTTATTGAAACATGATTAATTATTAAAACCAAATTAATAGTATTAAGGTTGCATAATTGGTGGCCGAAGATAATATTTTATTCGGAAATCAATAAAAAGTTGTGCTTAAGATAAATTCGTTAACTTTGGTCAGAACCTATTAACCTAAAGAATCTTAATTATGCATCAACATCACCTTCTAAGAATAGCAGCCGTTATTCTTTTTTTTGTCAGCGGCATTGGTTTAAGTGCTCAAACTGACATGGCCTTTACTCTGAATACAGACTGTTGGGGAAGCGAAACCAGCTGGGGGGTTTATGATGATATGGGTACCGAGATAATCGGAGTTTCCTCTGGAAGCTTAGCTAACTTGACAGAATTTACAGAACTTATTTCTTTAGCAGACGGATGCTACGAGTTGAGAATAGGAGATACTTATGGTGATGGTTTAAATGGCACTGCTTATGGCTGCGCTGTGGATGGAAACTACAGTCTTCAAGATGAAAACGGATTAATTATAGCGCAATTAGTAGAAGCTGACTTCGATAATTTAGTAATTCATGTATTTTGTTTGCCGTATGTTGCGCCACCTGGTTGTAATGACGCAGCTTCTTGTAATTTCAACCCATTAGCTGGAAGCAATGATGGTACTTGTGAGTATTTAACTTGTGCTGGATGTACTGATAGCGCAGCTTGTAATTATATCGAGACAGCCACTATCGATAATGGATGTGAGTATTTTACTTGTGCTGGCTGTATGGATGTTCAAGCTGATAACTATGATGATGTGGCTACTATAGATGACGGTTCTTGTTCTTACTCTCCTTTAGTTCCGGTTATTTCAGTTTCTAGTTTGGATATTTGTCCTGGAGGCTCTTTAAGCTTCTCGGCTAATAACAGTACTGGAAACACCCAATCTTATGCTTGGGATGTAAGTGGTCCAGAAACTTTATCTGACACTGGTGCTGACGTTTCTTTTGTATTTGATTTAATCGGATCTTATACTGTGACCTTAACTATATCGGATGGAACATTGTCTAATTCATCATCTGTAATTGTAGAATCAGCAGACGGAGATAATTTACTTATTACTGTAGTCTCTGATAATTATCCTCAAGAAATATCTTATGTGCTTTTAGATGATAATGGAAACACAATAGACGAAGTTCTTTTAGGAGATATGCCTGCTGGAACTTCTACAAGTTCAGTTTGTTTAACTTCAGGATGTCATTCTTTTATTATGAGTGATTCATATGGAGATGGCTTATTATCAGGGGCGTATTACTCTTTAACTTTAAACGGAGTAGAATTAATCAACAGCAGTGCTTATGGAACTGGAGAAACGACTCCTTTAAACTGTCCATTAGGAACTAGTTGCTTTGATGCTATTGTTGCAGTTGAAGGAACCAATACAGCTATTTATGACAACACTTGGTTTATATTCTCTCCTGCGGTAACCGGTCAGTATAATGTCACTACATGCGGAACAGCTACATGTAACACTACGATATGGGTGTATGACTATTGTCAAGGTCTTCCTTGGGATGATACAAATGAGGCTACCATTTATTACAATGATGATGATATCAGTTGTACTCCTCAATCGAATATTAACCCTCTTTTAGAGGCTGGTTTAGATTATTATATCAGAATTGGAGATCAGAGTGATGATTGTCCTGGAGACGTTGATTTTAATGTCAGTTTTGTAGGCGCTATTAGTGGGTGTTTAGATATTAATGCTTGTAACTTCGAGCCTTTAGCTACGGTCGGTGGCGGAACATGTTACTATAATGAAGACCCTGAGTGCAATAATTTAGGTCCTGATTTATATGTGTTACAAAGCGTTCTTCAGACTTCCACATACTTGACATCACTCACGGATATTCAGCCTGATGATTGTTACATCCAGGAAGGATGTATAGCTGGAACTGGAGATAGAGATATCGTTCGTTTCACTACTCACATAAAAAACATAGGAACTCAAGATTATTTTATAGGACAGGAAAGTGATAATACAAACCAATTCGAGTTTGATCCTTGTCATGGTCATTACCATTACGAAGGATATGCCGAATATATTTTATACGATAATTCAGGAGTAGAATATCCTGAAATAGGATTTAAAAATGGATTCTGTGTTCTTGACTTAGAGTGCTCTGATGGCGGTACAGCTAAGTATGGGTGTAACAATATGGGTATTTCTGCTGGTTGTGGAGATTATTATAGTTCTGGATTAGCTTGTCAGTGGGTGGATGTTACCACTCTGGCGGCAGGAGTTTGGACATTAGTGGTTAGAACTAATTGGACTCAATCTCCTGATAATAACGGGCGATATGAGTTAAGGTATGATAATAACTGGGCTCAAGTGTGTTTTTCATTTGGAAGAGATGTCGATGGAAATATTATCGATTTTAATGTAGAACCAGTTGGGTCATGCGCGGTGCCGACAGATTGTTTAGGTCAGCCTTTTGGTGATGCTCAGCCAGATTGTAATGGTGATTGTCCTGGTTTAGTGGTTAGAGGAGATGCTAACTTGAGTTTAGAGATTGAATCTACGGATGCTCAAATTTATATAGATGATATTTTAGGAAATGATGCTCAGGTTACGCCATGTTCTGATATGGATTCAGACAATGCTATTACTGTTTCAGATGCAGCAGCATTATCTAGATGTGCTATTTATGGAACGAATTACATTGACGAATTTGGAGCTCACAATCACTGTGAGTGGATTTCTGAGGTAACAAACCAAAACCAAACTACAACGTTAAGTATTGGAGAAATCAACACTACTGACGGCTATGTTGATGTATTCGTTTTAAACCCCGACAATAGAATAGTTGGGTATGAATTTGAATTGAGTGGGTTAGAGATATTATCAGTCGAAAATTTATATACTGTTGATTATACTATGACTCCTCAGTCTACTTTGGGAGGTATTAAAGTGATTGGATTATCTTACAATGATGAAAGCATAGCAAAAAATTTAGCTCCTGCTCCTATGGTGAGAGTTTATTATAGTGGTTTAACTGGAACTGATGTGTGTGTGTCTAATATTACGGATATCGTTAATGCGGAGTATCATAATACCTTAACTGCCATTGGTTCGTGCATGGCTGTCGCACAAGGAGATTTTGCTGATTTCGTTGGAGGGCCAACTAACATCTGCCAGGGTGAAGTTGTAAATTTCAATGATGCTAGCTCTGGTGTTATTTCCACTTGGGATTGGAATTTCCCTGGGGGTACCCCTTCATCGTCTACAGATCAAAATCCGGTAATTACATATAATGGATCTGGAATATATGACGTGATATTAACTGTTGGAAATGGAACTGAAATAGATTCTGAGACAAAAACAGGGTTTGTTACTGTAATGGCAGGAACTACATTTTACTTAGATTCTGATGCCGATGGGTACGGAGATATCAATAATAGTGTTGTTGAGTGCAGTCCAGTCCCACCTGCTGGTTATTCTGAAAACAGCTTAGATTGTGATGACATGAACTCTGAAATCAATCCAGAAGCTCCTGAAACATGCAATGGAATAGATGATAACTGTGATGGTAATGCAGACGAAGGGTTAGTACTAGTTACTTATTACGCAGATGTAGATTCTGATGGATTTGGAGACAACTTAGTTTTTCAAGACTCATGTGATGGAGGGCTTAGTGGTTATGTTACCATTAGTGGAGATTGTGATGATAACAATGAGACTGTTTACTCCGGAGCGCCAGGGACTAGAGAAGGTCTGGATAACGACTGTGATGGAGATGTAGAAGGAGACGAAATTTATATGTGTATTGGTGATATAAATTCCGATGGAATGGTGAATATTTATGATTTAACTGGTCTGCTAGGTGATTTTGGGTGTAGCGAAAATTGTAGCGCAGATTTAGATTTTGATGGAAGTGTAGGCGTTGGAGATATCGCCATATTTTTATCGGTATTTGGTTCATTATGTGAGTAAAAAACAATTAATTAATTTATCGAAAGCCACCTGTGAAAGCAGGTGGCTTTTTTTGCTTTTAAAACTACATGAAGAAGTGAGTTATACCTGCGAGTATAATTTTAATTTTGTAGACATAAATCATTGCCCAAAATGGAACCAGTTTCTCCTTATAAGCCAAAGAATAAAATTAGAATAGTGACAGCAGCCTCCCTGTTTGATGGGCATGATGCAGCTATTAATATCATGAGAAGAATTATTCAGTCTACAGGATGTGAAGTAATTCATTTAGGCCATGATAGAAGTGTAGAAGAAGTAGTTAATACTGCTATTCAGGAAGATGCTCAGGCTATAGCCATGACCTCATACCAGGGTGGTCACATGGAGTATTTCAAATTTATGTACGACTTATTAAAAGAAAATGGCGCTGAACATATAAAGATCTTCGGTGGTGGTGGTGGTACCATTCTTCCTGATGAAATAAGTGAACTTCATGAATATGGTGTCACTAGAATTTACCATCCAGATGATGGTAGGAAATTGGGACTGCAAGGAATGATTAATGATTTAGTTCAGCAGTGTGATTTTCCTACAGGTGAGTTTTTAAATGGAGAAGTAAATAAGTTAGCAGATAAGGGAGTGCAAGCTATTGCTACGCTTATATCTGCTGCAGAAAACTTCCCTAAGAATCATGAAGAAGAGCTGAATGAGGTTCATCAGATAGCGAGCCAAAAGAAAACACCTGTTCTAGGAATTACAGGAACAGGAGGGTCAGGGAAAAGCTCACTAGTGGATGAACTAGTAAGAAGATTTCTTATAGATTTTAAAGACAAAACGCTAGCTATAGTTTCGGTAGACCCATCCAAAAGAAAAACGGGAGGAGCACTACTTGGAGATAGAATTCGTATGAATGCTATTAAAAATGATAGAGTCTACATGCGTTCTTTGGCTACTAGACAATCGAATTTAGCACTTAGTAAACATGTAAATGAAGCCCTAGAAATACTTAAAGCGGCTAATTATGATTTAATAATTTTAGAAACTAGCGGAATAGGGCAGAGTGATACCGAAATTATGGAACACTCAGATGCAGCCTTATATGTAATGACTCCAGAGTTTGGAGCGGCCACACAGCTAGAGAAGATCGATATGTTGGATTTTGCCGATATAGTAGCTATAAATAAATTTGATAAGAGGGGAGCTTTAGATGCGCTTAGAGATGTGAAAAAACAATATGTTAGAAATCATCAACTCTGGTCTGCAAAACATGAGGATTTGCCTGTCTATGGAACCATAGCTAGTCAGTTTAATGACCCAGGAATGAATGCTCTTTATCGAGCCCTAATGGATAAGATTGTAGAGAATACAGATGCCGAATTAAACTCAACCTTCGAAGTTACAGAGGAAATGAGTGAGAAGATTTGGGTTATTCCTCCAAAAAGAACTAGGTACTTATCAGAGATAGCTGAAAGTAACAGAGAATACGACTCTTGGGTAGAGAAGCAAGTAGAAGTAGCAGAGAAATTATATGGATACCATAAAGTTTTAGAAAATACATCCGACACTCTTAGAGATAGCATCCAGGAAGAAATGGATAAGCTGCTTTTAGATCTAGATCCGCATAACTGGAAGATAATCCAAGGCTGGGAGGATAAAAAGAAATTATACCAAGACGACATCTATTCTTTCAAGGTTAGAGATAAGGTAATAGAGATTAAAACACATACTACATCACTCTCTCAGTCGGATATTCCAAAAGTATCAGTCCCTAAGTACAGGTCTTGGGGAGATGTGTTGAAATGGAATCTTCAGGAAAGTTTCCCTGGAGAATTTCCCTTCACTGCAGGAATTTATCCTTTCAAAAGAGAGGGAGAAGATCCTACTAGAATGTTTGCGGGAGAAGGCGGGCCTGAAAGAACCAACAAAAGATTTCACTACGTCTCAGCTGGTCTTCCAGCGAAGAGATTAAGTACAGCGTTTGATTCTGTAACGCTTTATGGAAACGATCCTGGAGTAAGACCAGATGTTTATGGTAAGATTGGAAATGCAGGAGTAAGTATTTGCTGTTTAGATGACGCGAAGAAACTCTATTCTGGATTTGATTTAGCGCTAGCTAGCACATCAGTTTCCATGACTATAAATGGTCCAGCACCTATGTTGCTTGGTTTCTTTATGAATGCAGCTATCGATCAGCAGTGTGAGAAGTACATTAAAGAAAATGGGCTAGAAGGAGATGTCGAAAAAGCATTGCTACGCAAATGGGAAGACAACGGATTAAAAAGACCACGTTACCAAGAAGAACTTCCTGCAGGAAATGATGGGTTAGGATTAATGCTCTTAGGTATTACAGGAGACGAAGTTCTTACTACTAAAGTGTATAATGAGATAAAAATAAAGACTATCTCTGTGGTCAGAGGAACAGTACAAGCCGATATTCTAAAAGAAGACCAAGCTCAGAACACATGTATATTCTCCACAGAATTTGCCCTAAGGCTAATGGGAGATGTACAGCAGTACTTTATAGATCAGAAAATAAGAAATTTCTATTCTGTCTCTATCAGTGGTTATCATATAGCAGAGGCTGGAGCTAATCCTATTACTCAGTTAGCATTTACCCTGTCTAACGGGTTCACATACGTAGAGTATTACCTGAGCAGAGGGATGGATATCAATGCATTCGGACCTAACTTAAGTTTCTTCTTTAGTAACGGAATAGATCCAGAGTATGCCGTAATAGGTAGAGTAGCTAGAAGAATATGGGCCAAGGCATTAAAGAAAAAATATGGGGCAGATTCTAGGGCTCAGAAACTCAAGTATCATATCCAAACTAGTGGAAGATCTCTACATGCACAGGAGATAGATTTTAATGATATAAGAACTACGCTGCAAGCGCTTTATGCCATTTATGACAACTGTAATTCTCTTCATACAAATGCTTATGATGAAGCCATCACTACTCCTACAGAAGAAAGTGTAAGAAGAGCTATGGCCATTCAATTAATCATTAACAGAGAGTTAGGATTGGCTAAAAATGAAAATCCTTTACAAGGAAGTTTCATAATAGATGACTTAACAGACTTGGTAGAAGAGGCGGTTCTATTGGAGTTTGACAGAATCACAGAAAGAGGAGGAGTTCTCGGAGCTATGGAGACGATGTATCAGCGTTCTAAGATACAGGAAGAGAGTCTGTATTACGAGACTTTAAAGCACACAGGTGAATTTCCTATCATCGGAGTGAACACTTTCTTGAGTTCTAAAGGTTCGCCTACAGTACTTCCTAGAGAGGTTATTAGAGCTACAGAGGAAGAGAAGAAATATCAAATTTCTATGCTGAATGAGCTGCATAAAGTAGGAGCTAGTACAGGAGAAAAAGCACTTAAAAAAGTACAGGAGGCTGCTATTACCAATAAAAATATGTTCACAGAACTAATGGAGGCCTCTAAACATTGTAGTTTGGGACAAATTACTGATGCTCTGTTTGAGGTAGGAGGCCAGTACAGAAGGAATATGTAAATGCGGTATTTCATAGAGTTATCTTATTTAGGAACAGCTTACCATGGCTGGCAGAGGCAGAATAATGCTGCTACTGTTCAGGAGAGTGTAGAGGACGGTTTGTCTACAATTCTGCGTTGCAAAACTGCAGTAACTGGCTGCGGAAGAACAGACGCAGGAGTTCATGCCAAGCAGTTTTTTCTTCATTTTGACCATGAAGGAGTAGAAAATCCTGAAAAGTTGGCTTTCGCTTTAAACGGTATTCTTCCATTAGATATCAGTATTCATGGAATCCGAGAAGTAGCTCATGAGGCCCACACTAGATTTGATGCTTCAGCGCGTTCTTATGAATACTGGATTCATCAAAAGAAGAATCCTTTCGTAAACGGACTGTCACATTATTTTAGACTAGACTTAGATTTAGCAGCTATGAATGAAGCGGCTGAACTTCTTCTTTCTACTAAGGAATTTGGTGCTTTTTGCAAAGTAGGTTCTGACAATAAAACAACGCTATGCGATGTGTCAGAGGCACGCTGGGAGCAGAAAGAGGATCAGTTGATTTTTCACATCACTGCAGATAGGTTCTTAAGAAATATGGTGAGAGCAGTGGTAGGAACGCTTATGAGCGTGGGCCAAGGGATTACTTCATTATCTAGGTTCCAAGAAATTATAAATAGCCAAAACAGGAGTGAAGCGGGACTTTCAGCTCCTGCACAAGGGTTATATTTAGTCAAGATTAAGTATCCATATATTAATGAGTAAAAAGACGGCCACAGGAAAAGTATTTGATTTTGGAGTTCTCTGGAAAGTTTTCAAAGGGATAGGGCCATACAAAAATACATTTATCCTCACGGGAATAATAATTCTGTCTCTTGCATTTTTAAGTGTGGTTAGACCTTTTCTTATAAAAAACGGGCTTAATAATGCATTTGAGAATAATGATGCGTCTATTTTAATCCCCTATTTTTTGGGGATGTTAGGCGTCCTTATGATTGAAACAGTTCTTCAATATTATCAGACCTATTTATCTAATTTGGTGGCTCAGTCTGTTACACTCGATTTAAGAGAAAAGCTCTATAGAAAAGTACTCAAGTTTCGACTTAAATTTTTTGATAAAACACCAGTAGGGTCTTTTGTTACAAGATTGATAAGCGATATTGACGGGATAGCTCAGATATTTAGCAATGGAATTTTAACTATTCTGGGAGATATAGTTAAACTCATTGTGGTAATATCAGCTATGATGTTTATCAGTGTGGAACTCACCTTGGTGGTTTTAATTCCAATTCCTGTATTATTGATTGGAACCAGAATTTTCCAAAAAGCGATTAAAAAAGCTTTCACCGAGGTACGTAACCAAGCGAATAAGATTAATGTATTCACTCAAGAACATATTACTGGGATGTCCATCATTCAATTGTTCAATAGAGAGAAGAGGGAGTATGAAAAATTTAAACTGATAAATAAAGAACATCAGAATGCACACATTAGATCGGTGTGGGCTTATGCAGTGTTTTTTCCATTCGTAGAGCTTCTGTCTGCTACCAGTATGGCTCTATTACTATGGTATGGAGCAGGAGAAGTGCTTTCTGAGCATCTAACGATTCCCGCTTTAATAGCTATGATACTTTTTATTAATATGCTCTACAGACCTATAAGAATGCTGGCAGATAGGTTTAATGTTCTTCAGATGGGAATAGTAAATGCAGAAAGAGTGTTTACGATGTTTGAAAGAGATGAGCTTTTAGATGACACTGGAACCATAGATAGAAAGCTAGAAGGAAACATTTCATTCGATAAAGTGTCTTTTGCTTATGTAGAAGATAATTATGTCCTTAAAGAAATAGATTTGGAAGTCAAATCAGGAGAAACAGTGGCTTTTGTGGGCGCCACAGGTGCTGGTAAATCTTCTATCGTCAATATTCTAAGTAGATTCTATGAATTCCAAAAAGGAACCATATCACTAGATGATCAGGATATCAGAAATTATACGCTTGATACTGTAAGGTCTCAGATAAGTGTAGTTCTACAAGAAGTATTCTTATTTTCAGATTCCATTTACAATAACATTACTCTTAGCAATAAAGATATTTCCAGAGAGCAAGTAATAGAAGCCTCTAAAATAGTGGGAGCTCATGATTTTATTATGGCACTGCCAGGAGGTTATGATTATAATGTGAAAGAAAGAGGAGTGATGCTCAGTTCTGGTCAGAGGCAGTTAATAGCATTTATTAGAGCTTATGTAGCAAATCCTTCCGTTCTTATTTTAGATGAAGCTACATCATCTGTAGACACTGAAAGTGAAGAGCTTATTCAGTCTGCCATAGAGAAATTAACGAAGGGGAGAACTTCTATAATTATTGCACACCGATTAAGTACAATCCAACAAGCAGATAAAATAGTCGTCTTAGAAAAGGGAAGAATAATAGAGCATGGGTCTCACAAGGAACTTCTTAGCCATGACGGTCAGTATAAGAAGTTATTCGAACTTCAATTCCAAGAAAGTCCATGAAAAAACCCGATGAAATAGTAGAGCTTATGCTATCTAAGGATCACTTCAGCAAGTGGTTGGGCTTAGAGGTGACTCACCTTGAAAAAGGCAAAGTAAATCTTAAAACAAGCATAAAGGAAGAGATGTTAAATGGGTTTGAGATAGCTCATGGTGGCATCGCTTATGCCCTTGGAGATAGCGCTCTTGCGTTTTCTGCTAACGCTCATGGAAGACAGGCCGTGAGTGTTGAAACTAGTATTAGTCATGTTCAAAAAGTATTTTTAAATGACGTACTAACTACAGATGTAAACGAGGTGAGTTTGAACCATAAAATCGGAATTTATCACATTAGGATTATTAACCAATATGATGTGGAAGTAGCTCATTTTAAAGGGACTGTTTACATTTCCGGAAAGGAATGGTAGACGTGATAAATTAGGATTTAAACATTGCAGCGCAATATTTTATAATTTGAACACCTTTACAAACTCAGTTGAATTAAATTTGGAAGAAATACCTTATTAAATGAGATTTCTTACACCATTATTTATTCTAATTTCTTTTTCCCTTTTTGCGCAAGATGAGCATCCAGACTGGACAGCACTTATGCAAGACCCCACTACAAATTTTCACGAACTACAAGCTCAGTTTAATGAATATTGGGAAGGAAAGGAGCACGAGAAAGGAGATGGTTATAAGCCGTTCAAAAGATGGGAGTATTGGGCTCAGAAAAGATTAAATGAAGATGGTACCATTCGTTCGGCTGCTCAGTATAATGACGCGTATCGTCAAGTTCAGGAGTATACAGCTCAGAGGTCTTTATCAGGAAATTGGGAGCAGTTAGGCCCTATTTTAGATGGAGCTACTACTAGAGATGATATTCCAGGTGTAGGAAGAGTAAATGCTATAGAATTTCATCCAACGGACCCTCTTACTATCTATGCAGGAGCCCCAGCAGGAGGGTTGTGGAGAACTACAAATGGTGGACAATGGTGGGAGTCTCTCACTGATGACCTGCCAACTCTTGGGATTTCTGCTATAATAGTAGACCCCAATAATCCAGATATTATTTATATAGGGACAGGAGATAGAGACTCTGCTGATGCACCAGGGTTAGGTGTTTGGAAGTCTTTGGATGGTGGAGAAACATGGAGTTCACCAGGATTTGGTATGCCAGATTTAGTGATAGGAATGATGGTGGTGAACCCAGATGATACAGATATACTTCTGGCCGCTTCTAATGACGGGGTATATAGAACTGCAAATGGGGGAGATTCGTGGTCATTGGTTTCTCCAACTAATAATTTTAAAGATATAAAGCTTCACCCTACAAATCCAGATATAGTCTATGCTACTGGTAGTACTTCGTTTTATAAAAGTACGAACGGAGGTGTTACATTCGAATATCAGTCTGGAAGTATTTCATTTTCTTCTCGATCGGTAATAGCCGTAACTCCCGCAGAGCCGGATTGGGTTTACGTATGTGCTGCCAATTCTACTGATTTTAGAGCATTGTTTAGAAGTACTGATGCTGGAGAAACATGGGAAGAAATGTCAGATTCTCCTAATATTTTAGGTTGGTCTAATGATGCCAGTGGAGGTCAGGCGTGGTATGATTTAACTATAGCAGCTAACCCCAATGATGCGTTGGATGTTTATGTAGCAGGAGTTAGAGTATTGAGGTCACAAGATGGAGGAGTTACATGGCTTGAGGCCTCTGACAACTATGTGCATGTAGATCACCATGCGAGTGCCTTCAGTCCGCACACGGGGAATTATTGGTTAGGAAATGATGGAGGTATCTACGAGAGAGAAAATAATACAGTATGGAAAGACCAGTCCAATGGAATGGTGATTAGTCAAATGTATAAGCTAGGACAATCTCCTCATTCAGTCAATAACGTACTTACCGGTTTTCAGGATAATGGGACAAGTGAATGGATAGGAACTAAATGGGAAAGAAGAATAGGTGCAGATGGGATGGAGTGTATGTATGACCAGGAAGATCCTGATTATTTTTATGGAGCCATTCAAAACGGTGAAATTAGAAGAACTGGCCCGAATTATTCAGCTCAGGCTTGCGGAAGAAATGGGTTAGGTGGTATAGATGAAAATGGTCTTTGGGTAACTCCATATAAATTAGACAACTCAAACTCAAATACAATGTTCTTGGGTTATTTAAACCTTTGGAGATGTGATAACATCAAAACTCAAAATATAGACGATGTAGAATGGGAAAGAATGTCAGAGAATTTAATTAGTAACGATGGAGCTAATATTAATGAAATCTGTCAGTCCATAGTTAATCCTGAGACAATGTATATTTCTAAATTAACGAGAAAACTATTTAGAAAAGACAATATTAATGATCCCGAATCTGAATGGATAAACTTATCGACTAGCCTTCCACAATTCAATTTAACGATAGATGATTTAGAGGCACATCCTTATGATGAGAATATTCTTTATATGGCATTTTTTAGAGAGGTTTATAAAAGCGCAGATAAAGGTGACTCATGGGAATTAATGACAGATGAGAATTTTCCAGATGTGGTTATAAATAGCATTGTGTATGACAAAAATTCTGATGAAGGATTATACATTGGCACTGAACTGGGAGTATTCTTCAAGGATGCTACTATGACAGAGTGGGTGCCGTTCTCTGGAGGAAATTTGCCTCCGGCTGTAAATGTTAATGAATTGGAAATATATTACGGAGAAGATATAGAATCAAGCAGAATTAGAGGAGCTACTTATGGAAGAGGATTATGGGAGTCTGATTTATATGACTCAGAGACTTACTATTTTCCAGCCAAAGCATCTATTGTTCCACAGAATGAATCAGGTGAAATCTATGGAGAAACGACTATGGATGTAAAGTTCTATAAAAATCTAAACTATGTCTCTGCGGAGACGCTAACTATAGATGAAATTATAGTGACTAATGCTTCTGTAACAGATTTAACGGGAGGTCCTGTTAATTATGAAATTACAATAACACCAACCAATTTTGGAGAGGTTACTATTTACATTCCTAATGATGTGGCTACTGATGAATTAGGAACTCCTACAGAAGAGAGTTACGTGCTTTCTATAGCTTATAATGAAAGTCCAGAACCACTAGGTATATATGGCCCAGGAGGAGTTGGTAATCAGGATGAACTCTCTTATTGGTTTATGGCTAATGAGGGCTTATATAATGAAGAAGGTGATACAAGTATAGCTGATGGAGATTTAGTGGGGTACTGGGAAGATGTGAGTGGAAATGGAGCTATTGCAGCGCAGGACTTAGATGCCCACAAACCATTTTACGTAGAAAACTCCGATTTATTTAATGGTCACCCGGCATTTTTACTCACTGGAGACAGTGCCTTTTTACGAACGGATGAAGTAAGAGTAAAAGAAAATTTGACTGCGTTTTTAGTAGCTAGTGCTGAGAATAACCCTGACGGTTATACGCTATGGAATGAATACGGCTGGTTGGCTTCTGCTAGAGAGGCTAATGGATTCATAGTACATCCTTGGAAAGATGGATTTAATACTACAGGTATTATCTACGATAACATGAATAATGAAACCTTAGGGCTAAACACAACATTCGTTCCCGGGATAAATACGGCGACTATTCACGGAATGCAGTACCATAATAACTCTGCCAATAAATTCTTAGATAGTTATGTGAACGGGAATGTAGATAGAAAATTTGTAAATGAGGTAATTAGGGATTCGGAGGATGTGGTAGAAGTTAACTTCGGAAGAGATTTCGGTAATAGATATGGAGCAGGGTTGATAGCTGAGCAGATTATGTATTCTGAGCGTTTATATGATACCCATACGATACTGGTACGGAATTATCTGTCTAGTAAGTACGGTGCTCCTGCAGATGGGTTAGAGAGATATACGCAAGATGAATTATATAATGAAGAGGTAGCAGGTATAGGTCAGATTACGGATTATGATAAGCACCTAGATGCGCAAGGAAGAGGAATTATAAGAATGAGTGAGCCTAGTGATATTAATGATGGAGAGTTTCTTTTATGGGGAACAGGAAATGGTGATTTAGAGTGGGCTTGGGGTGATGATGTATTCTTGAGTGGAAGAATAGCTAGAACTTGGGGTTATGAAGAAACGGGTGACGTGGGTTCAGTATTGGTTCAAGTTTATGATGAAACAGGATTTTTAGATAATGGAGTACAGCCAGGAATCGTCTATTTAGAAAATCCTACTTTCGAATTAGGGTTAACTCCTTCTTTCGTGCCGTTGATAAATGATGGCGGGGTTTGGTCTGCCAATGTAGACTTTACTGGTTTGGGAGTATTTACTATAGGGGTTCAACCTGTAGTTAATATAACAGAAGAGAATAAAGCAGACTTCTTAGTTTACCCTAACCCTGCAAGTAATAAAATGTCGATTGACTTCTTGGGTTTAACCATTGAGGAAGTGGAGATATATGACAATCAAGGAAAAATGGTTATCGCGCAAAAAACTAAAAACGGGTTTGTTCAAATAGACATCTCTAACTTATCATCAGGTATTTATTCGATTAGTGCGCTAGATAGTGAAGGTTCATTATTCAGTGAGAAACTCGAAGTGATAAAGCAATAAGATTAGATTCCTTGAAATAGCATTAAAAAAAAAGGCGCCTGTGGCGCCTTTTTTTTATTCTTTAGGTACTTTCTTTTGAATGGTTCATCATCCAGCGGCAGTAAACTATCTGTAATCATTATGAATTCTCTAGTCAATTAAGGAACTTCCTTGAAAAGATCTTCTAATTTGTTTTAGGCACAAGTTAAATTGTAGTACAAAAAAAGCGTCTTTCAAAGACGCTTTTAGGCTAGTTGAGCTTAACTATCTCTTAATTTTCTTCTTCTTTTTAGAAGTATCATCCTCATTGGTTAACACTTCGTCTAGAGCTTAATTGCTTTTACTGTCGCTTGGGTCATTTATTAAGCTTTCCAGCATACCTTCTAGTTGTTCGGAGTTCAGCTGCTTGGCTAGAATCTCTTTGTTTTTATCTAAAAGATAAATTTGAGGAGTGCTGGTGATGTTGTACATAGCTCTGAAATTCAAACTATTCAGCGTAGTGGTTCCATCCAGAATCAACTGTCTGGCATTTTCGCTATTATTTATTTCAGGATTGTCACTGATATTTATCCAGTCGAGTTCTTTTTCTTCTACGAATTTAGCCCAGTCCTCATTTTCAAGCTCATTATTTACAGCTACTATTTCTAAGCCTTTTGACTTAAACTGCTTGTAGACTTCTTGGAGTTTAGGCATTTCTTTTTTACAGTGACCGCATCCAGGTTCCCATATAGCTATGACTAAATACTCTGCTTCTATGTCATGCATGTTTATCCATTCTTCTCCGGTAACGTCTGGAAGAATAATATTAGGAGCCACTTCACCACAAAGGGTTTTAGATTTCTTATCCGAGCCTTCTATAATTTTAGCTAATTTTTCTTCGTCTAACCAGTCTGCTTTTCCTGTTTTATAATACTTATTTACTATGGCTACAAAAGCCCTATCCATGCACATAATCTTACTCGTTTCTGTGAGATAAGTAAGCTGGTGAAGCGTATACTTGTACATATCATAATTAGCCGCAACTTTTTCTAGTAATTTCCCTCCTTCTGCTACTATGGTGTCAGGTATTTGAGGTAAAACGGTACTCAGATATTTCTCCAGTACTCTATGAAAAGCCTGCTCTCTCACTAGTCTAGGGTCTGTAAGGTCTACATTATCCCAGTAATGATTTCTGTAATATTTATATCTCCATTGACGTTCGTCTTCGGCAGTTTTAGGAGCGTCAGGAACTGTTATATCCATAGACATATTGATCATCTTACCTACGAGTACATCCTTGTTTTCCTCGATAATTATCTTTTGATAGTTGATTACTTCTTCTGTAAGCTTGCCTATTTCTTCTCTGGCATTCTTTACTTCTTTTTCATTAGACAGAGAGTCCTTAGCTATAATATCCCAAGGACCTCGTTCAGTGTTTTTTTGACCTAAAAACCTTTTGTAATCATAAAAAACTTGGTTGTTTTTAGATTCTATTACATTCATGTTGAAGTCTAAATTCTCTTGGTCTGACTCGAAAAGCAAATTTTCGCTATCAAGCAGAACCTCTAACAGTTTAGGCCCAGGAGTTACTATGGCATATTTACCGCCTAATTCATAAGGCTTTCCTTCGAAGGTGAAATAGCCACCAGGCTTGACCACGGCAGTATCATTGTAGAATAAACTTTTACCGAGGTACTGAGCCAGGTAAACAGAGTCATTTTCATTTAACCCGTTAATTTTTCCTTTAATAGTATGATTCTGTGCCTGCATTCCCATGCTACAGAGTACTAGAATAGCCAATAAATATTTTTTCATTTTATAAAATCTGTCTATTAGACAATTTGAGTTCGAAATTAGTTGTTTTGCTTAACCTTGTTTAACAATCCTAATGCCAAATGTAAAATCTTCCTGCGAATTCTAATCACATAATTTTTTAATAATAAGGTTTTAGGTTTATTTGCGTTGCAACGCATAAATAATATTCAAAATTAGCTATTACCAGTACATTTACATCAAAATTAAAATCAATGGCAAAATATTTCTCTGAATCTGAACTCATCTTAAGGCCAGATAAATCGGTTTATCATTTAGGTGTTAAAGGAGAGGATTTAGCAGATGATATTATTATCGTAGGTGATCCAGATAGAGTATCACTGATAACTTCTAGATTTGATTCCGTTCGTTTTTCCACTGCCTCTAGAGAGTTTTGTATTCAAACAGGAATATATAATTCCAAAGAAATTTCTGTGGTAAGTACAGGTATAGGTGTAGATAATATAGATATCGTAATAAATGAATTGGATGCTGCGGTCAACATAAATCCAATTACTCGTATGGTGAATCCAGTGTTGAGGAAGTTGCGCTTTCTTAGGTTGGGTACCTCTGGGGCTCTAAATCCTAACATCAAGTTACATGATATAGTGTGCTCAGCAGCTGCTATAGGAATGGATGGTGTTCCTCATTTTTATGATTTTGAGTTTTCTCAAGATGAATTAGCCATGGCTGATAGTTTTTCTAAGGATTGTGGATGGCCTGAAAAAGTAGCGTCACCATACGCAGTGATGGCTTCTAAACATCTTCTTGATAAATTTGAAGGAGTCTATAATCACAAAGGGATTACCATAACAGCCAATGGTTTTTACGGGCCACAAAATAGAGAGCTGAGAGGGCGATTAAGAAACCCCGAAATAGAAGAAAACTACAGGGCTTTTTCTTCTCATGGAATGAATGTTACCAACTTCGAAATGGAGACAGCAGGCATCTATGCATTGTCTAAAATGCTTGGACACTCTCATTTAACACTATGTGTCATACTAGCAAATAGAATAAATAAGGAGTTTAGTTCAAATCCTGAAGAAGCAGTTAATGTGTTGATAGATAGGTCTATTAATAGTTTGAGCAGTTAACTGTTAAGAAGTAAAAACTACAGGTAATTCCATAGGAAGATTCGCATATACATTTGGAGTCAACCTTTCTCTACTTGTAAAATATGATCACAAATCAGATAGATGCGCTGATATCTTTAATTGAAGACCCTGATGAAATAATATTCTCTCAGGTGAAATCTGAAATTAAAAATTATGGTGCTGATGTAATCCCTAAGCTCGAAAAGGAGAGGGAGACTTCCAGTTTCGGGCCTTTGTACATAGATAGAATAGAGCAACTGATTCAGTCTATTCAATTAGAATCGATTTCTGTAAAAATGAAGGAGTGGCACTCTTCAGAAGAAAAAGACCTTCTGGAAGGCGCCCTTTTAATTAATCAGTTTCAGTATCCGTCTTCTAACACTGATCTTATTAGAAAAGAGATTACTAGAATAAGGCAAGATGTCTGGCTAGAGTTAAATGATAATCTTACAGGTTTTGAGAAGGTGAGAATCATGAATCACATTCTTTTTAATGTGCATGGTTTTAGCGGAAATAAATCAAACTACACTTCTCCTAATAATTCGTTTTTAGGTGATGTATTAAGTAGTAAAAAAGGCAGCCCTCTTTCACTTGCCATCCTATATCAAGTGCTAGCCAATAGCTTAGATATCCCTATTTATGGAGTTAATCTACCAAACCACTTCATACTATGCTATATGGATGAGCATGGAATAGCTTCTATGCTAGACGAGACAGTGGCGGAGAATGGCATCTTATTTTACATAAACCCTTTCTCAGATGGAACCGTAATCCATAAAAATGAAATAGATGAATTCTTATTTCATTTGAATCTACCCGAAAAGGTTAAGTTCTATAAACCATGTGATAATAGTGATATCATAAACCGTCTAATAAACAACCTCATCTTTGGTTTCCAAGAAAAAGGAGACGAGCTTAAAGTAGAAGGTTTGAGAGAATTGCAGAACGTTTTTGCAAGGATTAAAACGAAGAGCTAAGAAAATATTTTCTTGATGGTGGCTAGAATAATCGAAATGTCATAACCGAAGTTTCTTTTTTCTAGATACACTAAATTAAGTTTTATTTTTTCTGGAAGAATCTCAGTAATGTAAGTATGCTCAGGGTCTGTAGTGTTTTTCAGTAATTCACTTTCCTGAGAATAATTAAGGGAGTCTAGCCCCGTTAATCCAGGTTTTATGGATACTATTTTCTTTTCTTCTGCGGTGTAAAGCTCTACGTATTTTCTAACTTCAGGTCTTGGGCCTACGAAGCTCATTTGGCCTAAAAAAATATTTAATAATTGAGGCAGCTCGTCTAACTTATATTTTCTTAGAAAATTTCCTACACCAGTAATTCTTGGGTCTTTGTCTAAGGTTATCTGAAGCCCTTTTGAGTTTGTTCTCATGGTTCTAAATTTTATTAATTTAAAAGCATGACCTCCTTTACCTATTCTTTCTTGGAAGTAAAAAATGGGAAAACCAGAATTTAGAATAAGAGCTAAACTTAACAGAAGTAAAAAAGGGCTTAGCAAATACATGCCTAATGCACTCATAATTATATCGAAACTACGCTTAAGCATTTGTAATATCTTTAATCACCTGTTTAACAGTCTGCACGATATAGCTTACCTGTTCATTCGTGAGGTCATAAAAAACGGGTAAAGAAATCTCAGTGGAGTAGGAGTTAACGGCGTTTGGGTAATCAGCTATTTGATATCCTTTCTCTTTATAGAAAGTAAAGAAAGGCAAGGGCATAAAGTGAACATTTGTACTAATCTCCTTATCTCTTAATTCATTTATCACGAGATCTCTTTGAGTGTCTGTGAAGCCATCTATTCTTAGTTGGAATAAATGATAGGATGTTTCTTTAGTCTTTGTAATCATAGGAGGCGCTATATACCATGACTCCCCTTTAAAACCTTGATGATATGAATTACAGATGCTTTTTCTTTTCACTAAAGTCTCAGATTCATATCTATCTAGTTCTACTTGGCCTATAGCTCCTTGAAGATCTGTCATATTACATTTATATCCTGCATGAATAATGTCATATTTCCAACTTCCGGAAGTGGTTTTGGATAGAGCATCTTTTGTTTGTCCATGCAGAGAATAAATATTGAGGTCCTTATAAAGTTGGTCACTATCGAAGTTCTCAGGAAGATTGAATCCCAAAGCACCGCCTTCTGCTGTTGTAAGGTTTTTTACCGCATGAAAGCTAAAACAGCTCACATCTGAGTAGACAGCGGCTGGTCTTCCATTTATAGTAGCTCCTAAGCTGTGTGCTGCGTCAGAGAAAAGTAGAATCCTATTCAGTTTAGCCTCGTTATCATTTTTCGGAATAAATAGTGGAGATTTTCTAAGGATGATCTCTTTTATAGCTTCATAATCACAGGGGAAACCACCTATGTCTACAGGCATGATTACTTTGGTTTTTGAGGTAATTTTTTGTTCTAGATCCTCTAAATCAAGATTAAACTTTCCTTTTTCTGAATCTACCAGAACAGGAGTGGCCCCAAGGTGAAATATGATGTTGGCAGATGCGGCATAAGTATAGGCAGGAACGAGCACTTCATCACCCTCTGAAACTCCGTACCATCGTAAAAAAAGTTCTGCAGCATTCGTCCATGAGTTCAGGCAGATAACCCTTGGAACTTGAATGTATTCCGCTATGTTTTTTTCGAATTTTTTGGTGGCTGGGCCAGTAGTTATCCATCCAGATTTAAGCACGTTGGTTACCGCTTCTATGGTCAGGTTATCTATTCGAGGTGGGGAAAAAGGAATCATTATTAAGAATGTGTTTTTAAAAAGGTAAAATTAAGCATTCAATTTCGAGCGGATTCAAATTTACCTTTGTATAAACAGTTTGATCATGTGGCAAGAAATCGATAACAAGTTAGTACGTCAGTTTAAGTTCAAAGATTTTCAGGAAGCATTCACTTTTATGACTAGGGTAGCTTTTATTTCTGAGAAGTCTAACCATCACCCAGAATGGCATAACGTCTATAATGTAGTAACCATTGAATTATGTACACACGATTCGGGAAACAGCGTTACAGAAAAGGATAGAGTGTTAGCAGGAGAGATAAATGGAATACTTGGAGAGGATTCAGAACTTTTCTAAATAAAAAAACCGCCTTAGCCGAAGCTAAGACGGTTTGCACAATCTTTTAAGATTGAAGAAAGCCTATTGAGCTTCCTCTTCTTCCTTTGGTTGTACTTTTGCCTTTATCTTTAATTTTGTATCTCTAGGCTCAGTGTTAGCAGTTAAAGTAACTACTTGAGTAATGTCTTTTCCAGCTTGAGAAGGCTTAGGCTTGAATGTAACCTCTATTTCTCCTGATTCACCTGGCATAATAGGATCTTCTGGTTTCTTAGGGACAGTGCAAGAACAACTTCCTTTTGCTTTTTCGATAACCAGTGGGCTATCTCCAGTATTAGTAATTATGAATGTGAAGGGATTTTGACTTCCATTTTCTACTTCACCGAAATCATGCATTTCTTCATTAACGGTATACGAAGTTACAGGGCCTGTGTATTCAGGAGTAGCATCTTTTCCTCTTTTATCTTCTTTTTTAACCTTAGCTTTTTTAGCGTCAGCTCCAGCAATTTCAGTGCTATCCTCTACTTTTCTAAATTCACCAGTACTTTCCTCACCACATGAAGTAAGAGTAGCTCCTCCAATGAATGCTGTAGCTACAGCGAATATAACAACTTTGAATTTTTCACTCATAATTTAAATTTTCTTTATCGATTAATGATTACAAATTTAATTAAATAAATCACTTACTTGAAATCTTTAAACGCTAGATTTAAACCTTCATAACTACCGTCTTCCAGAGCTTTTATTCCCGCCTGTAATGTTTCGTTTAAATCATTAATTACTTCATAGAAAGCACTGCTTCCATAAAGGCTCCTAGCTATTAAAGCTTTCATTCTAATTTCTAATACTCGTTTTGAGGTATTGAAGCCTTGCTTATCATAGGCTACTTCCTCTACTTCACCAGCTTTTATTAATTCATCCATTAAGTCACCGGTGACGGTAAATTTCTTTTTGAAATCGTTTAGAGATTTGTAATTCTTGTCTAGTTTACTTCTGTTGGCATCCATGTAGTTCAAAACAAAAGTATTTATAATACCACTTCTAACTAATTTCCCGAAGTACTCAGAAGTCTCTGTAGTATCTAAAGCTACAAAAATGTCCGGTAAAATGCCGCCACCACCATAAACAGTTCTTTTAGTGCTGGTGTAGTATTTAAGTGAATCAGGTAAGTCCAAGCTATCCAAGCTAAACATTTCTCCACTCTCATACCTTTCTCGTTTTTCTTCTCTGTATGCCTCTACACCATCATCATAAGATTTTTGAATACATCTTCCAGAAGGAGTGTAGTACTTTTGCATTGTTAATCTTATTTCAGAACCATCAGGTAGAGCTATTGGTCTTTGAACCAGACCTTTTCCGAAAGACCTTCTTCCCACGATCACTCCTCTATCCCAGTCTTGTATAGCTCCCGATACTATTTCACTTGCAGAAGCTGAGCTTTCGTCTATCAGAACTACGAGTCTTCCTTTTTCAAACAGACCTTTATTCTTAGCATATCTATTATCTCTTGGGAATGCCCGACCTTCCGTATAAACTATTAATTTATCGTCTGAAAGAAACTCATCTGCCATCCAGATGGCAGTGTTTAAATAACCACCTCCATTTCCTTGAAGGTCTAAAACTAAATCTTCCATTCCATCTTTTTTAAGTTGGACTAAAGCCATTGTCATTTCTTCTTCAGTATTAGCGCTAAATCGGTTCACCTTAATATAGCCTGTTTTAGAAGCTACCATATAAGCGGCGTCTACAGAATGAATTGGAATTTTATCTCTCGTAATGATGAAATCTAATAATTCTTTAGATTTCCCTCTTTTAACGCCCACAGTAACTATAGTTCCTTTAGGACCTTTCAACTTTTTTACTACATCAGAGTTTTGAATATTAACTCCTGCTACTACCTCACCATCTACAGTAATTATTTTATCATTAGCCATAAGCCCAATCTTTTCAGATGGCCCACCAGAAATAGTTTGTACTACGAATATGGTGTCTTTTAACACATTGAATTGAATTCCGATTCCATCAAAATTTCCTTTTAGCGGTTCACTTGCTTTCTTTACCTCATCAGCAGGGATATAGCTTGTGTGAGGATCCAGTTCTTCTAGCATCTTGACTATCGCTATCTCTACCAGTTCTTCGGCGTCTACGCTATCTACATAAAGGTTGTTTACATAATATAGAAGCTTGTTGAATTTTTCGGTAGTAGTTTTTTCATTTAACACTTGAGAATGACCAATCCCGAAAATGAAGATAAGAGATAATGTACCGACTATTTTTTTCATTGTATATGTTTTCTAATGACTTAAAACTGCTGTATGATTAATGATACTATTTTTATGCTGAAAAGGTTGACTTTTTTTTGTTAAAAGTTTAATTCCACTGAAGCATAGGCTCAAACTTATGTTAAATCTATTAGCTAATTGGTGGTCTAAAATCTTCATTTAAATATTCGATTGTTAACAGGTTGATCGGTCAGCTATCATTAATTTAGTGTCGCTATGATTGAATCCATTATTGCCTTTTTTTACTGTTCCTTTCTCTGTCATTTTTAAGTCTTATTTCGCGTTGCAATGCTCAAGAATTGACTCCTAAATCATTAGGTCTAACAACGAAATCGCAGCAGTTCCATTTACACATGAAATTGTTAAACGCGCAAGATGATTCAATATTTCTTTCCAAAGGTGTTTATCCTTTAGGCAGGATAAAGACGTTAAATATAAATACGGTTGGTTTCAGCTCTAGTAGTTCTATTGAAAGTGGAATACCATCCCAGGAGAATTGGAATTACTCAGCCTCTTATAACGATGCTTCTACTATGAATCTGTATTTCTCAGATATGCACCTAGATTATGGTGATGTCATTTACATTTATTCTCAAGTTTATACTGAATGAGGAACGATGAGAGTAACGAAGGAATATTTGGGGGTAAAAGTACCTTTGCAACACCTGGTGTGAAATTAAAGACATTCAGGTTGAGTTAATTAGCGATGAAGTAAGCGCTTCTGAAACCACCAAATTTAAGATTACTGGATTAAGAATTATTTATGACCATTTCACCATCCCGAAAATCAGTATCTCTCGAAACGCTAAGTTCTGGAGTCTGTTTTGTATAACAAAACACTGAGGAATCGTCAAAAAAACATAGGGGTTTTGGTGATTTATTAATGCTGACTTTTTTAGTGAAACTTTGATAGGCTTGATTTTTTTGTATTTAACGACTCAGGAGAATTGTTCATTTGCTCTGAACTATCAAGGGGGTAGACTATGCCCCTTGTTTAATTCCAGGGTGTTATGTGAGTTTAAACAATGGAGTTGTTTAAATGTTAAGGTAGATCACCTTATAAGCCTTAATTTTTGAACACTTAACTTGGTCTTTAAATTCCCAAAGAGAACGGTAACTTCTGTCCCGTCTTTCTCTATAACATCACCCACCATTTTAGCACCGATCAGTCTAACCTTAGAGCCGATTTTTATTTTTTTCTGATCGTCATTTTGTCGAACTATGTTCTTCTTCGCGTCAGCTTTAGTTTGAGATTTAATTTTAAGAGCTGTTTGACTTTGAAGTTGAATGATTTTCGTTTTTTCTACTGCTAAATATTTTCTAATATCAGCCAGTAATTCTTTGTTCTTAGATCTTGTGTCAAATTTCTCAATGAAGCTACTCACTTTTTTTCCTCGGGTTATGAATTGATTATTCTCCTCGGCTAAATTTCTTTGTGTAGCAATTTTTTGATCAAGAGCATCTTTCTTATCAATGAATTTTCTCTCCGCTTTTTGCGCATTTGCAGCGCTTTCAATTGACTTTTTATTTATGATTTCTAGCTGAGACTTTTCTTTTTGCAATGCAGATAGAAGTTTATCCATATCTACCTTTTTAGAATCCAACTTAGCTTTAGCTTTAGCTATGAGCTCCAAAGGAATCCCATTCTTCTCAGCTACCTCAAAGGTGAATGAGCTGCCCGGCATTCCTACAGATAATTTAAAGGTAGGTTCTAGGGTTTCTTGATTAAAAAGCATGCAGCAGTTTACTGCATTCTGAAGCTTATCTGCTTTTAGCTTTATGTTGGAGTAATGAGTGGTGATTACACCAAACGCCTTCTTGTTATACAACTCCTCGAAGAAAACCTCAGCCATAGCTCCACCTAGTTCAGGGTCTGAGCCAGTTCCGAATTCATCTAGTAGTACCATTGTTTTCTTATTGCTACGCTCTAGAAATTCCTTCATCCTTTTTAGGCGGTAGCTATAGGTGGAAAGTTGGTTCTCTATAGATTGGTTGTCTCCTATGTCTGTGAGTATATTATGAAACACGCCTATCTTGCTATTGGCGTCTGCAGGGATTAAAAGACCACTCTGAAACATAAGCTGAAGGAGCCCTACTGTCTTTAAGGTAATACTTTTTCCACCAGCATTTGGACCAGAAATAACCATCATCCTATTGAACTTGTCTAATAGAATGCTCTGGGGCATGGTGGGCTTTCTATTAAGGTCATTGGTGACTAATAGAATAGGGTGGTAGGCATTGATTAACTCTATTTCAGAGTTTTCTGATAATTTTGGTAAGTTAGCCCTAAGCTGAATGGCTAGTTTGGACTTCGCATTGATGAAATCCAGTTCGGTGATGAACCGCTGATATTCTTGTAGTAAAGGAAGATGTTCTCTTACGGCATAGGTCAGCTCCCTAAGTATTTTAAAAATCTCTTGGCGCTCATCATCTCTAAGCATTTCATACTCATGGTTCAGGGGGATGTTTAAAGAGGGCTCAATGTAGGTTACATTTCCAGCCTTGCTATTTCCAAGAGCATTTCCACTCACGCTTCGCTTGTATGAGCTTATGACAGAGAGGACTCTTTTTCCATGAAGGAATGTCTCATTATTATCAGCGAGAATTCCTTTTTTCTGAAGAGACTTTAGATGTTTATCGAAGTTGAGGTTAATTCTATTTCTGGTGGCTTTCTTGTCTTGACGAATTTTAAACAATTCGGGTGAAGCGTCATCTTTGACTTTCCCCTTAGCATCGAATACCTTATTTATAGCTTTAACTAAATCATCTGTATGATATAGGTCAGCAGTAAGTTCTTTAAGAAACTGAAATCTAGATTTCTTATCTGAAAAAAAGAATAATATTCTATTTGTAAGTTCAGACAAGAGCTTAATCTTAAAGAAGCTCTCTTCTGGAAGAACATTGTGTCTGTTTTCTAGAGTTTCTAGCTCATCTTCTATTTCTTCAAAATCTAATGCTGGAAAAGGAAGTCCTTCTACTCTAATCGATTTTAAGTCGTTTAGGCGTTTTAATTCTAACTCTAAAGTGTCAAAACTAGTTATTGGAGTTAAATCCACCATCCTGAGTTTAGCTGTGTCAGAAATACAGTTGTCGTGAAGCATTAGTCTGATTAAATCAAACTCTAAGTCTTTAATTGTTTGTTCAGGAATATAACTCAACAGATTTTGGCTTTTAGCTACAAAACTAATTCAGAACCCTCATTAAACCCTTCACAAAAGAAACTTATGCCATTTGTAGCCGTATAATCAGGGTAGAATTATAAATAAATTATTATGCTTCGAATATTATGTTTACTATTTATGTCGTTAATTGCTTGTTTTACAGCCAATTCTCAATCAGATTCTCTCCAGTTAGAGGAAGAGGAAATCATTAATCCAGCTCCCAATAAACTGAGACCTATGGTCGGTTTAGGAATTGGAACCTTTACTTTTTATGGAGACAAAGGGAGTAAAACGGGTGCGAACAATCCATTTAACTCCAGCTTAGCCTTAAGTTTGGGTGTGCAGGTGCCTGTCAACTACTTTTTGGATTTATCATTTTCAGCAGTCCTTAGTACTGTTACTGTTAACAATCCAGGATTAGATATGCTAAATAATTTTCAGAGTGAGATCACTGGAGGAACAGCCCTTTTGACTTATAACTTTGAAAACTTTTTACCGAAATCAGCTTATGTCCAGCCGTATATAGGAACTGGGATATCAAGTTTCGAATTCTTGTCTAAAGCTGATTTGTTCGATGCTCAAGGGAATGAATACAATCTATGGTCAGACGGAAGTCTAATGAGTCTTCCTGAATCAGCTCCCAATGTTTCTGACGCTGTAATGGTGAAAAGAGACTATGTATATGAAACTGACTTAAGAGGATTAAATAAAGGTGAGGATAGCACATACCCAGACAGAACTATAAGTATCCCTTTATCTGCAGGAGTGAATTTCAAATTCAGTAAACATTTAAAAGGACAGCTAGGAACCACATTGTTCTTTAACATGAATGATTTAGCAGATAACGTGAATGATTCGGGATCGTCAAGTGATGGGAAGAAAGATAAATTTTTACATTCCTCTCTTGCTCTGAGTTACGATTTACATATTCCTACTAGGAAGAAACGAAACTTTGATGTTGAGTTTGATGAAAACGGAGAGGAATTTCTTTCCTATGAGTTCTGGGATTCAGATAAAGATGGAGTTGCTGATTTAGATGATGATTGTTTAGGACATCCAGCAGGAATAAATGTAGATGAAAGAGGATGCCCATTAGATTTTGATAATGATGGCGTAGCAGATTACAAAGATGATGAGCCCGCTACTGAAAACGGATGGTTAGTAGATGAGTATGGCGTAGCTATAGAAGATGAAATATTCTTCGACCAGTATATGGCGTGGATGGACTCTTTAGGAACAGGTGAGTTTGATGAATTATACAGTAGAGTAGAAGGAGAGAAAAGTAAACAAAACTTTACCGTCTTAATCTTACCAGACAAGAGAGGAATGAAACTGTCTGAGATTAACTTTATTTTGGCACAGGAAAACGTAAGAGCTGTTAATGAAAATGGGAAAGACGGATTTTTAATAGGGGATTTCGAAACCCTGCCTGAAGCTGTAAATAAGAAGATAACGCTCGAGGCTAAAGGTTTAATAAGCTCTGTGCAGAGAGAAATAAACGGAGACAGAGTAGATATAAATAATGATATTGATGCTATGGTCGAAGTAATGGAAGAGAGAAGTAGAACTATAGGTGATTATGAAGGATCAGATAACATAGTATATAGAGTTCAAGTAGGAGCATATAAATATGAATTATCAGAGGATATATTTACTGGTTTGGATGATTTATTAGTGCTCTTTGGAGAGGATGGTCTTACTAGGTATATGACAGATTCTTTCAATAATACTGAGGATGCTGATCAAAGAAAACAAGAGCTTTTAGCTACAGGTTTTGAAGATGCATTTATGACAGCTTATAGTAATGGGAGCAGAATAGAACTGCCAAGTACTGGGAATGGTGTTATGCCTAAAGAAGAAATCCTACTTATGATGACTAAAATAATTCTAGTCAACCTAAATTAAGACCCAAAGGAAATTAGTAGAGTACGTAAAAAAAACTCCAAGCGAAAGACTTGAGAGATAATACTGATGAAAGGAAGACTATAAGTCTTCCTTTTTTTGTTTAATAGCCGCAATTACTCTCATTCCATCGATAGCAGCAGACATAATTCCTCCAGCATATCCAGCTCCCTCAGCACAGGGATATAGGTTTTTAACTTCTTCGTGCTCTAAGGTTGGCGTTCTAGGGATTCTCACAGGAGAAGAAGTTCTACTTTCAGGAGCTACTATTAAAGCTTCGTTAGTTAAGAATCCATTTAATTTTTTGCCAAATTCCATAAACCCTTTTTGAAGTCTATGCGCGATCTGTTTAGGCAATAGTTCATCTATTCTAGCTGGTTTTACCCCGGGGATATAAGAACATTTAGGCAGGTCTTTACTGTCCTTTCCGTGTATGAAATCAAGTAATCTTTGAGCAGGAAGTGCTTGAGTTTTACCTCCTGCTTCCCAACACGTTTTTTCTACTTCTTCCTGAAACTTCAGTCCACGCAGAGGACCGAAAGAAGCATAGGCATCTGTAAGCTCATCATCTACCTCTACCACCATTCCAGAGTTTGCGTAAGGATTGTTCCTTTTACTGGGACTCCAGCCATTACTAACCACAGATCCAGGTTCTGTAGCACACGGAGCTATAATTCCACCTGGACACATGCAGAAACTGTAAACTCCTTTGCCATCTACTTGATGAACTAAGCTGTATGAAGCTTGAGGTAAATACTCCGAAGAACGTTCGCCATGATATTGAATACTATTAATGAGTTCCTGCGGGTGTTCTATTCGAACCCCTAAAGAAAAAGGTTTGTACTCGATTTTAATTTCTTTTCGGTGAAGTAGTTCGAAAATATCTCGGGCTGAATGTCCAGTGGCTAGAACTACTTCATTCACCTCTATTTTTTTAGAGTTATTAATTTCTAAGCGTTGCAATACACCCTTATCCATCTCCAAATCAGTCAATTTATGTTCGAAATTGAATTCTCCTCCATAGTTCAAGATAGTTTCTCGAATAGCAGTAATAATACTAGGAAGTTTATTGGTCCCAATGTGTGGATGGGCATCGACCATTATTTCGGGGTCTGCGCCATGTTGAACTAATATGCTGAGAACTTTATTCACGTCTCCCCTTTTAGTAGAGCGTGTATAAAGCTTTCCATCCGAGTATGTGCCAGCACCACCTTCACCAAAACAATAATTGGATTCAGGGTTCAATACATGCTCTTTGTTCAGCTTAGCTAAGTCTCTTCTTCTAGACTTAACATCTTTTCCTCTCTCAAAAACGATAGGTTTTAGCCCGTGTTCTATACAAGCTAAAGCTGCAAACATTCCAGCCGGACCAGCTCCGATTATGTGAACAGCCTCCGCATTAGCTACGTTTTTAAAAACAATATCCTGTAAAGGACTAACGATTTCTTCTCCTTTTTCGAAGAGCGCCACGGCTAATTGAATTTTAACCGGTCTTTTTCTGGCATCGACAGAACGTTTTTTAATATACCAATCCTTTACATCGTTTTCATACAGGCCGCTTTTAGAAAGAGCTAGATGAAAAATGTATTCTTCTTCGAATGATTTTTCAGGTGGTACGGATACTTGAATAATTTTTGGCATATATAAGTTCAAAAATACAGTTTGAAAGGTTCTCTATGAGAAAACCGAATCACTACTTTTGACCACTACCCACAACCATGGTAAATATGCGTTACAATAGAAGAGGATTTGAGAATGAGGAGCTTCAGGAGATTTATAAAGCTTTACTAAAGCCGAGACTAATTGAAGATAAGATGCTGAGTCAGTTAAGACAAGGTAAAATTTCTAAATGGTTCTCTGGAATAGGCCAAGAAGCTATTTCTGTAGGATTAACTTTGGCATTAGATGAGGATGAATTTATTCTTCCAATGCATAGAAATTTAGGCGTGTTTACAACACGTGAAATCCCATTGCAACGCCTTTTTAGTCAATTTCAAGGAAAAGCAAATGGTTTTACTAAAGGTAGAGATAGATCTTTTCATTTTGGGTCTATAGAACATCATATAGTAGGTATGATATCTCACCTAGGGCCTCAGATGGGTATAGCTGATGGTATAGCGTTAGCTCATAAATTAAAGAAAAATAAAAAAGCCACTCTTGTAATTACGGGAGATGGGGGTGCTTCTGAGGGTGATTTTCACGAATCTGTTAATGTAGCAGCAGTATGGGATTTACCTGTTGTCATTTGTGTGGAAAATAATCAATGGGGTCTTTCCACGCCTTCATCAGAGCAGTTCAAATGTGAATCATTTGCAGACAAGGCCATAGGCTATGGAATTCCACCTGAAAATACATTTTCTATAGATGGAAACAATATCATAGAGGTGTTGAATACCGTTAAAAAAGCAGCTAAAATATGTCGAAGAGGAAACGGGCCAGTGTTAGTAGAGTTTAATACTTTTAGAATAAAAGGTCATGAAGAGGCAAGTGGGACTAAGTATTATCCAGAGGGACTGATTAAAAAATGGGAGAAGTATGACCCAGTAGACTGCTTTGAGGCTTATCTGCTTCAAAACAGGATAATAAATAAAGAGCAGAACGAATCGTATAAAGAGAAAATTAAAGAGGAAATAAACACAAATTTAAAAAGGGCATTAGCTGAGCCAGCTATAAATGTGAATCTAGATGAAGAATTAGGCGATGTGTTCGTCCCTTTTAATGAAGAGGTATTAGAGCCAGGGGATAATAAATCAGAAATGAGGTTTATAGATGCCATTACAGATGGATTAAAAGAGTCTATGAAAAAGCATGATAATCTAGTTCTTATGGGACAAGATATAGCGGAGTATGGTGGTGTGTTCAAGGTAACTGATGGGTTCGTAGACTTGTTTGGTAAGGAAAGAGTGAGGAATACTCCATTATGTGAGTCAGCCATCGTAGGGTCTGCGCTTGGACTATCTATAAATGGAATGAAAGGCATGATGGAAATGCAGTTTGCAGATTTTGCTACTTGTGGTTTTAACCAAATAGTAAATAATCTAGCGAAACTAAATTACAGATGGGGAGAAAATGCTGATGTAGTAATAAGGATGCCTACAGGTGGAGGAATGGCAGCAGGTCCGTTTCACAGTCAGTCCAATGAAGCTTGGTTCTTTCATGTGGCTGGGTTAAAAATTGCTTATCCTGCATTTCCTGAAGATGCTAAAGGAATGCTAATTAGGTCTTTTGAAGATCCTAATCCTGTGTTGTTTTTTGAGCATAAAGGATTGTACAGGAGTATTTCAGCAGAAGTAGCTGAGGGATATTATTCTATTCCATTTGGTAAGGCCAATGTGGTTAAAAAGGGTGAAAGCCTTTCTGTAATTACTTATGGTATGGGAGTGCATTGGGCTTTAGATTATGCTGAAAAAAATCCTGATCAGAATATCGAAATTGTGGATTTAAGAAGCTTAGCGCCTTTAGACACAGAAACTATTTACGAATCAGTTAGAAAAACAAATAGAGTTCTAATTCTCCATGAAGACAATCTTACTGGAGGGATAGGAGGAGAGCTTCTTTCTTTAATACAAGAAAACTGTTTTGAATATCTAGATGCTCCAATAGTGAGATGCGCTAGTTTGGATACTCCAGTGCCTTTTGATGCAGCCAAAGAAAACCAATTTATGGCTAAAAGCAGGCTTCAGGTCTCTATAGAAAAGGTGCTGAATTATTAGTGTTTGCTTGGGTTTGCGTAGTGAGTTATAAACAAGAGTTTGGATAATATGCATTAATTGCATAATTTACACATTGGTTAATCAAATAGTGTAAACCAGCCCTTACCTTAATTTCAATGCTCGAGAAAATTCAACTAGTTAGAAATGCTATTGATAACATTATGAATGATGTTATGGAGAAAGCATTTCATCATTCAGTAAATTACCCTCAAGATTCAGATTATCTGAATAAGATGATTAGGGACATTCGATCGGATAATGAGACTTTTGTAAACCAGCTGCATTCGCTTAAAGGCTCTAACGATGAGGTATCTGCCAAAGAAGAGCTAAATGCTTTAACTAAAGTATTGAAGAATAAAAGTCTAGTATACCTTTCAGCGCTCCAGAAACTAAAAGAAAAAGATTCGAATAAGGCCTAACTAGATTCTTCTGAGACCTTCTTTTACCTGCTTAATTTGGGCAGTCATCATTCCTCTCTTGTCAAGTTTTTTAACTTCTGATAATAGATTCGTAGCTTCTCTTTTCTTCCTCTTGCTAATTGCGATTACTGCTAATTGAAGCTTAGCTGTAGCCTTGTCTAAATCAAGTCTTAGCCCGTTAGAAAGAGATTTTTTAAACATCACTTCAGCTTTAGTCAAGCTTCCTTGTCCACCACCTTGAACTGATGTTAGGCCCTGTAAATAATAAAAGTAACCCCTAGACTTAGGGAATAATTTATCTGGATTTACACGATTAATCCAAGTTAAACAACTTTCCATTTTACCTCTTCTAAGTGAAATGAAGGCTATAATTAGTCTTATGCTTCGTGTAACTAAGAAACCAGCTAATCCCGCCAGTAAAAGAAGCATGATTCCAAAGCCAATATTTACTTGAGCAAAACTATATATACTCCAAGCTAAGATCGCAGCTACTATTATTCCCTTGATTATTCTAGTATCCATATTTTTTTTAATTTACAAGCGCAAAGCTAAATATTAAAGCCTTTCGTTATGCTGAATTTATAAACACTAATTTTTACTAATTGACATCAAAAAAGGAACACTATCTATACCTAAATAGTAGTAATTTTGTGGTGATTATTAATCATACGGTATGAACTGGAAAAAGATGGAGTCTTTGGCTGATTTAAGCGAAGCGATAGAAGAAAGTAGAGATAAAAAAGTCGTAATTTTTAAGCACAGTACCAGATGCTCTGTGAGCATGATGGCTAAAAAGAGTTTAGAGATGTCATGGGATATTTCTTCTGATGAGGTTCAGCCGTACTTTTTGGACCTAATTAAACATAGAGATGTTTCTAATGAAATAGCAGAAAAGCTTGAAGTAATTCATCAATCTCCTCAGCTAATAGGTGTAAATAATGAAGAGGTGTTTTATCATGCTAGTCATAGTGTGATCTCGGTTGAGAGTTTAAAAAGCGCTTTATAGAAAAGATATAAATGTCAGAAGGAAAAATATTCAAGTTCAGGATTATCCTCGATACTGAAGAGGACATAATAAGAGATATAGAAATTCAAGATGATTGTTCTTTTGTAAATCTTCATGAATGTATTCAGCAAAGCTTTGGTTTTTCTGGAGTAGAAATGGCATCTTTTTATAGAAGTGATGAGTTTTGGGAAAAGGGAGAGGAGCTTCCTTTGGTAGATATGGGAGGGGCTGAGAATGAGGCTCCGGGATTAGCCATGAATGACCTCGTGCTTAAAGAGCACATCAAAGTTAAGCATGAGCGTTTTTTATACGTGTATGACTTTCTTAGAATGTGGTGTTTTTATGTAGAGGTTATTGAACTTTCAGAAGCCAAACCGGAATTAGATTATCCTTTATTGTCTTTTGAGTTGGGTAAGGCTCCATCTGAAGATTCTAAAGAAGTCGATTTATTCGATGATATAGATCTTGGTGATTTGTCAGGAGACTCGAAAGCAGAAAAAACGGGTGACCCAGAGATAGACGCTTACTTAGATGAAATGGATGGTGATGATGATTACGAGGATTTGGGTATGGAAAATCTAGATGATTATCAGGATCTGTTTTAAATGGGATCTAAAAAAACAGTGATATTTATAGTAGGTCCTACTGCAGTGGGGAAAACCTCTATAGCCATTGAGTTAGCCAAAGAGTTGGGTTGTGAAATTGTTTCTGCGGATTCGCGCCAATTCTATAAAGACATTTCTATTGGTACAGCCAAACCTTCTTCAGATGAGTTAGCTCAGGCTAAACATCACTTCATTGACTTCCTTCCTCTCCAAGAGTTATATAGCGCAGGAGATTTCGAGAGAGATGCTTTGAGTTTCTTAGAGACTTACTTTCAGAATAATAATGTTTGTATTTGTACAGGTGGCTCAGGTTTATATGTGAGTGCTCTGTTATACGGTTTAGATGATTTACCGTTTTCTGAAAGTGTAAGAGCTGAACTCAATGAATTACACGTGAGTGACGGCATAGAGACCCTTCAAAAAGAACTAAAAGAAATAGATCCAGAGCATTATGCTGCCATGGATATTCATAACACGCAGCGTTTAATTAGAGCCCTTGAAGTTTGCAGAATTTCTGGCGAGAAATATTCTAAACTCAGAACGTCTTCAAAAAAAGAAAGGCCTTTCCAAAGTATCGTTATTGGTCTCAATAGAGATAGAGAAGAGCTTTATGATAGAATAAACAGAAGAGTTGATATTATGTTAGATGAGGGCTTATTAGATGAGGTTAAGTCAGTAATGCCTATGAAACATCTGAACTCATTGCAGACAGTTGGTTACAGGGAGTTTTTTGCCAGTTACAGCGGAGAGTATGACATGGAAGAGGCTGTAAGGTTGATGAAAAGAAATTCAAGAAGGTTCGCTAAAAGACAAGTTACCTGGTTCAAACGATATAAAGAAATAGAGTGGTTTAATCCTCAGGATTTTAATGCTATAGTCACTCATACAAAAGACTTACTAGCGAAATAACTCACTTACTTCTTTTCCTACTAAAGTGCCTATGGCTATTCCCATTCCTCCGAGCCTTACACCTGTTACAGTCGTTTCGTCTAATCTTTTTATAAGAACTTTTTTAGAATGACCTACTCCCATAATCCCGGTCCATTCCTGAGAAACGGACTCTTTCTCAACTTGGAAATGATTTTTCAAATACTCTAATAGATAGTCCTTTAGCTGTTCATTTACTTCAAACTCCGAAGTTGATTCTGTGTTCATGAATTTATTTCTGCCTCCACCTATAAGAATTCTGTCATCTATTTTCCTGAAGTAGATGTATCCTTTGTCGTGATGATAAGTAGAGGGTAGGTCTATATTAGGAAGTTTATCCGTTAGAAGCACTAAGTTTCTAGCAGGCATAACGTTGAGTTTAGGAATCATAGAATTAGTGAGACCATTTGTACAAACGGCTATTTGGTTCGAGTGAATAAGATGATTCCCAAATAAGACATTCTTAGACCCTTCTTGAATCTTGGCTTCTGCGCCACAGTAAATTTCAATATTATTTTCTTGACATAATTTTTTCCATGCCTGTATCATTTTCCCAGGATTAAGTTTTCCCTCTAAAGAATTAGATATCGCATTGTCATATCCAGTTAAACAGTCTGGAACATCGGTGATTTTGTAGGTGAAATCCTCTCCAGTAATACTTTTCAGTGAATTATTTAGGTCTTCTAAGTAGTTACACACGGTTTTGAATTCGTTTTTCTGAGAAAAATCAAAAAGTTCAGTTCCGCCACATGAGAAGTAATCAAGGTTGGTCTCACCTAAAGTTTTTCTCAATAAAAGCAGCCCTTTATATCTTTTTTCTGCCAAGGTTAAAACCTCATTCATACTCATCCCAGAAGCGAGGTCATCTACTAATTCTCCAGCACTTCCGAAACACGCGAAACCCGCATTCCTTGTGCTAGCAGCAGTGCTAATTGAAAATTTTTCTAAAATCACTATTTTCCATTCGGGGTGTAGAAGTCGTGTGTGATAAGCAGTCGATAGTCCTGTAATCCCACCGCCTATGATTGTTAAATCCGCTTTGTCGGTAATAAACTGCCTTTCCCAATAACTAAAATTCATATTTTTACGTTATAATTCTACCAAGTTTTGGTAGAAATTTGTTACAAAACAAATATGCAAGGTAAACTCGAAATAAAATTTCTTTTAACAGGTATATTTCTTTTTCTAGGAATAATTTCTTGGTCACAAGAAGATATCCATATCTATGGTGCAGTTAAAGAAATGGAGACGAATCATAAATTAGAATCTGTTCTGGTTCAGGTAACGCAGGACGGTAAAACGTTCGACTCGTATACCACCTCTGGTAGTTCTAAATTTGAATTTGACTTACCGTTAGGTCATTTGTATGAAATTAATTTTTCAAAATCTGATTATGTTGGGAAGAAAATTCAAATTAACACGAAGTATATTCCAGAAGAAGACCAAGAGGGAGGTTTTAAACTAGACTTGGATATGTCTCTTTTTGCATATATAGAAGGATTTAATGAAGCCATATTAGATGAGCCAATTGGTATTGCTGCATACGATGCTGAAAGAAATTCTATTGAGTTTGATTTCGATTATACAAGGCAGATCATGAATAAGGTGGACGCTGAAAATATCAGGCTTCAAAACTTAAGCGAGGCAGAAAAAGAGAAAAGGAATAGGTTTGATGACCTAATGATTCAGGGAAGTGATGACCTAACCAAGGAGAAGTATGCCCAGGCCATAGGTAATTATACAGCAGCCTTGAATTTATTCCCAGATGAGGTTGAAGCTCAGGAGAAATTAGAAGAGGCTCAGGGATTACTGGCGTTGCAAAATAAAGATGTAGAGTTAGAAGCACAATATCAAGCGGCCATTAAAGATGGAAACGATTTGATTAACTCTAGGGATTATGAAGCATCTATGACTAAATTTCTAGAGGCTAAATCATTAAAGCCAGGAGAAAGAGAGCCTAAAGATAAAATACGTGAGTTAGAAGGATTAATAGCTGAAGCAGAGAATAAAAAGAAGTTCGATGAATTCATGGTTGCTGGAGATAATGCGATGAGCTCAGAGGAATACCAGTCTGCTGTCGATAACTTCAAATTAGCTCGAGAGATCATTTTTGATGATAAGGAAATGAAAAAGAAGCTAGCAGAAGCTCAAGAAAAATTAGATGCGCTTCTTTCTGCAGAAGATGCAGAAGAAGCTCAGCAGAAAAGATATGATGACATAATAGCCAAAGCAGGGGTTTCTTTTTCAGGTGAAGATTATGACTTATGTATAAGTCAATATAATCAAGCGTTAGAAATTTTTCCATCAGAAGAATATCCTGTTGAACAAATTAAGTTAGCTCAAAAGAGAATAGAGGAGCTTGAACAAGAAAAATTAAAGAATGCAGAGGTGAATGCAGGTAATGAGTTAGATGCCGAATACCAAAACTTCATAGATAAAGGGAACGACTTGTTTACATCAAAAGAACTTTTGGCAGCTAAAGAAGCTTATGAAAGTGCTCTGGGTGTTAAACCAAATGAAAAGTATCCGAATCAAAGAATAAAAAGGATTGACGAGTTGTTAGCTGATTTAGAAACGGAAGCTAAGGAGGCCCTGGCAAATGCTGATGCAGATACTAAAGAGGAGGAGAGGATAGCAGAGCTTGAAAGACAAAAACAATTAAAACAGGCTACTGCTGAAGAAGAAAAAAGGAAATTGGAAGAGGAATTGGCTGATAAAGAGAGATTCCTGGCAGAAGAAAGAAGAAAAAAGGAAGAGGTAGATGACGCCAGAAGAAATTTATCAAGTAACATAGATACCGAAGCAGAAAGACAAGCAGAAGAGTTTTATAAGCAAGAAAAACTAGATGCTGTCAAAGAAAAAAATTCTGTAACTCAACAACAGAAAGATGCCTACACAGCTTGGCTAAAAGATAAAGGAGACAGCGCACAAGACATAGCTAAAGACGCTTCGGCAGACATAGAAGCTTCAAAAAACAGCATAAAAAGAATGTATGCTGATAATGAAAATGATCACAAGGATAAAAGAGAAAACTTTGACTCAGGAGAAAAGGACAATAATAGAAAGATCCAAGAGTCAGAAAATATAGCTCAAGACCGCAGGATAAACGCTTCATTTGAGCTGGAAGGAGTTAAGAGCGATAATGCTTCTGATGCTAATGAGAAGAATCGACAGGCTGTTCTAGCGAATAAAGAAAAAGTGGATGATTCAAAAAAAGAACTAATAAAAGCAGAAAACAGGTACGAAGAAAAAGGGCTAGTTTTAAGGAAAGACAAGCAATACGCAATAGATAGAGCAAAGGAGAGATTGGGGGGGAGCGATTACGGTGGAGGAAACCTAAGGCAAGAAGCTGAAAAAGAGAACAATGAAGTTAAAGCAGATAGAGCCAAATTCGTAAAAGAGAACACCTATTTACAAGATGAAAGAATAATGGTCAACTCTGAGAAAATTGATGATCAAAAGAGAGCTGAAGCAGATAAGAGAAGTAAGACAGAAGATTCTAGAAAAGGGAATGAAGATGAAGTAAATGTAGTGAAAGAGGATATTGAATTATTTCAGGATTCTAAGCAAGGAAATGCAGCATTGCAACGCAGAATAGATAGAGAAGCTATTTTTAATGTAAACGTTGGTCAAGAAAAAGAGTACGATGATTATAACTCCGTTCAAGGGACAGAAGATTTAGCTGAGGGAGTAACTGAGAGAAGTTTCGAAATAAATCAAGGGAGAAAGCTTGTAATCGAAAGAACAGTGAAACTTGGTAATAAGATAGAGACGTACTCCAAGGTTATAGATAAGAATAATACGTATTACTTCAAAAACAATAAGAGCATAACAAAAAGCACATGGAATAGAGAAACACTTTCTCTAGCCGACTAAGGCTTTGAGTGTTATTTGAATTTCTTGACTCCAGAATTCATAAGTTCCAGCAGTAGTTTAGCATCCTTATCTTCTAATTGCATCCCTATTAAAATGTGCCTTTTAGCAGAGTTAAATCCGATTTTTTCGGCTCCCATACTCCAGAAGTAGCTTTCATAGCTCTTCTTAAAAGATTTCTCGCCATATTTCACTAATCCTAAATTAGAAATGCTATTTATTTCTATTTTTTTCACTTTGCCAATTCCAGCGTATGATTTTTTGTAGTTGAGTACATCTTTTTGAATAACGATATCCTCACTTCCTGATAACCTCCAAATTAAAATCTGCATGGCTTTAAAAAGTAGATAGAGCCAAAAACCTAAAAATGCGATTATAAATAGCTTTTGTTTTTCATCTTCAGAAATGAAATATTGGGAAACGAAGAAGAAGCCACAAATCACCCAAACAGCCACCCATGCAAATATCAGCCCTTCTTGCCAAGGCTTAACTCGCTGATTTATGGAAATAGAGATTTGATTGGAATCTCTGTTGAATTTAATTCTCTTTCCTATAATCTTACTTTCAGACATTTCTATAATGATTAACACTCACAAAATTAACCAAGTATTGTAGGCTAAAATGGTTTTATTTTGTATTTCTTAAAATCAAAAGCGAATGCAACGGATAATTTTAATTAGTGCTTTAGCTATCATAAGTTTCAGCCTTAATGGGCAGTTAGTTATAAACGAAGTCATGGCCAGAAACGATAGTTTTTTAGCTGATGAGTTTGGTGAATATGATGATTGGATAGAAATTTACAACTCTTCTGACGAGGCCATAAATATAGCGGGTGGTTACTTTACAGATGATTTATCTAATACGACTTTACATCTAATAGAGTCTGGTGATGCAGACTTAACAACTATCCCTGCCTATGGATATAGAGTGTTTTGGGCAGACGGTACTCCAGAGCAAGGAGTTAACCATTTGGGCTTTTCGCTTAGTGCAGGAGGAGAGTCTATCGCTCTGGTTTTGTCAGACGGTGAGTTTATAGCCGATGCAATGCAATTTGGAGATCAAGAAAATGATATTTCTTACGGAAGAGAAACAGACGGATCTATTCAGCTTCAGTTCTTTTCAGTTCCTACGCCTAATGCGGCTAATCAGGTTATAACCCCAGAGCTACAAGAAATTCATATCAATGAAATACAACCCTTAAATGCAACTACTATAGCAGATGAGAGCGGAGTGTATGAGCCTTGGTTAGAGCTATACAATCCAAATGCGTATCAAGTGAATTTGGCAGGATATATCATAGACTTTAATGATGGAGAAACTCAGTTTGTTATAGGGAACACAAACCCTAATGCCTCAGTTATAGAAAGTGATAATCATAAGCTGTTTTGGTGTGATAATCAAGGTTTGGAGGGTTTACTACATACTAATTTTGAGCTGTCTGCTTCAGGGTCTATTAAGCTGTACTTTATAGATGGAGTGACTCTAGTCGATGAGTTAATATACTCAACGATTCCTTCAGGCGAAAGTTATGGGAGTGACACAGATGGGTCTAGTAATTATATCGCTTTTGACATTCCTACTCCGGATGTCACTAATCAGTTGGAGATAATATTTCCTGAGGAGCTATATTTAAATGAAATAATGGCTGTGAATGCTTTAGATACAACAGATAATCTCGGTGAGTATGAAGATTGGATTGAGATTTATAATCCGAATAATTTTCCTGTCGATTTATCTGGGTACTATTTAACAGATAACCTTGGCGGTGGTTCATGGGAGGTTCCTTCTACTTATCCAGATTCGGTGACTGTGCCTGCGCAAGGGTTTCTTCTTTTTTGGGCAGATAACGATGAAGAGCAAGGTGTGAGGCATACTGATTTTAAACTTGGATCCTCAGGAGAAACTTTGGTGCTTCTCTCCAGAGATAATTTCACTGTAGCAGATTCAGAGACATTTCCAGTTCAATCTGAGGATGTAAGTTGGGGAAGAGAAGAGGATGGAGAGGATAATTGGATTTACTTCATTCCAGAAACTACCACACCAGGGTATTCAAATCAAGGAGCTGTATCTGTTTCTGAGTTGGTGAGACTTCTGCCATCATTCTATCCTAACCCGACTACCGATAAATTGTTTTTCAGTAAAGAAGTTGAGAGCCTAGAGCTATATACGCTAGCAGGTGAAGTAATAGTTAAGTCTTTTAATTGTAAAGAGTTAAGTTTATTCGATTTGCCTGCGGGGTTATACCTCTTGCGAGTGAACAGTTCTTCTTCAGTTCTTGTAGGAAAACTGTAGAAAGAAAATACTGAAGTAAATTAGATATACATCTTACGGTGTTTGTTCTCTTTTTGGCGGCTATAGTGGATATTCTATTATAAAATAACTACTTTCGCGCTCCCTTAAAAAATAAGGGAGCTTATAGCGGAAATAAGTTATTTCACTCTTCTAGATCACCGTAGTCTAGAATACAATTTTAAAAGCCCCAAATGGCTGAAGAAAATAAAAACGTAGAGAAACAGGACGAAAACCCTGTAAAATCTACACAAGAGACTCCTCAAACAGCAGAATCCGCTGTAGAAAACACAGAGAAAGTTGAAGAAGTAACAGAAACGGTTGAAGAAACTGTAGTTGCTGAAGAAGCTGCTGTTGTTGAAGAAGCCGCAGTAGCTGAAGAAGCACCTACTGAAAAACCAAAAATGGAAGCTGATGATTCAGCTACTAAGATGGTTGGTGAAGGTGATACTGCTGTGTTCGAGTTCAATAGCCCCGCTGAATCATTTGATTGGGATGCTACTGATGATTCTGTAGCTGCATATTCTAAAGATGATTATTCTGCATTAGAAAGCACTTATACAGGAACTATATCAGAGCTTATTGAAAAATCTGTAATTACTGGTGTTATTGTAGACATAGGTAAAAAAGAGATAGTAGTAAATATTGGTTCTAAGTCTGAAGGAGTAGTTCAGGCATCTGAATTCAGATATAATTCTGAATTAAAAATAGGTGATGAAGTGCCTATTTTCGTAGAACAACAAGAAGACAGAAACGGTCAATTAGTTGTTTCTCATAAAACGGCAAGACTACACAGTGCTTGGGATAGAATTAACGGAGCACTTGAAAATGGCGAGATTTTAAAAGGACTAGTTAAGAGTAGAACTAAAGGTGGACTTATAGTAGATGTGTTCGGTTTAGAAGCATTCTTACCAGGTTCTCAGATTGATGTTAAGCCTATTAGAGATTATGATGTTTACGTAGGTAAGCAAATGGAATTCAAAGTGGTTAAAATCAACCATGAGTTCAAAAACGTAGTAGTTTCTCATAAAGCATTAATCGAGGCAGAACTAGAAGAACAAAAGAAACAAATTATAGGAGGTCTAGAGAAAGGACAAGTATTAGAAGGTCAAGTGAAGAACATCACATCTTACGGTGTATTTATCGATTTAGGTGGTATAGATGGTCTTGTTCACATTACTGATTTAAGTTGGGGTAGAATTAATCACCCAGAGGAAATCGTAGAATTAGACCAGAAATTAAATGTTGTAATCTTAGATTTCGATGATGATAAGAAGAGAATTGCATTAGGTCTTAAGCAATTATCTCCGCATCCATGGGAGGCGTTAGACGAAAACCTAAACGTTGGAGACAAGGTTAATGGGAAAGTAGTTGTTCTAGCTGATTATGGAGCGTTTATAGAGATAGCTGCAGGAGTAGAAGGTTTAGTTCACGTTAGTGAAATGAGCTGGAGTCAGCATTTAAGAAGTGCTCAAGACTTTTTGAAAGTTGGAGATGCAGTAGAGACAGTTATCTTAACTCTTGATAGAGAAGAAAGAAAAATGTCATTAGGTATTAAGCAACTGGTTCCAGATCCATGGGCTGATATTGAGTCTAAATATCCTGTAGAGAGTAAGCATACTGCTAAAGTGAAGAACTTCACTAATTTCGGAGTATTTGTAGAATTAGAAGAAGGGATAGACGGATTGATTCATATTTCAGACTTATCATGGTCTAAAAAAATCAAGCATCCTTCTGAATTCTGTGTAGTAGATCAGGAATTAGACGTAGTAGTACTTGAGTTAGATAAAGAAAACAGAAGACTTAGTTTAGGTCACAAGCAGTTAGAAGAAAACCCTTGGGATGTATTCGAAACTGTGTTCTCTAATGGATCTAAGCATCAAGGAACTATAGTTAGAAAAGAAGGAAGTCAATATATAGTAGCTTTACCATACGGAGTAGAAGGGTATGTAACAGCTAAGCAATTGAAGAAAGAAGATGGTTCTCAGGCAGATCTTGATGAAACTCTTGATTTTATTGTAACTGACTTCAATAAGAACGCTAAAAGAATAGCAGTATCTCATGTGAGAACTTATTCAGCAGAGGAAGAAGCTCCAGTTAGAGATAACAAAGGAGGTAAAACTAATGCGGGAGGAGGGAACAAAAAGACAAATGCTGCATTATCTAGAGTAAATGATAAAATAGAAAAAGCGACTCTAGGTGATTTAGGTGTTCTTGCTAGTCTGAAAGCTGAAATGGAAAGTGGAAATACAGGTTCTAAAAAGGCACCTGCTGCTAAGAAAGCTCCTGCAAAAGAAGCTGCTCCTGTAAAAGAAGCTCCTAAGGCAAAAGAAGCTGCTCCTGCAAAAGAAGCTCCTGTAAAGGAAGCTGCTCCTGCAAAAGAAGCTGCTGCTACTTCCGCTGCTGATGACTTGAAGAAGATCGAAGGAATAGGTCCTAAAATAGCTTCTACGCTAGCCGAAGCAGGGATCGATACTTTCGCGAAGTTGTCTGACAGTGCTGCTGATAAAATCTCTGAGATTATTTCAGGAGTAAGAGGAAGCCACGTAACTGAAACATGGCCTGCTCAAGCTAAAATGGCTGCAGAAGGTAAATGGGATGAGTTAAAGAAGTGGCAAGATGAACTAGACGGTGGTAAAGCGTAAAGTTTAAGTCACTCAATATATTTAAAATCCCGCTAATTTTAGCGGGATTTTTTTTTGCGAAAAAATTAGAAGCTTGAAGTATCCATTAGCTTCTCCAATCTGCTTTATATTTGCACCGCTAATGAAACCTAAAGTACTTTTAGATAAAAAATTATTTGAATTAATCATAAACAGACTCTGTTATGAACTCATAGAGAATCATGATGACTTCAGGAACACTGTTATAATAGGCATCCAGCCTAGAGGTGTCGTGCTAGCAGAGCTTATTTATAGGAGGTTGAAAAAAATAGCGCCCAAAATTGCGTTGCAATATGGAGCATTGGACATCACCTTTTTTAGAGATGACTTTAGAAGAAGAGAAGATCCAGTATTGGCTAATACGACCAAAATAGATTTTTTAATAGAAGGAAAAAGAGTGATTCTAGTGGATGATGTGCTTTTTACGGGAAGAACCATTAGATCTGCTTTTGATGCACTTCTAGCCTTCGGTAGACCTGATGCCATTGAATTATTAGTTCTTATAGAACGAAGGTTCTCTCTTCAGGTGCCAGTAAACCCTAAATATGTAGGTAAATCAGTAGATTCTATAGCTAGCCAGAGGGTTCTAGTGAAATGGAAGATAGATGGAGAACCAGATAAAGTAATTTTACACACGTCAACGGATGAATAACTCACTTAGTGTAAGGCATCTGCTCGGAATTAAGCAGCTTACGCCAGAAGATATACAATTGATTTTTCATCATGCCGAGAAATTCAAGAAGGTAATTAATCAGCCTATTAAGAAAGTACCTTCTTTAAGAGATATAACTATAGCTAACCTTTTCTTCGAAAATTCGACGCGCACCAAACTGAGTTTTGAGTTGGCCGAGAAAAGATTGAGTGCTGACATAGTCAATTTCAGCTCATCTGGCTCATCAGTAAAAAAAGGAGAAACATTGATAGATACGGTCAATAATATCCTTAGCATGAAAATAGATATGGTGGTTATGCGTCATTCTAGCCCCGGGGCACCACATTTTCTTAAAGAAAACACGAATACAGTTATTGTAAATGCTGGAGATGGGACTCATGAGCACCCTACTCAAGGCTTATTAGATTCCTTTTCTATCAGAGAGAAAATTGGAGATTTAAAAGGTAAAAAAGTAGCTATTGTTGGAGATATTAAGCATTCTAGAGTTGCGCTATCTAACATCTTCTGTCTACAAAAGCAAGGAGCTGAAGTTATGGTTTGTGGTCCAGCTACCCTTATACCTCGGCATATAAAAGAATTAGGTGTACAGGTAGAGTATGATTTGGTAAAAGCCGTAGAATGGGCAGATGCAGTCAATATGCTAAGAATTCAGATTGAACGTCAAGCAAGTTCTGATAAAGAAGTTCCAAACTTCCCTAGTTTAAGAGAATACAGTAATCTCTACCAGTTAAATAAAGAGGTGTTAATAAAGGCGAAAAACAAGCCGTTAATACTTCATCCTGGCCCTATAAATAGAGGAGTAGAAATCACGACTGAATTAGCCGATGGGGAGCAGTCTGTAGTGCTTCAGCAAGTGGAAAATGGAGTGGCCATAAGAATGGCTGTCATTTACTTGTTAGCAAGTCACATAAAACGATAGCCTCTAAACCGAAAAAGAGGTATCTTTGTTGTGAACCTTTTTATTATATTAAATGAAATTCGAGATAGAACATAAAGACAAGGTGACTGTAGTAAAGTCAAAGGTGGAGAAATTAGACGCTCTTCACGCACCTGAGTTAAAAGGAGAATTTGTTCTTCAGAGTAAGAGTGGAAATAAGAATATCATTTTAGATTTATCTGAAACAAGATATTGTGACTCTAGTGGGTTGAGTGCGGTTCTTGTAGCTAATAGACTTTGCAAAGAGTTAGAAGGAGTTTTTGTCCTTTGTGGACTTCAGGATGCCGTTTCTAAGTTGATCAGTATTTCTCAATTAGACTCTGTTTTAAAAATAGTGCCTACAGCAAGTGAAGCTGTAGATTTAATTTATATGGAAGAGGTAGAAAAGAATTTATAATAATGAAAAAGACATTACTGTTTATAAATGCATTAGTATTTACTTTAGTCTCATTTGCCCAATGCACAGATGATTATGATTGGGGAGATGCCGACTATGGCGTTAGTCCTGATCCTGACTTAGGAGAGAACTTCTCAAATGCTATCTTAAATGAGCCTTATTCAGAAGTCATTTATATTTTAGTTCCTGATAATGCAAGTGTCATTATAGAAGGACAAGATATTCCAGTTGATTCGGTTTTATTGGCCAGTGTCACTATAACTCAAGGAATGAATTCATACACTCCAGAAGAGTTTGGATTAAACCTATCATGTAATAATGGGGGGACAAGCACAAGCCCTTGCACGTTTCTTGGTGGGCAGTCTGGGTGTGGGTTGTTATCGGGAACACCATTAATCGCTGGAGATTTTAATATTACTCTTGACGCTAATGTACACGTGACGACATCTCTAGGAGGGTTTCCTGTTCCTTTAGCGTTTCCGTTTAACTATGAAGGTTATACCATTACAGTAGAAACAGATAATAGTATAGAGGACATCAAAAAACCTTTAGAAGAAGTTAGAATTAGTCCTAATCCTATTTCAACAAAAGGGTTAATTCAATTCGATGCAGCACAAGGTGGGATTGCGTATTTTAAAATTTTCAACTTGTTAGGAGAGGAGAAGAAAAGTGAAACAATCACTTTAGGGAGTGGGTTTAATAAAATAGCTATTGATGCCTCTGATTTAGATAGTGGGGTTTATCTCTACAATATCGATTTTAATGGCTTTAAAGTGACAAAGAGATTTATAGTAAATAAGTAAATAAACTTTTTTTCAAAGCCGCTTGTCTGACGAGCGGCTTTTTTGTGCATGAAATTTGAGGTAAATATATTAGGCTGTTCAGCAGCTACACCTACTCTGAAAAGGAATACGACTTCTCAATTACTCAATCTTCATGATAAACTTTTCTTGGTAGACTGTGGAGAAGGAACACAGATTCAGCTAAGAAAATTCAAGTTTAAATTCCAACGCATTTCTAATATCTTTATTAGTCATTTACACGGGGATCATTATTTAGGTCTTTTTGGATTGATGAGTTCAATGCATTTGTTAGGGAGAACTAAAACTCTTCATATTTATGGCCCACCAGAACTACACGCCTTAATCGATTTAAATATAAAAGTAAGCCAGTCTTATTTAAGATATAAGTACGAATTTCATCCTACTCAAACTGAAAACCCTGAATTAATCTACGAGGACAATACGATTTTAATTCACTCATTGCCTCTCAATCATAGAATACCTACTACAGGATTTGTCTTTCTAGAGAAGGTAAAGAAAAATAGAATTATCAAGGCTAAAATTTACGAGCACGAGTTAGGTATAGAAGAAATACTTAAGTTGAAAAATGGTAATGATGTTTTTAGAGAAGGTGGAGGAACTATTTATTCTAAGAATTGCACTCTTCCGCCATTTCCTCCGAGAAAATTCGCTTTTATGAGTGATACAGCTCCATTAACTGAGGGGGTTGAGTTAATCGAAAATGCTGACTTATTATATCACGAGAGTACATTTCTAAATGATCAGATAGACCGAGCTAAGGAGACTTTCCATTCTACAGCAGAACAAGCAGCTTTAGTGGCTAAAAATGGAAATGTGAATAGGTTATGTCTAGGACATTTCTCAAATAGGTATACAGAACTATCCTCGTTTTTGGATGAGGCAAAGCCACACTTTGAAAATTGTATTTTGGCTTCAGATGGCTTAAATATCCGTATTTAATAACTTATGTATTTTCATTCGTGTTTTTAGCAGAACACATTTATCTTTGTTATTAAGAATCATTATAAGTAATGAAGTTAGTAATAGCAGATAGTAGTGAATTAATATTAGAAGGGTTAATCAGAACTTTTTCTACTCCTGAAGTGGATATTTCTTTGATAGTAAACGATTCAAAGACATTGCTTGAGTCAGAGGCGTTAAAGACGTGTGATGTATTGCTTATAGACTTTGTCTCATCAGGGTTTACCATAGATACTGTAAATCAATCCAGAGCTGTTATGAAAAATGAGAACATATTAGCGATAACTGACGAGCAGAGTGGGTTAACCATCGTTTCTGCAATCAAAGCAGGAGTGAAGTCATATGTAAAAAAATCATGTAGTATAAAAGAGATAACTGATGCTGTGCGTTCTACTGCTGTTGGAGAGGCTTTTTTCTGTGGTCAGATTTTAGAGGCTATACAGTTAGAGAGTATCGATTTAGAAGAAATCGATACTGACAAGTTCACTTGCGATCCTATTAAACTTTCTAATAGGGAATTGGAAGTGGTTAGGTACATTTCTGAAGGATACACCAATTCTCAGATCGCTGACAAGCTTTTCTTATCAAGCCACACTATAAACACTCATAGAAAAAATATTATGGCTAAATTAGGAGTTAAGAATACTGCTGCTATAGTTATGTATGCTGTTAAGTCTAAGATAATTAGCCCTAATAAGTTTTTATTTAATCCAGCTTAAAAAGCACTGTGTAAGTGATACACAATTCCATGATACTTTCTGGTCTTAAG
>CESE01029789.1_pt1 | contig 58451 bp, 60 predicted proteins | sample 350271 | NCBI WGS metagenome assembly CESE01 (sample SAMEA2621536, study PRJEB7988) | marine metagenome | isolation source: saline water (ENVO:00002010), including | reverse complement strand
AAAAAAGGACAGAAGCTCCTAAAAAGATGTTAACTCCTGTCCTTTATAATTAAGGTGTTCAGTGATTTATTTCTTAACTGAACATTTCTTTTACTTTCTTGAAAAAGCCCTTGTCTTTAGATCCAGGTTGAGGATTGAAGTTTTCAGAGTCTTTAAGTTTCTGTAAGATATCTTTTTCTTCAGAGCTTAACTTCTGTGGTGTCCACACATTAAAATGAACTAGTAAATCACCGCTTCCGTAGGATTGAACAGAAGGAAGTCCTTTTCCTTTTAACCTTAGCGTTTTTCCACTCTGAGTACCAGCTTCGATCTTAATCTTAGCTTTCCCCTCTATTAATGGCACTTCCACTTGATTACCTATCGCTGCGTCTATGAAGTTTACATAGAGGTCATAATGTAAATTTTGTCCTTCGCGGTGCAATTCTAGATGCTCTTCCTCTTCGATAAGTACTATTAAATCTCCAGGTACTCCTCCAAATGGAGCTGCATTTCCTTTGCCACTCACATTAAGCTGCATTCCCTCTTCTACGCCAGCTGGAATATCGATGGTTACAACTTCCTCTTTTCTGTCTAGTCCATTCTCATCAGTTCCTTTAGGTCTGCTAGTGATTTTCTGACCTGACCCATGACAAGTAGTGCAGGTTGCACTTGTTTGCATTTGTCCAAGAATAGTGTTTGATACCCTAGTAATTTGTCCCGTTCCCCGGCATGTAGAGCATTCACCATATTCAACTCCATCTACATTTACTAGCTTGAATACTTTTATTTTTTTCTGAACTCCTGTGGCGATGTCTGCGAGAGAGAGTTTAACCTTAATTCTTAGGTTAGACCCCTTGACTCTTCGCACTCTTCTGCCTCCACCTCCGAAGCCACCAAATCCTCCACCACCACCTCCGCCTCCGAAGATGTCACCAAACTGGCTGAAAATGTCGTCCATATTCATGCCACCGCCACCACCGCCAAAACCTCCGCCTTGGCCCATTCCGGCATGTCCATACTGATCGTAACGTGCTTTTTTGTTTCCGTCACTTAATATATCATAAGCTTCAGCAGCTTCTTTAAATTTAGCTTCAGCAGATGAATCATCTGGGTTTTTATCAGGATGATACTTAATAGCCATCTTTCGATAAGCTTTTTTTATCTCTCCCTCAGAAGCTCCCTTGCTTAAATCTAATATTTCGTAGTAATCTCTTTTTGACATCTAAAACTCTTTTATAATTATTGTCCTACCACCACCTTAGCGAACCTAAGTACCTTGTCATTTAAGAAGTAGCCTTTTTCTATGACATCTACTACATTGTTCTTCATGTCCTCGGAGGGTGCAGGAATATTTGTAATAGCTTCGTGGTGCTCCACATCGAATGGTTTTCCTATGGAATCCATAGCTACGAGTCCTTTTCCTTCAAGAACTCTAAAAGTTTTACCTCTTATTAATTCGAAACCTTCTTTAACTGCATCAATGTCATCATTTGTAGCATTGGCAGATATTGCTCTATCAAAATCATCTAAGGCTGGTATTATATCTTTTAATAAATCCTTACTAGCAGACTTAATTAGGTCGATTCTTTCCTTAGCGTTTCTCTTTCTGAAATTATCGAACTCAGCATAAAGTCTTAAGTATTTATCCTTCCACTCTTTCGATTCGTTTTCAGCTACTTCTAATGGTGAAAGTGCAGGTTCTATAGTTTCGGCTGTATCTTTGGATTCCTGTTCAGCTTCTTGATTAATTACCTCTTCCTGTTGTGCTTTCTCCGTTTCTTTTGCTTCGTTTTCTGTAGACATATTCTTGATTTAATTTTCTTCAGTTTCGGGGGCAAAGATACTGCCAGCACTAACATTAATGACAAACTGTCAATCTTTCCATTTTGGCTAGACTAATAGACTGACATTATGGTGGCTATTCTGCCTTACAGCGACAATAGATTTCTTTTTTTATGATGATTAATAATCAATACTGTACCTGTTTTTTAGACAAAAAAAAGCAGGCTAGAAGCCTGCTTTAAAAATAAAATCGAGTTAGGAGCTATTTGAATTTTTTCACATGTGCGTCTACCGCTTTATCTATACCCATACCTCTCAGGTTCTTAGCGAGAATAACACCGTTTTCATCGATTAAAAAACTAGTAGGGATAGACGAGACATTATACAGTCCTGCTGCTTCAGAAGACCAACCTTTTAAGTCGCTTACATGATAATCCCAGAATAGGCCATCTTTTTTTACTGCCGCCTCCCAAGCCTCTTTATTCTTGTCTAATGAAACGCTTAAAACTTCAAAGCCTTCAGCCCTATGGAACTTGGCTTTTTGGTATTTCTTGTAAGCACGAATTACATTAGGGTTTTCTCTTCTACAGGGTCCACACCAGCTTGCCCAAAAATCGACTAGTACAATTTTTCCTTTTAAATCGGAAAGTTTGATCGTTTCTCCATTTAGCCCTTTTAGTGATAATTCTGGTGCCTGATCTCCTACGGTAGTTCCTATCTTCACCCCGTTTTCTATACTAAAGCCAAACCCTAGAAGGGCTAAGACTAAAATCATGGTTATATTTCGAGCTTTCATATTATTCTTTTAATTTTTTCTTAAAGTTATATCTTCTTCTTGTTATATACAAACACTGTTCCACTAAAAATAGTGCGCTATTTCGGAGAGTCTACTCTTGTGATTTTAGCTCCGAGAGCCCTTAGTCGAGTGTCAATATTTTGGTATCCTCTGTCTATTTGGTTGATATTGTGAATGGTACTAGTTCCTTCAGCAGAAAGCGCTGCGATTAAAAGCGATACGCCTGCTCTAATATCAGGGCTTGTCATTGTAACTCCTTTTAGAGGAGCTTTTTTATCTAAGCCTATTACTGTGGCTCTGTGAGGATCACATAGGATTATTTTAGCTCCCATATCGATTAGTTTATCCACAAAGAAAAGTCTACTCTCAAACATTTTTTGATGAATAAGTACCGAGCCTCTTGCTTGAGTAGCAGTGACTAAAACTATGCTCAACAAATCTGGGGTAAAACCTGGCCAAGGGGCATCGGAAATAGTCATTATTGAGCCATCAATAAATGATTCGATTTCATAATTCTTTTGAGCTGGAACGTATATATCGTCTCCTCTTCTCTCCAGTTTAATTCCCATTCTTTTGAAAATAGTAGGTATAACTCCTAACTTATCATAAGAAACATCTTTTATGGTAATTTCAGAACCTGTCATGGCAGCAAGCCCTATGAAACTTCCGATTTCTATCATGTCAGGAAGCACTCTATGTGCTGTCCCTTTTAGGGACTTCACACCTTCTATTTTTAACAAATTAGAGCCAACGCCAGTAATCTTACCTCCCATTCTATTAATCATCTCACATAGCTGCTGTAAGTATGGTTCGCAGGCAGCGTTGTAAATTGTCGTTTCTCCCTCCGCCATGCTGGCTGCCATTACGATGTTAGCTGTTCCGGTAACAGAAGCCTCGTCTAGCAGCATGTAGGCTCCTTTAAGTGGAGTTCCTGTTACTCTGTAGAATTGATTTACAGGGTCGTAGTCAAATTTCGCTCCGAGTTTTTGAAAACCGATAAAGTGGGTATCTAATCTTCTTCTTCCTATCTTATCTCCTCCTGGTTTCGGGATGAAGCCTTTGCCGAAACGGGCTAGAAGCGGACCTACTATCATAATTGACCCTCTTAATGAAGCCCCCTTCTTTTTAAACTCCTCAGACTCCAGGTAATCTAAGTTTACGTTTTCTGCTTTGAATGAATAATCGGATTCAGATAGTTTATTCACTTCTACACCTAAATCTTGAAGTAGGTCTATTAGTTTTTTTACATCTACAATGTCAGGAATGTTTTTTATGACGACTTCCTCGGATGTTAAAAGAACTGCACATAAAATTTGCAACGCTTCGTTCTTTGCTCCCTGTGGTGTTACTTCACCTTTTAATTGGTGGCCTCCTTCTACTATAAATGACGACATTTTAATTTTTTAAATTCTCAGTAAATTTGGCACAAAAAAAAACTCAAAGAAAAATCTCTGAGTTTTTTATTGACATCTGAAAATGGAAATGTCTATCGCTTCTTATAATTCTTTTTAAATGGGGCTTTTTTCTTTTTATGGTGATGTGCTTTGGTAGCTGTTGGAATGTCAGCTACATGGGCTAGCTGGACGTCCTCTGCCAGTTCTAGCTTTCCATCACTCATTTCTCTGAGTTGTTTTTTTATAGTGTGGTCTACAACTGAACTTTGGTTATATACCATATAATGTCTTTTCATTAAGTTGGCTATAACAACTTTTAACTGCTCCTTCTCCTCACCTTCTTCGAAGTCCTTACAAACATTAATAATGTTCTGAATGTTCTTTCCGTAATGACCGTATTTCAAATTAGATTGTGGGTAAGGAACTCTCTGAGGTTTTTCTGCTAGTTCTTCTGGCGCAGGTTTTGCGTATGGGGAATCTACATCCAATTCAAAATTGCTTATGATGTGCAAATGATCCCAAAGCTTGTGTTTGTAGTCTTCCACATCTCTTAAGTGCGGAGAAAGTTGTCCCATAACACTAATAATAGCGCTTACAGCCTTGTTTCGTTCATCTCTATCCGCTAGTTCCAATGCGTAAGCCACCATATTATGGACATTCCTTCCATATTCAGGTATAATTAAATCAGGTCTGCTTGAATTATACTCCATTTTAAATACCTCCATTTTTCAAAACTTTATTGCGTTGCAAATTTAACTCTATTAAAGGATAATTTTTTGTTTTAGTTCAGAATCTTAACTTTAGCGAATCGAAGTAAGAGTTGTTTGTGGCCAACCCTAGGAAAGAAAACGGTAGCTTTTTTATTCGGCGATTCACCTTCAGTGGAAATAACCTTTCCTTTACCGAATTTTTCGTGCATGACCTCCATTCCTGTTGCTATAAGGTTAGCGTCATCTGATTCAAAATTACTTGGAGCACTTGTCTTTAGTTTCCTTACTGGCTTTAAATTTGGGTTTTGAGAAGTTGAATTTCCAGTAGAACTGAAATTCATTCTTTCTTGATCAAATGAGAATGCCTTTCTTTTTGGTTCAGTTATTTTAGAAGGCAACTCAAGGAAGCGGACATCTATTTCGTCTACAAACCTACTTGGTTCACATTGGATAAGATTACCCCATCTAAACCTAGTTTGAGCATAGCTCAAAACAAGTGTTTTTTCTGCTCTTGTAATAGCTACATAAAAAAGTCTTCTCTCCTCTTCTAAATCGGCTCTAGAGTTTAAGGAGAGCTGTGAAGGGAATAAGTTCTCTTCTAATCCTACGACAAACACAACAGGGAACTCTAACCCTTTAGCTGCATGTATGGTCATGAGAGAAACTTTGGGTTCAGAGTCATCTTCTGCGTCCGCATCTGTTAACAGAGCTACGTCAATCAGAAAGTCGCTGAGTTTTTTCAAGTCATTATCTCCGTCTGAATCTGAGAATTCCTTTATTCCATTGAGTAATTCCTGAATATTTTCAAACTTACTTATTCCTTCAGGTGTTTTGTCTCCACCTAATTCCTGCAGAATTCCAGTAGTCTTAGCCATTTCTTTAGCTAAGTCATAAGCATCAGTGCTGTCTAATCTAACGCTGAAGCTTCTTATCATAGAATAAAAGGATTCGAACTTATTTAGAGTGGCTGAATTAAATTTTAGGCCAAATTTTGATGGAGATTGAATAACCTCCCAGAGCGATGTTGAATTTTCATTGGCGGCAATAGTTAGTTTGTCCAGGCTCGTCTTACCTATTCCCCGAGCAGGGTAATTGATGACTCTTTTTAAAGCTTCTTCATCATTGTTGTTGGCCGCTAATCGAAAATAGGCGAGTAGATTTTTAATTTCTTTTCTCTGATAGAACGATTGTCCTCCATAAATTTTATAGGCCAAGTTCAGTCTTCTTAGTGCTTCTTCAAAGGATCTAGACTGAGCATTGGTTCGATACAGTATGGCAAATTTATCGTTAGATAATTGTTTATTGTTCTTGAGATTAAATATTTCGTTGGCCACGAAAACGCCCTCATCATTGTCAGATAAAGAGCGTTGCAATTTTATTTTGTCCCCCTCTTCATTAGAGGTCCATACTTCTTTTGGAATCTGCTCCTTGTTGTTTGCTATAACGCTGTTCGCGGCCTCTACGATGGTTTTTGAGCTCCTGTAATTTTGCTCAAGCTTGTAAATATTAAAGTCAGGATAATCTTTTTGGAAATTTAAAATATTTTGAATGTTAGCGCCTCTGAAGCTATAAATGGACTGAGCATCATCTCCAACCACACATATGTTCTCATGGGCAGCAGCGAGCTGTTTAATAATTAAATACTGACTAAAGTTGGTGTCTTGATACTCATCCACAAGGATGTATTTAAACTTGTGCTGATATTTGACTAGTACTTCAGGGAAGTCTCTTAATAGAACGTTGGTATTGAATAGTAAATCGTCAAAATCCATCGCTCCTGACCTAAAACATCTTTGGACGTATGTTTTGTATATTCTTCCGATTTCTGGTTTTCCTGTTCTTTTATCTTCCTCTTGTATCTCAGGATTTGTAGCATAATTTACAGCAGAGATAAGGTTGTTTTTTGCACCGCTTATCCTTCCATATACCATGCCCACTTTATACACTTTATCGTCAATCCCTAATTCTTTTATTATCGATTTCAGTAAGCTCTTAGTATCCTGAGTGTCGTAAATAGTAAAATTGGAGGGGTAGTTTAGTTTCTCTGCTTCAATTCTTAGTATTCGAGAAAAGATGGAGTGAAATGTTCCCATCCATATATTTCGCCCCTCGTTTTCACCAATGATATCGCTGATTCGAGTTTTCATTTCCCTTGCAGCTTTGTTGGTGAAAGTTAAAGAAATGATGTTAAAAGGATCAACGCCATTATTAATGAGATGAGCTATGCGATAGGTTAAAACCCTCGTTTTGCCGGAGCCTGCGCCAGCTATAACCATCATTGGCCCATTGATATGAGTGGCAGCTTCTAACTGAGGCTTGTTTAATTCTTGGAGAAATTCCATTGCTCAAAATTAAAGAAAGATTTTTGGTGGATATGAATAAATAACATGTTCTTTTTATTGGTCAATAAAGTACTGTTCATCAGTGATTAAGGGTCTTAGAGTATAAAAGCCTAACAACCAATTATTACCATAATCTTTTTTTTTTTGGAAATTATTAAAAGCAGGGTATTGGTATCTCTAAAAAGATTAGTACATTTGCACACCCAAAAAAATTGGTTTGGAAGAATATTGCATGCAGAATGTTTAGAAATTAACGAGAATGCCAACAATACAACAATTAATAAGAAAAGGTAGAGTAAGTAAGACTACCACGAGCAAGTCAGCAGCGCTAGACTCTTGTCCTCAAAGAAGAGGTGTTTGTGTTAGAGTTTATACTACTACTCCAAAGAAGCCTAACTCAGCTATGAGAAAGGTGGCTAGAGTTAGATTAACCAACGGTAAAGAGGTGAATGCCTATATCGGAGGTGAAGGACATAACTTACAAGAGCACTCTATTGTTTTAGTTAGAGGAGGAAGGGTGAAGGATTTGCCAGGGGTGAGATACCATATAGTTAGAGGTGCATTAGATACCGCTGGTGTAGAGGGAAGGACTCAAAGAAGAAGTAAATACGGAGCTAAAAGACCTAAGAAATAATATCCGACCATGAGAAGAAGAACGGCAAAGAAACACAGGACGTTACCTGACCCAAGGTTTAACGAAACTCTAGTTACAAGGTTTGTGAATAACCTTATGTTAGATGGTAAGAAGAATACATCTTTTAAAATCTTTTATGATGCTATAGATAAGGTTTCTGAAAAGACAGGTGAAGACGGGTTGGAGCAGTGGAAAAAAGCATTGGAGAATATCACTCCGGCTGTTGAGGTTAGAAGCAAGAGAGTAGGAGGGGCTACGTTTCAGATCCCAATGCCTATAAGAGATAGTAGAAAGTTAAGTATGGGTATGAAATGGTTGATTAGCTACTCGAGAAAAAGGAACGAGAAGTCGATGAGTGAAAAATTAGCGGGTGAGATTATCGCTGGAGCTAAAGAGGAAGGAGCAGCTTTCAAGAAAAAAGAAGATACACATAGAATGGCTGAGGCTAACAAAGCATTCTCTCATTTTAGGTTCTAACAATAGATTATAAGGAAATTTCCACCAGGACGATGGCAAAAAGAAATTTAACATATACAAGAAATATTGGTATTGCTGCGCATATTGATGCCGGTAAGACTACTACGACTGAGCGTATTCTTTATTATGGTGGAGTTAGTCATAAAATTGGAGAGGTTCATGATGGAGCGGCTACAATGGATTGGATGGCTCAGGAGCAGGAAAGAGGTATTACAATTACTTCAGCGGCTACTACATTGAACTGGGATTATAGAGGTCAGGAATATCATGTGAATATCATCGATACTCCAGGTCACGTTGATTTTACTGTTGAGGTTAATCGTTCGTTAAGAGTGTTGGATGGTTTGGTTTTCTTGTTTAGTGCTGTTGATGGTGTTGAGCCACAATCAGAAACTAATTGGAGATTAGCCGATAATTACAACGTGCCAAGAATTGGTTTTGTGAATAAAATGGATCGTCAAGGCGCAGACTTCTTGAAGGTTTGTGGTCAGGTTAGAGAGATGTTAGGGTCGCATGCTTTACCGCTGCAGATTAATATTGGTGCAGAGGATGATTTCAAGGGAGTGGTTGATTTGATTAATTTCAGAGGTATTGTTTGGAATGAGCATGATCAAGGGATGACTTTTGAAGAGATTGAAATTCCAGCTGATATTATAGATGAGGCAAGAGAGCTTAGAGAAGCGCTTTTGGAAGCGGTAGCGGAGTTTGATGATAATCTGATGGAAAAGTATTTCGAAGATTCTGAATCGCTAACGGAAAGAGAGATTTTGGATGCGTTGAGAGAAGCGACAATCGCTGGTAAAGTAGTTCCAATGATGTGCGGATCAGCATTTAAAAATAAAGGAGTGCAAACCATGCTCGATATGGTTATGGAAATTCTTCCATCACCTATGGATACTGTGGCAATAGAAGGCGTTAATCCAGATACAGATGAGCCGACTTCTAGAAAGCCAAGTGTTGATGAGCCGTTTGCAGCATTAGCTTTTAAAATTGCAACAGATCCTTTTGTGGGTAGGCTTTGTTTTACAAGAGCATATTCGGGTGTTCTGCCTTCTGGTTCTTATGTTTTAAATACAAGAACAGGAAAGAAAGAAAGAATTAGTAGAATATTCCAAATGCACGCCAATAAGCAAAATCAGATAGATACGTTACAAGCTGGTGATATTGCGGCGTTAGTTGGATTTAAAGATATAAAGACGGGTGATACTCTTTGTGACGAAAAGAACCCTATAGTGCTTGAGTCAATGGATTTTCCGGATCCTGTAATTGGTATAGCTATTGAGCCAAAAACTCAAGCTGATGCGGATAAGTTAGGTATGTCGCTAAATAAATTAGCGGAAGAAGATCCAACGTTCCAAGTGAAAACTGATGAAGATACTGGCCAGACCATCATAAGTGGAATGGGTGAGTTACACCTAGAGATTATTTTAGATAGACTTAAAAGGGAATTTAAAGTTGAGTGTAACCAAGGAGCTCCACAAGTTTCATACAAAGAGGCTATTAGTGGAAGCATAAGACATAGAGAGGTTTACAAGAAGCAGTCAGGGGGTAGTGGTAAATTTGCCGATATAGTGGTGGAGATATCACCTAATGATGATCCTGAGAATCCGGGTCTTGTCTTCAAGAATAGCGTGAAAGGGGGGAATGTTCCTAGAGAATTTGTTCCTTCAGTTGAGAAAGGGTTTAAGATGGCAATGGCTAACGGGGTGTTGGCGGGATATCCATTAGATTCACTTAGTGTGGAGTTGAAAGATGGAGGTTTCCATGCAGTAGATTCTGATGCTTTATCTTTTGAGCTATGTGCTAAGATGGCGTATAGAGCAGCTTTACCACAGTGTAATCCTGTTTTATTGGAGCCTATGATGAAGTTGGAAGTAGTTACTCCAGAAGAGAATATGGGTAATGTTATCGGAGATTTAAATAAAAGAAGAGGTCTAATCGAAGGTTCTTCAGAGAGAAACGGTGCTACCGTTGTGAACGCTAAAGTTCCTCTTTCAGAAATGTTTGGTTATGTGACAGATCTTAGAACTATAACATCGGGTAGAGCAACTTCAACTATGGAGTTCTCACACTTCGCTCCAGCACCAAAGGGTGTAGCTGAGGAAGTAATCAAGAAATCTAAAGGAGAATAATTAAGAGGATAATTAGAGAGGACAATGGCTCAGAAAATTAGAATAAAATTAAAGTCTTACGATCATAACTTAGTAGATAAGAGTGCTGAGAAGATTGTGAAAACAGTAAAAACGACAGGTGCAGTTATTAGTGGGCCGATTCCACTGCCAACTCATAAAAGAATTTATACTGTACTACGTTCTCCGCATGTGAATAAAAAGGCGAGAGAGCAGTTTGAGCTAAGCTCTTACAAAAGATTAATCGACATATATAGCAGTAGTGCTAAAACTGTTGATGCATTAATGAGACTCGAACTTCCTAGTGGAGTAGAGGTAGAAATAAAAGTTTAATTAGTATCTATTAAAATTAAGATATGCCTGGATTAATAGGAAAGAAAATAGGTATGACTAGTATGTACAGTGCCGAGGGTAAGAACTTACCATGCACCGTGATATCTACTGGTCCTTGTGTAGTAACACAAGTCAAAACCATCGAGAATGACGGCTATGAAGCTGTTCAACTTGGGTATGGTGAAAAGAAAGAAAAGAGAACTACCAAGTCTCTGAAAGGTCACTTCGAAAAGAGTGGTGGAAATCTTTTGAGAACTCTGGTAGAGTTTAAAGGATTCTCTCAGGAATTGAAAGCTGGAGATGTACTTAATTTAACAGATGTTTTTCAAGAAGGACAGTTTGTGGATGTAGTAGGAACATCTAAAGGTAAGGGTTTTCAAGGTGTGGTGAAAAGACATGGATTTGCCGGTGTAGGACAAGCGACTCACGGACAGCATAACAGATTAAGAGCACCAGGTTCAATTGGAGCTGCTTCTGATCCAGCGAGAGTTTTCAAAGGTATGAAGATGGGAGGTCAGATGGGTAATGTTAGAGTTACTGTTCAAAATCTTAAAGTCTTGAAGATATTTGCTGATGAAAATCTAGTAGTTATTAGTGGTGCTATACCAGGCGCTAAAGGTTCAACAGTTTTAATACAGAATTAAGATGCAAGTAGAAATTTACGCTAAAGACGGAAAAAAGACTTCGAAGAAAGCTAAGCTTGATCAGTCTATATTTGGTATTGAGCCGAATGATCATGCTATATACTTGGATGTAAAAAGATATTTAGCTTCTCAAAGACAAGGGACGAATAAGTCAAAAGAGAGAGGAGAGATAGCAGGATCTACTAGAAAGATCAAAAAGCAAAAGGGTACAGGTACCGCGAGAGCAGGTAGTATTAAAAATCCGCTTTTCAAAGGTGGTGGTACTATATTCGGGCCTAAGCCAAGAACGTACAAAGTTTCTCTAAACAAAAAAGTTAAAGGCTTAGCAAGGAAATCTGCTTTAAGCTACAAGGCTAAAGAGAACAATATAGTTGTTATGGAAGCGGTGTTGATGGATTCTCCAAAAACAAGTGCTTTCAAATCAATACTAGCGAATATGGAAATGGTAGATAATAAATTGTTATTTGTTACTCCAGATTATAACACAAATTTATATTTGTCTTCTAGAAACTTAAAGAAACAAAGGGTGATGTGTGCTGACGATTTAAGTACATACGATATTCTTAATTGTAGTAAGTTAGTTTTGTTGGAGGGTAGTGTGAATAAAATTGAGGAAACTCTAAAGTAAAGAGAGATGAAGACAATATTAATAAAACCGCTCATCACTGAAAAGACTTCTGCAGCTAGCGATAGACATAATCAGTTCTGTTTTATAGTAAATAAAGATGCTAATAAAATTGAGATTAGAAAGGCTATCGAGTTGGAATATAAAGTAAGTGTTAAAGAAGTTAGAACCATTAATGTAGATGGTAAATTGAAAAGTAAGTTCACAAAAACTGGTGTAGTTTCTGGAAGAAGACCTTCTATTAAGAAAGCAGTTATAAGCTTAGCGGCCGGTGAAACTATTGATTTTTACGCTAATCTATAAGATATATAATTATGGGATTAAGAAAGTTAAAACCGATTACACCAGGACAGCGTCATAAAATTATCTCAACTTTTGAGGAAATTACAACTGACAAACCTCACAAGCCTTTATTGGCACCTTTGAAAAAGTCGGGAGGTAGAAACAATACTGGGAAAATGACTATGCGCTATCGAGGTGGTGGTCATAAGAGAAGATATAGGATTATCGACTTTAAAAGGGATAAGCACATGGATGCAACCGTTTTAACAGTAGAGTACGATCCAAATAGAACATCTAGAATATGTTTGGTAGAGTATACTGATGGAGATAAGAAATACATAATTGCTCCAGCTGGAATAGAGGTAGGACAGAAGATTATGTCTGGTCCAACTGCTATACCGGAGCTAGGTAATACGATGGCATTAGCCGATTTGCCTTTAGGTACGGTTGTCCATAACGTAGAGCTTACACCAGGAAAAGGTGGTATTATGGCGAGGAGTGCTGGATCTTCAGCGCAATTAGTTGCAAGGGAGGGGAAGTATGCGGTTATTAAGCTACCTTCAGGTGAAACGAGAATGATATTAGTTAAGTGCGTTGCAACTGTAGGAACTGTTTCAAATTTTGAACATAACTTGCAGAGGTCAGGTAAGGCTGGTAAGTCAAGATGGTTAGGTAGAAGACCAAGAGTTAGAGGTGTAGCCATGAATCCTGTTGATCACCCAATGGGTGGTGGAGAAGGAAAGTCTTCAGGTGGGCATCCACGTTCGAGGAAAGGTCTTCCGGCTAAAGGATTCAAAACAAGAAGTAAGACTAAATCTAGTAGTCAGTTTATAATTGAGAAAAGAAAAAAATAAGAGATAATGGCTAGATCGCTGAAAAAACCACCATTTGTGCATTACAAGTTAGCACAAAGAGTTGATGAAGCTCATGCTTCAGGTAAAAAGACTGTGATAAAAACTTGGTCTCGTTCGTCTACAGTTACACCGGACTTTGTTGGTTTAACATTTGGAGTACATAATGGTAGGCAGTTTGTACCAGTATTTGTAACAGAGAATATGGTAGGTCACAAGCTAGGTGAGTTTTCTCCAACTAGAACCTTTAGAGGTCATGGAGGAAAGAAAGATAAAGGTAAAAGATAATTAATATAGGTAAACTTATATAAAATGGGTGCCAGAAAAAGAAATACAGCAGAGCAGAATAAAGCTGAAAAGCTTAAAGTTGCTATAGCAAAGTTGAACAATTGTCCTACTTCTCCTAGAAAGATGAGAAAAATGGCCGATTTAGTAAGAGGCAAGGATGTTTTCCAAGCTTTAAACATGTTGAAGTTTAGTAAGCAGGAAGCATCAGTAAGGTTAGAGAAGCTTTTAAGATCGGCTATAGCTAACTGGGAAACGAAGAACGAAGGTTCAAGAGCTGATGAGGCAGACCTATTTATTAGCGAGGTTAAAGTGGACAGTGCTAGAATGTTAAAGAGAGTTCAGCCTGCCCCTCAGGGTAGAGCGCACCGAGTAAGAAAGAGATCTAATCACGTAACGATTATAGTAGACAATACTGCTAAAAAGGATTAATCATGGGACAGAAAACAAATCCAATAGGAAATAGACTGGGTTTCATCAAAGGGTGGGATTCTAACTGGTACGGAGGTAACGATTATTCTGATAAATTGGCAGAAGATGATCAAATTAGAAGATATTTGCACGCACGTTTACAAAGGGCGAGTGTTTCTAAGATCATTATAGAAAGAACTTTAAAGGTGGTGACTGTAACAGTCATGACTGCAAGGCCAGGAGTGATTATTGGTAGGGGTGGTTCTGAAGTGGATAAGTTGAAGGAGGAGTTAAAGAAATTGACTAAGAAAGAAGTTCAGATTAATATCCATGAAATAAAAAGACCAGAGTTAGACGCTAAGTTGGTCGCGGATAGCATTGCAAGACAGATTGAGGGAAGAATATCGTTTAGGAGAGCATCAAAGATGTCAGTCGCTGGGACGATGAGAGTTGGGGCAGAGGGTATTAAAGTGCAAATATCTGGTAGGTTGAATGGTGCCGAGATGGCAAGAAGTGAGTCTTATAAGGATGGTAGAATTCCTTTACATACTTTTAGAGCTGATATAGATTATGCATTAAGTGAGGCACATACAACTTACGGAAGAATCGGAATTAAAGTTTGGATTTGTAAAGGTGAGGTGTACGGAAAGAGGGATTTATCTGCTACTGCCGGATTAGAGAAGAAGCAGTCAAGAGGTGGAGCAAGAACTCCAAGAAGAAAAAAGTAAGAATTAAGGTTAAAAGCACATAGACATGTTACAGCCAAAAAGAACGAAATTTAGGAAGACCCAGAAAGGAAGAATAAAGGGTCTCGCATATAGAGGTAGTGATATCACTGCAGGGTCGTTTGGACTCAAGACTCTAGATGAGGGATTCATTACTTCTAGGCAGATTGAAGCTGCGCGTATCGCGTTAACAAGATACATGAAGCGGGAGGGTAAAGTTTGGATTAGAATTTTTCCAGATAAGCCAATGACTTCAAAGCCAGCAGAAGTAAGAATGGGAAAAGGAAAAGGTGCTCCTAGTCATTGGGTGGCTGTCGTAAAGCCAGGGAGAATCATGTTTGAGGCGGAAGGTGTACCTGTAGCTGTTGCTAAGGAAGCATTAAGACTTGCGGCTCAAAAACTTCCAGTGAAAACAAAGTTTGTAGTTAGACCAGATTACGTAGAATAGAGAAATATGAAAGGATCAGAATTCAAAGACTTGTCTATAAAGGACTTGCAAGTAAGATTAATGGAGTTGAGAGAAGCTCTTAGTCAAATGAAATTTCAGCATTCAGTGTCAGGCTTAGAAAGTCCGATACAGATCAAAGGCTCTAGGAAAGACGTAGCTAGACTCTTAACTGAACTTAATAGTAGAAAAGCCAATTAATTAAGGTTAGGAAACATGGAAAAAAGAAACCTTAGAAAGGAAAGAGTAGGTGTGGTTACTAGTAACAAAATGACGAAGTCAATCACAGTAGCTGTAGAAAGAAAAGTTAAGCATCCGATGTACGGTAAATTCTTAAATAAGACTACTAAGTTAGTAGCTCATGATGAGGAGAACACTTGTAATATTGGTGATACAGTCAGAATTATGGAAACAAGACCTCTTAGTAAAAGAAAGTGCTGGAGACTGGTTGAGGTAATTGAAAGAGCTAAGTAATAAATAGTTATAATTTGAAGCTATGATACAGACAGAGTCAAGATTAAAGGTTGCAGATAATAGTGGGGCTAAAGAAGTTTTATGTATAAAAGTTCTTGGTGGATCTAAAAGAAGATATGCATCTGTTGGAGACAAGATAGTTGTTTCTGTGAAGTCGGCAATGCCTTCAGGAGGAATCAAGAAGGGTGCAGTTTCCAAGGCGGTTGTTGTTAGAACAAAGAAAGAAATTAGAAGAAAAGATGGCAGTTACATCAGATTTGATGATAATGCTGCTGTACTTCTTAATGCTGGTGGGGAGTTAAGAGGAACAAGGATATTTGGACCTGTTGCCAGAGAGTTGAGAGAAAAAGAATACATGAAAATTGTTTCGTTAGCACCAGAAGTGCTTTAATATACAAGATTATGAATAAGAAATTTCACATACATAAAGGAGACTTGGTTAAAGTGACTGCTGGTGTCGATAAAGGCAAGGAAGGTAAAGTCATAAAAGTTCTTACAAAAAAAGATCGCGCTCTTGTAGAAGGGGTGAATATTGTAAGTAAGCATATTAAGCCTAGTCCTACAAATCCTCAAGGAGGGATAGTTAAGGCTGAAGCGGCAATTCATGTTTCAAATCTTATGGTTATAGATTCTAAGGGAAATGTAACAAGAGTTGGAAGAAGAAGAGATAAGGATGGAAAGCTTGAGAGATATTCAAAAAAATCAAACGAAGCAATTAAGTCATGAGTTATACACCTAGATTAACAGATACGTATAAAACTGAGATAGTGCCTGAACTAATGAAAAAGTTTGAGTACGCTAGTATTATGCAAGCACCTAAGATTGAAAAGATTTGTTTAAATCAGAGATTGGGAAAAGCGACTTCTGATAAGAAGATAGTAGATATGGGTATTCAAGAAATGACATCTATTTCTGGTCAGAAGGCTATTGCATGTTTGTCAAAGAAGGATGTTTCCAACTTCAAGCTGAGAAAGGGGATGCCTATTGCGACTAAAGTTACGCTAAGAAGAGAAAGAATGTATGAGTTTCTTGATCGTTTGATAGCTGTTTCTTTACCGAGAACAAGAGATTTTAGAGGAGTTAAGGGTTCTGGTTTTGATGGGAGAGGTAATTTTACCTTTGGTGTCAAAGAGCAAATCATATTTCCTGAGATAGATATAGATAAGATTAAAGATATAAACGGAATGGATATAACTATAGTGACTTCAGCTAAAACAGATGAAGAGGCTAAAGCATTATTAACAGCCTTCGGGTTTCCATTCACTAAAAATTAATACCGATGGCTAAGGAATCAATGAAAGCGCGAGAAAGGAAGCGTGAAAGATTAGTTGAAGTTTATGCTGAGAAGAGAGCGGCTCTAAAGGCTGCAGGGGACTGGGATGCTTTGCAAAAGTTACCTAGAAATTCGGCAAAGGTTAGACTACATAATAGATGTAATTTAACAGGAAGACCTAGAGGATATATGAGGCAATTTGGAATATCTAGAGTTACATTCAGAGAGATGGCAAACAAAGGATTGATCCCAGGAGTTAAAAAAGCCAGTTGGTAATAACAAGATAAATAAATTAAGGATGAATACTGATCCAATAGCAGATTACTTAACGAGAATAAGAAACGCACAGAGTGCAGGTCATAGAATGGTGGAAATACCAGGCTCTAATATCAAAAAGGGTATGACTGAGATTTTATTCGATAAAGGGTATATTTTGAACTATAAGTTCGAAGAAGATGATAAGCAAGGAGTAATAAAAATTGCCCTTAAGTATCATCCGCAGTCTAAAAGACCCGCGATTACTAAGATTCAAAGAATTAGTAAACCAGGTTTGAGAAAGTATGCAGGGGCAAATGCTTTACCTAGGGTTTTAAATGGTTTAGGTGTAGCTATTGTCTCTACTAGTAGAGGTGTAATTACGAACAAAGAAGCTCAAAAGGCGAATGTAGGTGGAGAGGTTCTCTGCTATGTTTACTAAAGTGTTTATCTAACAATAGCTGAATTATGTCAAGAATAGGAAAGGCTCCAGTGAGCATTATAAAAGGGGTAGAAGTATCTGTAATAGGTAACGTTATAACTGTCAAGGGTCCAAAGGGTGAGTTGACTCAAGAGATGGATTCTTGTATTTCAATGAAACAGGAGGGAGAAGAGCTTGTTTTTGAAAGATCAAGTGACAGCACTGATGATAGAGCTAAGCACGGTCTTTACAGAGCACTAGTATCGAATATGATAGTAGGTGTAACGGAGGGTTATAAAAAACAATTGGAATTGGTTGGTGTAGGTTTTAGAGCTAAAACTTCTGGCCAGCAGCTCGAGTTGTCTTTAGGTTTTTCTCATCCTATTATTATCGATTTACCGAAAGAAATTAAGGTAGAGGCAGAAACTCAGAAAGGAAAGAATCCTATAGTTACTTTTGAGTCTCACGACAAGCAGCTTATTGGTCAAGTGGCTTCCAAAGTTAGGTCCTTGAGAAAACCTGAACCTTATAAAGGAAAAGGTGTTAAGTATGTAGGTGAATATATAAGAAGAAAAGCTGGTAAAGCAGCTGCTAAATAATTAGTAAGATGGCTACGAATAGCAAAGTTCTTAGAAGAACAAAAATAAAAAAGAGAGTTAGAGGAAAAATCTTCGGAACTCCTGAGACTCCTAGATTAACTGTTTTTAGAAGTAACAAACAGATTTACGCTCAGATTATTGATGATGTAAATGGTGTTACTTTGGCAGCAGCTGGTTCAGTTAAAGTTAAAGAAGCTCAGTCAGTGAGTAAAGTTGATCAAGCCACAATAGTTGGAAAAGCTATAGCGGAAGCTGCAAAAGGAAAGGATATTTCTAGTGTGGTTTTTGATAGAAGTGGATATTTGTATCACGGAAGGGTTAAAAGTTTAGCCGAAGCTGCTAGAGAAGCAGGATTAAAATTCTAAGGAAATGAGCACAAAGAAAATGTTAAGGTCTAGTGAAATAGAGCTAAAAGATAAGTTAGTGACTGTTAATAGAGTTACTAAAGTTACAAAAGGTGGAAGGACCTTTAGTTTTTCAGCTATAGTTGTTGTTGGAAATGAAAAAGGTATTGTTGGTCATGGTTTAGGAAAAGCTAAAGAGGTGGCAGAGGCTATAGCGAAAGCTATTGATGATGCTAAAAAGAATCTTGTTGAGGTCCCTGTTTATAATGGTACAATTCCGCATGAGCAGCTTGGTAAGTATGGCGGAGCAAGGGTTTTTGTAAAACCAGCTTCAGGTGGTACAGGTGTTATTGCAGGTGGTGCTATGAGAGCTGTTCTAGAGTCCGTAGGTGTTAAAGATGTATTGGCTAAATCAAAAGGTTCTTCAAATCCGCACAATGTGGTAAAGGCGACAATTGATGCACTTATGCAGCTGAGAGATCCTAAAGAAGTAGCTGAGTTAAGAGGTATCTCAGTGAATAAAGTATTCCACGGTTAAAATTTAAACCATGAGCAAAGTTGTAATAACACAAGTACGCAGTACTATTGGAAAACCTAAGAGACAGAAAGATACTGTAATAGCTTTGGGTATAAAAAAGTTAAATAGACCTATTGAGAAGGAAGCATCTCCTCAAGTATTAGGAATGATTAAGAAAGTAAAGCACCTCTTAAAGGTAGAAGAGAAGTAAGAAGTTATAAAACTCATTAAAATGAATTTAAGTAATTTAACTCCAGCTGAAGGCTCGATAAAAAAGGGTAAAAGGATTGGACGTGGTCAGGGATCTGGTAAAGGCGGGACTTCAACAAGAGGTCACAAAGGAGCGAAGTCAAGGTCTGGTTATAAGTCGAAAATTGGGTTTGAGGGTGGTCAAATGCCTCTTCAAAGAAGAGTTCCTAAATTTGGTTTCAAGAATAGAAATCGTGTGGAATACAAGGCTGTTAATTTAGATAACTTACAGAAATTGGTTGATGTTAGTAAAATTACTGAAATCACACCAGAGGTAATTGTCGAGAATGGTTTGGCAAATAAAAAGGATTTAGTGAAAATTCTTGGTAGGGGTAACTTCTCCGCGAAAGTTAAAATAAGTGCACACAAATTTTCTGAATCTGCGACAAGCGCAATTGAAGCGGCAGGAGGAAGTATTGTTACATTATAAAAAATTAGCATTTTATGAAGGGTTTCTTTCAAAAGATAAAGGACATCTGGTCCATTGAAGAGTTAAAAAAGAAGATTTTATTTACGTTAGGACTAGTCCTGATTTATAGAATAGGTTCTTTTATAATTATACCGGGAGTTGACAGTAGTGCTTTGGATAGTGCTTCCGTTAATGGCGGTGGTGGTTTAGGAGACCTTCTAAATCTTTTTTCAGGTGGTGCTTTTTCTAGAGCTTCAATCTTTGCGTTGGGAATAATGCCATATATATCGGCGTCAATAATCATGCAGTTAATGGGTATTGCTGTGCCTGCTGTTCAGAAAATGCAGAAAGAGGGTGAAAGTGGTAGAAAGAAATTGAATCAGTATACGAGATTCCTGACTATAGCCATAACTCTAGTTCAAGCTCCAGGTTATTTGGCTTCATCTGTAACGTCAGTTCAAGGTGCGGTTCCTAATGAAGGTCCATTTTGGTGGTTTTCGTCCGTAACTATTCTGACCTGTTGTACTTTATTCATTATGTGGTTGGGTGAAAAAATTACCGATAAAGGTATTGGAAATGGTATTTCTATAATTATAATGATAGGGATAATTGCAGGTTTTCCAAGAGCTATACTAGAGGAATGGGGAGCAGGAAATCCTTTCTTCTTCCTCGTAGAAATTGCAGCATTCTTTTTAATAATTGTAGCAAGTGTTGCTTTAGTGCAAGCTGTAAGGCGTGTACCAGTTCATTTTGCGAAAAGTAACTTTGCTTCAGGAGAACTACCTAAAGGAGAGCAGGCAAGAAGTTTTATTCCGTTAAAGGTTAACTCCTCAGGTGTAATGCCAATAATTTTTGCTCAAGCTATTATGTTTGTTCCGCTTTATATGTCACAAAGTGAGTTTTTCCAAGGGTCTGAATGGATAGCATCGCTAAGTAATTTTAACGGAATCTGGTACAATGTGATTTTCGCATTGATGATTATAATCTTCACTTATTTCTACACTGCAATAACAGTTAATGTTAACCAGATCAGTGACGACATGAAGAGGAATGGCAGTTTCGTTCCGGGGATTAAACCTGGAAGACCGACAGCCGAGTATTTGGATGAGATATTAAGTAGGATCACATTGCCTGGATCAGTGTTTTTAGCCTTAATTGCTGTTATGCCAGCAATTGTAGCTAAGGAGAATTTAGGACTTACAAATTCGCAAAATTTCGCCATATTTTTTGGGGGGACATCATTGTTGATTATGGTTGGTGTAATTCTTGATACACTGCAACAAATCGAAAGTCACCTATTGTCAAGACATTATGACGGTTTAATGCAAAGTGGAACATTAAAAGGAAGAACAGGGATGCCTGTTAGTGGTATTACTGGATAGTGTATTTTTGCACTCCTTTTGGAAATGAGAAAAATAAATTATAGAACGGAAGAGGAGATTGAGCTAATAAGAGAGAGTTCTTTACTTGTTGGGAAAACTTTAGCAGAGGTTGCTAAGAATATTAAACCTGGGGTAACAACCTTAGAGTTAGATTCTATAGCTGAAGAGTTTATAAGAAGTCATAATGCGGTTCCCGGGTTTAAGGGGTATAATGATTTTCCTGGCTCATTGTGTACTTCAGTTAACGAAGCTGTAGTTCATGGAGTGCCTACTAAGGAGCCATTACAAAATGGAGATATTGTTTCTGTGGATTGTGGGGTTTATAAAAATGGTTACTGGGGTGATAGTGCTTATACTTTTGCTGTAGGAGATATTGATGAAGATGTAGCGAGTTTATTAAAACGAACTAAAGAATCTTTAAATCTCGCAATAGAAGCTGCAGTAGCAGGGAATAGAATAGGGGATATTGGTTTTGCAGTCCAGTCGTATTCGGAGTCATTTGGGTATGGGGTTGTAAGAGAATTGGTAGGTCACGGATTAGGGACAGACTTACATGAGGCCCCTGAAGTGCCTAATTATGGTAGAAAGGGTAATGGTCCTCTTTTAAAAGAAGGAATGGTTTTAGCAATAGAGCCTATGATTAATTTAGGAGGAAAGGCAGTTAGACAGAAGGAAGATGGATGGACAATAGTAACTTCAGACGGAAAAGTATCAGCTCATTTTGAGCACGATATTGTTGTTAGAAAAGGAAAGGCTGAAGTTTTATCCACGTTTGAATATATAGAAGAGGTTTTAAAAACAAACTAAAAGTACATGGCAAAACAGGCCTCGATAGAACAGGATGGTACAATAATAGAAGCCCTGTCCAATGCTCGTTTTAGAGTTGAATTGGAAAACGGTCATGTAATATTGGCACATATTTCTGGGAAGATGAGAATGTACTATATTAAAATATTACCAGGAGATAAAGTTAAATTGGCAATGTCGCCTTATGACTTAACAAAAGGTCGTATCACGTTTAGATATAAATAGGAAAGATGAAGGTAAGAGCATCCATAAAGAAGAGATCTGCAGATTGTAAAATTGTAAAAAGAAAAGGCAGATTGTACGTAATTAATAAAAAGAATCCTAGGTTCAAGCAACGTCAGGGGTAATAATTATTAAAAGAAAAGAACATGGCTAGAATAGCAGGGATAGATATCCCTAAGAATAAGAGAGGGGTAATTAGTCTGACATACATCTACGGAATTGGTAGTACTAGAGCGGTTCAAATACTTGAAAAAGCTGAAGTAAGTGCTGATAAAAAAGTTGATGAATGGGATGACGAGGAACTAGGTAAAATTAGATCAATAGTTACTGAGGAATTTAAAGTAGAGGGTGCTCTAAGATCAGAGGTTCAAATGAACATCAAACGTTTGATGGATATTGGATGTAATCGAGGGATTAGACATCGTTCTGGTTTACCGTTGAGAGGTCAACGTACTAAAAATAACTCAAGAACTAGAAAAGGTAAAAGAAAAACTGTAGCTAATAAGAAAAAAGCTACCAAATAATAGATAACGATTAAATCGTTGGATCATGGCTAAATCAAACGCGAAAAAGAAAAAGAAAGTTAAAGTAGAATCTGTTGGGCAAGCTCACATAAGAGCAAGTTTTAACAACATCATAATATCTTTAACTAATGCTCAAGGACAAGTTATAGCTTGGTCTTCTGCAGGGAAAATGGGTTTCAGAGGTTCGAAAAAGAACACTCCGTACGCTGCTCAATTGGCAGCTGAGAATTGTGCAAAAGAAGCCCATGAGTTAGGACTAAGGAAAGTGAAAGCTTACATTAAAGGTCCAGGTCAGGGTAGAGAATCTGCCATAAGAACTATGCATAATAATGGCATTGAAGTAACTGAGATAATCGATGTTACACCTATGCCACACAATGGATGTAGACCACCTAAAAGAAGAAGAGTTTAACAGAAGAAATTATTTGAAATGGCAAGATATACAGGACCAACGTCAAAAATTGCGAGAAGGTTTAAGGAACCTATTTTTGGGCCAGATAAGGCTTTAGAAAAGAGAAATTATCCTCCCGGGGTTCACGGACCAAATAAGAGAAGAAATAAGCAGTCAGAGTATGCTGTGCAATTGTTAGAAAAGCAAAAGGCAAAGTATACGTATGGGATTTTAGAAAAGCAGTTTTCTAATTTGTTTAAAAAGGCATCTTCAAAGACTGGTATAACGGGAGAAATTCTTCTTCAGTTGTGTGAATCTAGATTAGATAATACGGTTTACAGACTAGGTCTGTCAAACACTAGGAGAGGAGCTAGACAGCTAGTAGGTCATAGACACATTACGGTTAATGGTGAATTAGTAAATATTCCTTCGTTCCAGTTAAAACCAGGAGATGTTGTGGGTGTAAGAGAAAAGTCTAAATCACTTCTGGCTATAACAGCCTCTTTGGCAGCTAATTCTAGTGCGCAACATGAATGGGTTGATTGGAATGGGAATGATATGAGAGGAACTTTCATTACAATTCCACACATGGAACAAATTCCAGAAAACATTAATGTGCAGCTTATAGTAGAGCTTTACTCTAAATAATTAATAACTCGATAATAACTAAGTATGGCAGTTTTAGATTTCCAAAAGCCTGATAAAGTAATAATGATTGATTCAGATGACTTTCATGGTCAGTTTGAGTTCAGACCGTTAGAACCTGGGTTTGGTATAACAGTTGGTAATGCATTGAGAAGGATTTTACTCTCTTCATTAGAGGGGTTTGCTATTACTTCTATTAAGATAGAAGGAGCAGATCACGAGTTTTCTACAGTTAAAGGTATTGTGGAGGATGTTACTGAGATTGTATTGAACTTAAAGCAAGTTAGATTTAAACAACAAATAGAGGGTAGTAACGAGGAAACGGTTAATATCTCTATTAGTGGTCAAGATAAATTTAGTGCTGGAGATATTGGTAATTTCACTTCGGCTTTTCAGGTATTGAACCCGGATTTGGTTGTATGTTCTTTAGAAAAGAATGTTAAATTGAACATAGAAATGACCATCGGTAAGGGTCGAGGTTATAGACCAGCGGATGAAAATAAATATAGTAATGCTCCATTAGGAACAATTTTTATTGATTCAATTTTCACGCCAATAAGAAACGTACAGTACAAAACGGAAAATTATAGAGTAGAACAGAAAACTGATTATGAAAAATTAGTTATCACGATTGATGGTGATGGTTCTATTTCACCGAAAGATGCTTTGCAAGAGGCTGCAAAAATTTTAATTCATCATTTTATGTTGTTCTCAGATGAAAGAATAACATTGGAAAGTGAAGAGAAGGCTGCAACTGAGGAGTTTGATGAGTCGTCATTGCACATGAGACAATTACTGAAAACTAGATTAGTTGATATGGATCTTTCAGTAAGAGCATTGAATTGCCTGAAGGCTGCAGATATTGACACTCTTGGAGAGTTGGTGTCTTATAATAAGAATGATTTATTGAAGTTTAGAAATTTCGGTAAAAAGTCATTAACTGAGTTAGAAGACTTAGTAGATAATAAAGGATTGTCTTTTGGAATGAATGTTTCGAAATACAAGCTAGATAAGGAATAAGAATATTTAGAGCCCTCTTAATACATACAACATGAGACACGGGAAGAAATTTAATCACTTAGGAAGAAAAAAGGCGCATAGATCAGCATTGCTTTCTAATATGGCCTGCTCTTTAATAGAGCACAAGAGAATTAATACTACAGTAGCTAAAGCAAAAGCTTTAAGAGTGTATGTGGAACCTCTAATTACAAAATCTAAGGATGATAGCACTCACTCAAGAAGAACTGTATTCAGTTACTTGAAAGATAAGTATGCTGTTTCGGAATTATTCAGAGAGGTTGCTCCTAAAATTGCTGAAAGACCAGGCGGTTATACGAGAATCATTAAGACTGGTTTTAGACAGGGAGATGCTGCAGAGATGTGCATGATTGAGTTAGTAGACTTTAATGAGATCTACGGAGCGGATGCTGGAGCGAAGAAAAAGAGGAGTAGAAGAGGCGGGGCGAAGAAGAAAAGTGCAGTTGAAGGTGAAGGTTCTGAAGTAGTTGATGATACTTCCGAATCAGTAGCTCCAAAGGCAGAGCAAATAAAAGATTCTGCTAGTGAAATTAAGGACGATTCTGATAATAAGGAAGAAGAGAAAGCTTAGTTTTATTTTATAAAATTTGATAAAAGAGGAATAAACGTTTAAATGTTTGTTCCTCTTTTTTTTTGTATGTCAAGCACAACTAGTTTCTTTGCACACTAATGAAAAATATTCAAGATTCTCCTGCGCTTCTAGTTTTAGAGGACGGGACAGTATTTAATGGCAAAGCTATTGGAGCTATAGGAACTACTACGGGTGAGATAGTATTTAACACAGGTATGACAGGATATCAGGAGATTTTTACTGACCCTTCTTATTTCGGTCAAATTTTAGTGATGGCTACTTCTCATATAGGTAATTATGGTGTTCATAAGGAGGAAACAGAATCGGAAGGAATTAAGCTGTCTGGCTTAATAACTAAAAAGTTTTCCGACGTTCATAGTCGAATAGGCTCATTAGGTGATGCTCAGGATTATCTCGAGAAAGATAAGTTAGTGGGTATATGTGATATCGACACTAGAAAGTTAGTTAGACATATCCGTTCGTGCGGTGCAATGAATGCTATCATTTCATCTGAAAATCTTAGTGTAGCTCACTTAAAAGAAGAAGTAAAACATATTCCTTCTATGCAAGGTTTGGAGTTGTCCTCTAAGGTTACTGCGAAAGAGGCATACGAGATAGGAAGTGCCTTGGCTGACACAAGGGTAGCTCTTTTGGATTTGGGTGTGAAAAAAAGTATTGTTCGCTGTTTGATTGAAAGAGGCTGCGTGGTTAAAGTATTCCCTTTATCTTCTTCCTTTGCTGAGATTATGTCTTGGAATCCGGATGGAGTAATGGTATCTAATGGACCAGGTGATCCATCTGTAATGACGCAAACCATTGCATTGACCAAAGAGCTAATTAATTCGGGAATACCTTGTTTTGGAATCTGTCTCGGTCATCAGATAATAGCTTTGAGTCAAGGTTTAAAAACGAAAAAAATGTTTAATGGCCACAGAGGGATTAATCATCCAGTAAAAAACCTAATTTCTGGAAAGAGTGAAATTACTTCTCAGAATCATGGGTTTGTGGTTACTTCAGAAAGTTTAGAGGAGAGTATCACCATGGAGCTTACTCATATTCATTTGAATGATAATACTGTAGCAGGTGTTCGATTGAAAGAAAAACCCGTATTTAGCGTTCAATATCATCCAGAAGCAAGTGCAGGACCTCACGACTCTAGATATTTGTTTGATGATTTTATAGCAATGATAAAGGAACATAAAACCATAAAAGTGTAATGAGTTATATAGGAAGAATTCAGGCAAGACAAATTCTCGATTCTCGAGGGAACCCTACAGTAGAAGTTGATGTAATAACGGAGTCGGGCGTTTTAGGTAGGGCAGCAGTGCCTTCTGGTGCTAGTACTGGTATTCATGAGGCAGTCGAGCTTAGAGATGGAGACAAAGGTAAATATCTAGGAAAGGGTGTGTTAAAGGCTGTAAATAATATTAATACGACGCTTAATGATGAGCTAAAGGGAGCGTATATCTATGATCAGAATTTAATTGATCAAGCTATGATTGGCATAGATGGTACAGACAATAAGGGTACATTGGGGGCTAATGCTATTTTAGGGGTTTCTCTGGCAGTTGCAAAAGCTGCTGCTGAGAGTCTAGGTCAGCCACTTTATAGGTACATAGGTGGGGTAAGTGCTAACACGCTGCCGATTCCAATGATGAATATCATTAATGGAGGGTCTCATGCTGATAATAAGATAGATGTTCAGGAATTCATGGTAATGCCTGCCGGAGCGACTAGTTTTTCGGAGTCATTAAGAATGGGAACCGAAATTTTTCATCATTTAAAAAGTGTTCTTCATTCGAAAGGGATGAGTACTAATGTTGGCGATGAAGGAGGGTTTGCTCCTAATTTAGGGTCTAATGAAGATGCTATTACCTGTATACTTCAGGCGATAGAGAAGGCAGGATATCGTCCCGGTGAAGATGTTTATTTGGCTTTAGATGCTGCTAGTTCTGAGTTTTACAATGAAGAAAAAGCAAGGTATGTTTTAGAATCTACAGGTGATGAGTTAACTTCCTCTGAAATGGTTTCTTATTGGAAGGATTGGGCTAATAAGTACCCTATCGTTTCCATTGAAGACGGCCTTGCTGAGGATGATTGGGATGGATGGAAAGAACTCACTGTGGCGCTAGGAGATAAAATCCAATTGGTCGGTGATGATTTATTTGTGACTAATACTGAACGATTGTCTAGAGGTATAGAGGGTGGTATAGCGAATTCCATACTTGTAAAAGTTAATCAAATAGGAACGCTTACAGAAACTGTAGATGCTGTGAATTTAGCTCACCGCAATTTATATACGTCAGTCATGAGTCATAGGTCTGGAGAAACTGAAGACAGTACTATCGCAGATTTGGCAGTAGCATTAAATACGGGTCAGATAAAAACAGGTTCAGCGAGTAGATCTGATAGAATAGCTAAATACAATCAACTACTTAGAATTGAGGAAGCTTTGGGTGAAACGGCATATTTCCCAGGGAAGGATATGAGATTTATTCCTTAATTAGGAGGAAATTTTCTTGGTGATTTAGTTTCCCTGTAGTGTCATAAAATTGAAGAGCATAACTCCCTGGAGTTATGCTTTTGCATTTAATAGAGCTTCCGTTGATAGCACCTTGTTGTATTACTCTTCCACTTAGATCTACTATCTTGTAAGAGCTATAGGTTAAGAGCTTTTGAGATAAATTTATTCTATCTAAAACTGGATTCGGATAGATTAAAAGTTCTGATGATATTTCCGTAATGCTCGTCTCTCCAGTAGAGAATCCCCAGGTGTAATCACCTTGTTTTAAATCCAGAAAGTCAATTCTTCCTATGTAATCGTCATCAACAGCTAAAGTATTTAGCTCATAATTTAGATGTTCTGACCAGCTACTGGAGGCATTTTCTCTGTAGATTAGTTTAAGTTCTGATTCTGAATATCCGTGGTCTTGAGCCATATCGAAGAAACCCTCATCAAAGGTAAATCCACTCGATTCCGAACCGTAGTATCTAATTCGTCCTCCAGCATCGTATTCTTCGGGAAAATCTCCGATTACTCGCCAAAACCTATCAGATGAAATTAAATATTCTGCTTGTGGTTGTGTTTCATGTGGACCAGTAAAATGACATTCGACTCTCATCCACACAGAATCCTGGTCGCTCATCTCATTAATGTCTGACCTAAACTCAGCATATGAGAATAAGTCTAAACCAGTATCGGTTATTAGCTTTTCTTCAGCGAGTATAGCTGGAGTAAGGTTATAATCTCTATTAAGTATTATGTGTTTTGGAGCAAGGCTTGAAATAAAAGATACTTCGCTGAGCTCTCCAGAAATAATTACTGTGTGAGTTTCGTCAAGACCCTCTGCAGAAATAATAGTAACATCTACCGGCATATTAGAAAAGGAGGAAGGAGCTTCGTGCCTTCTCTGGCTAATAGTTAGTTCTATAGTGTATTCAGATTCAGAAACTTCTGTTATAAGTTTACTGTCAATGGAAAAGTCAGTAAATCCAGGATTAAAGATCCAATCAGCGAAAAATGAGGTAAGGTCACTAGTTGTGTAGTTTTGGAAATGGTTTCTCATTTGTTCACTAGAAACTGATTGCAACGCGTACGTGCTCATAAACGATTCGGATGCACTCTTAAATGCGGCATCACCCATGTAAGTTCTAAGGTTATGTCCCACTGAAGCTCCTTTATTATAGACATGGGAGCCGTATGTGTTTTCATGGCCAATACCTGAAACAGGAAGATAGGCTCCATCGGTATTGTGAGCATAGAGTAATACATCTCTGTGGTTATCTGTAATCCAATCATAATAGGCATCTGCACCATAGGTATGCTCCATAAAAAGTGCTTCTGAGTAGCTGGCCATTCCTTCGTTAATCCACATGTCTTCTGCGGTTGAACAGGTTACATAATCACCCCACCAATGGTGAGCAAGCTCATGGGCCATTAAAGTTTCATAATCAAGGCTTCCATCTGCTAGAGATAATGGGTATGCTATATTGGTGGCATGCTCCATTGCACCGCCATTAAATGGAACGAATGAGTAGCCTACTTTCGACCATTTATAACCTCCATAAAACTCTTCGAAAGATGAGATGGCTGCTGACAAATTAGTGAATGAGGATTCGACTTGAGCTAGATTGTTTTCTGGTGCTATTAGCCAAATGGGAACACTATCATTTTCTGATGTGAAGTGTTGAGATACAGAAATGTCATATTCACCTACCGCCATTCCTACTAGGTATGAGGGAATCGCATTGTCAATTGTCCATTGATTTAATGTAACTCCTGTGTCATCTGTAAACCCTATGTATGAAAAATCAGGAAGTCCATTAAAGAATGCTTTTTTAGGAAATGTGGTATAAGCTGCGAATGAATATGTGCAGCGTTCTACGAAATTATCAAAACAAGGAAACCAGGATCTACCAAAGCTGTGAGGGGCAGCATCGAAGCCGACACCTAAGTTGTACGCGTAATCATTGGTCCAGTAAAAGCCTCCCCATCCTGAGCTATCTGTAATTGGTGAGCCTTCATATTTGATATGAAGTTCAAAAGTATCATTTTCGTTGTACACTTGATTTAGAGTGATTCTGAGAAGAGTCCCATTATGGGTGTATGCTAGATCTTCACCATTTAGACTGGCTGTTGTAACTGTGAGGCTTTCTAGGTCGAGGTCTACTATGGTTAGGTTATCAACTTTTACGGTGAATGAGATATCAGCTTCGCCTTGCAAAATTTGATTAGTGAAATCTGTTAATTGGAGTGTTAAGTGTGTATGTGTAATATCTAAAGAATCACTTCGGGTATCATTAGCGCTCACCGACTTCATAGAATGTTGATGACCACACTTCTTCTGAGAGTAAGCGTTGCAATTCACTGACAATAAGACGGTAAACAAAACCAGTATCTTTTTCATTTCAGAAAGTTAGCCAGAAGAATGTTTGCTAATTGGAACTATAATAATAAAAACTATAAATCACTGATAGTTAGCAATTAATAGTTTATGTAGGGTTTTAGGAAACCAAGGTGTATCACATGCGATAGTAATCGCGATAAAACATATAAATGAAGCCGTCTACTGAATTATTTGAGCTAATAAAGTCTTTGTCCAAAAGTGAGAAGAGATTCTTTAAGCTTTCCAGCTCGCTCCAAACCGGAGATAAAAATTATCTAAAGATATTTGACGCCATAGAAAAGCAGGCGGTTTATAATGAAGCTGGTTTAAAATTAGCCTTTAAGAAAGAGACTTTTGTGAGTCACTTTCCTTCTGAAAAGAACCATCTGTATAAACTTATTCTTAAGAGTCTAAGAAACTATCACAGCGATAATTCTATTAATTCTGTACTTAAACAGGAAATAAAGAATGTAGAGATTTTATACAAAAAAGCCTTATTTAAAGAGTGCAATAAGTTTTTAATTAGAGCTAAAAAGCAAGCAATTGAGAATGAGAAGTTCTACTTCTTATTTGAACTGATTAGCTGGGAGAAATTACTTCTTGAAGAAGCTTTTGAAGATGGACAATTTAATATGGATTTGGATAAATTAATTGAAGAGGAGCAAGATGTGATTGCTAAACTCCAGAATTTAGCAGAATATCATGTTTTGTATTCTAAGATTAATTATGTATTCAGAAGTGAGGGGTTTAGTAGGAATGCAGAAGATATTAGAATAGTAAAGGAGATAGAAGATCATCCTCTTATCAAGGGAAAGAATACGGCCTTATCTGATCGAGCAGCGACTATTTGTTATTATACTCAGGGGTTCTGTGCTATGGCTAACTCGAGAACGGATGTTGCTTTACTTAAATTTAATAGGGTTAAAGAGATCCTAGATGAACGACCTAAATTAAAGACTGATCTGGCAAAAAGGTATGTGAAGACGTTGTCTAACATTATTGGAAGTCATATAGATTTGGGGTTATATGATGACGCTTGGCGGTTTATTGATGATTTAAAAGGATTAACAAACCAGAGTGGGTTTAAAAGCATAGACATCCAAGTAAATGTGTTTAAAACGACTACTATTTCAGAGCTTCAACTGTTGTCCAGATGTGGGAGTTTCTCAAAAGCATTAGACGTAGTAGAGCATGGTGTTTTGGACAAGTTAGAGAGCTTAGAAAACCGTCTACGAAAGGAGCAGCTATTAGAACTTTACTACCACATAGCATATACGTATTTTGGTACAGGAAAGTATAGTAAAGCGTTGTTTTGGATAAATAAAGTGTTAAACGACAATGAAAACACTCTAAGAAAGGATTTGTTCAGCTATGCGCGTCTTTTTAATCTTGTCATTCACTTTGAACTTCAAAATTATGACCTATTGGAATACATCACTAAAAGTACACAGAGATACTTGGTGCGTAGACAGAGGGATTATGAGTTAGAAAAGCTCGTAATAGACCATCTTAGGAAATTGATTAGAGAATCGAAATCTAAAAATACTATTACAAAGTTTACAGAGTTTAAATGCCAACTAACTGAGCTGGTTACTGAGCCTGAAGATCAAATAGTTCTCAAATACTTTGACTTCGTGTCTTGGTTAAATAGTAAAATTGAAAGCATGTCATTCTCTAAAGCGGTATCTCTAGAGAATGCAGGTTAATCAATTACTTATTGTTGCCAGATTTATCGATTACAATAAATTCAGATCGTCTATTTATTTGATGCTGTTCTTCGAAACAGGTCACACCATCTATGCAATTGTTAAGTATTTCTTTTTCTCCTATACCTTTTGAAGTAAGTCTATTCCTCTCAATTCCGTTTGAAATTAAATAGTTCATTGCTGACTTAGCCCTCTTTTTAGAAAGTGTTCTATTAAAGCTATCACTACCTCTTGAATCACAGTGAGACCTAATTTCCACTTTGAGGCTTGGGTTAGTCTTTAATAAATCGGACAACATGTTCAAATAAGGCTGAGCATCAACTCTAACCTCCCAGTCGTTATAGTTCCAGTAGATGTTAGGAATGGGATAGGTTCCGTCTCCCCCGGGTATTATGTTGTTTGGGTCGTTTGGTATTACTATCCTTTCTAAATTGAAATCTATATCAAAGGTTTCATCCTCTCTTAAGCCCATAGTCGATATTTTTTGACTAGAGTTAAAATAGATTTGGTCTTCGTTTAGGTCTTCGGCTATAATTTCGTATTTTTTATTGGGAAGTAGTTGATAGGTGAACTTACCATCCATATCAGATAAGATTATATCTGTAGTATTATCCGTAAGATTTTTAATTGTTATTTGAATTTTTGGAATTGGGTCTCCCGTTTCTGCTTCTAATACATTGCCGTCTATGCTTAGTGTAGGGTAGAATTGCTCGAAGCTATAAAGGCCATCGAGGCCACTTCTATCAGAAGTTAACAACCCTTTGTCTTTTTCAATGTATACCATCCCAAAATCGTCCATAGAAGAGTTTAGTGGATAGCTAAGTTGGATAGGGGAAGACCAGTTATCGTCTTTTAGTTCTGAAAAAAGTATATCTAAACCACCCAAAGTCTGGTGACCATTAGAAGAAAAGTATAATGTATTATTATCTTTTAATGTTGGAAAGGCTTCATCGCCCTGACTGTTGATAGTAGGGCCTAAATTTTTAGGCTCGCCCCAGACTCCAGCAGTTAATTCTGTCATGTATAAATCCATTCCTCCTGAACCTCCATCTTTATTAGACGAAAAGTAAAGTGTTTGGTCATCTGATGTTAAAGCAGGATGAGCATATATAAAGCTGGCATTATTGAAAGCTAGTTTTTCTGGTTTTGACCAGCTCGTTCCACTTTTTGTGCTTTTATAGAGCTGGGGATTACTAGTGTTTTTAGAATCAAATTCGAGCTTATTGGTTCGTGTTTGATTACTTCGGGTAAAGTATGCTGTATTACCATCCTTGGAGAAAATAGCCATGGCGTCATGATATTTAGAATCTGAGAATGGCAGTTTTTTCGTATTACCGAGAGAATCCATTTCAAATACATCAAGAAATGATAAGCCTGTGTAATTATCTTTGATCTTGGCGTTATCGACCTCACCTGATATTAGATAACCAGTAGATGTTTTAGAAACAGACATAGCAGTTTTAACTCCTGTAACGTGAAAAGGAGTTAGTTGATAAAGACTTGAGTCTTTTTTCATTTTGTCAACCCGATTAGCCGAGATCTTAACGCTCTGTGCTACTTGGTTTCCTGGGTCTCTTGATAGAATTCCATTGGCGATGACTTCGGCTTCATCGTATTTTTTAGCACTTAGTAACGCTGAGGCATAAGCGAGTTTCAAGTTGTCATCAAAAGCCGGATCATTGTTAACTTTTTGAAATTCGTAAATAGCCGCTACCGGCTGATTAGTTTCAGCGTAAGCTAAAGCTAACAAAGTGCTAGCCTCAATGTTTGGCTTCTTTTCTACACTTCTCTCTAAGCTTTGGATAGAGTTCATGTATTTTAAATTTGCGAAATCTTCTTTTCCCTTACTTAAGTACATATTAGCACAGGAAGGAAGCAGGATTATCGCAAAGGCTATACTTAGTATCGTTGAAATTCTTCTCATAGTAGTCTGTTAGAAGTATCTAGGTGATGTTTTTTTAACGAGAATATCTTCTCCAAAATCGAATGCAATCATTATTTCATGAGAGCCATTACTATAGTTTCCGATATCTGTAGTGGTAAAATCATAGGCGTATCCACCTCTCAGCCGGGTTGATATATTATACTCGACCATGCCTATCAAGGCGTCTCCAGTTCTGTATCCGAGACCCAACCATAACTTATTGTTAATAAGAAAGTTAGCGTTAATATCCACTTCTGCTGGTGCTGCATTCTGATATTTAACGAGTATAGAAGGTCTGAGGTCTATAAGTGGAGATAACTGGAAAACATATCCAGCTCCAGCATAATAGTGTTGCTCGAAGTACTTTGCATTTGCTGATGTAAGTATTAATTTATCATCATTAGGGGCACTGATTGTTGGGATCGCTAAGCTGACATACCACTTTTGGTCATATAAGTAGGCTCCTGCACCAAACTTTGGGATGAAGGCTCCGCTAATATTAGAACTTGAGTAAATAGGGTCGTCAGCATCCCAGACGTCTATTTCTCCAAAGTCAGTAGAATAGGAACTTACACCAAGTCTAACTGCTAAAGAAAGTTTAGTGGTGGAGGTTATATTGAACTTATATCCAACATTCCCCATAAAGCTAAGTTCCTTTATAATTCCATGACTGTCATTAGTCACTAATAAACCGAGGCCAATCTTCTCTCCGATAGGAGTTTCTAAAGACGCTACCTGTGAAGTAGGTGCATTATCAAAAGAGACCCACTGACTTCTGTGTATAATGCTCGCACTTCCGTAGCTGTGCGTTCCAGAGTATGCTGGATTAGTCAATAATTGATTAAACATATATTGACTAAGCTGAAGCTCTTGCTGAGCATTCAGAGTTAAGGCAGATAATGCCGTAAAAAGAATGATTGGTATTATTTTTTTCATCATAATAGTAATGAGTTATTATCTTCTTAAATCTACAAAGCTGTTCAGTTCAGTGTTTTCATTGTTCGACACGGCAGTTGCTATTACATAGTAAGTACCGTCAGAAAGTTCTTCTCCATTGTCATTTAATCCGGACCAGTTATTGGTGTAATTAGAATTACTATATACTACATTACCCCATCTGTTGTAAACGAGTAATTCGACTTTATCAAATTGGTCTACACCTAAAATTACATAATTGTCATTTCTCCCATCTGCATTTGGTGTTAAACCATTAGGGAGTGTCAGTGGTTCTGGTTCTGTTACGGTTATCAGGTCAGTGCTGATACAGCCATTATCATCGGTTAAGAGCAGGGTATATGTTCCAGCCAACAGAGAGTTTAGACCCTGTTCGTTACTAATGTAATTATTCGGTCCCATCCAACTGAAGTCATAGGGTGTAACTCCACCTTCTACATCAGTTTGTATAACGCCATCTGCTCCTTGATAAACAGAAACATTGTATCCACTAGTGGTGATTGGACTTTCCAGTAATATTTCTATGCCTTCAGGCTGAGAAATTGTAAATGTTTGTGTGTATTGACAGTTTTCTTCATCAGTTAAAAGAACTGTATATTCTCCTGAAGGGATGTCACATGAATTTGTGGTTTCTCCAAATTCATTTGTATAAATAGACTCTACGTTACCATTTGATGTTCCTATTTCTAGTTCGATACATCCAGTGTCTTCGCTGTAGCATAGAACGTCTGTAACAGTTGTTAAGGTAATTTCTATTCCTACAGATGAATCCACTAGAACATCCAATTCTGTTTCACAGTTGTTGTTATCCGTCAAAGTTAGTGTATAGGTATTTCCTGCTAAATTATCTGGATTGGGAACAGGTGAGGCACCATTAGACCAAGAATAGGTGTATGGTATAGTTCCACCAGTAGAAGAGGCGCTAATAGCTCCATTATCTAGTCCACAAGAGGAAGGTGTGGTAGTCGCACTAATAGATAAAAGAGGTGGTTCCATTAGTTGAAATTGCTCGAATGTAGCACAACCATTTTCATCTGTTACGGTTACCTCGTAAGTAATTCCCGCAAGACCAGTAACCACCGCATTATTATCTGGAGTATGACCCCAAGCGAAAGTGTAAGTTCCACTTCCTCCATTTGGATTAGCATCTATTACTCCGTTGTCGTTATCAAAACAATCAATCGGTGTTATAATCTCGTTAATCTCTAAGGAGTCAGGTTCGGTTAAGTTAAAAATAACTTCAGTTGTGCATAATGCCTGGTCAGTGAAGATTAGATTATAAACACCAGCTCCGATAGTGAAAAGTGTATCATTAGTAGCATCATTATCACCAATGTTTCCAGTCCAATTTAAATCATAGGGACTAACTCCTCCAGTGATTACGACATCTAATTGACCGTCTTCAGCATTAAAGCAAGATACATTATTGATTGGAGTACCTAAGTAAGTCGTTATATTGGAATTCACTACAATTGGCAGAGGCTCTGTAATTGAGATGTTCATTAGGGTATCACAACCATTCGCATCAACTACTAGTACTTCATAGGCACCTGCGCAGAGTTCATCTGCGGTAGGACCGAAATCAAGTTCTTCTTCGTTTAGCTCCCATAAATAATTGTAATCAGAATCTCCACCTGTAGCTGTAATATTTATGATAGCTGTACATTCTCCATTACACTGTATTGGAGAAGTGAGGGCAGCATCAGCAGTAAATAATGACAGCGGTTCAGTAACAGTTACTGATCCGTTTAGTAAACATCCACTTAAATCCGAGATGTCTACGCTATAGGTTCCAGCGGCTAAATCAGATAAAACAGACTCACTACCGATAACTGTATTTTGGTCATCTGTCCAGACATATGTGTAATCAGGAATTCCGCCTGTTACCTCTGCCAAAACACTTCCGTTTTCATCGCCTAAACATGCTAGGGTAAAGTCTCCTGTTCCTGTTTGAAATAATGTGAGGTCTAAGGCGAATATTTCATCTGAACTTACATCTATAGTGTCGCGGGTAATACAACCGTTATCATCTGTAACAGTGAGATAGTATTCTCCTGAAGGAATGTCAGTCAATATAGCGCCTGAGTATGTATTCATGGAATCATCGATCCAATCGAAGCTATAGTCGGGAGTACCACCACTAGCAGCGACTTCTAAAGAGGCGTTAGAACTTCCAAAACAATCTTCTTGGGCAATACTAACAAGCTCACTTTCTAGTAGACTAGGTTCAGTTACCTCAAAAGATTCAATAAAAGTACATCCGTTGGTGTCAAACACTTCAAGAGTATAGATTCCTGGGCTTAGATTAAACAGGGTGTCTGCATCTATTTCATTGTCTCCAATATCTCCTGTCCAGTCATATGAAGTGATGTTTCCACTTCCTCCAGTTATATTAGGAACGATTCTTCCGTCATTTAATCCAGTACATGAAACGGTAAAGAGTGTTTCCATAGCGAGAAGAGTATCCGGAGAAACAGGGTTTAGAATAGTACTTATTTCACATCCTGCAGTATCAGTAACGACTAAGCCATAGGTCGTTCCACCCATTAGGTTAGCTTGGTTAGGGGCGCTAGGGTCATTTTCTAAGGGTAAATTGGACCAGTCATAGAAGTAACCAAACTCTAAATTCTCAAAATCTGGATTTGCTCCAGATGCGGCTACATTATAAGAGCCATCTGATGCATCAATGCATGAAGTGAAAAATCCTCCATCGTATACGCTAAACTGAATATCTAATTCAAATGCTTGTGGTGCTTCTAATTCTACTTCTAGCGTTGCAACGCACATATTACTTTGATCCGTAACGTTTACGGTGTATATGCCATCTTCGAGTGACTCTATATCTTCATCGGTAGAACCTCCGAATTCTCCTAGCGGTTCCCATTCTGTAGTTAGTGGGCCTCCTCCACCCGAAACAGCGATATCTATTTCTCCAGAATTCTGACCTTGACAGCTAGGGTCTAAAGTGCTTATTAGCTCGATAATTATTTCAGTTGGTTGTGTTATTATAAATTGTTGTGAAGCTTGGCACCCGTCTTCAGAAGTAACCACAACAAAGTAAGTGTCACTGCACAAACCTGTCAAATCTTCATCTGTTGAATACACACCACCGAGAGTAGACCACTCAACGGTATATTCTCCTGGCGCTCCAGTTATATCAATAGCTATACTACCATCACAACTTTCAAAACATGAATTATTATCAAGATCAATAACGGTTATTACAACACTCTCTTCATTAGTAACCTGAGTACTTATTGTTCTAAAGCATCCGTCTGAATCTGTAATTGTTACAGTATAGGTGCCAGAGGAAAGATTGATTAGGTCTTCATTGACACCATAGTCAACTCCATCTTGATCTTGCCAGCTAAAGGTATACCCTATTCCGCTTCCTCCTGAAGGCGTTATGTCTATAGCTCCTTCAGATAATAAATCTGAGCAGGAATTTGGAGTAACTGATAGGTCTGCAGTTATTTGAGTAGGACAGGTGACTTGAATAGATCCGGTTTCGGTACAACCATTTTGATCTATTACACTTAAGGTGTATAATCCACAATCCAATCCAGTAATTGTTTGCTCATTTCCAATCGGATTATTCGTGTCATCGAACCATTGTAAATCATATTCAGAAACACCTCCAGAAACGTTAGCGGTTAATTGACCGTCTGAGGAATCGAAACATGTAGTGTTGAAACCATTTCCATAAATGAGTGCTGATAAGGTTATAGAAATTGGTGGCGGTGGTGGTGCTACGATTACTTCAACAGAGTTTTCAGCTATACATCCATTGCCATCACTTACAGTTACGAAGTAAGTTCCATCCCCTAGATTACTCAGAACTGGACCTAAACCTAATACAGGAATTCCGCTGGGGTCATTACTCCATGAATAAGCGTAGGGACTTGTCCCTCCTGAAGCTGAAACTGAAGCTTCTCCGGAAGACGTCCCGTTACAAAGAATTTCAGTAACTCCTAGTACAGATCCTTCAAGAAGTTCTGGCTCGCTAATTATGAATGTCTCCGCTATTTCGCATCCTTCAGAATCGGATATAGTAACAGAATAATTTCCTGGGCAGAGATCGGATAAGGAGGTGGTGTTTTCTGGAACTGACTCACTCCAGTTTATCGTGTAATCTCCTGAACCTCCCGAAGGAGAAGCCAAGGCAGTTCCATCACATTGACCGTTACATGAAATAGTACTTCCATTATAATCACTTAGTAATAAGTTGGCTTGTAAGGTGTTCTCCTCGTTAATCACAAAAGACTGAGTGGCTTCACAGCCATCTCCGTCAGTAACAGTTACCGTGTAGACTCCGGCAAGTAAATCAGAAATGTCTTGATCTGTCGATATTTCAGTATTACTACTATTTGTCCAAGAAATAGATAAAGGTTCAGTAAAATTAGAAACGGTTAGGTCGATAGAGCCAATTGCCGCTCCAGAACAGTTTATCGCAGTGGTCGTAGCACTTAAGCCAATGTACTTAACAAAGATAGAGGTTGTTGCCTCAGCCTGACAAGCAGCGAGATTGGATGTGATTGTAAAATCTGTGTCCTGCAGTGGAGAGGCCGTAGTGACTAGTGCAGTCGGTGAAACGACTTCATCCTCAGGCTCCCAGCTAAATGTGAAGTCTCCATTTGTATCTGAGATGCCTTGAAGTGTTACTTCGTCACCTGGACATATTTCTAAATTGGGCGGTATGACGCTTAATTCCAGTGAGTCTTTTATAATGAATATTACTGAGTCCTGTATGTATGTATCACATACCGTATTTAGAATGTATAAAGTTATAAACTCATCACCTTCAGTAACACCATCATCTGTAGTGTTGACCTGAATAGAAGCAGATAATTCATTAGCAGGTATGGTTATCGACTGCTCATCCAAGGGAACATTGTTTCCTAAAGAAGGAGTGGTAGTATAGTCATCGAAAACATCTGCGGATCCACCAAAACTGTATGCAATTTCTTGATCAACATTGGATATTTGTTCAGCTACGAAAGTGATTTCTCCATCATTACATCCTTCTATCATATATGGAGTTCCTCCTGAAGTACTTGTTACTATATCGTTATAGTTAGAGTTGATTTTCTCAATGAATACAGCAGAGTCATATAATCTATCGGTTCCATCTGCGATGATTAGTTTTAAAGTATATGTTTCGCAAGGTATTAAGTTACCAACTTCTGCTTTTAATCCTAAAGTAAAACCGTCATATTGAATGTTTTGACCAAGTGGGTTTCTATTATCATAGTAATACTCTGTGTTGAATATGTTGTTAACGCTATTTATGGCTACAGGTAGATTTGTTCCAGGAATCAAAGCGATATTAACATCATTGAACCCGCCAGGGCCTGAGATAAAGAACCCAAAAACATCATTAAATGAGGAACCCACCCACTCTTCATATTCCTCCGAGGCAAAGGTAAAATCAAAAGTGAGGCTATCACCTTGTACTTTTACGTCAAATTCAAATGTAGTAGCATCAAAAGTAGTTCTATCGTTCACCGTGTTCAGTAAAGCACTGCCAGGAAAATCATTGTCAAATTCATCGCAATTTAAACAAGTGGTTTGATTTTCAATTTCAGGAAGCCCCGTTCCATTAATTCCATCTTCTACTACGGCATTTCTTGCTTTTCCAGTGGTAAGAAGTAAACCCTCTATGGAGGAGAGTTCAGTGTTGGAGTTATAGAAGTAAGCCCAAGAACTATCCGCAGCTGAGACATTAACATTCGAAATAGTTACTCCGGACCCTACAAGCAGTTGAGCGGCAGATTCAGGAGTGATAGTTTGATCTAAAGATAGCTGGCCAAACCCTATTTGGCAGCCTAACAAAAAGATTGTACTTGCTATTATTTTGTTCAATAAATTCATTTTGTGTTGGTCTAATATGATTTTCCTAATCTCGCTCTTCCGCATCTCTCTTGGAAATCCGTCATTGAGTAATTAGTCAGAATTTTCACTTCTCCAGAATTAGCTAGTTGCTTAAAGAAATTCACAATTATTTCAGTTTCATCGGAGGTTGTTTCTCCAGTGAATTTTGCGCATATCAAGTTTGCGGGTACACAAGCTTCAATAATCTCAATATCTGCGTTTTCAAGGCTTGAAAGCATATAATTCTTGAAGGTGTCTGGGTTTAGATTTTCGATTTCAATTATTCTCACTTCACCATTAAATGGGTGAGAAAAACTTATTAAAAGCAGCGATACAAGCAAAAAAGGGACGCAAATAATGGACTTTAATTTCATAAGAACACTGTTTTATTTAAATCGTTAGGACAAATTCATATATGTCAAACAAAATTGCACACTTATCGCTTTCTTTTTAGGGATTTGCAAACTTTATTTAATTATTTTTTCAACACCGTTTTTCGTCTAATTCTTAAGAATTTTTGTCGATCTTATTTTTTATTTCGTAGATGGCCATGCCGGCAGCAACTCCTACGTTGAGAGATTCTGTAGAACCATACATTTGAATTTTTAGATGATTGTCTGATGACGAAATAAGCTTGGGGTTAATTCCGAGCTCTTCAGATCCAAGAATAATGGCAACTCCACCTTTTTCTGGGGTGAAGTCTCTTAGGTTTGATTCAGCTTTCTCTGTAAAACTAATCACTTTTATCTCAGAAGCTTGTAGGTGATAAATGGCATCTTGAAGGTGATTTATTCTTGAAATCTTTAGCTTTAGAACTGCGCCTGCACTTGATTTAATCACACCTTCATTAATCGAAGCCGAGTGGTTTTTAGGGATAATTATTCCATGAACCCCCATGCATTCAGCCGTTCTGCAAATCGCACCAAAGTTTCTAGTGTCTGTGACCGAGTCTAGTATAATAACAAAGGGACTTTCGTTCCTGTTTACCGCTACTTCAATAATGTCATCTATTTCGACAAACTTTACTGGAGAGATGTACGCAAGAATTCCTTGATGATTTATTTCTGAAGACTTGTCTAATTTTATTTTAGGAACTTTTTGGACAGGAATTCCTTTTTCTTTAGCGATTTTTACTATTTCGCTTAATTCGGAATTCGATGTTTCTCTCGATACAAGGATCTTTTCTATCTCTTTACCCGACTTTATAGCCTCTCTTACTGGGTGGGTACCTACTACTTTTAATACTTCGTTCATGTTAGTTGTATATTCTTCCGTTTCTCCATGCGCTCACTTTTTTAGCCCATTCGGATTTGTAAATTGAATTCCTTTTTAGTTCGTAGTGATTGTCACTAAAACCGTTTGTGATTTTTTTAAATGTAAACCTTACACTGCCTAGGTCATTTTTGTCTCCGTATACCCATGTTTGAGAAGCCTTAGCCGTATTGAGCTCTGTAGGTGCGCCAAAGACTATAAAGATCATTCCTCTATCTGTTTTCCATCCGCTTTTGTATGAGGAGAAGTTCAAGTTGGCCAGTTGTACTCTATCGTAGAATGCTGCCATAAGTTCCTTTGCTCGTTCTTGACTTTCTCCACAATCTAGCCAAAACCTTTCTAGGCCACTTCTGAGGTCAGAGTTTGTGTTTAGTCTTTCAAATTCCTTTCTCGCTGAAATATAGCGTAGAGGGTAAATCATTTCTGAGATGGAAGTTAACGCAGGGTATTTGTTCGGTCTGACAAGTAGACTTAATCCTATGGAATCCTTTTTAAGCAGTATGTCTCCCAACGGAAAATCATTGAGGATTAGTTCTTTTTTGCCCACAGGAATAGTGAGAATTTCAAACTGCGATATTTCGGGTAGATCTTCTTTGGAAGTGCTGTAGGGTGGGGGAGGTAACCCTCCATTAGCAGGTCTGAACCATAGTTCGGTCTGTGTTAAGTCTAATCTTTCAGAGGTTAGGCTGTAACTAGACTTGCTGTTGATTAATAGGTTGAAGTTAGGGTAAGTGTTTTCACGTTGCAGTAGAAGAAAATTTTCCCTAATTAATTCTGAAGTCTTGTTTATAGTTCCGCTAATCGCGTATTGAGTTGCTCTGTTTTCATCTTTTAGAATTAATCGATAATTGTAAAAGTTTAAATCTTTTAAAGGGAAGTTGATAGAGTAAAAATAAAAGTAGGATTCATCGCTAGAGGTTCTTCCATTTGCTTTAAATAGAACCGTGTCAATAGTTCTGTCTCCTTTGGAGTCGGACAAGAATATCTTTCCGCTGATTGAAGTTGTTAGCTCTTTGGAATTTGTTTTTCGCGAGGCTAAAAGCTCAGAGTTTTTTATTTTTAGGAATAATGATGTACTATCATCGCTAAAATGGTAGAATTTTAATTGGACATGGTCATTTCGAAGAATGATTTTAGACTCATTATCATAGTGCTTTAGACCCGTTTTTCCAGTCCTACACTGGCTAAACACCACTCCGATTAAAATTATAATTATTATATAATTATGCGCTTTCATTCAGAGCGAAAATACTGAATTCTAAAATGTACTGATGTAACCAAAGTTGATTTTAGCATTTCTAAAGAGAAAGCGATTTTCTGTATAATTTGATATTCCATACAAAAATGTAAATAGACCAGTATTGGTTCCGATTGAAACGCCTAGGCCTATGGCATCTATTGATCCCTTTTGATATGATTTTAACGTGTTTTTCTCAAAGTAGTTTTTCTCAAAGAAACCGAAAACATGAGAGTTTTCATCAAGTAAGTACCGGTATTCAAGTGATGTAGTTATCCATGATGTGGTAGGGATGGTCCTTTGGTCAGTTCCTCTTATGCTGCCTAATCCTCCGATTTGAAGAACTTCATTTTCCAAAATGTTTTGTGATGAAATACTCTCACCTGAAGCTCCGATGACTAATGAGCCTCTTTTTAATAATTTAATGTGTTTTGAGCCTTTGTAGGTGAGTCCTATGAGTTTTGTGCGTTCTATAGAGGTTGCCGTTCTATAGCCGACAGAGAGGCTTAGTTGATTGGTGAATCCTTTCGTGGGATTCAGAGGGATGTCCAAATTTGCATAGCGCCATTCTCCTTTATATAAAGTAGAGTTGGTGTTCTGAGTAAATTGTTCATCGCTTTGATTAGAGTTGTTTTTGGTTTGACCGACAAGAAAACTTAATTTATTTCTTGGGTTGATTTGGTACCCTGCGCCATAGTCTATGCCTAACCGGTTAATGGTGCTGTCTTGTCTAATAAATGCAGTCTTGAGTTCAATACTTAGAAACGTATTAAAGAGGAATGGAGTTTTCACATTCACCGCTAATCTTTGATTTTCGGATTTTAGCCTTTCCCAGTTGAGAGAGAGTGACTCTGCTCGGTTTAGAGTGTTGATTAAATCCAATGAAAGAAGCCCCGTAACTGAAGTAGATCCTTCTGTTGAGGGCTGAAGTCCTATAATTCCATCAAAGCGGCTTGTCTTTTTTTTCTTCAGAAATAAAGTAACGGAAGCCTTATCATTTCGGAACGAAATTTTTGGTGGCTTATTAAAGCCGAAGAAGGAATTGTCTCTGGCTAGTTTGGATAATCCTTTAGCATAATTTTCTGAATATAGTTTGTTTGGTTTGAAGTTAAATATCTTCTTAATGGTGTTGTAATCGAAAGATTCTTCACTCTTTATAATGAGGGTGTCAAATTTAATTATAGGACCCTTGTCCAGCGTTATTTGAAGAGTAATGTTGCTGCTGTCAAGTATTCCCTGGCTTTGGATTTTAACGAAAGGGTAGCCGTTGTTTTCTTGGAATGACAACTCCTTTCGAATCATCATTGAAATCGCTGATAGCTCCATTTTTCCTTGAAATGTCCTGGTTTGAAAGTCAATAAGATTTATCGACTGAATAGTGTACTCTGGACCGGCAGTAATATAGATGAGTAGTGTGTTGTTTTTTTGCACCAAGCTGTCCTTGGCGGCCTCTAGATAGCCATTTATATGTAGTTTTTGTATCTCAGCGTTGCAAAAATCAAGAGGAGAGGTTTTGTTCGTAGGGGTGTTAGAAATTTCTTTTGTTAACCCGTTTTGAGTTGTGAAAACTTGAAAAAACTTTATCGCATCGCTATTCTGTAAATGGCTTAAAAATGGAGTGCCTAAAAATGCTATGAATATTAGATATTTCAAATAGTTAACTGCGGTAAACAATAACGAATATTAAGTATGGTTATTTAGTTAAGGAATAAAACTTGTTTATAAAAATTGAAACCATTTTCAGTAAAAGATGTATAATAAGATAATTTTGTATCAATTGCTGGAAAATAAAATACCATCATGAAAAAAACTGCATCTATATTTATCATCATTGCGCTAAGCGCGATATTCTTGTCATCTTGTCGTTCATCGAAGCCTTCTTGCGCTGCTTATGATCAATTGGAGCAAATTAATGATCAAAAGTAATCGAAATATTTTGTTTTGTCTGATTGTTTAAGCTTAATGCCACTGGGCAATTTGTAGCTATATCATAGATATTCTTTTTCTTTTGCGGGCTCAGTTCCACTCTCGTTTTTATTTTTAAGGTTACGACTATTTCTGAAATTCTTCTGGGAGTTCGTTGCATTATTTTTTCTACATCTGCTAAGCAGGTTTCTATTCCAAAAATTCCATTTAAATCACTAATATTGATTACGGTCACCATGCATGCAGCTAATGAAGCGGCCACTAGGTCTGTGGGGCTAAAGGATTCACCTTTTCCATTGTTGTCTTTCGGTGCGTCTGTTAAAATTTCTGTTTTTGATTCTAAATGAATAAGACTGTTTCTTAATTCCCCGTTATACTCTAAAGATATTTTAGACATTAGTTAAATTGATTTAGGTGCTAAAATATTCCTAAATTTGAATACTTATGAGATACTTGATTCTTATTCTGTTTTTTTTCGCATTCATCTTAAGGGGTCTGTCCCAAGGAGCTTATGATGGCCCTAGTTTGATTTATACTAATCAGGTTTTAGGAGGAGCGCAGCTCAGTACTTCGGGTTGGGGTGTGCAGTTTAATTCAGGTAAATACGACGGCTTTTATAAGATTAAAACAAAAGGAATAGAATTTGTGAAAATTAAGCATCCAAAAGAATTTAAGTTGCCAAATAACGGCAGAGATAATTCGAGAAGATTTGCTTACGGAAAACTGAACTCCTTTCAGTCGTTAAGATTGCTGTGTGGAGCTAAGAGCATAGTTTCAGATAAAATTAGGCATGGAGCAGTAGCTATTGGTTATAAATGGGGGTTAGGTCCGAATATAGGGTTTCTTAAACCGATTTATGTAGAGGTTTCGAAACGAACAGATACTTCAGTTGCCATCGAGCGTTACGACCCTGAAATTCATGATTTCAATGTTATAAACGGAAGGGCGAATTTCTTGAGAGGATTGGATGAAATGAAATTAACTTTTGGTGCAGTCGCTAAAATAGCAGCCACTTTCGAGTATAGCGGAGATAATGACGGGGTTCAGCAGTTGGAAGTCGGAGTGGTGTTGGATGCATTTTTAAATAAAGTACCAATAATGGTAGAAGAGGCGAATAATCAGAGGTTTTTCCCCTCGATATTTATATGTTACTCGGTAGGTAAAAAGTATGTAAAGCGATGAGTTCAGAAATAGTAGAATCTAAAAAGCAAAGAGTGGCCAAGCCTAAGTGGTTAAGAGTTAAGCTGCCAACGGGAGAGAGCTACAAAAGAGTCAGGGGTCTTGTTTCAGAGCATGGTCTTCATACTATTTGTGAAAGTGGAAATTGTCCTAACATGGGAGAGTGCTGGGGGGAAGGTACCGCGACTTTTATGATATTAGGAAATATTTGCACTAGAAGCTGCGGATTTTGTTCGGTAATTACGGGTAGACCTGAAGCTGTTGACGAGTTTGAGCCTGGTAAAGTGGCGAGGAGTGTTAAACTTATGGAAGTTAAGCATGCTGTAATAACAAGTGTTGATAGAGATGATTTGGCAGATGGTGGAGCAGATATTTGGGTGAAGACTGTAAAGGCTATTAGGCACCAGTCTCCAACGACAACTTTAGAGACACTAGTACCAGACTTTGCAGGAAACTGGAATAATCTCCAATATATAATAGACGTTGCTCCTGAGATCGTATCTCATAATTTGGAGACAGTAAGAAGGTTAACGAAATCAGTGCGAATACAAGCCAAGTATAACCGAAGTTTGGAGGTTCTTAGAAGATTAAAAGAAGGTGGCATGAAAACTAAGTCAGGTGTCATGCTGGGATTAGGGGAGTCTTTTGATGAGATCTTAGAGACCATGGATGACCTAAGAAGTGTTAATGTAGATGTATTAACATTAGGTCAATATCTTCAGCCAACACCTAAGCATCTTCCAGTTCTGGAGTTTATTACTCCTGAAGTATTCGAACAATTAAAAGAAATTGGCTTAAAAAAAGGCTTCAGGTATGTAGAGAGTGGCCCATTAGTAAGAAGTAGTTATCACGCAGAGAAACACCTTTTTTAGGCGGTTGATCTCTTTGAGATGTATATAATGTGATTTTTCTGGGTGAATATTGTAATAATTTAGCTTAGATTTTATTGTAAATTGCCGATCCAAACCAAAATATAATATCAAATAATATGAAGACGAGAATAGCTTTATTTTTAATAGCACTAGTGGCTTTAGTAATAGGAGTAGTATTAGCTCCTGGTACGGAAAACATCTCAGATTACTCTCCGAGAGCGAAGGATGTAACCGAACAGAGTTTTAGTGGAGCCGCAGAGCATTACGCTATGCTGAGACGAAACGTAGAAACGGGAAATCTCGAGTCTGGGGATTATGCGAGTATGCTAGCTAAGGTGAGTAAATTTAACAAAGAATCCAGGAATAAAGACTTAGGTCTTGACATTAACTGGGAAGTAATGGGACCTACGAATTTTGGTGGAAGAACTAGAGATATTTGTTTCACTTCTGATGGTCTTCTTTTTGCTGGAGGAGTTTCTGGTGGGTTATTTCAATCTTGGGATTCTGGAAATACATGGTTCAGGGTGACTGGATTCAAAGAAAATTTAAACGTTACTTCTGTAGAGCAAATAGGAAATGGAAGCATTTTTGTAGGTACAGGTTCTTTATTTGATAGTTCAGGTGGCTCAGGTGGTTCAGGATTTCTTGGTTCAGGAGTATACAAAAGCGCAGATAATGGTGTTACATGGTCATCAGTTGATGGTCTTAGTCTAGATGTATTATCAACAAGTGGAGACTTCACTTCAACAGACGTACTGTATGCCGACCCTCAAAATCCAAATAAGTTATGGGTAGGAAGTAGAGGCGGACTGTTTTGTTTTGATGATTCGAACGGAACTGTAAATGATGATTTCGATGGAATTGCTTTTGCTGGTTCATGTCAGGACATGGCTATTTCTTCTGACGGAAATAGGATGTTAGTTGTTCTTGGAACAGGAGTCTATCGGAGTAATGACGCTGGAGTTTCTTGGTCAACTGTAACGGGGAACGGAACAGGAGAATTGTCGGTTTCTGGTGCGAATAGAGTTGGCCTGGCTATTAGTCCACAAGATCCAAATTATGTATACGCCTTAATAAGCGTTAGCGGTAGAATGGGAGGTGTTTATGCTTCTACAGACGGAGGAATTACTTGGTTTAATATTTGGCCGGAAAATGACATCCAAAATACTAATATAGACATTGATCCATTCGGTGAAAACACCCAAGGAAGATATGACTTAGTAATTACGGTAGACCCTACAAATAAAGAGAGAGTTATAGTTGGAGGTGTGACCCTTTGGGAAGGAGGGATTAATATCCAGCCACAAAAACTAGCGTTTAATTTTGGTTTTGGAGCGAATTACGTGCATTCTGATATTCACCATTTTGAATGGTTGAATAACCAATTATACATAGGTTGTGATGGTGGTGTTTTTAAATCGAATGATGTAACGGTTTCTGATAGTCCAATATTTGTAGAATCTAACTTTGGATACAATACAACCCAATTTTATGGAATTGGTATAAGCACTACAGGTAAAGTTAATGGGGGAACACAAGACAATAGCACATTTTTAGTTGGTCCTAATTCTACATTGGGTCTTAACCAATTTGGAGGAGATGGTTTTGATACTGATATTTCTGCTGTAAGTGATTTAGCTCAATTTGCAACTAGTCAGAATGGTCCACTTGGAAGGTCATTTGATGGAGGTAGTTCTTTTAATGGTTTTTATGATGCAGAATTAAACACACTATTACAAGACGGAGCATCCAACTTTCCGTTTATAAATGTCGTAAGGTTATTTGAAAACACGAATGATCCATTCTCTGAACAAATCATGAAGTTTGTAGCAAATGAAGACACTATCCCTTCTGGGACGACAATAACAGTGTTAACCAATAATTTGAATCAACCTGTAGAGCATGTTCTGGAGGACACGTTATTTATTAGGCCACAGATCACCTTACCGCAAGAGGTTATTACAGAGACGGAAGATTCTTTAATTACGCTTATTTATGATTTTGATGAGATAGATTACTCTTCTGAGGATTTCTCCTTCACAGAAACTATTGAAATCGGAATTACAGAAGTAACAGTTACTCTGCCGAATGATAATATTGTAATAGATGAATCTACATTAGAAGGTATAGTTACAGTAACAGTCCAATTTACTGAAGATATAGAAGTTGCTACTATCGAAGATGTCACTTTGTTCAACGTGCCAGACACACTAGAGATTATCGATCCATACACTTCTCTTTTCGCAACTTATACTTATGATGGCATCTATGTTACTCGTCAGGCTCTTGATGGGAATACTACTCCAGATTGGACTAAAGTCGTCAGTGGTAATTTTAATGTAAATGCTATAGAATTCTCCTTAGACGGAAACCACATGTATTTAGCGTCAAGTAATGGGAATGTAACAAGAATTTCAGGTTTTCATAATTTTTGGGGAGATGAAGATGTCGCTGAGTTAACTCAGACTAGAATATTTAATACAAATGGTCCAGCTATGGGAATAGGTATAGATCCTAACAATTCGAATCGAATAGCTGTCGCAGTAGCTGGGTATGGAGGAAGTGGTAAAGTCTGGATTACAGATGTAGCTACCACGGCTACTCAAACTAATGGCACAGAATTTTTTGATAACATTTGGTTTAGTCAAGGTCAAGACTTTGCTGGAATGCCTTGTTATGATGTAATCATTACAGATAATCAAGCTACAGGAGACGATGTAATTATGGTAGGAACTGAATTTGGCGTTTGGGCCACTAATGACTTATCCGATAATAATTCGTGGGAGCAGTGCAGTAATAACCTTGGAAATGTTCCGGTTTTTGATATTAAACAACAATATAGAGGTCCTCAACAGTTTATTGAGAATCCTACAAATACGGGTATCGTTTATATAGGGACACACGGAATGGGGATTTGGAGATCTGGGGGAGTTGTAAATGTTGAGGAGTTAACTGGTACAGGGATTACTTCTGATGATAAGAATCTTTTAATATTCCCGAATCCAGCGTCAGATTTAGTGAATGTGGAAGTGAATTTAAATGAAGGAAAGAGGCTGTCTTTAGACATTTACAATATTTCTGGTCAATTAGTATTTACAGAAGATTTGGGATTTGTTTCTAATGGAAACCAAATAGCTACCGTGTATATAGGAAGTTTAAATAGCGGTAACTATATCATGAATGTAAAAGGAGAAGGATACAGCGAGACTGGTAAACTATTAGTAAAATAAAAGCATAGAAGAGATTATAGAAGCCGTTAGATGATTTAATCTAGCGGCTTTTTTTTGGACTAAAAATTTATTATGATTAGAATAGGGATTAATGGATTTGGCAGAATAGGGAGGACATTATTTCGACTGGTTTCTGAAAGAGATGATTTAGAAATAGTTCATGTAAATGATGTACACCCGTTAAAGACACTTTTACATTTAGTGAAGTATGATAGTGTTCATGGCAAGTTCAATAAATCATTGACTTATGTTCAAGATGATTTATTCCATCTGGAAGACCAAGAGGTTACTTATTCCAAATGTTCTGACATTTCTGAAATATTATGGGGGAATGTAGATGTCGTATTTGAGGCTACCGGGAAGTACAAGGTAAAGGCAGACTTAGATCATCACATTAAAAACGGAGCGGATAAGGTTATATTGACAGTGCCTCCCGCAGATGAGTCTATGAAAATGATAGTCATGGGCGTGAATGAACACTTGCTCTCAAAAGAAGATACAATATTCTCTAATGCCTCCTGCACCACGAATAGTGCTGCTCACCTCATAAAAATAGTGTCTGAAAACTTTAAATTGGATAGTTGTTTTATAACTACAGTGCACTCCTATACTGCAGACCAGAATCTTCATGACGCTCCTCACAAGGACTTAAGAAGGGCAAGAGGAGCTGTCCAATCAATAATTCCTACTACCACTGGAGCGGCTAAGGCATTGACTCGAATATTTCCGGAATTGGCAGATAAGCTAGGAGGTTGTGGAATAAGAGTTCCCGTGCCAGATGGCTCGCTTACCGATATAACCTTTACGATTAATAATCCACCATCGGCAGATGAGCTAAATCAATTGGTTAAACTCTCTTCCGAGAATGATTTTAGGGGTTTTGTCCAATTTACAACTGATCCATTAGTTTCATCAGACATCATCGGAAATCCACACTCATGTGTGTTTGATTCGGGTCTTACTTCAGTTGTAGGTAATATGCTGAAGGTAGTGGGATGGTATGACAATGAGATTGGCTATTCAAACCGGCTAATAGACCTTTTAGACTTTCATGACTCATTGTAATATTTCAAATGGAATTCCCCGTCATGTAACTCTCCGTAGCTGTAATAGTTGATCCAATCTCCTAAGTTGAAATAGGTAGATTTTTCATTAAGTGCTATTTCTAGGGGCAAATGTCTATGGCCAAAGATGAATATGTCGTAGTGTTTAACCTTTAAAATTTCCTTCGAATATAGAGCGAGCCATTCTTCATTGTCACCTAGGGATGAAGATTCCGAGTCTCCAGTTTTAGCTCTACTACTTCTGCTTAAATAATTAGCCAGTCCTATGCCAAAGTTAGGGTGAAGCCTAGCAAACATCCACTGGCATAGTTTATTTGAGAATACACGTTTTATAAATTTATAGCCATAATCTCCTGGGCCTAGACCATCTCCATGCCCAATATAAAGATCTAAACCTTGTCTTCTTATGGAGATAGGTTCTCTGTAGAGGATCGCATTTATTTCATGAGGTAGATAGTCGAATATCCACATATCGTGATTTCCAGTAAATAGATGGATTTTAATACCGCTATCTGAGAGCTCAGCTAATTTTCCTAAAATCCTTGTAAATCCTTTGGGTATGGCTTGTTTGTACTCAAACCAGAAATCAAAAATATCACCAACTAAGAATATCTCCGAAGCGTCAGCACTAATTTCATTTAGCCACTGCACTATTAATTTTTCTCTAATAAGACTTTTCTCGTAGGTGGGAGCACCTAAATGAAAGTCAGAAGCGAAATAGATTTTATCTTTCAATTTCAAAAATCGATTAATAACCAAAAATAGATTCGAGCTTATCTTCTAAAGCCCCACCTCTGATTTTAGTCTGAAGTATGTTGCCATCTCTATCTACCAGAACAGTGTGTGGAATACCACTGAACTTATAGATGGCCTTATAGGGAGTAGCCCATTTTTTGAGATCGCTAACATGATAATCCCAAACTAGTCCGTCTTTTTCTATGGCTGCCAGCCATTTATCGCGGTCGCTATCTAATGACACAGAGAACACTTCGAATCCGGCTTCATGATATTTGTTGTAAGCCATAACTACTTTTGGGTTTTCTCTTCTGCATGGTCCACACCAAGAGGCCCAAAAATCTATGAGCACTACTTTTCCTCTAAGTTCGTAGAGTGTCTTTTTGACGCCATCAGGGTCATTTAACTCGATATTCGGGGCTACTTTACCTACATCAGAACTCTGGGCGCTAGATCTATTTCTCTGGTTGAAGTCTTTTACAGAAGCCTCACGAGCTTTGTAATAATTAGAATAGGGTACTGTCTTCGCTAGATTGTTTATAATAGTGCTTGAGAGCTCTATTTCAGTGGTGAAGTCTAACGCATCGAAAAAAGCGGCTATTCCTGGAGATGAACTGTTGCTTGCTATATAGCCGTTAAGGTCAGATTTGAATTGCTTTTTAATCGTCTGTTTTTGTTTGCCGAGAACTAGTTTTTCTTCTAGCTTTTTGGCTTTTTTGATTTCATTTTCTACACCTAATACACTTTTCTTGTGCGCAGAAACTATATCGAACAATTCGTGATAAACAGATGTGTTTGGACTTCCTGTTATTTCTGAAGGCTTATTTAAGGTATTATAGTTAGCATTGAGAATAACGTTCTCTGTACTATCTGTAATAAGGAAAATTTGATTTCTCTTGTTGTTAGTAAGCACGTAATAATCCATTTTTAGAGGTTCGTTTACCTCATGGTTGAAAATTCCTCCTTCTCCAATCCTGATGGTATCGAAAATCTCACCGACTTTCCGCTTATTAATCTTATTTATAAATAACATCTCACCATCACCACCTTCTATCTTTCCAGAAATAACGGTTCTAGAAGAGTTAGAGTCTGTAGTCTTTTTCGATGAGCATCCTGTAGCTAATAGCAGTGACGTTACTGCGGCTAAAACTAAAATTCTTTTCATAAATATTATTTCGATTATCAGCAAAGATACCTAATCCTGTAGGATATTTTTATTGGTTAGGAACCGAATTAATTCTTTCTCCTCTAAAATGGGTGTGCTTATTTTTATTGTGAACAGATTTTGACCAAATAACTTTCTCTGACTATCGCTCAGTCTAGAGAAGTCTTTAAGTGTCGTCATGTAATTAGGTTGAGTCGAATTTCCTTTCCCAAATTGAATAATTTTCTCTAACTCTGTGTCAGTGAAGTAATGATGGTCTGCGAATTTGAAATTCTTTTTCAAAGAATAATTTTCTTTTAGATGCTTTTCGAATAAGGCGCTATTCGCTAAGCCAGTAAAACTTATAACTTCATTAGAGCCTATTTCCTGGCCATGCTCATTAACGGGTGTCTGATATACTATTTTAGAACTGAAAGTATGCTTAGAGTCCCATTCTTTTGGTTTTTGCAACGCGCTATAATCTCCTGTGGTTTTTGTAATAACCAAGGCATCGGCTCGAGAAGCAGCGCTTTTTATATCGCGTAAATATCCAGCAGGGACTAAGAAATCTTTCCAATATGGCTTTTTCTCTGTAGTCAGCAATAAGAGCACTGAAGGCGTTATATACCTGTGCTGGAAGCAGTCGTCTAGAAGAATTACATCTGGTTTGTCATCCGATTGGAGTAGAAAACTAATCCCTTCTTTTCTTCGTTCGGCTACCACTATTTGGGTGTTATCTAGTTCAGAAAGGTACATTTTCGGTTCGTCACCTATTTCAATTGCAGTATGACTAGCGTTGCAATGCACTACTCCTTTAGTCTTTCTCCCGTAACCCCTAGAGACTATAGCTACTGTCTTTCCTTTAGATTGGAGTAGTTTCGTTAAGTAGATTACTAGAGGGGATTTTCCAGTCCCTCCAAATGACAAATTCCCAATCCCGATAATAGGCGTCTTGAATTGGTAGGATTTTATTATTCCAGCGTTAAATAGACAATGCCTCAGCTTGAGAATTAAACTGTAGATAAATGCTGCAGGAAGAAGGAGTCTTTTTATGAAAAATAACACAGGTTAAAAGTAAATAATTAGCCCGTTAAAGGAAGTTTCTTTCTTAATTTGTCGAGAATAATTTTTTTTCAATATGAAACTGCACGAAATCACATCTACTCTTGAGTCAATAGCTCCTAAGATTTACCAAGAGTCATATGACAACTCAGGCCTAATCGTTGGAGATTTATCCATGGAGGTGACAGGAGCTATAATATGCTTAGACTCCACAGAAGATGTGGTGGATGAGGCTATAAGGAAAGGCGCTAATCTGGTGATAGCTCATCACCCCATCGTATTCAAAGGCTTAAAAACATTCACAGGAAAGAACTATGTAGAAAGAACGGTGATGAAGGCTATAAAGAATGACATCGCTCTTTATGCCATTCATACGAATTTGGATAACGTAAGGAGAGGGGTAAATGAGAAGATTGCAGATAAGCTAGGACTAAAGAATAAAAGGATACTCTCAGCAAAGCGAGGATTTCTAAATAAGTTAGTTTTTTTCTGCCCTGATAAAGATGCGAGTAGGGTTAAGGAGGCTATTTTTTCTGCTGGAGGTGGTACTATAAGTGATTATGACAATTGTAGCTATTCCTCAGGTGGTGTAGGTACATTTAAACCCATGAGAAACGCTAACCCGGTAGAAGGGAGTTTAGGAGAGTTAAGCACAGTTAACGAGTCAAGAATAGAAGTGCTCGTGAAGAACAGTGTTCTAGAAGAGGTTATTCATGCGCTGAAATCAACCCATCCTTATGAAGAAGTGGCGCATGAAGTGTATTCTATCAAAAATGAGGATCAGGAATTAGGGAGTGGAATGATAGGCGAGCTTGAGTCTTCTGCTTCTTTAGATGAGTTTTTAACTTACGTATCGTTTACATTTAACACAGGGGTTATAAAGTATACGCCATTTAAAAAGGAGATAAAAAAAGTGGCCGTGTGTGGTGGCTCAGGAAGTTTCTTGCTTAAAAATGCGATAGCCGCCAAAGCGGATGTATTCATTACAAGTGACTTTAAATACCATGAGTTTTTCGATGCGGAAGGTGAAATATCTATATTTGATATTGGACACTTTGAGAGTGAGCAGTTTACAATAGATTTAATTAAGGAATTTCTCATTGATAAATTTCCTAAATTTGCACCCCATTTAACGGAAATAAATACGAATCCCGTAAAATATTTTTAAAGCATGTCAAAAAAGAATTCTGGTACAGTAGAAGAAAAACTAAGATCACTTTATGATTTACAGATCATAGATTCTAGAATAGATCAAATAAGAATCGTTAGAGGAGAACTTCCTTTAGAAGTTCAGGATTTGGAGGATGAGATAGCAGGCATGAATGCTAGATTAGACAAGTATAGAGTGGAAATAGAAGGTTTAGATGGTCAGATAGCTGATAAAAAGAATACTATCGAAGAAGCTAAAACTGCTATAAAGAAATATGAAGGGCAGCAGAGTAAGGTTAGAAATAATAGAGAGTTTGATTCTTTAAATAAAGAAATCGAATTTCAGCAGTTAGAAATTCAATTGTCTGAAAAAAGGATAAAGGAGTACACCCTAGCTAAAGAGCAGAAACAGGAAGTAATAGGAAATTCTGACGATAGCTTTTCTGAACTAAAGAATGATTTAGATATAAAGAAAGGAGAGTTAGACGAGATTATAGAGGAGACTAAGAAAGAAGAAGAGTACCTGGTTAAAAAATCAGAGGTACTAGAAGGAAACATCGAAGATAGATTACTAAAAGCCTACAAGAGAATTAGGAATTCTTCGAAAAACGGATTAGCTGTGGTCTCTATAGATAGAGAAGCTTCTGCTGGTTCGTTCATTAAAATACCGCCTCAGAAACAATTAGATGTAGCTGCTAGGAAGAAATTAATAGTAGACGAGCACAGTGGTAGAATTTTGGTAGATAAGGTTCTAGCAGAGGAGCAGGTAGAAAAGATGGAAAAAGCGTTAGCTAAAGAATTAAAAAAGTAGAGTTTACTTTATGTGAAGAAATAAAAAAGCCTCTTTTAGAGGCTTTTTTTTTGACTTAAAATCTCCAACCTAAAGTTGTAAGTAAATTTAGTCTTCCGTTTGTCGTTTGAGCTTCATCTATATAGGATGAGCCATAAGCATAATAAGAATCGGATCTTTCAGTATAAATGGCTGCTATATCTAGGTAGAAGTCACCGTCTTTAAACCCAAACCCTCCTGTATACGAAATGATAGGCCCAGAAACATTATCAGACAGCTCCCCTTCGGTATAAGGAGATTGCGAATAGCGAGTTCCCGCTCTTACTCTATACTTTTTTGCTATTCTTATTTCTACTCCTGCTTTTACATTATGCGTCTCTCGATAAGATTCTCTGGTTTCTACATTTTCTGCTGCGAAATCATAATTATCTCCAGATAATGAGCTCATTTTAAGCATACCTGTAGAGTAGTCTCGGTATTCGTAATCTGCACTAATAATACCGGACTTACCTGCTATAAAAGCACCGTTCACCATTAGCTTAAGAGGAGTTTTAATTCTATAGTCGTATGTTCCTACAAAGTCATCTGGAGTAATAGTCTCGTCCTTGAACTCTGCAGAAATACCTCTGCTGTAATTATCGTTAACAGAATAAGCCGTTGGTGTGTGAACGGCTGCTCCTATTCTCAATTTTTGGCTTGGTTTAAGAATTACGCCCATTTTTAAATTTATTCCTACACCACTCACGTCTAAACTCTCATTGTAAGTGAATCTATCCAAAGGGAGTGAAGTATTACTAGCGGATTCTTTATGGGTAATTTTTTCAGAGAAATTCAAGAATGGAATACCTATAGCCACACCCCAGTATAATCTGTCACTGATATTGGCTGCGCCTCCAAATGAAAGTTCGCTGATACCTCCTTTTCTTTGTACTAGAATATCATGATTCGAACCGTCAAACGGGATAGCTGTGTTGTATTGGTTTGAAGAACCGTTAAGTGTGTCTATTAAAAATGCATCATAAGCTAATTGACTGCGAATAGAAGCATCTTGTATATCGAAGTAGTCAGTTCCTTGAGCATCATCAGCGAATACATCTAATAAGCTATTATCATTCTCTCCTTTCAGTCTGAACTGAGTATTGAAATTAGCTAACTGATTTATTGATATTGCGAAAACCACCTTTTGCACGTTTGTTTTTTCAGAATCTTGAGTGATTGCAAATCCAAGTGTGTTCAACTTGAAATGAAAATCTCCTTTACTTTCGGACTGATTATTAAAAGTTGTTTTTGAAGAACTCCCGCCAAGATTAGGGGTTAAATTAAAATCGCTTCTACGGTAGAGTCCTAATCCTGCAGGGTTAGAGTTTAAGGCGGATAAATCAGCACCTAACGCTCCAAAAGCACCACCCATTCCAGCACTTCTAGCGGTAGAAAATGAATTATGAAAACTAGCTCGCAGAATGTCCTCTTCATTTTGTCCGTACGTGAGGACACTGCTAAGTAATGCGAGTATAATTAGAGTACGAGTCATATTTAAATTTATTTAGTGTTATTATCTTCTGCCACCGCCTCTTCCAGAAGAACTTCCTCTTGAAGAAGAACGACTAGACTTGCTTCCTGCGCTGCTACTTCGGCCAGAAGCGTTAGAGCTTCTTGTCGAAGATCCTGAATTACTTCTAGAGTTACCACCACTGTATGAACTTGAGCCTCTGTTATTAGAATCAGAGCTTTTGGCGCTACTTCCTCTAGGTGATTTATTTCTGTTTATGCCATTTTTACCAGAGTTTACACCTCTTCTTGAATTCCCTAAATTAGGTTTGGTTGAGGAGATTTTATTTGGTCTCGTGTTTGTTCTCGGAGAATTTGTTCTAGTAGACGTGTTTGTCCCAGGTCTAGCAGAACTATTTGCGTTTACCCTTCCTGTGTTTACTCCTGTTGGATTAGATAGGGTAGGTCGAGTTGTATTAACTTTTTCTGTATCTCCTTTCGAAATAGCTCTAGGTTTTAAACTAACGCTTCTTTCTGGAGACTTTTCTAAAGTCAAAGGCCTTACTCCATTTTGATTATATGAACCAGCTAATTTCCCTCCTGTATTCAAAACGCCATCATTCCCGTATGAGCTATTTGAAGACGACACAGAGCTTAAAGAACTTCTTCTTCCGTAAACGAAATTGGTGTTAGACAGTCCAGATCCTCCATCATAATAGCCATTGTATCCACCAAATCCATTAGAATTACAGTAGCCTGAGCCCCATCCGCTGTTATAAGGATTACCCCAAGAATTCCATCCGTTATTGTAAGGATTCCCCCAGCCATTATAATAGGAATTCCAGCCATAGTATGGCGTTCCCCAAGAATTCCATGGGTTGTAGTTATACCCCCAATAATTAGGTCTATTCCAGTGGTTATAATTTGAATTCCCAAAGCCTATGTACATTGAATTATTTAGGAAAGGGTCGTAGTAAGAATTGAAATTGGAGTAACT
>CESE01141925.1_pt1 | contig 60047 bp, 50 predicted proteins | sample 350271 | NCBI WGS metagenome assembly CESE01 (sample SAMEA2621536, study PRJEB7988) | marine metagenome | isolation source: saline water (ENVO:00002010), including | reverse complement strand
TTGAACAGAACCCGGCTTATAGACCTGCTTTTTTTATAATTTGGATGTAATCAAGACAACAAAATATTTTAGTATATAATATCTTCTAGATCTTTGTGAGAGATATTTTTATTCAAAAAAACTAAAGACAGAGCCGCCATATCTTCTCGACTCAGAAAAACGTTCAAAGCCAGATACATCTGTATGTTTTGAGTGCTCTAGTATAAATGTTCCCTCTTTTGAAATAAGTCCATTTTTAAAAGATTCACTAATCAAAGACGCTAATTGTTCTGGAGTGAAATCATAAGGAGGATCTGCAAAAATGATATCAAAAGATCTAGAAGGCATTTTAGTATACTTAAAGACATCACCTTTTATGGCATGGATATTATAGTGTAGCTCCTCAGAAATCTTAGAGATATACTTCACACAACCAAAATGGCTGTCTAATGCAGTAATATCCTTACAGCCTCTTGAGGCAAATTCATAGCTTATGTTTCCAGTACCAGAAAATAAATCTAGTAATGAAATGTCCTGAAACATCCATCTATGGTTTAAAATGTTAAACAAGCCCTCTTTAGCAAAATCTGTAGTAGGACGAACCGGTAAAGATTTTGGTGCCATGAGGCGTTTTCCTTTATGTATTCCTGAAATAATGCGCATTCTTATAAATTTGAAATAATAAGATGTTGATGTTTTGGTGTGTCTTTTATTTTAATTCCCTTAATGTTTTCATGAAAGGTAATATGCCGTATATACGTAAATAACCTTTTATATAAGGGGTCTTGTTTTTCAATAGCACCACTTAATTTTAATGTATCTATTTCTGTTTGTAAACCTAATTGCTCATAACAGAACAGAATATAATATATAAAATCTTCTGGAGTCTTGTATAAATAGGTATTACACAAGTGTAATTGGTTGTTCTTTTTTACCATACAGGTAAAACTGTCTTTAAAAACATGTACTGCTATTTCTGGAGCTTTTTCTGTATTAGCTGTGCTTAAAACAATATCCAATAACTTTGTAGTAGCATGAAAATAGGAGAAACTGCCATAGCTGTCAAAAAAGAAATTATTGATATTTATGTATGGAGCATATACCGTAATAATATCTTGGGTATGTACTTCATCAAAGGCAATATAGTCTGTGGCAAGTATCTTAGCATTAAACTTTAGATATTCTGCAGCTTTTTTTGGATCAAAAAGTGATTTAGGTACCGTAGTAACCAAATCATTACAGTGTATCAAAACAACCTCGTCAAAGTCATCTTGTAATGCAGCAGTGTTGTTTATTTCTTTTCTAAGCAATGTTAGTAAGCCCTCTGGAGTAGTGGCTTGATCAAAGACCGTTTCTAAAAAAAACAGCACCTCTTTGCTACCCGTATGGGTTATTAAAAAAGAATGTCCGGTCAATGCTAATTGAACGGACAGGCTTTGATGGGCAATAGGCCCTGTATTATTGTTTTGTTTGCTCAGCGTCATATATTTTTGGCCAGTTACCAGATGTGTCAATCTCATCTAAAGATCCAACTGAAATGTAAGCGCCATTTACACCTTCTACAGAAACGACTTGCTGTTCTTGGTTTATTAAATCTTTATCTAAACCATCTAGAACAGTTTTTTTACTAATTCTAGCTTCAAAAGCAGAATAGGTGTTTCTGTTTTTAACGATTTCTCCAACTCTTAGTTCTATAGTTCCAGAAATCCCTTCCACCTCTAGTGGAAGATTCATCATTGTTTTGTATCGATCTGTACTTCCAAAGATAGAATCTCTTACTGGGGTAAAACCAAGAGTGTCTAACAAGACAACTTCTAGGATATAGCCACCAGTTTTTGCGTCAAGCCCATAGGCTTTGTTTTTCTTCTCATCTGCATAACTTGTGTCGCGTCTTTGGACGTTAGCAAATTGTGCTGTGTCTAAAAAACGAACCAAACTGTCAAAACTACCTGTAAACTTTCCTACAATTTCTTTGTGAGCTAATTCTGCAGCACGAACATCTTTTAAGTTTTTTATAACTTTCGCATAACGTACATCACGTTTTTCATTAAATTCTACAGGCCCAAGAATTGAGCTGTATAACTTCCATCCTAAAAAGATGATGACTACCCAAAGCACTAGTTGTAATATTAATTTCATTGTAGAGAAAAATTAGGTTTTTTGAAAAATAAGGTCTAACGCAAATCTACAATTTTTTTTTGTTCGTAAAAGTATATTCTTAAAAATAATGGCATCTTTAGACCTTGTAAGGAACCTGTTTTATGGATGTATCACAATTTTATAGTTTGTTAAAAAGCGATTTTCCGCATAATACTACTGAAAAGCAGGGTATTGCGTTGCAATTGTTGTCCAGGTTTGTCTTAAATGATAACAAAAACGAAGTATTTTTGTTAAAGGGATATGCCGGTACAGGAAAAACGACCATTACTGGTACCTTGGTTAAGAATCTTAGTAAAGCAAAAATGTCTTCTGTGTTACTTGCTCCAACGGGAAGAGCTGCTAAAGTAATAAGTAATTACGCCGGTAAAGAGGCTTTTACTATTCATAGAAAAATATACTACCCAAAACCAAAAAAAGGAGGGGGAGTATCTTTTACTCTTCAAAGTAATAAGCATAGAAATACTATATTTATGGTGGATGAAGCATCCATGATTCCAGATATAAATCAAGATGCAAAACTTTTTGAAAATGGCTCTCTCTTAGATGATTTGCTGCAGTTTATTTATAGTGGTCATAACTGTAAGTTACTCCTCATCGGAGATACTGCACAATTACCGCCTGTAAAATTGGACGTAAGTCCAGCCCTTGACGCTAGGGTGTTAGAAAATCAATTTAATAAACAGGTTATTGAAATAGAGCTGGACGATGTGGTAAGACAGCAACAGGACAGTGGTATTTTATGGAATGCCACCAAGCTAAGAGAGACTTTAAACGAGGGTATTTATGATCGTTTTAAATTTAGCAACCAAGTGTTTCCAGATGTAGTTAAACCTCAAGATGGTATGGAAATCATGGATGCACTAGAAGAGCATTATAATAACGAAGATAATGACAATACGGTACTTATTGTAAGATCAAACAAACGCGCTAATTTATACAACCAAAGCATACGTAGCCGTATTTTATTTCAAGAAGATGAGCTTGCTACTGGAGATAGATTGATGGTAGTAAAAAACAACTACCATTGGGTATCTAGTGAAAGTGATGCTGGTTTTATTGCCAATGGAGATATTCTGCAAATTTTAGAAATCTTTAGGTTTGTAGATTTATATGGTTTTCGATTTGCAGAAGTAAAAGTACAATTAGCAGATTACCCAAGAATGAAGGCTTTTGAAACCGTTCTATTATTAGACACCCTCACCTCAGAGACACCCTCATTAACCTATGATGATTCAAACCGCTTGTATCAAGAGGTAATGAAAGATTATGCCCATGAGAGTTCAAAATATAAAAAGTTTCAAGCAGTTAAAAAAAACAGATATTTTAATGCCTTACAAGTCAAGTTTTCATATGCTATTACCTGCCATAAAAGTCAAGGTGGGCAATGGAAAAATGTCTTTGTAGAGCAACCTTATTTGCCAAATGGTGTTGATAAAGATTATCTACGTTGGTTGTACACAGCTATCACAAGAGCGCAAGAAAGATTATATTTGATTGGCTTTAAAGAAGACTTTTTTGAACAGGATGCCTAATTGTTTTATTTATAATGAATTAGAAAATTAAGTTTCTCTTTTCAAGGACTATTTGAAATAGTTGTATTTCAGTATATGTTAAAAACATATGTAATAATAACAAACCCAAGCTCACGTTACATAATACTATGAGAATAATAGCAATGATACCGGCACGTTACCAGGCCTCCCGTTTTCCTGGAAAATTGATGCAAGACTTAGGTGGTCAAACTGTGATTTTACGCACCTATCAAGCAACTGTTGCAACGGGGTTGTTTGAGGATGTTTTTGTGGTTACAGATAGTGACATTATTTTTAAAGAAATTACAGCCCATGGTGGAAAAGCCATCATGAGTATCAAAGAACATCAGTGCGGTAGTGACCGCATTGCAGAAGCTGTATCGCACATGGATATTGATATAGTGGTAAATGTTCAAGGAGACGAACCTTTTACTAATAAAGAAGCATTGGTAGATGTTTTGGAAGTTTTTAAGGCTAAGGATGCTGCCAAAATAGATCTTGCCTCCTTGATGGTTAAAATTACAGATTGGGATGAAATTAAAGATCCTAATTGTGTGAAAGTTATTGTAAACAAAGAAAATTTTGCACAGTACTTTTCTAGATCACCTATACCGTACCCACGTGATAAAGCCTTGGCGATAAGTTATTTTAAACATAAAGGTATTTATGCCTTTAGAAAGCAGGCACTATTAGATTTTTATAATTTACCTATAGGTGCACTCGAGGCTATAGAAAAGATTGAATGTATACGCTATTTAGAATACGGTAAGAATATAAAAATGGCTGAAACAACAGTTCAAGGTGTTGGTATTGACACGCCAGAAGATTTAGTGAAAGCCAATGCTATTTTAAAAAGCAAACGTGACTAGTTTTATAAGGATACTTTATTTAATAGTTTCTTGGTCAAAAAAAATATAAACATGCTTATTTGATAATAGATTCAAAAAAGCCGCTAATAACACAATATTAAAAAGTAAATGGGATTCACAAAATTTATATACCACAACATATTAGGTTGGGAAATAGAAGGTGACTTTGATAGATCAATTAAAAAATCTGTATTAATTATTGCTCCTCACACAAGTAATGTAGATTTCTTATTATCGATACTTGCGCGACGTATTTTAAATGTGCAAATTAATTTTGTAGGAAAAAAAGAATTGTTTAAAAGGCCTATTGGATGGTATTTTAAATGGATGGGTGGCGCCCCATTAAATAGAAATAAAGCAGAGAATAAGGTGCAAGCTATAGCAAATGTATTTGCAGCTCATCAAGAGTTTAGGTTGGCTATTGCCCCAGAAGGAACTCGTAAAAAAGTAACTTCCTGGAAAACGGGATACTATTATATTGCCATAACAGCCAAGGTGCCTATTATTTCAGTACGTCTAGATTATAAAAATAAAGTGATGGGTATTAGTGAGGCTTTTTATCCTACTGGAGATATTACAGTAGATGAGTTAAAGCTAAGAGCTTATTATATAGGTATTTCAGGTAAGGTGCCAGCATGGAGTTAATAAAAAAAGAACCAAAAAATAATATCTTTTTTTTGGTTCTTTTTTGGTTTAAGCCTTAGCTCTTTTGTATAGTTTGAAGTTTAGATTCTTACTCTGCAGTTTCTTGCATAGTGTGATAGACATTTTGTACGTCATCATCTTCCTCTAATTTTTCAAGTAATTTATCCACATCTATAGTTTGCTCTGGAGTTATTGTTTTGGTTACTTGAGCAATACGTTCAAAACCAGAAGATAAAATTTCAATGCTATTGGTTTCAAGATACCCTTGAATATTCCCAAAACTTTCAAAAGGAGCATAAATTAATACGCCGTCCTCATCTTCAAAAATTTCTTCTACCCCAAAATCTATTAACTCTAGTTCTAGTTCTTCTAGATCCAGATCGCCAATATTCACTCTAAAATTGCAAAGGTGATCAAACATAAAAACTACAGATCCAGAGGTGCCCATGTTGCCATCACATTTGTTAAAATAAGAACGCACATTAGCAACAGTACGTGTGTTATTGTCTGTGGCTGTTTCTATTAAAATAGCAATACCATGTTGTGCATACCCTTCAAACAATACTTCTTTGTAGTCTCCTAAGCTTTTATCGCTAGCGCGTTTTATGGCTCGTTCTACGTTGTCTTTTGGCATGTTTACAGACTTTGCGTTCTGTATTACTGCACGTAAACGAGAATTAGAGTCTGGATCTGGGCCTCCTTCTTTAACTGCCATCACGATATCTTTACCAATTCTAGTAAATGCCTTGCTCATAGCAGACCAACGTTTCATTTTCCTTGCTTTTCTAAATTCAAAAGCTCTTCCCATAATATTGTTTTTAAGTAAAGGTCAAATATAAAAAATACACACTCTAATTACCAACTGTGTATTAAAATTTTTTTTTCTGAAATTTTATTGTTTCCTCTTTCTTAGGAGTGGTAAGCCATTGTGCCTACTATTTTTTTAGAATTCTTATATTTCAGAAAAATTCTACCCTACTAGCATTGTAGAAGTCACAAAAGGGCGTAATTTTGCAACTTGCTTAAATTATCATCATTGTGACTATAGACACTTCAAATAGTATAGACGAAACAAAAACAGGTAAAGATTTATACGCCTATCAAAAAGGCGCAATAAGTAAAATCTTCACAGCATTTGATGATGCCCCAGAGGACTATCATCTTCTTTACCAACTACCTACGGGTGGAGGGAAGACAGTTATTTTTTCTGAGATTGTTAGACAATACCTTAAAAACCATAACAAACGTGTGTTGATTATGACACACCGTATTGAATTGTTAACACAGACCTCAAAAATGCTTACAGAGTTTGGGGTGATTAACAAAGTGGTTAACAGTACAGCCAACCTTGATGATCAAGACCAGTATAGTTGTTTTGTTGCTATGGTGGAGACTCTCAATAATAGATTGCAAGATGAAAAGTTTGATATTAGTGATATTGGGCTTGTAATTATTGATGAGGCGCATTACAATTCATTTACAAAGTTGTTTGGATATTTTGACAAGTCGTTTATTCTTGGTGTAACAGCGACCCCCTTGAGTTCAAACATCAAGTTACCCATGAATGATAATTACAATGAGCTTATCGTTGGAGAGACCATTGAGGCCTTGATTGAGAATGAATTTTTATCAAGTGCCAATACATTTAGTTACAATGTAGGTCTTACTTCACTAGAAATAGGTGCTAATGGTGATTATACAGTTAAATCTTCTGAAGATTTATACACCACCAATGACATGCTTAGTAAGCTAATGCATGCCTATGAGGAGCACTCTAAGGGTAAGAAGACATTAATATTTAACAATGGTATCAATACCTCTTTACATGTCTATGATGCTTTTAATTATGCAGGATACCCTGTAATGCATCTAGATAATACCGCAACAAAAAAACAACGACAAGAAATACTAGAGTGGTTTCATGAAACTCCAGATGCTATTTTAACATCGGTAAGTATATTAACCACAGGTTTTGATGAACCAACGGTTGAGTCTATTATTTTAAATAGGGCTACAAAATCTTTGACACTCTACTACCAAATGATTGGTCGTGGATCTCGTATTTTGAAAAACAAAACCACTTTTGATGTTATTGACTTAGGGAATAACTTCCATCGTTTTGGCCCTTGGGGAGCAGATTTAGACTGGCAACGTATCTTTAGGTCTCCAAATTACTATCTGGATAATTTAATGGATGATGAAGAGCTTGAAAGCTACTTTATTTATGAGATGCCAGAGGAGTTAAGAGAAGAGTTTTCAAAGTCTGAACAAGTAACCTTTGATATTAAAAAGGCATATACAGATTCTGTAAAGGCAGGACATTCATCTAAGGTAATTCTAGAACGTTCTATTGCCCAACATGCTTTAATTTGCACACAAAATAGCGAAGATATTTATGATGCTTTGAACCTTGCAAAGAAATTAGGCGATGATATAGATTTTAGAATTGAGCGCTATTCAAAATGTATTAGTAAAAGCACTCATAATTTTATAAGCTGGCTTAAAAATGATTACCGTTTAAAACTTCGTAGTCATTTAAGAGAGAACTTTGATACGATCTACGAAAGCATTCATGGCCACCCACCTGTAGAAGAAGACTAATATTACTCATCTTTTCGAGGATGAAATTTTGTGATAGTCTCCTGTAAAAAAGAAGTCTCTATGTGTGTGTATATTTCTGTAGTGGTAATACTTTCATGACCTAGCATTTGTTGAATAGCTCTTAGATCTGCTCCATTTTCTAATAAGTGAGTAGCAAAGGAGTGTCTAAAAGTATGTGGGCTAATAGTTTTATTAATACCTACTTTTTCTGCCAATTTTTTGATAATGGTAAATATCATAGCGCGCGTTAGCTCGTTGCCTCTTCTGTTTAAGAATAAGGTGTCTTGTGCCTGAGGTGTTATTTTTTGATGTGTACGTACCTGTTTGCGGTACAACGCTATGTATTTTATAGTATTATCTCCAATTGGCACGAAACGCTGTTTATCTCCTTTCCCTGTAATTTTTATAAATCCTTCTTCAAAGAATAAATCTGAAATTTTAAGGGTGGTTAATTCGCTTACTCTTAACCCACAGCCATATAGGGTTTCAAGTATGGCTCTATTGCGCTCACCTTGGGGGCTACTTAAATCTATGGCTTTGATGAGTTGGTCTATTTCTTGTGTAGCGAGTGTGTCTGGAAGTTTTCTGCCAATTTTAGGGCTTTCAATAAGCGTCAGGGGGTTGGTGGTTCTATATTGTTCAAAGATGAGGTAATTAAAAAAGCCTTTAAGACCAGAAATGATTCTGCTTTGTGACCTTGGATTTACATCTTTGGCTATTGTGTAAATAAATTGCTGTACAACCTCTGCAGAAATGGAGATAGGCGTCTGCTGTATTTTTGAAACTTCTAGCCATTTTAGAAGTTTTTTTATGTCTAATACATAACTAGTAATTGAATTTACTGACAAGCCTCTTTCTATACGCAAATAGTCTTGATAGTCTTTTAATGCCTGTTGCCATTTCATGATGCAATGCTACTTAATTTGTAATTAAAAACAAATTAAAGATACAAATAACAAATCTGTTAACGCCCATATAAGTATATTTGATGAATAATTATTAAAGATATATCAATTGAAAAAGGCAGCAATATTAGTAATCTTTTTTTTTATTAGCACTTCAGTATTTTCACAGGAGATTGATCTTGGTATTAAACTTGGGTCTAATTTTGCAACCATAAGTGATGCTGAAAATGGGCCATCTAGTAAAACGGGTATTCAGGCAGGTGTTTTTGCTAGAATGAAGCTTGGTGAAAAAACTGCAATCCAAGTAGATGTGTTATACTCTCAACAAGGTGCAGATTTTAACGTAGGAAAATTTGATTTAACCTATGTAAATGTTCCTGTTGTTTTTAAATACTATGTTTTGGGTAAGTTTAATGTTCAAGCAGGACCACAATTTGGGATATTGGTTGAGGATAGCATTAAAAATTTAGATAGTGAAATTCTTGAAGCCGAAAGTTCTGACATTTCAGGAATTATTGGTTTAGGCTATGATTTACCTTTAGGGTTGCGTGTTGATGGAAGGTATAACTTTGGTTTCACTGATATTGTAAGTGATTTTGGGGGTAGGAACTCTGTATTCACTTTGGCAGTTGGTTTTTCTTTTCTTTAAATTAAAAATAGAAATAGCAACGTACATTTTTTTAACGAAAATCTTGTTTTAATAAATGTGTTTAGCAATCAAATTTTAAAAAAGTGGATGCCTTGGCTTCCACTTTTTTATTGCGCTAAATAGTGTATTTTTGTGGCCTAATAATAAATAAAAATAGCATGAAAAAAGTACTTCTTTTACTTTGTTTACTAGCAGGGTTTTCAATAACTCAAGCCCAGGACCAATACAATGATTCCCGAGGCTTAAAAGCAGGATTTGCAGTAGGCTATATTTCTGAAATCTCATCTATTGGTGGTAGTTTAGATTTAATTTATGAACTTGATAACAAGTGGAGTATTGGTAATACAAATATGTTTACAGTAAATGAATTACCTAATAAAGAGCGTCTAAAATGGTTTACCAGTGATTTAAATGCTCGTTACAAAGTATATAATGAATTATACCTTCTAGCTGGAGGTCAGGTTCTATTTGAAACACTTATAGAAAAAACATTTATAGGTGGTTTTGTTTCAGGAGAGCAAACAATAACTAATTCAAAATTTGGCGGCAATATTGGTGCTGGTTATAAATATCACTTAATTAGTAATGCTAACATATTTGTAGAAATAAAATACACCCGTTTAGGCTCTGAGTCTACACCTGTTATAAGTTCTGGTTATATGCAAGCAAGAATTGGTATGGTATTCGATCTTTAGTAAACCCCTCAAACAAAACTTAAAAACGAAAGAAGTCAATTTCTTTCGTTTTTTTATTTTCTATATTTGACCTATGAAACTATTTATAATTAATGGTCCAAATTTAAATCTGCTAGGTACCCGTGAAACGGCTATCTATGGAAATGCTTCCTTTGAGTCCTTTTTTTTAGTCTTGCAAGATCAATACCCAGATATTGAACTATCTTATTTTCAATCTAACATCGAGGGAGAGCTTATTGATACCTTACAAGGAGTAGGGTTTGAATATGATGGCATTATTTTAAACGCTGGCGCATACACCCACACTTCTATAGGTATTGGTGATACTGTAAAGGCAATATCGAGCCCAGTTGTGGAGGTACATATTTCTAATACTTTTTCTAGAGAGGAGTATAGGCATAAATCTTATATTTCAGCAGGTGCTAAAGGAGTGATATTAGGTTTTGGTCTACAGAGTTATAAACTAGCCATAGAGAGTTTTATAGCTCATTAGTTGCTGGGTACCTGGCCTTCATTTTTTTTTAGTTTATATACCTTAACCAATTGTTTAAACGCCTAGCTCTTTTGCAGCTATAATCTAGTACCCTTGTAATTCTAATACCGTTATTAATAATAACAAAAGCAGTACTTGTTGCATAAAAGCAGATGCAATAAACGGAACAACTACACCTGTATTCGATAAGAACGCTACTGTGGTAATGAGCCAAAATACTTTGGTTGGTTTTTTTTGTTGAGATCACTAGAGTTTGTCTTTAAAAAGTAGTATTCGTAAATATTAATAGACTAAATTTAATTTTAAACACTCCATTTAATATGAATAATAGCGTTTCTAAAGCTTCACTAGCATTTTTAAATAAGCTTCGAGAGAACAATCATAAAGATTGGATGCAAGAACATAAAAAACAATACCAAGCAAGTGAGGTTTCTTTAAAAGGATTGTATGGCGAGATACTAAAAGGTGTATCAGTCTTAGATAAAATTGAAAAACAAAAAATTTTCAGGATCAATAGAGACGTACGTTTTAGCAAGAACAAAACCCCGTACAACTCTCATAGAAGTGTAAGTTGGAGCAGGCTAGGGGCCCATAGGCGTGGTAGCTATTATTTGCGTATTGAACCTGGCGGATGCGCTATTGGTGGTGGTTTTTTTGGTCCTGAGCCAAAAGATTTATTACGTATTCGCAAAGAGTTTGAAATGGACAGTGATGAGATTAGGGCTATTTTAGATCAAAATAACTTTAAAAAATTCTATAAAAACTTCAATCAATCTTATGTGGTTAAAACTGCGCCAAAAGGATTTAGTAAAGAAGATCCTAATATAGATTTAATACGTTTAAAAAGTTTTTTTGTAGTGCATGAGTTTACTGACTCTCAAGTGCAATCACCAAACTTTTCTGAAAAAGTGGTCGAGGGGTTCGGGCTATTAAGACCTTATTTTGACTACATGAGTGATGTGCTAACTACAGATCTTAATGGAGCATCGATTTTATAAAAAAAGGAGAACTATTCTTATAGAATCAAATTGATGATAGAGGCACATTGCGCATTTTTAGTTTAATTAAAACACGTTCAAGAAAACTAAAGTAATGTTGCCCCTGTAATTTCAAACTGCATCAAGTTGCTTTTTAAGCGTTCTTGGGTTAGATTCATCATGCGTTTGTTAAAGGCAGATGAATTGCTAGTATAATTTTCGTATTCATTGATAGTAAATTGACCAATAAACATTCCTTTTAATGAATTTCTAAATTTAATATCTTTGTAAATAGCAGTGTCTATATATGCTAAGCGCTTTTCTATTGTTAAGTTATAGAATATATTTTTATGTTTTGTTATGTAGTTTTTAAAAACTAGAACAAATAAATCGTTTTGAAGTTTTGCTATTGGGCGTAAGGTTGCATTTTGAAAATATTCTTCCTTAGACATTCCAGCTGTTATTCTTGCACTAGGTATTTGGGGTCTAGCTGCTAGTAATTGTGCGTCACGTGTGTCCATAATAATTGCTATTTTTATAAAGATACAAGATGTAAGGTTTTGATTTAAATTTCCAAGCCCAAGTTATAAACAGCGCTATAAACATATATTACATAAAAAAAACTTACAAGAAAAAAACCCCATAAGTTGCACTTATAAGGGTTTTAATATTTCAATATTTAAAATTTAATCTTTTGTTAAGAACTCCTTTTTGGTTTTTATTGATGGCATTCCTAGATTGTTTTTTTCCAGAACCTTCATAAACTTCTTGCCTTCTTTGGCCATTATTTTTTGGAAACGAGCCTTCTCCCTCTCATACTCTTCATTGATCAACTCAAAGTTACTTTTTAAAGATCCATCAACACGATCATAACTAGTAGCAATATTGCTATATAATGCTCCCATACGCTCACGCAATTCTGGTTCTGCTGTTGCCACATAGTTATCTCCCGATGTTATAACTAAATCTTTACGAAGCGCCTCTGTTGTGGTTAGTATTTTTTGCGCTTCTTTGGTTGCCTTGCCTTTAGCAGCTATTACCTGGTTAGCCTTTTGTTGTATTTGGCCTATTTTATACACTAAATACGCTAAGTCTTCAACCATATTAAACATAGTTTGTGTTAGCGCTTCTTGCTCTTTACGTTCTTCAAGGCTTGTTAGCGAGTTGCTATCATATTTGGTTTCTATGATATGCTCAAAGGTTTGCTTTCCTTTTTTAAGCACTACTTTGTACTGTCCCTGGGGCACACGCGGTGAAGTAAACCCTCCAAAAGAGAGTGTTTTTGCAGCTGCCATTTTAGGATTAGCTGTATTGAAATTCCAGTCAACGATGTTGATTCCTTTTGACTTACCTGGATTAAGAGAGAGTACCTTATTTCCTTGCATGTCTTGCAGTTCCATGGTCATTTTACCAAAGGTATGTCGCTTCTTTAAATAATATATAATACGTGCAGCTGTTGATTTGTTTGGTCCTACAAACTGCGTTTCAGCGCCAAAAGAACCTGCAAAGCCACTTTCTTCCAACATTGTAAAAGGGTTTGTTTTAAAGAAGTGTACTTTTTTTGACAGTACGTCTTGATTCAACTCACGCAGTGGGCTAATGTCATCAAGGATGATGACGCCTCTACCATGGGTTCCCATAACGATATCATTGGTTCTTTTCTGCATGTCAATAAAATGTACAGCAACAGGTGGCATGTTATTGGTAAAGTGAGACCATCCTTTTCCACCATCAATAGTCACATATAAGCCCATTTCTGTGCCTAAAAATAAGAGATCTTCATTTACGTAATCTTCTTGTATGTTTCTAACAAAAGCATTTTCTTGAATGTCTTTTGATATGATGCTAGACCATGTTTTACCATAGTCTGTTGTTTTCATTGCATATGGTTTCATGTCTCCCATAGTATGGCCATCAAATACAGCATATGCTGTTCCTTTTCCATGTATACTTGCCTCTATATGGTATACCCAGGTATTAGCAGGGATTCCAGTTAGGTTAGCCGTTACGTTACTCCAAGACTCTCCTGCATTTGTAGTTACTTGAACGTTTCCATCATCTGTTCCTATCCAGATTATTTTTTCGTCTAAGGGTGACTCTGCAATAGTAAAGATGGTAGTGTGGTTTTCTGCGCCACTATTGTCTACAGAAAGTCCACCAGATTTTGACTGATCTTGCTTTTGTTTATCATTAGTGGTTAAGTCTGGAGAGATAATTGTCCAAGAATCTCCCATGTTTTCACTTACATGTAAAAACTGGCTAGCCATGTAAAACCTGTCTGGCTGATGATTGCTTACTGCCATTGGAGCATTCCAGTTAAAACGCAATTCTGGATCCCCTTTTTTAGGCAATGGTTGTATGGTTTTAGTACGGTTACGATCTATATCATAACGCCATACGTTTTCTGCACCTTGCATTTCTGAGTACACAATATTTTTGGTGGGATGTTTTAAAACTCTAAAGCCATCACCATATCCAACACTATTCCAGTCTCTTGCGTTTACTCCTCCAGGAGAGGAAGAAGGTCCGTACCAGGAACCATTGTCTTGAAGGCCTCCATACACATTGTATGGTACTGCATCATCTACACTAATGTGATAAAATTGAGACAGAGGAAGGTTTTCAACAATTTCAAAGGTAGTACCTCCATTCCAGGAGCGGTATACACCTCCATCTGTTCCAGAGAAAATCATGTCGCTATCATTTATATGAAAAGCTAAGTCATGAATGTCACTGTGCATGTTTCCTAAGTTTTTAAATGTAGCGCCACCATCTCGACTTATAGAACCATTTAATCCTCCTTTTAAAACGATGTCTGGGTTTTTAGGATCTATTACAATTCTAGAAAAATAGAAGGGTCTAACAACCAAACCAAAGTCATTGTTTAAATGCTCCCAAGATTTTCCTGCGTTTAAAGATTTCCAGAGTCCATTCTTGCTTTTATCTTCTGTTTCTAAAACAGCATATAAAATACTAGCATCACTTGGAGCAACCGCAACAGCAATCCTACCTAGTTGTCCAGTAGGGAAACCAGTGTGTATTTTATCCCAAGAAGCACCACCATTTGTAGACTTGTAAAGAGCGCTGTTTATTCCTCCAGAGTTAAACCCCCATCCAGAGCGTCTAAACTGCCACATTGAAGCATATAATATATTTGGGTTTGTTGGGTCCATAATTACATCGCTGGCTCCTGTTGAGGGACCTACATATAATATGTTATTCCAGGAGGCACCGCCATCTGTAGTTTTGTAAACACCCCTATCTGTACTGTCTCCCCATAGGGCTCCTAAAACACCCACATAAATTTCTTGATTGTTTTTTGGGTTAATAACCACAGAGGTGATACGTTCACTATTTTCAAAACCAGGAACTTCTTCAAAATTAGCACCTCCATCTATAGATTTAAACAAACCGTCTCCAATAGAGACAGAATTACGTGTCCAGGTCTCTCCAGTACCAACCCAGATATTTTGATCTGGATTTGTTGGGTCTAGAGTTACTACACCAATAGATTGAACATGCTCATCAAAAATAGGAGCGAAGGTTGCGCCACCATCATTAGATTTCCAAACCCCACCACCTGCAGTTCCTGCATAGATAATGCGAGGATTTGTTGGGTGGCTTTCAAGGTCATTGATACGACCACTCATTAATGCTGGTCCTATTTGGCGGGCACGCATGTCACCAAACAATTGTTTTCCTTTGAGTGAGATTTCTTCTTGAGCATTTCCCGTAAATGAAAATGTAAGGGCCAATAAGAAAAAAATGAATATTTTTTTCATGATATAAATATTTTAGTTAGTTAATGTGTGTTATTGATAACTACCCTATAAAAATAGGTGCTTTTTAGATAAAAAAAATCCTCACGTGTTGCGAGGATTTTTATGACCAGTAATGTAATTACTTTTTGTCTTCTATTTTTTCTTCAACCGCAGTAGGAAATGCAAACATTGTTGCATCAGCCTCAGGGTTTAAAACAATTTCTTTCATGGTAATTCCTTGACCGCTCATAGAGATTGAAAATGGAAAATACAATCCACCTACTTCTTGATAGTCACTAAAGTTTGAAACCGACATTTGTCCTTTTTGAGGTCCAGATGGAATTTGAGATTCACTCATGATAGGTACATAGTTTTCTGTTTCAAAATAATAGAATGATACCGTTGGCTCTTCTACTCCATCGACCATAACTGGCTTTTGTGTTAATTTCATTTTAAAAGTCTCTGTTCCTTCTTTGGTTTCTTTACCAAGGTACTCAACAGTGTATCCTTTTTCTTTATAGTTTAGAAACGGTGATGGAAAATCACCTACATTTTTTTTCATGTTGTCTGTAGTTTCTGCATCACTTTTCTCTGGAAGCATTGTCATAAAGTTAGTCGTCCACATTGTTTCACCATCAAAAGAATATTGTGTCATCTCTTGTCCTTGGATATTGATCTTAAGTAATTGCTTACCATCTTTCATTTGGTACATCTCTATAGGGATTTCCATTCCTTGAGCATTAGCAGATCCAATCATTTTAGTACCCTCTAAGGCATTCCATGCAGATATTCCGCCAGTGTTTTCAAAGTAATTGTTTAAAATCTCATCAGCAGTTTGGGCTGTCATAGGTGCTACAGCCATCAAAATAATCGCTATAAATAAAGTTCTTAGTGTTTTCATAATTGTCTTGTTGTATAGTATTAACGTTATGTGAGAATAAGTCTACCTTACAGTAAATATGTTACAAACTTTTCGATTTTTTTTAGATTATTGAAATTGTAGCCCATATATGAGTCTAAATCATAATACATAGTAATATAAAAACAGGTTTTATAGTTTTAGGCGCTCTATATCACCTTTAATCATCCCTTTATTTATAACAGTTTATGATTTTAAAAATTATATATAAAGTATCTTTAAGCTAAAATTAAACACATGAATTTTCATACTAGAAAATGGATTAAACCAGAAGACTTAAATCCAAATGGAACCTTATTTGGAGGTAGGCTATTACAATGGATTGATGAAGAAGCCGCTTTATATGCCATTATACAGCTAGAAAATCCCAAGACGGTTACCAAGTATATGAGTGAGATTAACTTTAAAAGCTCTGCTGTAAAAGGAGATATTATTGAAATTGGAATAGGGGCAATTAAATTTGGAGGCACTTCTATAACCCTAGCCTGTGAGGTTAGAAATGTCATGACTCGTGAAGTAATTATAACCATAGATACCATTGTAATGGTAAGCTTAAGTATAGATGGTAAACCAAAAGCTCATGGAAAAACCACCATAGAATATGTAAGAAATAGGTTAAAGTAAGGTATATCCCTTACAGACAAAAAGCTGTGAGTTTTATGTTTAAAACTCAATAAATTTATCTTCTGTAGTACCTGTTATTGGTATCTAAACCCATACTATCGTTTCCTAACAATAAAGTAATGACTTGCAAGACAACTTTTTCTGGATGGCCAACCCTCTCCAGTATTTCTCTTGATGTTTTTGGATTTGTTTGTACCTGAGCCAAAACCTCTTTGCTAATTTCTTGGAGTGCTTTTTTATTATACTTTTTGTTTTTTGAAGTACATACAGAACAAATGCCACATGGAGTTGCTGTAGTTTCTCCAAAATAAGATACCAGTTGTGTGCTCCTGCAAACATCCTCATTGGCAACATAATTTAATACCTGTTGTACTTGTAGTTTCTTTTTATCGTTATGAGCGACCACCTCTCTGGCTATAACATTAATGGTTTTTTCATCTTCTCTAGGTTTTAAAAAAGTGATAGCAGCGTCTGTAATGTTAAGGTATAGTTCTATGATATTTGCAGCTTCTAGTTTCTGCAATGTTTCAATAATAACGGGTTGAGATTGACTGGTTTTAGACTGCAGTAATTCTAAATTTACAGAAGTCATGGTTTCAAAGACACCTCCATAAAGACGTAAGATAGTTTTGCCAACAATAGAGGCAAGCACATCATGTTTAAAATAATCAAGCGCTGTATTTGTGTGAACTAAGAATTTTAATTTGGTGCTGCGTCCAAATTCCTTAGAGAGTTGTAAAACACCTAGCCTGTCAAGTGTGTTCAAGCCATTAAAAACGTGTAGTGTATTTATGGAGTAGGTTTTGCAAAAGTCTGAAAAATTAAAGGCATGTGTTGTAAAAACACCTTCACCATAAGAAATTTGAAGATAGTTGCTTAGTTTTCTATAGATTAACTTTAGCATGTCTACATCTGCCAAACAAGCTATAAACTGTTTTTTTACAAGTAGTTTGTCATAATCATTAAATAGAAGTGTGGCTGCTGCGGGCTTACCATCGCGTCCTGCTCGCCCAGCTTCTTGAAAATAACTCTCCAGGCTTTCTGGTAATTGTATATGTATAACATGCGCAACTGTAGCATGATCTATGCCCATACCAAAGGCATTAGTAGCTACCATAGTTGGTGTTGTGCCCTTTTTCCAGGCTTCTAATTTTTTTGTTTTTTCTTGAGCAGGAATTCCGCCATGAAAAAAATCACTCTTAATCCCTAAACTATTTAAATGATTGCTTGTTTCTACAGCACTTCTTCTGGTGCGTACATATATAATAGCCGCTTTTCTATTAGTAGAAAGAAGTTGTTCTATATGGTATAATTTATCTTCTACTTCAAGGGTGTTATACGCTATATTAGGGCGTACAAAAGAGTCTTGAAATATAGCTGGCAGTTCCATTTCTAAGGCCTTGATTGTGTCCTTTAAGACCTCTGGAGTCGCTGTAGCTGTTAGCGCAATAATAGGAGCTAAGGGTTGTAGCTCTCTTAGAATAGTGATGTTTTTGTAAGCAGGTCTAAAATCGTTTCCCCATTGTGATATGCAGTGCGCCTCATCAACAGCGATGCAATTTACATTCATACGTTTAATGGTGTTTTGAACAAGTTCTTGTTGCAACCTTTCTGGAGAGATATACAAGAATTTATAATTTCCGAAGCTGGCATTGTCTAGTAGGGTGTTAACCTCTGTAAATGACTTCCCCCCAGTGATAGCAAGGGCTTTAATTCCTTTTTCTTGCAAGTTCTTTACTTGGTCTGTCATTAAGGCAACCAAGGGAGAAATAACAATACAGATACCCTCTTGTGCAAGTGCTGGAATTTGAAAACAAATAGATTTTCCGCCACCAGTGGGTAATAAAGCTACAGTGTCTTTACCGTCTAATACCGAGGTAATAATAGCTTCTTGTTTTGGCCTAAAAGAAGTGTGACCCCAGTATTGTTGCAATATGTCTTGGGGGTGTTTCACTAATTTTCTTTTAAGTAATTAAAAATAAAGTTGCTTCGCTGTTCTATACTGGCTTGAGGTACTTCGATCACTGTGTACCCATATTTATCATATCCTTTTAGTAATGATTTATGTATGTTTTTTGCCTGCTCAAAGGTTTCATAACGCTCACTATCTTTTGTATAGATAGCCTCCCAAGGAGGTAATAAGAAAACGGCATCATAGGTATGAGTAAAACATGGAGCCTCAAAAGATGCAGGATAGCTTGATGCTATAAAATCCATGTAGGCAGTCACATCTGGTGTGCCTCTATCGTAAAAGATATAGCCAGGTTCTAGTTTCGATGCTTGCTTAAATTGGAGTATCCTACTGTCTAAAAGCTTTTGGCTAAAAAGCATCGGGTCTTTTAAAAATAATTGGTCTATGCCCTCTTTACGGGCTTCATTAATTATTTGGCGTGACACCTCATGCATACAGGTATAGCCTAAGCTTTCAATATGTTCTATCAAGGTGGTTTTTCCAGATCCAGGTCCTCCGGTAATGACAATTCTTTTTGTGTCCACTGCTAAATATGCGTATTATAAATATTTCTAAACCACAAAGTACGTTAATTTATATTGATGTTGAAAGTGTATCTTTGTGGAATAATATTAGAGGCGTATATTATATCATACCAATACATTTAAAGAAGGTATAAACCCTTTTATATTTCAGAACAAATACGATATGGAAGATACTAAAACAGAAGAATTTTACACTAGATTACTAGAGCAATTAAAAGCTGGCACAATTTGGCCAGCTCCTTATCTATATAAATTTATTGTGCCAGGAAATGCTCAAAAAATCGCACAAATTGAGGCGGTTTTTAATAACACAAATGCTCAAATTAACACTCGTGATTCTAGCAAAGGTGCCTATACAAGTCTTTCTATTAAAGTAGTGATGGCCTCTGCAGAGGAAGTGATTAAAAAATACAAACAAGTTTCTAAGGTGGAAGGAGTAATTTCTTTATAAAATTTGTATTTTGCCATATATAATTACTTCAAGTTACACAATCCCCAATTTATAAATACAACACATGTTTTTTACAGATATAGAATATAATACAGAGCGCCCGCATTTGATTATTCCAGAATATGGTCGTCATATCCAGAAAATGGTTGATCAAGCTGTTGCTGAACAGGACGTTGAAAAACGAAATAAACAAGCAAAGAGCATCATTTCTGTGATGGGTAATCTAAATCCTCACTTACGTGATGTTGCAGATTTCCAACACAAACTTTGGGATCAATTATTCATCATTTCAGATTTTAAACTCGATGTAGAATCTCCTTATGAGAAGCCCTCTGCAGAAGCCTTGCGAGAACTTCCAGTAGGATTAGAATATCCTCAAAATTATCCAAAATATCGTTTCTATGGTAATAATATCAAACGTATGATTGATGTTGCTATTGGTTGGGAAGATGGAGATAAAAAAGATGGTCTGGTATTAACTATTGCCAATCACATGAAAAAATGTTTCTTAAACTGGAATAAAGATACTGTCGAAGATGATGTAATCTTTGTTCATTTGTTTGAGCTTTCTGAAGGGAAACTTAACCTTAAAGGGAGCGATGAAGTATTAAGAAACTCTGCAATATTACTGAAAACAAAAAATCGGTTTGCTGACACAAGTACTACTACCTCTACAAGTAACAATTACAAGAAACACAGCAATAACAATAATAACAATAGAGGCCGCAAACGCTACTAAACTTCTTACCACAATCTATGGGAACTTTTAAAATCGAAGGAGGACACAAGTTAAAAGGTGACATCCATCCACAAGGCGCAAAAAATGAAGCCTTGCAAATAGTTTGTGCTGTTTTATTAACTCCAGATGAGGTAATTATAGAGAACATACCAGATATCGTAGATGTTAATAAACTCATAGGTATCTTAGGTAATTTGGGTGTTAAAGTTATAAAACTAGGAAAAGGAAAATTCTCATTTAAAGCAGATGATATTAACCTAGGCTATCTTGAGTCTGAACTTTTTAAAAAGGAGGGGAGCTCATTGCGCGGTTCTATAATGATTGTAGGACCTCTCTTAGCTCGTTTTGGAAAAGGTTATATTCCACGCCCAGGAGGTGACAAAATTGGTAGAAGAAGACTGGACACTCACTTTGAGGGCTTTATTAAGCTAGGTGCCACCTTTAGATATAATAAAGAAGATCGTTTTTATGGCGTTGAGGCTCCAAATGGTCTTACAGGCTCATATATGTTACTAGATCAAGCTTCTGTAACAGGTACTGCAAATATTGTAATGGCTGCCGTTTTAGCCAAAGGAACTACAACTATTTATAATGCAGCGTGTGAACCATACCTTCAACAATTGTGTAAGATGTTAAACTCCATGGGGGCAGACATTAAAGGGGTGGGTTCTAATATGTTAATCATTGAAGGTGTTAAACAATTAGGAGGCTGCAGTCACCGTGTTCTTCCAGATATGATTGAAATCGGTAGTTGGATTGGCTTAGCTGCTATGACACACAGTGAAATTACTATTAAAGATGTAAGTTGGGATAACTTAGGTATCATCCCAAATACCTTTAGAAAACTAGGAATTAATTTAGAGAGAAGGGGAGATGATATTTATATTCCTTCTCAAGAAAGTTATGAAATACAAGGGTATATAGATGGTTCTACCTTAACGGTTGCAGATGCTCCTTGGCCAGGTTTTACACCAGACTTATTGAGTATTGTCTTGGTAGTATGTACACAAGCCAAAGGTAGTGTGCTTATTCATCAAAAAATGTTTGAAAGCCGTTTGTTTTTTGTAGACAAATTAATTGATATGGGGGCTCGTATTATTTTATGTGATCCACACCGTGCTACTGTAATAGGGCATAACTTTGAGTCTATGTTAAAGGCAACAACAATGGTTTCACCAGACATACGCGCAGGTATTTCATTATTAATTGCGGCTCTTTCGGCAAAAGGTACAAGCACCATTCATAACATAGAGCAAATAGATCGTGGTTATGAAAATATAGACGAGCGTTTGCGTGCCATAGGAGCGAAGATTACTAGATTAGAGTCTTAGATACCTTTTTAAGATGGTACATCATAAAAAAACCCCAAACACAATTATGTGTTTGGGGTTTTTGTTTCAACAAAGTCAAAATAGTATGTGGTTTTATTTTTTCTTGTTTATTTCGTCTTGTAGCTTTCTTCTTAATATTTGTTCATCCTCTAATTTCTTTTGGCGATAGTTTTCAAACTCTCCCTCAATTTCTGAAAGCTTATAATTAGTTTCTTTTGTTATGGTATTACTGTTCTTGTATTTAAGAATAAAAAAGAATAAGCCAAGAAGTAAAAAGCTAATAATAGAAAATAATATAAAGTTATAGCTTCCTTTCTTTGTGCTTATACCAAATAGAGTAATTGTGTCTTCTTTTGCTTTAGAGGTGTTTAGGTTATTTTGTGTGCTATTTAATGTAGCTTCTAAAGTGTTAATAGTACTTGACTGAGAGGTGATTGTCGCATCCTTTCTTTCAATTGCTGTTTCTAATGCTGCTAGAGAGTCTAAAATATTTTTTCTCAATGTTGCTAGCTTAGATCTTCTAATAACTTTGTATTCTTGATAGTTATTAGACTTGTCTATAACACGTGCAAATTGTGCTTCAATAGTATTGTCTTGTGCTTTTTGATTTTGCGCTGATGTTACCATGGCACAAAGTAAAAGTAGCGTACTGAAGAATGTTTTAATATTCATAATAAAAAGGTTGTTTTTTTTCGTGGTATAAAGAACAATAGAGGTCAAGTATTTTTGTCTGCAACACTCAGTTAAAAAAATAGACGATACCTCCAGTAACATATTTTTTATTTATGCATATGTTCTGGGCTCAAAAGTAACTGTAATTTAGGTATTACTAAAGAGATCTTTAGGGGTTTTTATTCGCACACATTTGGTTTTATTGATGCTTAAGCAACAAAATACTCACTCATATAAATAAGGATTACACACAAGGTGTTTAAAAAAAAAACAGCATGCTGTTATTTTTTTTTACTCATTTATGCCTTTTTTGTAGGTTTCAAGGCATCTTTCACGAGCTACTTTGTGGTCAACTATCATTGGAGTGTACTTTTCTGTATTATACTCTGGCACCCATTTTTTAATATACTTTTTATCTTTGTCAAATTTATCGGCCTGAGTGATTGGGTTGAAAATCCTAAAATAAGGAGCTGCATCAACGCCGCTACCTGCCGCCCATTGCCAATTACCTACATTGCTGGATCTTTCATAATCCAGCAGCTTAGAAGCAAAGTAAGTCTCGCCCCAGCGCCAGTCAATTAAAAGGTGCTTGCATAAAAAACTAGCAACAAGCATGCGTACTCTATTATGCATGTGGCCTGTTTTGTTTAGTTCACGTATTCCAGCATCAACCATCGCGTAGCCTGTAGTTCCATTTTTCCAATGTTCAAACTCCTCTTCATTATTACGCCATTCAATACGGTCATACTTTGGTCTAAAAGCTTTTTCTTGTGTGTTTGGGAAATGCCAAAATATTTGCATAAAAAACTCCCTCCAAATAAGCTCACTCCAAAATATTTCATTTTTTTCTGAGATTGCTTTTCTCATCATGGCTCTAACACTTACTGTACCAAAGCGTAAATGGGGTCCTAGATGAGAGGTTCCATCTATGGCCGGGAAATTACGAGTGTCTTCGTAGTTTTGTATAAGCGCAGGAGATGTTCTGTGTTTTGGAACCTTAATACTCGATGGAACAAAATTCATTTGTTCCAATGTTAGTGTTGGCATCGAGGTGTCTTGATACAGGTTTCCAAAATAAGGACTTGTTTGATAGTCTTTTAAATGTTTTTCTGGCAGAAAGGCACTTTTCCATTTATTTTTAAAAGGAGTGTAAACCACATAAGGAGTACCGTCATCTTTTACAATAGTATCTTTTTCAAAAACAACATGGTCTTTATAGTCGTAAAAACCAATAGTAGTATCACTTTCTTTACTTTGAGCAATTGTTGCTAGGTAATCTTTAATAGCAAGGTCTCTTTGTTGGCCATATACCTCATAATCTCTGTTGGTAATTACATTTTGTAAGGCATATTCTTCCTGGATTTTTTTAAAGACCTCGATAGGTTTGCCGTAATATATAGCTAGACTACTTCCATGCTCTTGTAATGTAGTTCTTAATGCTTGAATGGTGTTGTAAATAAAAGTTACTCTAGCATCATCCTGTGATAATTTGTCTAAAATTTCAGTATCAAAAATAAAAATTGGTACCACAGGATGTTTTCCACGTAGTGCATTAGAAAATCCAACATTATCTTCAAGACGTAAATCACGTCTAAACCAAAATATATTTACAGTGTCTGCCAAATTATTGTGTTTGAAGTGTTGATTTTCCACCATCCACACCAAGTACTTGACCTGTCATCCAACTAGATTGATCTGTAAGTAAAAAACAAGCAATATTTGCGATATCATCTACAGTACCAATTCTTTTTAAGGGGTGTAATTCTCCCATCTTTTCTTTTTTATCTTCACTAGAAAGTAAACGTCCAGCCAAAGGAGTGTCTGTTAATGATGGTGCAATAACATTTACTCTCATTTTTGGAGCATACTCTGCCGCCAATGACTTTGCAAATCCTTCAATAGCCCCTTTTGATGCAGAGACGCTGGTGTGAAATGGCATTCCAATTTTTACAGCAACGGTGCTAAAAAACACTAAGCTTGCTTGGTTTGAAGCTATTAATTTAGGTAGTAAGCCTTGTAAAACCCTCACTAAAGATATAAAGTTAAGCTCTAGATCTTCTTGAAATGTTTGAGGTTTAATACGCTTAAAAGGCTTTAGGTTAATACTACCCGGACAATACACCAAACCATCTATTTGATCTGGTAATGGTAGTGTTGAGATATCATCTGTTAGTACATCAAATGTAATGTGAGTAACACCCTGTGGAATATCCTCTTGTGTTCTTGAAGCAACAAAAACGTTGTGATTGTCTTTGAGTTGGTCTGCTATTGCGGCGCCAATTCCATAAGAGCCACCAATAAGGAGTATATTTTTCATAGTATTTTAGGTTTTGTAAACAATTTAGAGCGTTCCAAAAAGTTCGGTTAATTTCTTTTTTCTGTATTCAAATATTTCATTGAGTTTTGGCTTTACTATAATTGGGTGCACCAACTGTCCTAGCCAACCCAGGGGTACTTTATAGTCTATAATATCTTCCATCTCCACACCGCCCTGAATTTCTTTGATAAAATGTTTGTGATGCCACAATGCATAAGGGCCAAAACGTTGTTCATCTACAAAATAAACACCTTCCTTAACTTGAGTAATTTCTGTTACCCAGCTTGTTTTGATGCCAAATAATGGTGTTACAATATATTGTATGAATTGCCCAGCAAACATAGGTCTGTCTGCCCCAGATTTTATTACAAAACCCATGTATTGTGGTGTGATAACTTTAAGATTATTTGGGTCTGATAAAAACTCCCAAGCGCGTTGTTTGCTTATAGGTAGTTTTTGCTTAGAATGTAAGGTGTATATTTTCATAAATAATAGTCAAAACGAAGGTTTCAATATTTTTTTTCTAAAATGGAGCCTACATTATAATAGGGTGTTGGGTCCTTTCTATGATACTTTGCAAGATACTGCAAAAATATTTTGTTTTAGGTTTTATCAAAAATATTGAACAGTGTTATTCTGCATATTCTTTATACCTAGCGTCACAATTTTGAGAAAATTATTAAACTTCTGGATTTTGGTGTACTTAGCAATCTTCATCACAGCATTGCTCATTTTTTACCAGCTTACAGCTCATCACAGCAAGCAAACAGCCTATAATAGGGGCAAAGATATAAATCCATAAATCTGCAAGATTTCCAGAAACAACTGCAGGGGCTATAGAGCGAGCAGGATTCATAGATGCACCTGTAATGGGGCCAGCAAACATTGCCTCTAACAAGACAACACTACCAATGGCTATACCAGCTACAACGCCAATTTCTTTAGATCCCGTAGACACATTTATAATTACAACCATCAAGAAAAAGGAAAGTATAATTTCAAAAATAAACACTTTCAGTGCAGAGAGTTGCGGGAGCGTTGCTCCAAGGGTTTGACTCTCTGGAAATAAATATAACAATAAGCCACTTGCTACAAAAGCGCCAATGAGCTGCGCTAAAACATATAGCGGAACTTCTTTCCATGGAAATTTTTTAGCATAGGCAAAACCAATGGTAACTGCAGGATTCATGTGTGCGCCACTAATATCTCCAAAGGCATAGATCATACCCATAACAATAAGACCAAAAGTAATTGCAACTCCTACGTGTGTTACTGTACCATCTGTGAAGTCATTAATTACCATAGCTCCAGTGCCGCAAAAGACAAGTGCAAAGGTTCCTATTGTTTCTGAAATAAAACGTTTTGTCATATTACAAAGGTACTACAGAAAATGGAATGTCTTTAAAGCTTTTATCAATAAAGAGGTATAGCATGTTTTTTTGTATTTTTACTGAAATACGAACCTTTAACAATACCCTATGAAAAAAGTAATTTTATATACTGCAATGTTCATGATGACACTAGCAGTTAATGCTCAAATAAAAACACCCGCGCCAAGTCCATTGCAAACCCTTGAACAGATGGTTGGGTTAACAGATGTTACATTAGTATACTCAAGACCTTCTGTAAAAGGACGTGCTATTTTTGGTGATTTAGTTCCTTTTGATGCTATGTGGCGTACCGGTGCAAACCAAAACTCTATCATTACCTTTGGTGATGATGTCATCATTGGTGATACAGCAGTAAAAGCTGGGACCTATGCAATTTTCACAAAACCAGGTGCAGCAAACTGGGAGGTTTACTTTTATACAGATACCCAAAACTGGGGTACTCCAGAAGCCTGGGATGATAGTAAAGTAGCAGCTAAAGTTGTGGCAAAAACATATGCCATGCCCTCTAGTGTTGAAACTTTTACCATGTCTATAAATAATCTTAAAAATGACGGGGCAAACCTTGAAATTATTTGGGATAAAACATATGTAACCGTTGGGTTTAAAGTAATGACTGATGAAAAAGTGTCTGCTAGTATTGATAAAGTGATGGGAGCTCCAAGCGGAGGTGATTATTACAGTGCAGCTGTGTATTATCTAGAAACGGGTAAAGACATCGACCAAGCAAAAACCTGGATTGACACAGCCGTAACTTTAAATGGCAAAGCTTATTGGTACAAGAGACAACAGTCTTTAATTTATGCAAAATCAGGTGATACCAAAGGTGCAATTAAAGCAGCTAAAGCTTCTATGGTTCAAGCACAAGCAGCAGGGAATATGGATTATGTTGCATTAAACAAAAAGTCTTTGAAAGAGTGGGGCGCTAATTAATTTAGTATTCACATAAAAAATTTCTCTCAACCTTATAGTGCTTGAGAGGAATTTTTATTTAACATGTATTTTATTAGGGCACTCTTACTGTTTTTCTATCTCTCCAAGAGGCTCAGATGTATTATTCTCGTTTTTTAGCACCCATTGTAAAATAAAGGCAATTGCAATAACCAATGCAGACCCTACTAGATTTAACCATAAATAAGGCATAAGGTCAATCCACCAGATATATACAACAAGGCCTTGGGTGATGATGGCTGCAATAAATACGGCTTTACTCTTAACGTAGGTAAAGAAAAATGCCAACAAGAAGATCCCTAAAACATTTCCGTAGAAAATAGAACCTATAATATTTACCAACTCTATTAAATTTTCAAATAAGTTCGCCACACAAGCTACCAAGATCGCTAGTATACCCCATAACATTGTAAAGCCTTTAGAGGCCTTTAGGTAGTGTTTGTCACTTCTACCTTGGTTATTACGCTTATATAGGTCAATAGTGGTTGTAGAGCCTAATGCATTAAGTTCTGAGGCTGTTGAAGACATTGCTGCACTTAAAATAACAGCTAAGAGTAAACCAATCAAACCTCGCGGGAGGTTGTTTAATATAAAGTGTATGAACACATAATCTTTATCATTTGTCTCTGCGTCTGGATTTGCTTTTTTTATGAGATCTTTAGATCTTGACCTTAGAACTGTTTCTTGTGTCTGTAAGTTTTTAATAGCCAAAAGTGCAGTTGCTTTTTCACTCTCACCACTAAGTACAGCATAATCTAACTGTTGTTCTTTGATCGCTACCTCCAAAGTGTTTTTTTTAAATTGAAGTGCACGATAATCTTCTGCATATTGAGAATTCATGACCTCATTTACGGCACTTGGGTTAAAATGTAATGGAGAGCTGTTAAATTGGTAAAAGACAAAAACCATAACCCCTACAAGAAGGATAAAGAACTGCATAGGAATTTTCAAGAGGCCATTAAAAATTAAACCCATTTGCATCTCTTTCATTGATTTACCACTTAAATAACGTTGTACCTGGCTTTGGTCTGTACCAAAGTAAGAGAGCGCTAAAAAAGTACCTCCAATGATTCCGCTCCAAAAAGTGTATTTGTTGTCAAAATCAAATGAGAAATCCAAAATTTCCATCTTTCCGCTAGCACCTGCAATTTCCATCGCCTTGGTAAATGTAATGTCTAGGGGTAGGTAATTTAAAATCAACAAAAAGGCTAAAAACATTCCTGCAAAGATGATTCCCATTTGTTGCTTTTGGGTTACACTTACTGCTTTTGTACCGCCACTTACCGTATAGATAATAACCAATACCCCAATAATAACATTTAGCAATACCAAATTCCAACCCAATACTGCAGATAAAATAATAGCAGGGGCAAAGATGGTGATACCCGCTGCCAAACCTCGCTGTATTAAAAACAGGATTGCGGTTAAGGTTCTTGTTTTAAGATCAAACCGAGTTTCCAGATACTCATAGGCAGTAAATACTTTGAGTCTATGATAAATAGGAATAAAAACCAGGCATATTATAACCATTGCAATGGGCAATCCAAAATAGAATTGTACAAAGCCCATCCCGCTATGAAATGCTTGTCCTGGTGTAGAAAGAAATGTAATAGCACTAGCCTGTGTGGCCATAACACTAAGGCCAATAGTCCACCATCTAGAGTTGCTACCTCCTTTTAAATAATCTGTAACATTTTGACTGCCACGTGATTTGTAGGTGCCATATAATACAATAAACAATAACGTTCCTATAAGGATATACCAATCTATCTGCTGCATCTAGGCAAAGTGTTTCATTAGTAAATAAAAGAGAACAACGTACATCGCATTAACAAGTAAGACGCCCGTAAATTTTCGTTTCCACACAAACCGTTCTTTGGGTTGGGTGTTGTTTTGTTCTTTCATGATTTTATTATTTAAAATCTATTTTCCAATAGAAATAATATTAGCAAATAACCTGTATGCTCCTGGAACACCTGCAGGAAGTTCTCTAAAAAAACTTAAACCTGTATATACATAATGTCCCTTGCCATAGCTAGCTACCAAAAGAGATCCTTTTGTTTGATCTGCTCCTGGATCATTCATTCCCAAAATAGGAGTAAAGGCCTCTGCCCACTTATTTGGGAAATACAAACCGCGTTCTTGAACCCAGTTCTCAAAATCTAATGATGTTATTTTGTTAGGGCTGTTTACTACTGGATGTGTTTTATCTAAAATAGTAACTGCTGCAAACTCATCAGTGACACGGTCTCTAGAGAGCGATATCGGGAAAGGGGCTAGCTCTTTAGTAACCAGTCTGTGGCTTGTGTTGTATTGTACTACCATAGTACCACCTTGCTCCACATATTTGTTCAATTCTTTTTGAGCAAAAGCTAGGGCTGGAATTGTATTGTAAGCTCTAATGCCAACCACAACAGCATCATATTGTTTTAAATTCTCTGCCGAAATTTCAGCAACATCAAGCATGTTTACTTTGTATCCTATTTGTTCTAAACTCTCAGGGATAGCATCACCCGCTCCTTGAATGTATCCAATGTATTGACCTTTCTTTTTTATGTCTATTCTAGCCACCTTAGCCTCACTAGGTAACAATACAGATTGATATGGAATATGATCATACTCTATTTGTATTAATTCTTTGTCATAATAACGATCTCCAATTTGTATCAAAGGTCTCAAATATCCTTCGCTTTGGTCTTTAGGGGGGCTTACCTCAAAGAAAAGTGTCGTGGTTTCTCCTTGACGCTCTAAGTTAAAAATTTGCGATGAAGAAACATCCCATCCTTTTGGAGCGTTTAGCTGGAGTGTACCCTCTAGGGTGTCTCTACCAGCTCTAACAGTGACAGCTACTTTTTGTGGGTTTTGATCAGCAAAGATGAGTACTTTTTTTGCAATGCTAGCGGATGCCTCTGGAAGCACTTGAAAAGGCCTGTAGACTTCACCAGCGACTGGGTCATTAAATTTATAAACAACATCTTTAATTATCTTAATGGAGGTGTTACCAATTCTCAAAGAAAAAACAACTTGCTCTGGAGCTGGTGTTTCGGGAAGGCCAATCATTTCTTTTGGCGCATTGTACATCCCTAAAGAGCCTTTAGTTTTTAACCAATACGGTGCAGAGGGTACTTTGCTTTTAGAAGTTACTTGTGTTTCAAATACTACTTTATCATTGTTTTTTAATAGGGTCTCTTTACTAAAAATAACCTTTCCAGAACTAGTAGTGACACCAGAGAGTATCACGTTGTTAGTGCTTCTATTAACAGCCTCTAGTTTTAGTGTAAAGTTGCCTCCAGGGTTAATGCTCTCTGTGGTTGAAACAGCTTCTAGAAAAATGCCACTACTAGCTAAAATAAGATGTTCTAATTCCTTTAATTTAATGGAGCGCCAATGCCCTTTTTTAGATTGTTTCAATAATTCATAAGCAGCTACTAGCTGAGGTACCATTGCCGATGGGTTTTTAAAATTGAAATTCTCTACAAGAGGATTTAGAATAGCTCCAATTGCAACACCACCGTCTATTTTTGACCATGTGGTATTAATCCCATCAAATAGGGAAGAAGGATCTTTTGGGAAAGTTCCTTTTAAAAACTCAAGGTATTCTGTTTGCTTGCCACGACTTCCTGTGCTTCCAAAGCCTTGTGATTTATGCATACTTCTACTTAGTGATGCAATTTCTCCATTAGAGTGTCCTAGGGCTGGGTAATAGTTGCCTGTTTCTACAGAAACTAGATTAGACTTGTCTGCCTTTTTAAAGGCATCTTTACTTCCATAAAACCACCAAGAGGTGTTAAATAGCAGTCTTTTTGGTTGCCATAAACCAAATTCTATAGCTGTTTCTGGGTATTTTGTTGGGTCACTAGCCAAATCAAAAGCTTCAAAACTTAACATTGCAGAAGCAGTATGATGTCCATGGGTACTCCCTGGATTTCTATGGTTAAATCTATTGACAATTATATCTGGTTTAAATTTTCTAATAGCTCTCACTACGTCACTTAAAACTTCATCTTTATTCCAAATGGCTAGTGTTTCATCTGGGTGTTTGGAGTATCCAAAATCATTCGCTCTTGTAAATAGTTGTTCTCCACCATCGGTACGACGTGCAGCAAGTAGTTCTTGGGTACGAATGACTCCTAAGAGTTCTCTAATCTCAGGACCAATTAGGTTTTGACCTCCATCCCCTCGGGTGAGAGATAGGTATGCACTTCTAGCATGAACATCGTTCGCTAAATAAGAAATAAGCCTTGTGTTTTCATCATCAGGATGCGCTGCTACATACAAAGCACTCCCTAGAAAGTTTAGTTTTTGTAATGTATGGTAAATTTCTGAGGTTGTGGGCTTTTCTGGTAGTTGTCCATAGAGACGGGCGGTCGATGTTATTGCAAGTATAGCAGCCAAAAAGATAATTCTCATAGGTTGATTTTATTATAAAAAGGGTGCGTATCAAAGATATTCAAATCTTAATCCATACATAGTTCCTTTTTAGTTCTTTATCAAAAAGGAACTCTTTTTACTGTTATTAAACGATTTACCTATCTAAGGGTCGCGCCAAAGTCTTTTTCAAAACGTTGTTGCAATTTATTCATGATTTTATCAATCTGCTTGTCGGTAAGAGTTTTGTTTTCGTCTTGTAGGGTAAAGCTAAGTGCATATGATTTTTTACCATCAGGCAGCTTTTTACCTGTATACACATCAAAAAGATGCACTTCTTTGAGTAAGCTTTTTTCTGTTTTAAACGCAGTGTTTTTAAGGTCTCCAAAGGCAACAGCCTCATCAATTAATAAAGCAAAATCACGTTTTACTTTCGGGAATTTTGAAAGTGGTTGTATTAAAAAATTATCTGTGTTTAATAGTGTTAGTATAGTGCTCCATTCAAAATCTGCATAAAATACCTCTGGGTCAATTCCAAAATGCTTGGTTGCTTTTTTTGAAACCACACCAAAACAAACTAGGGTCTTGTTCTTTGATGAAAGTGTAAGTCCTTCAGAGAACAAATCGCTTTTCACTTCTTTTTCTGAGATATTAGAAAGGCCTAACCTGTTTAAAACCTCAGTGACAATGCCTTTAAAGAAAAAGAAGTCTCCTTTCCCTGTATCGGTAGCCCAGCTGTTTTCTGTTTTGTTTCCAGTGATTAACAGTGATAAGTGTTTCTTTTCTTCTCTTGCACTAGGGAAGTTTTTGTAGGTATTTCCAAACTCAAAAAGCTTTACGTTTGAAGCTTTGCGATTGGTGTTGTATGCCAAAGACTCTAGGCCACCAAAGAGCATTGACTGTCGCATTACAGACAATTCATTGCTTAATGGATTGAGTATGGTGACGCTATGTTCATCACTCATGGTCTGTGTTAGTGATGTGTATTTTGGAGATGTTAAGGAGTTGTTTAGCATTTCAAAAAACCCTAAAGAAGTTAACTGTGCGGCTATTTTGTTTTGTACCTCGAAGTCTTTAACACCAACAGTACTGGCTATAGATGCGTTTAGTTTTGAAGATACTCCAATGTTATTGTATCCATAGACACGTAAAATTTCTTCAATAACATCTGCTTGTCTTGTTACGTCATTCCTGTAGGCTGGGATGGTCATTCCAATGCCCGCCTCTGTTACGTTATTTACCTTTATTTCTAGTGAAGAAAGGATGTTTTTAATAGTTTCTCTTTCTATTTCTTGGCCAATAAGAGCCGTAGCCTTATCGAAGTTTAAAAACACTTGATGGTCTTCTATTTTCTTTGGATAGACATCAACAATATCACTGGTTATATTTCCGCCAGTTAACTCACAGATAAGTATTGCAGCATGCTTAAGTGCATATTTTGTGGTGTTAGGATCAATACCACGCTCAAAACGGAAAGATGCATCCGTATTGAGCCCATGACGCTTCGCCGTTTTACGAACACTTACAGCATTAAAATAGGCGCTTTCTAAAAATATACTTGTTGTAGTGTTGGTAACACCACTGTCAAATCCTCCAAAAACACCTGCAATACACATTGGTTTTTCTGCATCACAGATCATCAAGTCTTCCTGGTGCAATTCTCTCTCTACACCATCTAGGGTTGTGAATTTAGTTCCAGTTGGTAAGGTTTTTACGTTGATTTCGTTTCCTGATATTTTTTTTGCATCAAAGGCGTGTAAGGGTTGCCCAAGACTATGTAACACATAATTTGTAGCATCTACTACATTGTTTATAGGCGCTAAGTCTATAGCTTTTAATCTATTTTTCAACCAATCAGGAGACTCTTTAATTACAATATCGCTAATTGTTACACCGCAATAGCGTGGGGATAGCGCATTATTTTCAACCTGAACCTCCATTTTTAAAGTTCTGTTTTCGATCTTAAAATTGGATGTAGAAGGCGTTATTAATTCTAAGGAAATATCCTTTTGTTTTAAACCAGCTCGAAGGTCGCGGGCAACACCCAAGTGGCTCATAGCATCTGCGCGATTAGGAGTTAATCCTATTTCAAAAACAATGTCATTTTCAACGGCCAAAACCTCGCTTGCAGGAGTTCCTGCAGCTATTTTTTGGTCTAAGATCATGATTCCATCATGAGCGTTTCCAAGCCCAAGCTCATCTTCTGCGCATATCATTCCTTGGCTTACTTCTCCTCTAATTTTACCTTTTTTAATCTCCCAAGGATTTCCATCAGCGTCATATAGCGTTGTGCCTATGGTTGCCACAGGTACTTTTTGTCCTGCTGCAATATTAGGAGCTCCACACACAATTTGCAACGGTTCACCAGATCCTAAATCTACTTTAGTAACTTTTAAACGGTCTGCGTTTCCATGTTGCTCACACGAGATTACATGGCCAACGATAATACCTTCTAGCCCGCCAAGGACAGAAGAAAATGGAGTAATACCCTCTATTTCAAGACCTAAGTCTGTTAATAGCGCTCCTGTTTGCTCGGCATTCCAATTAGTGTTAATGAATTGTTTAAGCCAATTGTATGAAATTTTCATAATGCATTTTTCCTTAAAGAGCAGCAAATATAACAATACCATGGCTTTTTATACTTTAGAATACCTTGAAAAGTTTGATGCGCTTTTAAAATTGCGTTTTTGGATAGGATTTGGGAAGTATTTTAGTAGGTGAGCCCGGTTTCATTGGGCAATTAAGATATGTAATTCCAGATATTTTTATACTTAGCTATTTGTGCGTAGGTGTTTTTAATGTTTTCATTTTTGGGAAGCATCAATGAGGGGTCTTCTTTAAGGGTTTGACTTGCATAGCTTCTTGCTATTTTTAAGATGTGTGTATCTTTTATAATGTCTGCTATTCTTAGGTTTAAGACCCCGCTTTGCTGTGTTCCCATGATGTCTCCGGGCCCTCTAAGTTTAAGATCTACCTCAGCAATTTCAAAACCATCACTGGTGCGTGTCATAGTTTCTAAGCGAGTTTTTGCATCAAGAGATAGTTTATGGCTTGTCATTAAGATGCAATAGCTTTGCTCTGCGCCACGTCCTACGCGTCCTCTTAGTTGATGTAATTGAGATAGCCCAAAGCGTTCTGCGCTTTCAATAATCATGACCGAGGCATTAGGAACATTTACTCCAACTTCAATAACTGTAGTTGCTACCATGATTTGAGTTTCTCCTTTTATAAAGCGATTCATTTCAAACTCTTTATCTGCTGGTTTCATTTTACCGTGTACAATAGAAATTTGATATTTTGGTTGCGGAAATTCTCTAGAAATACTTTCATAACCATCCATCAAATCTTTGTAATCGAGTACTTCACTTTCTTGAATAAGTGGGTAGACAATGTAAACCTGCCTGCCTAAAGCAGTTTCATCTTTGATGAACTTAAAAACTTTTAGTCTATTGGCGTCAAAGCGATGCACTGTTTTTATATCTTTTCTTCCAGGTGGAAGCTCGTCAATAACGCTAATGTCTAGGTCTCCATAAACGCTCATAGCAAGGGTGCGTGGAATAGGAGTAGCCGTCATGACTAATACATGTGGAGGGTATTTGTTTTTGTGCCATAATTTACTTCTTTGAGCTACTCCAAAACGGTGTTGTTCATCTATTACAGCAAGCCCTAAGTTTTTAAATTTCACTTTATCTTCAAGTAGGGCATGGGTGCCTATTAGGATGTTTAAATCACCATTTTCTAAGGCTTCATGAATCTCCCTTCTTCTTGAAGTCTTTGTTGACCCAGTAAGTATTGATATACTGATATTTAGTGAGTTACATAATTCTTTTAATCCGTTGTAGTGCTGGACTGACAAAATTTCAGTCGGAGCCATTAAACAGGCTTGGAAACCGTTGTCAATAGCTATTAGCATTGATAATAGGGCTACAATGGTCTTTCCGCTACCTACATCTCCTTGCAATAAGCGGTTCATTTGCGCATTGCTTCCTAAATCATGTCGTATTTCTTTGATTACTCTCTTTTGTGCGCCAGTTAAATCAAAGGGTAAATTATCTTTATAAAAGCTGTTAAAGTGGTCACCTATTTTGGTGAAAGGGTAGCCTTTTATTTTGCTTTTATGCACTAAATTTTTAAGTAATAATTGCAACTGTATAAAAAATAATTCTTCAAATTTTAAACGATACGTTGCCTTTGCTAATTCTTCACCATTTTCTGGAAAATGAATATTAAATATTGCTTTGCTCTTTGACATCAATTGCAAAGACTCGAGTATGTTTGGTGAGAGTGTTTCTACAAATGAATTTTTAAGTTCTAAAAATAGTTGTTCCATCAGGCCATTTACTACTCTATTGGTAATTCCGCTATTGCCTAGCTTCTCTGTAGAGGGATATATAGGTTGTAGGGCAGAGCGTAGCTTACTTTGGTGTTCTTTTAATAGTTCTAGTTCTGGATGCGGCATTGCATAGGTGCCATTAAACCAGTTTGTCTTTCCAAAGGCTACATAGGTTTCATTAAGTTTTAGGTTTTCTTTTATCCATTTATGGCCCCTAAACCAAACTAGTTCCATCATGCCGTTGGCATCTTTAAAGGTAGCTACAAGGCGTTTGCCGCGTTTTTGGTCTACTGTTTTTAGATGTGTGATTCTTCCTATAACCTGAACATCAGCACTATTGCGTTGTAGTTCTTGTATTTTATAGTATTGAGTTCTATCAAGGTATCTATTTGGAAAAAGATTTAATAAATCTTGAAAAGTAAAAATTCCTAACTCTTTTTTTAACAAATCTGCCCTATTAGGCCCAACGCCTTTAAGATATTCTATGGGTGTTTGTAAAAAGTTAGCATTCATACAACGAATTTACTTAATTTGGCAACACATTTACTAGTATCCTTTTATGAAATATCTTCTTTTTTTATTTTTTCCGTTTCTTGCTTATTCTCAACAAACACAAGTGGTTGATATTATACGTATTTCGGCAGAAGTACGCCCTAGTTTATCTGAAAAACAAATTCACGGGAGGGTTACTGTTACCTTTTTGATATTAAAAGACACCCAAGAGGTATATCTTGATGCAGTAGCAATGGAGCCTGAGGCTGCTAGTAAAAGCGCTAATACAGCTATAATGGTTCGTTTTACGAAAGATAAGGTTTGGCTTGAGGGTGCTTTTAAAAAAGGCACAACCTATAGTGTTAATTTTGAGTATGCGGCGACTCCTAACAAAGCACTCTACTTTGTTGGAGAGCAAATCTGGACCCAAGGGCAAGGTAAAAATACATCTCATTGGCTTCCAAGTCTTGATGATATGAATGATAAGATTGAGTTTGATCTTACCATTTTAGCCCCAAAGGGCAAGACTGTTGTTAGTAATGGTAGCTTGATAAAAAAGATTGACTCCCAAGGCCTTACTTCTTGGTTTTTTGATATGAAACAACCAATGTCGAGTTACCTGGTGGCATTTACTATTGGAAACTATAGCTCCACTAAGATGTTTTCTAAGAGTGGTATTTCCCTAGAGCATTACATAGACGTGCAAGACACGTTACATTTGGAGTCTACCTACCGCTATAGCAAAAAATTATTTGATTTTCTTGAGGCTGAAATAGGGGTAGCGTATCCTTGGCAAAACTATAAGCAAGTTCCTGTTCGTGATTTTCTATATGCGGGTATGGAGAACACGGGATGCACCTTTTTTTCTAAAGCCTTTGTGGTAGATAGTATAGGGTTTAAAGATAGAAATTATGTAAAGGTAAACGCTCATGAATTAGCACATCAATGGTTTGGTAATTTGGTTACAGAGACTTCTGGCACCCACCATTGGTTGCACGAAGGTTTTGCTACCTATTATGCTTTACTGGCAGAGCGAGAGCTATTTGGAGATGATTATTATTACTGGAAGTTGTTTGAATCTGCCAACAGGTTAATGGCTCTTAGTGAGCAAGGAAAAGGACAGTCTATGCTAGATGCTAAGGCTTCTTCCTTGACTTTTTATGAGAAAGGAGCTTGGGCCTTGCATTTGTTGCGTGAGGCTATTGGTGAAGCCTCTTTTAGCGCTGCTATAAAAAGTTACTTAAACAAATACCAATTTAAAAACGTGAATACAACTCAATTTATAGCAGAAATTAAAGCCCATACTTCCATAGATGTTTCACAATGGCAGAAAGACTGGCTGCAACAAGCTGACTTCAAGGCAACACAGGCTTATAGGTCCTTAGTGGCTTCTGCTTTTATGAAGTCTTATTTTGAGATTGCTTCTCTTGCACCAGAAGCCTTTATTGATAAAAAAATATTTTTAGAAACTGCCCTTACATTTCCCAACGATTATATAGGCCAAGAAGCCGTTTATCAATTATCTAGAGAACCCTTTGCTGATGTATTACCATTGTACAAAATAGCCTTTAATAGCGAAAATTTATTTGTACGTCAGGCTATTGCCTTGTCGCAAGAAGATTCTATACCAAAAGCCATACAGCTTGATTTTGAAGGTCTATTAGAAGATCCATCTTATGTAACCCAGGAAACAGCATTACTAAAATTATGGCGCTATTTTCCAGAAAACAGGGCGCGATATTTAGACTTAACTAAGACAAGTATTGGGTTTCAAGATAGAAACTTAAGGCAGTTGTGGTTGGTATTGGCTATCAATACAAAGGGCTATGAGCAAGATAGCCATGCTTCTTTTGTAAAAGAGTTAAAGGGGTATGCAAGTGCTACCTATAGCTTTGAGCTTAGAGAAATAGCCTTCGATTATATTGATACACTATCGCTTTGGGACCTTGAAACCATAGAGAGTTTGTTGCAAGCAACAACGCATCATTACTGGCGCTTTAGAGATGCGGCAAGAAAACACCTAGACACAATTTTGAAACAAGAGTCTTTAAAAAGGGTAGTGGTAGAGGCTGCAAACAATGCAACCCCTGCTGAAATATCTTACCTTGAGCGTATCGGTTTTGTAATAAAACATTAGTGAAGACAGTTTCAAGTCTTAAAAGAGCTCGTGAATTTCTTTCTTTACGTACAAAAGTCCTTTTTGCGAAGGTGTTATTGCTCCCATAAAATGATTTAATACAGCTTCCCTAAGTTTGTCTGCTGTTTCAATCTTTTCATTCATGGCCGTTTGTCTAATGATTTGTATGGTAGTGTTTTTTGTAGTTTTAGTTACGTTCCAAGACTCTACAGATAAATAAATTTGTTGCGTTAAGTTATGTACAAACTCGTCTTCGATACTTCTTATAAGATCATCTTCATACTTATTAAGATCATTGCTTGTTGGTTTTATACGAATCAACAAGCTGTTAGGGTCTATGCGTTCAAGTAGTAGTACAACACGTTCATAAGCCTGTAGGCGTAGGGGGAGTATTTTTCCCTGCGCGTCTTTGTGAATTAAAAACCGCCTGCGTCCTTCTTCATTATCTGTATGTGTTTTAAAAAAAAGATAGGCAATGACCCCCACGATAATAGCAGAGAGTAAAGAGGCAAAATAAGGTAGTAGTGCTTGAGATTCCATAATGGGTGTGTTTTCAATAAGTAAGAGGGTATAACCAACGTGTTTGGTTTTTATTGTTTAATGCAATGATTACACATGTAGTTTACCCTTAGTTTTTTTGTTTAAATATAATCTGTTTATAGGTAGCAACTAGATTATTTTATTGATTTAAAAAATCTAAGGCTAGTTGCGTTAATGACTTAACACCTAGCAACATCCCAGCATCGTCTATTTGAAAATCTGGAGTGTGATGCGGGTAAGGTTTTTTATTACCGGGTGTCATCCCTCCAAGGAAAAAGTATACGCCAGGTATTTTTTCTTGAAAATAACTAAAGTCTTCTCCTCCCGTAACTGCCTTCATGCCCAGTACCTTGTCATCTCCAGCTACCTTTTTTAAGGTGCTAATTGCCTTTGTAGTTAGGGCAGGATCATTATAGGTTACAATAGTGTTATTCTGCCAATCTATAGTGGCAGTTCCTCCATAGGCCTTTGCTATGTCACTTGCCATTTCTGTCATGCGTCTAATGATCATAGTTCTCATCTGTGGGTTTAAGGTGCGTACGGTTCCAATCATTTCTGCACTTTCTGGAATTACATTAAAGCGAGTTCCACTAGTTATTTTTCCAACGGTGATAACTGCAGGCGCCTCAATGAGATAAGACTCTCTTGAGATAATAGTTTGAAAACCGTCAATAATTTTTGCTGAAATTAAAATAGGATCTACTCCACTCCAGGGAGCAGACCCATGAGATCCTTTTCCTTGCACATTCACCACAAAACGTTCTACAGCGGCCATAATACCTTCTGGTTTTAGTGTAATAGTTCCAACAGGTGTTCCGCTATTAATATGCAGTCCATAAATAGCGTCTACTTTAGGATTTTCTAACACACCTTCTTTTACCATAAGCTTTGCACCGCCCTGCTCACCGGGAGGTGGTCCTTCCTCTGCTGGTTGAAAAATAAATTTAATAGTACCATTAATTTTATCTTTGTGTTTGCTTAAAACCTCTGCAACACCCATTAAAATAGCAATGTGCGTGTCATGACCACAGGCATGCATCACGCCTGTCTCTGTGCCTAGAAAAGTAGCTCGCACTTTACTTTTATATTCAAGATTATTACGTTCTGTTACTGGAAGCCCATCAATATCTGCTCTTAGAGCAACGACCTTTCCAGGTTTGTTTCCTTTAAGTAAAGCAACTACACCCGTTTTTGCCACACCAGTTTGCACCTCCATACCTAAAGCTTTTAAATGTTGCGCTATCTTATCTGCCGTTTTAAACTCACGGTTAGAGAGCTCGGGGTTTTCATGAAAGTAATGACGCCAATCAATTATTTGCGACTCTATATTTTGGATGTCTTTAAGGATGCTTTGATCCATTTGAGCATTAGCGGTACATACTGTAAGTAATAGTAGTAAAAAGGAATGGTATTTTTTCATAAGAATAGCGGGTTCATAATTAAAGTTAATGCTTTAAAGATATTCAAATTTCAGAAATTAAACCATTGGTTTTTTGTTTATAAATTCTGAAATATGATTGAGTACTATTCCTTCCTTTTACGTATTTTCACAGTCAATGCATTGCCTTATTTTGTCACATTTCCAAAACTATTTTGGTTCTTTAAAATTTTAAAAACACCCTTGGAAGAATATTTAAAACAATTAAACGAAGCTCAATTAGCACCAACAATTCAAAAGGATGGTGCTATGATTGTAATTGCCGGAGCCGGCTCTGGTAAAACACGGGTACTTACCTATAGAATTGCTTTTTTAATGTCAAAAGGCGTTGACCCATTTAATATTTTAGCGCTCACCTTTACCAACAAAGCTGCGCGTGAAATGAAAAAGCGTATTTCTAGTATTGTTGGACCCAGTGAAGGCAAGAACCTATGGATGGGAACCTTTCATAGTATCTTTGCTAAGATACTGCGTATGGAAGCTAGCAAACTTGGCTATCCCTCCAACTTCACTATTTATGACACACAAGATTCTCAAAGTGTTATTCGCTCTGTGATTAAAGAAATGCACCTGGATAAAGAAATCTACAAATACAAACAGGTGTATTCTAGAATATCGAGTTATAAAAACAGTCTAGTTACTGTAAAGGCTTATTTTAATAACCCAGAACTTATGGAGGCAGACGCTATGGCTAAGATGCCGCGTTTGGGAGATATTTATAAAAGCTATGTGGATAAGTGTTTTAAAGCAGGCGCTATGGATTTTGACGATTTGTTATTGAAAACCAATGAGTTATTAACTCGCTTCCCTGAGGTTTTAGCAAAGTATCAAAACAGGTTTCGGTACATCTTAGTAGATGAGTATCAAGACACCAACCATAGCCAATATTTAATTGTTCGAGCTTTAAGTGATAAATTTCAAAATATTTGTGTGGTTGGGGATGATGCACAAAGCATTTATGCCTTTCGTGGTGCCAACATTAATAATATTTTAAACTTCCAGAAAGATTATGATGATGTAAAGACCTACAGACTTGAGCAAAACTATAGATCTACCAAGAATATTGTAAACGCAGCCAACAGTATTATTGAAAAAAACAAAACCCGATTAGACAAGGTTGTTTGGACGGCCAATGACGAAGGTCCAAAAATCATGGTAAACCGAACCATGACTGATGGTGACGAAGGCCGTTTTGTAGCCAGTAATATTTTTGAAACTAAAATGAATGGCCAACTTCAAAATGGAGATTTTGCTATTCTATACAGAACTAATGCCCAGTCTCGTGCTATGGAGGACGCTTTGCGTAAAAAAGACATCCCGTACCGTATCTATGGAGGGCTCAGTTTTTACCAGCGCAAAGAGATTAAAGATGTATTGTATTATTTACGCCTAGTACTTAATCCAAAAGACGAAGAAGCCGTTAAGCGGGTTGTTAATTACCCAGCAAGAGGTATAGGTCAAACAACAATAGAGCGTCTTATGGTTGCCGCCAATCATTATGGTAGATCTATGTTTGAAGTCATGGAAAACATAAGTAAACTAGAACTTAACATCAACAAAGGCACACAGGGTAAGCTTTTAGATTTTGTTACTATGGTGAAAAGTTTTCAGGTGTTAAATGAGACCTATGATGCTTTTCAGATGGCAGAATATGTTGCTAAGAAAACAGGTTTACTCACTGATCTTAAAAAAGATGGGACTCCAGAGGGTATTGCACGTATAGAGAACATTGAAGAACTTCTCAATGGTATGCGTGACTTTGTGGAGGAGCAAAAAGAACTAGCAGATACTACTGGATCTCTTTCAGAATTTATGGAAGATGTGGCCTTGGCAACAGATCTTGATAATGATAAAGGAGACGATGACCGTGTAGCGCTGATGACCATTCACCTAGCTAAAGGTCTGGAGTTTCCTTACGTGTATATTGTTGGTATGGAAGAAGACTTATTTCCTAGTGGAATGAGTATGAACACCAGAGAAGAGTTAGAGGAGGAGCGAAGGTTGTTTTATGTAGCCCTTACCAGAGCCGAAACACAAGCATATTTAACGTACTCTCAATCTCGATACAGATGGGGTAAGTTAATAGATGCAGAGCCTAGTAGATTTATTGAAGAAATTGACGCCTCTTACTTAGAATACCTAACACCCATTACAGAGCATCGCTATAAGCCTTTGTTGGACGCAGATATATTTGGTGAGGTAGATAAGAGTAAGTTACGTTTAAGTAAGCCAGTATCCTCAAATGCACCTACAGGACCAAACGAAGAACAATTGCGAAAGCTCCGCAGGTTGAAACCTGTGGTAAGTAGCGCTGAGAAAAACTTTGATCCCGCAGCAGCAAATCTTGTTATTGGCACAAGGGTAGAACATGTTCGGTTCGGAAAAGGAAAAATCACCAAAATAGAAGGCGTTGGTGCAGATACCAAAGCAGAAATTGATTTTGAAAATGGTGGGCTTAAAAAATTATTACTTCGATTTGCGAAGTTGAACGTTATCCAGTAACTCAATATACAGATGGCATCATTTATTAAAATATACCAGGACAACCCAAATGAGAGGGATATCTCAAAGGTTGTCAAAATCTTAAAAGGCGGAGGCTTGATTATCTACCCTAGTGATACGGTATATGCTTTAGGGTGTGATATCACAAATAACCGTGCATTAGAGCGAGTGGCTCAAATTAAAAAGGTAAAACTAGCAAAGGCTAATTTTTCTTTTGTTTGTAAAGACTTGAGTAATTTGTCAGACTATGTAAAACAAATAGACACCACTACCTTTAAACTATTAAAAAGAGCTTTGCCAGGCCCTTATACTTTTATATTGCCTGGTAATAATAACCTCCCTAGTGTTTTCAAGAAGAAAAAAGAAGTAGGAATACGTGTACCAGACAATACTATTGTTCAAGCTATAGTACATGAATTGGGCAATCCTATTGTATCAACGTCTATCAAAGACGAAGATGAGCTTATAGAATATACAACAGATCCAGAACTTATTTTTGAAAAATGGAAACATCTTGTAGATGTTGTTATAGACGGTGGTTATGGAGGAAATGTAGCCTCAACAGTTATAGATCTTACAGGTAGTGAGCCTGTTTTAATTCGTGAAGGTAAGGGGAGCTTAGCACTATAAAGAAACAGCTGTTTTATAGGGTGTAAATGGTAAGCGTTTTTACTCATTCCTGTTTCTTAAACAACCTCATTATACTTTTACTCTATTACTTGTGCTGTAATTAAAAAGTCTTGCTTTACACTACAGCTTTTAATGTCATTATTGTTTACAAAAGTTTTCCAATCTCCCGTTGGTTGTATCCATTTAGTTTTTCCATTGATGTTGATTTGTATAGGCATATCAAAGCCCACTATAATATCTACATACCTATATTTTAGTTGCTTGCCACTATAGTTGTATTCAAGCTTAGGTATGAGGGTAGTACGTAAATATTGTTCCCAGAAATGCCTTAGATCAATTCCGCTTTTTTCTGAAATATACTCCTCCACCTGCTTGCTGGTGACTGTTTGATGGTAAAAGTCTTTGTTAAGCCCACGAAGGATACTACGCCATTTTTGATCATCATCAATGAGTTGGCGTATTGTGTGTAGAATATTGGCTCCTTTGTAGTATATGTCATTGCTACCACGGTTATTTTTATTGTAGGTTCCTATTATTGGACGATCATTTTGGATGCTGCTTTTGGTACCAATAACATATTCACTAGCGGCTTTTTTACTGAAATGATAGTTGAGGTATAGATTTTCTGAATAGGCTGTAAACCCCTCATGAATCCACATATCTGCTACATCTTTATTGGTGATATTGTTAGCAAACCATTCATGGCCTGCTTCATGAATAATAATAAAATCAAAAAGCAGTCCCCAACCCGTACCTGATAAATCTCTTCCAAGGTAACCGTTCTCAAAATTGTTTCCATAGGTTACGCTACTTTGGTGTTCCATTCCCAAATAAGGAGCCTCAACTAGTTTAAAACTATCTTCATAAAAGGGGTAGGGGCCAAACCAATATTCAAAGGCCTGCATCATCAAAGGGGCTTGTTTAAATTGTTTTTTTGCTTTTTCAAGATGATCTCGCAAAACCCAATAACTCATATCTAAGGCTCCATTAAGACCCTCAAAGGTTTCTGAGAAATGAACATAATCACCTACATTAATATTTACACCATAGCTGTTAATTGGGTTGGTTACCTGCCAATGCCATGTTTTCGTGTTTTTGTTTACTATTTGCTCTATAAGCCTACCGTTACCAACAGCCACTAGGTCTTTTGGGGCGGTTATATAAAGATCAACACCCTTGTCTGGCTCATCTGCAGGATGGTCTTTTACCGGCCACCATACACTAGCGCCAATGCCTTGGTTTGCACTTGCAATAAAGTGTTTTTCATTCATGTCTTTCTGCCATACAAGCCCACCATCCCAAGGTGCATTTAAGGCCTGAGTGGGAGCCCCTGAAAACTGAATTACAAGGGTGTTTTCTGTGCCAATTTTTTGTTTTTGTAATAGCTCGATGTAATGTACATTCCCTAACCTTTCTACTTTGAGGATTCTGTTATTTTGACTAACCTTATCAATATTCATAGGCTCTTGCAAATCTATTTGCATGACCTTTTGCTGTGTTACTACGGTGTAAGTAATTGTGTTTGTGCCTTTAAGTGCTTTTTTTTCGGGAAGTACTTCTACTTCTATTTTATAATGCTGAAGATCCCACCAAGCTCGTTGCTGGGTAATAGAACCTCTTAGCTCATCTGCTTTTGTAAATGTTTCTTGTGCATCTGTTATAAAACAGATACTGAGTGCTGCAAAAGTAAATAGAAGGTTTCTCATGTAAAATGGTCTGTGTATTATTTTTTTATCTAAAAGTCGCACTAGGAAATACAACAACACTCTCATGTCCATCTTTTCCAACGGCTGCAATACCAAAAAAGTAGTTGTCGATAACAATACCGTTTAATAAAAATGCGGCTTGATTGCCTACAAACCTACTATAATCCCAAGAAGGGGATGTTGTGTCTCTCCAATAAATTTTATAGCCTATAGCATCAGCGCTTTTCTTCCATTTAAATTTTGCAGCGGGTTGAACAATACCGCCAATAGCTACACCAGTTGGAGGCGCGGGTGCCCAAGCAAGACTTGCCATCACTATTGCATTTACAGCAGTTAGTTTTTTTGCATATTCAAAGTTTACAAATTTTATCTTATCTCCATACTCAATACCATTCTCTGTTCGAATATCTTGGTGTTGTTGTGTGTAATTCTCATGGGCCTCCATAATACGTATGGCTGGGTAGCCTAAATCATTAAACGGCCTGTGGTGTCCTCCACGCCCAAATCGATCTAGTCTATAGATCATCATTGGGTTCATTTCTGGCATGTATGTTTTGGTAGTTTTATGAACATAACGCGCCAATTGTCTTGAAACGCCATCTACCTCTCCGCCATAAAACCTTCTTAGTCTGCGTTGTTTTTCTGTTTCAGTAGGAGGAACAGGTTCAGAAAAAATCCTAAAATCTACATTGCTTATAACACCATCTACCCCTTTAATGTTGCCAATCATATCATTGTTAATAACCCCAATGATATCCCAACTTTTTTCTTTAGCATACGCTGCAAAACCAGCACCACCAAACAAACCTTGTTCTTCACCACTCAAGCCAAGGTATACAATGTTTGCATTAAACCTGTAGGAGCTTAATACCCTAGCTGCTTCTATAGCGCCAGCCATACCACTTGCGTTATCATTGGCTCCAGGTGCATCTTTAGTGAAATCACCGGCATCACTATTGCGAGAATCTATATCACCACTCATGATGATATACCGGTTTGATTGGGTCTTACTTTTTTGAATGGCTACAACATTCACAACCCATACATCTTTAGAGACTCTTGTGTTTTCTTCTGCCTTCACCAAATCTTTTTGATAAAAAACATCTAAACAATCATTACAGTTTTTTGAAATTTCATCAAACTCAGCTTTAATCCATCGGCGTGCAGCTCCAATCCCTCTTGAGTTGCTTATAGTATCACTAAAGGTATTTCTAGTTCCAAAATTGGCAAGGGTAGTAATGTCTGCTTCCATGTTTTTTGCAGATACGGTGTTTATAATATCATACAAACGTGCGTCTGTTTGAGCTAGCGAAGCGGTATAGATAAACAAAGCTAATGCAAGGAAGTAATATTTCATTTACGGTATTGTTTGCTATAAAAATAAGCAAAAGAAACAGGCTTCTAAAATCTAATACTTTTAGTTTGGAGCGCCTTATAATGATTAATAAATTTATTTACAAAACTGCTATTGAGGACCATTGGCAACAAGAGCTATTTTTTTTCCATCTGGACTTACAGTGATGCGGTTTATTTCTGAAATATTATAGCCAGAAACATCTGCAACTTCTTTCCACTGTTGGGCTCCAAACATATCATATAGATATAGTTTTGAGCCGCTTCCTAATAAGAGCTGCGTGTTATTAATCCAACAATGATCTTGTACGCCAACAGGAAGTTGGCAAACAAAAAAACTATCACCGCTTATATCTATATCCACTATATAGACCTCCATATTTTTATCTTCATTGGTTAGGGTGTAGCTTACAGAAGAACTCTCTGGGATGTTATGGATAGAGCGCCCTGAGTTTTTTATGTAACTCATGACTTCTTTTGTTTTTAAATTAGCAATAACCAAGTTTAATTGGTTTGCACCCAATACAGAGGCTACAATACGGTCATTATCATGAAAAGCAAAATAAGCAACTTCTAGGTTATCTAATAACCTTGTTGAACTTTCTTTGTTGTTAGCGGTAGTGCTGTATGCGTATAAACGTTGTAGACCATTGGTGTCAAGGCGTACTGCTGCAATTTGGTTTGATGTAGGAAATTGTTGTGGCGAGTACTCACTACCTAATGTGGTGGCATGAAGTGTATTGGTTTGATGTGTCTCTAGGTTATACATCATAATTTCTGTTTGTTTATCTTGAGTACCTGCGTAGATTATTTTCTTGTTATTTATAAAAGAAGGTTGGCTATCGTATCCAATATTGTTTGATATATTTTCTAAGTTAGTGATATTCATCTGTTCATCTGTAAGGGTGAAATCTATGACGTATATATCTAGGTTTGGCTGCGCAATGGAAGTGTTAAGTGCACATAATAAAAAAAACAGCAGGATTTTCATAACATTATAATTTGAGAACCAAGATACGAAGAATGTGTAATTTCCTGCTTGCTTTCAATGTTTTAGAATTTTAGTTTAAGAAAAAACTAATTGTGATGCAAATGCTAGTTAAATAGTTATTTTTGTAGCATGATAAATAAACTCCTATGTTTAATTCTATTAAGTCCTTTGCAATTATTTGCTCAGACATTAGATGATCTTGAGTTTGGAACACAAGAAACCTTTGAGGTTGTTACCTGGAATATTGAAAACTTCCCAAAAAATGAGCCTGCAACCTTGCAATACGTTCTTGCAATTATTGAAGCACTAGATGCAGATATCATTGCGATACAGGAGGTGCAGAATTATCAAGTATTAGAAGATTTAGATACTTTTCTGGATGATTACACCGTATATTCTCAATCCCTAGATCGAGCAGGATTAGCCTTTATTTACAGGCATGATGTTGTTGAGATTACTAGCGCTTACGAGCTGTTTACCCAAGCCCCAGAGTGGAATAACTTTCCTAGGTTTCCAATGGTAATTGAGGTTAGTTATGCAAATCAAGATTTTGTTATTATAAATAACCACTATAAATGCTGCGGGAACGGTCTTTTGGAACCAGAAGATTCTTGGGATGAGGAAACCCGTCGTTTTACTGCTAATGTACTTATGAAAGATTACATAGATACCAATTTGGCTAATGCTGCTGTTTTTGTAGTTGGAGACTTAAATGACGTTCTAATTGATCCAGACATTCATAATGTATTTGCACCTTTTTTGAATGACCCAGCGTCTTACCTTTTTGCAGATATGAATATTGCCCAGGGGAGTATTTCAAATTGGTCATTTCCAAATTGGCCATCACATTTAGATCACATTTTAATTAGCAATGAGCTTTTTGAATTAAACTCAATGCCAAATGCAGTAACACAAACTATAAAAATAGATGCGTATCTTCAAGGTGGCTTTAGCCAGTATGATGAATATGTCTCTGATCATCGCCCAGTAGGAATTCGGTTGCCAATTTCACAAACACTAGGAAGTAGCACAAACCCTAAAACCAAAGTTATTGCATTTCCAAACCCAATAGATGACGTTCTCTTTTTTAACAATCTAAGTGCAGGTCCAATACACAAGGTTACTATTTATAATATGTTAGGTGCTTTGCTTGAGCAGAAGGTTATTGATCATCAAAGCCAATCTCAGATAGATATCTCGCATCTTGCCAGTGGTCTTTATATGGTGCGTTTTTGGGATGGAAGCACCGTGCTAGAAACCCTAAAGGTTGTGAAAAAATAAAAGCGCCACAGGAAGCTGTGGCGCTTTTATTTTTTTTATTTTAAAAAGGGTATGTGTTTTCTGCGCTTACCTTTTCTGCAATCATGTTACGAAGCCCAACGATATTTGGCATATTCTGGTACTTTACATATCTTCTTAAGCCCATAAGCATCATACGTTGTTCGTCACCTTCCGCAAATGATATGATAGCCATCTTGGCTTTGGTTTCTATGATGTCTACCGCATTGTATAAATACAATTGCGCCATAGCTACATGATAGTTTGCATTTTCTGAACTTCGCTTGGTGTTTTTCTCAGCACGCAACACAGCACTCTCTGCCATGTATATTTCTATTAAAATATCACTAGCTGCCAAAAGCATTTGTTGGTGCTCTTCAAGTTCTGGTCCAAATTTCTGTACCGCGGCACCCGCAACCATTAAAAACACTTTCTTTAATTTAGAGATCATGTCTTTTTCTTCACTTAAGGTTTCAGAAAAATCTGGTGTTTCAAAAGAAGGTATCCCCATAAGATCATCTGCTACAGCCTGTGCAGGACCGAGTAAGTCTATATGGCCTTTCATGGCTTTCTTAACCAACATACCTACAGAAAGCATGCGGTTAATCTCGTTAGTTCCTTCATAAATACGAGTAATACGTGCATCGCGCCAAGCAGCCTCCATTGGAGTGTCTTCAGAGAATCCCATACCACCAAAAATCTGGATTCCTTCATCGGCGCAATTTTGAACATCTTCAGAAACAGCTACTTTTAAGATAGAACACTCAATAGCATATTCTTCTACCCCTTTCAATTCTGCTTCTTGATGTGTATTTCCCTCAGAAATTCTAATATTAATTCTGTCTTCGATATTTTTAGAAGCTCTGTACGTAGCAGATTCTCCAACAAAAGCGTTGGTTGTAATTTCTGCAATTTTAGCTTTAATAGCACCAAACTCTGAAATAGGAGTTTCAAATTGCTTACGCTGTGTAGCGTATTGGGTTGCTCCGCTAACGATACGTCTTTGTGAATCTAAACAAGCAGCAGCCAATTTAATTCGTCCAACATTTAAAGCATTCATAGCTATTTTAAATCCTTCACCACGTCCTGCCAACATGTTTTCTATTGGTACTTTTGTGTCATTAAAGAATACTTGGCGTGTAGAGGAGGCTCTAATCCCAAGCTTGTGCTCTTCCTCACCCATGGTAATTCCATTAGTTGCGTCATTTTCTACAATGAAACCAGTAATGTTTTTGTCATCTTCAATACGAGCAAAAACGATCATCACGCTACAAAACCCTGCGTTAGAAATCCACATTTTTTGTCCAGTGATGTTATAATGTGTTCCATCTTCACTTAGTACAGCTTTTGTTTTTCCTGAGTTTGCATCACTACCAGCACTAGGTTCTGTCAAGCAGTAAGCTCCAAACCACTCACCACTAGCAAGTTTTGGAACATACTTATTTCTTTGTTCTTCTGTACCATATAATGTAATTGGCATGGTTCCAATACCAGTATGTGCGCCAAAGGCGGTAGAGAATGATCCTGTTCCACTAGAAATATAGTCACAGGTTAATACGGTAGAAACAAAGCCCATGCCCATACCGCCAAACTTTTCTGGTACTGCAACACTCAAAAATCCAAGTGCTCCAGCCTTACGCATTACCTCTTCTGTAAGTGCAAAATCTTTTGATTCAAAACGGGAACGGTGTATAATAATCTCACGATCATTAAATTCCATTACAGCTTCTTTCATCATGCGCTGTTCTTCACTAAAATCTTCAGGTGTGAATATATCATTACAGTCTGTTTCTTTTACTAAAAATTGCCCTCCTCTAAGGATATTTTTATTTTCTTGTATAGCCATATTAATTTTATTTATTTGCAATTTCCTCTGTAGAGGGTATTTTTATTTTAAAAATTCAAAAATTCCAGCAGCACCTTGACCGGTTCCTACACACATTGTTACCATGCCATACTCACCCGCCATATCTCGCTTTCTCATCTCATCAAATAGTTGTACCGACAGCTTAGCTCCTGTACATCCAAGTGGGTGCCCTAGTGCAATAGCACCACCATTTACGTTTATAATATCTGGATTTAAGTCTAATGCTCTTACTACTGCTAGAGATTGTGAGGCAAAGGCTTCATTTAGTTCAATAAGCTTAATGTCTTCTTGTTTTAAACCAGCTTGTTTCAATGCCTTTGGGATAGCTTTTACAGGGCCAATTCCCATAATGCGCGGTTCAACTCCTGCAGCAGCATAGTTTACCATTCTTGCAATTGGTTCAAGGTTTAGTTCTTTCACCATTTCTTCACTCATCACCATTACAAAGGCTGCACCATCACTCATTTGTGATGAGTTACCAGCCGTAACACTACCTCCTGCGGCAAATACAGCCCTGAGTTTTGCTAAAGCTTCTTTACTAGTACCTTCTCTTGGGCCTTCATCTTTATGAACTATGTAGCTTTTTGTTTCTTTTTTACCGGCTTGATTGATAAATGTTTGATCTACAGTAATAGGGACTATTTGATCTTGAAAACGATTTTCTGCCTGTGCTTTTAATGCCTTCATGTGAGAGTGATATGCAAAGGCATCTTGATCTTCACGAGAGACTTTAAACTCTTTGGCCACAGCTTCTGCCGTATTTCCCATGCCCCAGTAATAGTCTTCATGACCAGATTGTACTACATCATAATTTAGCTCAGGTTTAAAACCTGTCATTGGAACACTGCTCATTGATTCTGCTCCTCCTGCTATTATACAATCGCCCATTCCAGACTGTATTTTTGCAACTGCCATTCCAATAGTTTCAATACCACTAGAACAAAAACGGTTTACAGTTACTCCAGGAACATCCACAATGTCTAAGCCCATCAAAGAAATAAGACGTGCCATGTTAAGACCTTGTGCACCCTCTGGCATTGCGTTACCTACAATAACGTCATCGATACGTTTTGGGTCTAATTCTGGCAGTTTTTCCATCATATATTTAATGGTCTCTGCGGCCAATTCATCTGTTCTTTTAAAGCGGAACACTCCTTTTGGAGCTTTTCCAACTGCGGTGCGGTATGCCTTTACTATGTATGCTGTTTTCATGTCAAATTTATATTTGTTTGGAGTCTCTACTTTATGAGTATTGGTTAGGTGTTTGCTTTATTAGCTAAATAATTATTTAAAGTAACATCTGCTTAACCATCATTAGGGCTGAGTCCAGGATATTAAAATTGTATTAATTTCTCAACGGTTTTCCTTTTTGAATCATGTGTTGTAAACGTTCTAAGGTTTTGCGTTCTCCAGTTAAACTAAGGAAAGCTTCCCGCTCTAGGTCTAAAAGATATTGCTCACTTACTAAGGTGGGTTCACTTAAATCACCACCTGCCATTACATAGGCTAGTTTGTTAGCGATTTTTTGATCATGCTCACTTATATATTGACTAGCATTCATGGCGTCTGTTCCAGCCAGGAACATGCCTAATGCTTGCTTTCCTAAGACTTTCACATCGTTTCTAGTTGCAGGCTTGGTATACCCCATATCTGCCATTTGCCTCGCTACAGCTTTGGCTGTAGCGATTTGTCTAGCTGTATTTACAACAACGATGTCTTTACCTGGTTTAAGAATGTCTAAATCATAAGCCTCATGTGCTGAGGTAGATACCTTTGCCATACCAATGGTTAAGAAATGCTCCTGCAATACATTAAGTTCAACATCTCCCTTTTGGAACATATCACTAGCGCGTAATGCCATTTCTTTAGAACCACCTCCGCCAGGTATTACTCCAACACCAAACTCAACCAGTCCAATATAACTCTCTGCAGCTGCAACAACACGATCTGCGTGCAAGGTTAATTCACAACCACCACCCAGGGTCATACCATGAGGGGCCATTACCGTTGGAATAGAGCAGTAGCGCAAACGCATAACCGTATCTTGGAAATATCTAATAGCTGCATTTAGCTCGTCATATTCTTGCTCTGCAGCCATCATAAAAATCATACCAATATTAGCCCCTACAGAGAAATTTGCTCCTTGGTTACCAAGTACTAAGCCGTCAAAATCTTTTTCTGCTAGGTCTATGGCTTTATTGATGCCAGCTAGAACATCACCGCCAATGCTATTCATTTTTGATCTAAACTCACAGTTTAAGATTCCATCACCCAAGTCTTCTATAACAACACCACTGTTTTTAAACACTGCGCTAGATTCTCTAATATTGTCTAGTATGATAAAAGAATCTTGTCCAGGGACTTTGGTTTGTGTTTTAGAAGGAATATCATAGAAATAAGTAGCGCCTTGTTTTACAGTGTAAAAGGAAGTACTTCCAGTAGCTATCATTTCAGTAACCCAAGGAGCAGGTTGTTGTCCTTCGGCTTTCATGATTTTAATACCAGCCTGTACACCAATAGCGTCCCAAATCTGGAATGGGCCATGTTGCCAGCCAAAACCAGCCTTCATGGCATCATCAATCTTGTAAAGCTCATCTGATATTTCTGGAATACGGTTACTTACGTATGCAAATAAGGATGCCAATGTTTTTCTATAAAAGGTTCCTGCTTTGTCTTTACCATTTACAAGCACTGTAAAACGATCTGTTACATTATCTATGGACTTGGTAAGCTCTAGTGTAGCAAATTTAGCTTTTTGTGGAGCTCTGTATTCAAGCGAATTTAAGTCTAGACTTAATATTTCGGTTTTACCTTCCCCGTTTTTTGTTTTTTTATAAAAACCTTGCCCGGTTTTACTTCCTAGCCATTTGTTCTCCATCATGGTGCCTATGAAATCTGGCAATTGGAATAAGGCCAAGCGCTCATCGGTGGGGCAGTTTTCTCTAATACCGTTAGCAACATGTACTAAGGTATCAAGACCTACCAAATCTACAGTTCTAAAGGTTGCCGATTTTGGGCGACCAATCACGGGGCCAGATAGTTTATCAACCTCTTCAATTGTTAATCCCATCTCTTTAACGGTATGGAATAAACTCATGATTGAAAAGATTCCAATACGGTTTCCAATAAATGCTGGAGTGTCTTTTGCTATAACGGTGGTTTTTCCTAAAAACTGTTCTCCATAGCTATTAAAGAAATCAAGTACTTCTGGATCTGTCTTTGGTCCAGGAATTATTTCAAACAACTTTAAGTATCGGGGCGGGTTGAAAAAATGAGTCCCGCAGAAATGTTTCTGAAAATCTTCACTACGTCCTTCACTCATAAACCCTATAGGAATACCAGAAGTGTTTGATGTAATTAAGGTACCAGGTGTTCTGTGCTTTTCTAAGTTTTCAAACACCTTCTGTTTGATGTCCAGACGCTCTACAACTACCTCAATAATCCAGTCTACACTTCCTATTTTAGTAATGTCGTCTTCTAGGTTTCCAGTTGAAATACGTTTTGCAAAAACAGTGTTATATAAGGGAGCAGGCTTTGATTTTATCGATGCTTTAAGCGCATCGTTTACTAGGCGGTTGCGCACCACTTTATTTTGTAGAGTGAGCCCTTTTGCTGTTTCTGTATCTGTTAATTCTCGGGGTACAATGTCAAGTAATAAGACCTCTACACCAATGTTTGCGAAATGGCAAGCGATAGCGCTTCCCATAATTCCTGAGCCTACAACGGCTACTTTGTTGATTCTTCTTTTAGACATACTGTTTAATTATGTATTACTTTCTTGTATATGTTTTTGTTGTTGATGAGTTCCATCATGGTACTAGCAACTTTTTTGAATGTTTTAATTTCTTCCTCAGAAATATGCTCTTTTACAGTCTCGTCAAAGGTAAAAACAACGCTCTTTGAGAATTCTCTCATTTCTACTCCAAAAGGAGTTAAGTGTATTAAAACCCCGCGGCCGTCTTCTGGGTTTGGCCGACGCTGTATAAGCCCCTGTTCTTCCATTTTTTTTAAAGTACGTGATAATGAAGTTGCTTCGATGCCCATTTTAGGCCCTAAAGCAGTAGAAGGAGTGCCCTGTTCTGGATCGATGCTTATGAGTGCGAAACCAGTAGCCATGGTACTACCTTTAGCACCTGCTTTTTCATTATACATTTTTTGAACAGCCATCCATGTGGCTCTTAGTATATAATCTATCGTCTTCTCTTTCAATGAATCTTTATTCTTTGGTTAACTTAAAATCAAAGATACTCTAAATATATTATGCATGCATAGTATATTGTGAGAATTATTATTTAGGCTAAATTTTTGTTTTACAATACATTTTTTAATGTGACCCTGGTTATCCTAACACTAAATATCTATTAGATTTCCTGCTAGGTAGATTTTATTATCTGGGCTAAAGATGGGCTATCTTGTCCGTTTTTATTTAAGATATTTCCACATTATTATTTTTAGAAGAAACTATAGTTTCCTGTATTTTTTTTTAAGGTCAAGTAAAAAATAATTAATATTAAACTAAATACTAATTCAAAACAAATCATGAAAAACAAAACAAACACCATTGTATCGCTAATTTTATTATTAGCTATTCAAGTGGTTTCCGCGCAAAAAATCAAAGAAGAAGTACAGTCATATCAAAGAAGTTCACTCCATAATGTATTGGTTGTTGGAGATGCTTTCGATAATTCTGATATTGTTTCTAATGCATATCAAACTTGGCCATTCCCTGATAAATATAATGATCACAGAATTGATTTGAATTCTCTTAGCTTATCTGATTTTAGGTTAACAGATGAAGAAATAGAACGGCTAGGTATCAAAAAAAGTGGTGCTGGAAAATTAATTAGTGGAGCAGCAAGTGATGCTACAGCTGGAATAATAGCTGACAACTCACAAGTTAAATATGAAATAGATAAATTTATAGCTACAAAAAAAATACCTTTTGAAATGGTTAACAAATGGTTTGCTCTAGACCAGTTTGACCAAGAAAATTATAATCCACTTACACTTATTGGTGAGAGAGGAGCATATAGCGCTAGTGAGCAAGATAAAGCAGTTGCTGCTACAACAGTACGAGGTGTAACTGACTTAAAAAACACAGGTAAATTTTTAATAAAAAACACATTTGTTGTTTTTACGAAATTAAATTTTGTATCAAACGAAGCTGTTGCTTTAGCAGTAAAAGCTGTTTCGGATGCAGCCGCAAATGAACTATCAGGACTTCCTAGAGATATGGCATTGAAGTTATCTGAAAAAACATACACAAAGACAAGAGAGGGTTATTCTGTTTGGACTACTGCGTGGCTATATAGACTAGACTGGACCCAAGAGTCTTTTTTAGCCCTTGGCAACCTCATGGGTAAGAAAAAAAACCAAGGTGATGCAGTAGATTTTTCTACTTTAGCGGTTGATTTTGAATTTATAGGTGAAGAAAAAGCAACTAGTCTTGTTACCTTTTCTCTGAAAGAGAAAAGATCAGAACAGCAAATTATTGAGTTGTCAACAATAAGAAATCTAGATAAAGTTTATGCGAAACTTCAAAAAAAATACGATATTTTTAAACCAAAATCTCCAATTATAATTGAAGATGGTAAAATTTATGCCCAGATTGGAATGAAAGAAGGTCTAGAAGGTGGAGAAAGTTTTGAAGTTCTTGAAGCTATCGCAGATCCAGAAACATATGAAATGATTGGTTATAAAAAAATCGCAACTATCAAAGTTGATAAAAAACAAATTTGGGATAATCGTTTTGGAGCTGGAGATGATACTCCGCAAGATTTTAATATGACTCTCTTTAAAGGGAAGGCTAAGAAGTTAAGTTCAGGAATGTTAATTATGCAAAAAAAATAAATATGAAAAAGTTATTAATTTTTATTGGAATATTGTTTTTCTCAATAGGTTCTGTAGACGCACAATCTAAAAGAAAAAAAAGGAAAGCAGACCTTGAAACGGCTAAATGGAATTATGATATAGAATGTATGGGAGAAGCTGCTGCTGGAGTATATACTCTAAAAGTTTATTCTATATTAACTGATGAGAGGCTTGCAAGGGTTCAAGCCTCAAAAAATGCTGTCCATGCAGTTATTTTTCAAGGAGTAAATGCTCAAGGAAGAAAATGTAAGTCAAAACCTGCACTAGCTAGATCTTCTGGTTTAGAAGCTGAATTTAAAGATTTTTTTATGCAGTTTTTTAATAGTGTTAGCAAGAAAGATTTAAATAGTTTCGCTAAGTATGTCAATGTTGTAAAGGATGTGACAGATCGCCAGAAACTTGGAAAGAGAAAGTATAGAATTGGTACTTTAGTTACAGTTAATATTGATCTTCTAAGAAAAACTTTAGAAAAAGAAAATATAATCAAGTCACTTAGCAGTGGTTTCTAAAAATAAACGATAATGAAAAATCAAATACATAAATTATATCTAATAGTTTTATTGCTTTTTGTTAGCATATCATTTTCTCAAGCAAAAAAACCAACTTTAATGGTCGTTCCTGCAGATAATTGGTGTTTTGAAAACAATTATTCTGAATCATACAATAACCAAGGTGTTGTAAAAGACATTCCTTCATACAGGGTTGCATTGCAGCGTGATACAGATTTAGATTTAGTTATTACCCAGATCAATGGTATGTTGAGTCAAAGAGATTTTGATGCCAAAAATCTTAAAAGTCAGCTAGATAAAATTGAAAGCGCAGCTGCTGAAGAAGCTATGAGATCATCAAAGTATGGAGGTGCGCAAGTTGCAGAGTCTCCAATTGATGCGCTTAAGAAAGTTGCTAAAGCTGACATAATCTTAAAATTGGGATGGACACTAAATACCACTCCAATGGGTGAAAAATCAGTTACTTTTATTTTAAAAGCATTAGATTCTTATACTGGTAAACAAATAGCACAGGCTTCTGGCACAGGAGCTCCCGACGGCTTTAGTCCTCTACCTGTATTGTTAGAGGAAGCAGTTGCTTCACATATTGATAAATTCTTATCGGAGCTTCAAACCGCATTTGAACGTTGGTTTGAGAAGGGTAGAGAGTGTGCTATTGGAATACGAGTCTGGGATGATTGGGATTATGATTTAGAATCTGAAGATTTTGGGGATGATGAGTTGGGATTCTTAATTGAAGAATGGATGTATGATAACACTGTGGGTGGATCATACACAACAATGGATGCAGAAGCTACAATGATGAATTTTGAACAAGTTAGAATTCCAATGACCTACGAAAAGAAAGGAAGAGTAAGAGGTCTTGATGCTAGAACTTGGGCTAAAGATTTAAGCAAGTATCTAAAAGGTATGGGGATTGAAAACAAATTAACAACTGTGGGTCTAGGTGAGGTAAAACTTTATTTAGGTTCTAAATAATATTATAAAAGATGAAATATTTATTAAAAACTTTCGTGTTTTTGTTTTGTGTTTCCATTTCTTTGGGTCAGAACACTGCAGGCAAGACTGACGATTCAGCACGAATTCAACTTTCTACATTTGTTTCAGAGCAAATAGATGGACTACCAAGTGCTGCAATGAATTTGTTGAAAAACAAACTGAATAAAATTGTAACAATGAATGGTTTGGGTGGAACTACAAACTCTAGGTTTATTATAACTCCAAACATCTCTGTTTTGTTTCAAGAAGTACTTCCTGGCCCTCCAAGAAAAGTTGCCTTAACTCTAGAGGTTAACTTCTATATTGGTGATGGAATAGAAGGTATTCTGTTTGCATCAGAAACGATGACAGTCAAAGGAGTTGGTAACAGCGACACCAAGGCATATATTTCTGCTCTTAAACAAATAAAGACCAGAAACCCTATGTTTAAAGCCTTTATAGCTAATGGAAAAACTAAAATAATGGAATATTACAATGATAAGTGTGATTTCATTAAAAAAGAGGCCATTGGTAAAGCACAAAGAAAAGAATATGATAAAGCCTTGGCTGATTTATTGTCTGTTCCTGAGGTGTGTAAAGACTGTTATATGGCTTGCCAGGGTTTAACACTGGAGGTGTTCAAGATGAAGCAAGAGAATGAGTGTGCAGAAAATATTCAAAAGGCCACTGTAGCAAAAACTAATAATCAATGGGATGAATCTGCTTCTTATTTAGTTTCAATACTCCCAGAAGTTTCATGCTTTGATGCAGCTCAAAAACTTCTTACTGAAATAGAAGGTCACAGATGTGCAGAGTCTATGGGTAAAGCACAAGGAGCTTGGGCTAATAGAGACGCAAAACTAGCTTCTTCGTATCTTTCAGAAGTTTCTGCTGATTCAAAATGTGCTATTCAAGCAAAGCAATTATTTGCTAGTATTTCAGGGAAACTTGATGCCGACGATAAAAGAGATTGGGATTTGGCATATGAAAAATACGATAGAGCCCAGAGTTATGACGAAAATCAAGGTTTTGAGCTTAAAAAATCAGCAATCAGCGCTGCAAGAGAAATTGGTGTTGCTGCGGCTAAAAACCAACCAAAAACTGTTTATAATATTAGAGGGTGGTATTAGGTTATATTAAAACCAGCATATTGACAAAAAAAACCTTACAAGTCTGTAAGGTTTTTTTTATGATAATTACTGAAAGTTTTCTTGTATAAAACTTTATATTCTGATGATTACTATTTTTTATGTAAAGATGCTTAACAAGAGGTTTTGAGTCAAGAAGATAAATTAATTTTAGTGGTAATTAGTTTGATGAGCTTTAACAAGGAAAGGCAACACTATTTTAAATAACTCCTTAACAATGTTTTAATACCCATAGTTCTACGGTTTCTAGAGCCCGCCAATGTTGATCTCTTTTTGTTTTGCTAGAAGAGGGTTTTACAGACTTTGTGTATTTTTTTTCTAATTGGTATCTATTTCCTTGGGCTAGCTCCATTTCTATAGGGTGCTGCTTTGCTACATTTGTTATTTGTGCAAGGTTAGAGAAAATAAGAACTAATTTTCCGTCTGGGGCTAGTCTTTTTTTAGCTTCTGTAAAAAAGTCAAGGAACAAAGAGTCTGTGTAGTATATAGCTTGGTCAATGCTGCCCAGCTCATGAGGTTGTGGTAGCCAGGGTGGATTAAAGACAATTAATTCGGTTTGTTTTTCAAAGGTGCCAAAGAGGTTGCCTAAATTTAGATCAATCTTTCTAGAGAGTTTTGTGGTGCCCATCGATTTTGTTAGTCCAGCAATAGCATTTGGGTTTATGTCTGTTGCAAAAACCTTTTGAAAACCATGCTGTACCATTTGTAAAGACAATACACCACAACCAACCCCAACGTCTATGGCTGTTTTT